>CAJHXS010000016.1_pt1 | contig 15486 bp, 17 predicted proteins | sample 9198591 | NCBI WGS metagenome assembly CAJHXS01 (sample SAMEA7708347, study PRJEB35096) | sediment metagenome | biome: marine neritic benthic zone biome [ENVO:01000025]; feature: sediment [ENVO:00002007]; material: shallow marine sediment [ENVO:03000034] sea grass bed [ENVO_01000059] ... | reverse complement strand
TGCCCCTCGACCCGCGGGCGCGGCTCAGCGCCCCCAAGTACAACCCCCCCCGCACGATCACGCCTTCCGGCGCGGTGGGGATGGGGGGCTCCTGCACCTGTATCTATCCCGCGGCGACGCCGGGCGGGTACCAGATCTTTGGACGCACGCCGGTGCCGATCTGGGACACCCAGCGTCGTTTCGAGGTCTTTGGCGACAACGTCGTGCTCTTCCGCGCCGGCGACCGGGTGCGCTTCGTCCCGGTAACCCGCGAAGAGTACGACGCGACCGAGGCGCGGATCGCCGAGGGCCGCTACGTGTACAACGTGATCGAGTACCAGAAGTTCTCGATGCGCGAGTACAAGAGCTGGTGCGCGGGCATCGAGAGCGAACGCCGCTTCTAGCGAGGACCCGAGCGTGTTCGAAGTCGTGAAGCCCGGTCTCCAGACCTGTATCCAGGACTACCCCGGACGCATCGGCTACTGGAACCTCGGGTTCCCGCCCTCGGGGCCGATGGATTCGTGGTCGTTTCGGCTGGCGAACCTCCTGGTCGGCAACGACCCCGGAGCCGCGGGGCTCGAGGTGCAGCTGATGGGTCCGACGCTGCGCTTTGGCGTCGACGCGGTGGTCGCGGTGTGCGGGGCGGAGATCCCCGCGACCCTCGACGACGCCGAATGCCCGCTCTGGGAGAGCGTGGCGGTGGCGGCGGGGCAAACCCTCGCCCTCGGCGTGGCGAAACGCGGGGCGCGGGCCTACATCGCCGTGTCGGGCGGGCTCGACACCCCGGAGCTCCTCGGCTCGCGCTCGACCTTTGCCGGCGCCGGCGTAGGGGGAATCGACGGCGGCCCGATCCGCAAGGGCCAGGAGATTGCCCTCGGCCCCGGGAGGGGGGTCGCGGGGCGGCGGGTGAAGGCCGACGCCCGCCCCACCCTCCCCGCCGACAAGCGCTGGGACATCGACGTCGTCCGGGGCCCCAACGACGACTGGGTGGACGAGGCCGGACACGAGCGCTTTCTCTCCACCGACTGGCGGCTCGCGCCGGCCAGCGCGCGCACCGGGTTCCGGCTCGAGGGTCCCGAGTGGACCTTCACCGAGAAAGCCACCAACAAGGGCCCCGAGCACGGCGCCGAGCCCTCGAACATCCTCGACCAGGGCTACCCGCTCGGCGGCATCAACCTGGGGGGGCAGACCCCGATCATCCTGGTGCACGACGCGCCGAGCATGGGCGGGTTCATCTGTCCCTACACCGTCCCCAGCGGCGAGTTCTGGAAGCTCGGGCAGTCGAAGCCCGGCGATCACTACCGCTTCCACGCGGTGAGCGTCGAGGAGGCGCAGGCCACGCGTCGCGCCCTTGACGCGCGCTGTGTCCCCGAGAGCCTCGAGTAGCGGCGCGTGGACCCCGGCAACCGCAAGGCGGTGCTCGCGGCCATGATCGCCAACGGCGGCATCGCGATCGCCAAGTTCGTGGGCTTCAGCGTGACCGGCGCGGCGTCCCTGCTGGCCGAGGCCGTGCACTCGGTGGCGGACACCGCCAACCAGGGGCTGCTGCTCTGGGGCGGTCGCGCCGCCGGGCGCGCCGCCACCGCCGCCCACCCCTTCGGCTACGGCCGAGAGCGATTCTTTTGGTCCTTTATCGTGGCCCTCGTGATCTTTTTTCTGGGCGGGGTCTTCGCGATGACCGAAGGCATCGAGAAGGTCCAGCACCCCCATCCGCTGCACCAACCGATCTGGGCCATCGGGATTCTGGTGTTCGGCATCCTGCTCGAGGGCAACTCGTTCCGGATCGCCGTCGTCGAGGCGCGGCGTCAGAAAGGCGACGTCTCCTGGTGGGCCTTTGTGCGCCGCACCAAGAACCCCGAAATCGCCGTCATCCTCCTGGAAGACCTCGGCGCGCTCTTCGGGCTGGTGTTGGCGCTGGTGGGCATCGGGCTCGCGATGCTGACCGAGAACGCGCGCTGGGACGCGATCGGGAGTATTGCGATCGGCGTCCTTCTGATCGCGATCGGTGCTGTCCTGGCCTACGAGATGAAGAGCCTGCTGATCGGCGAGGGCGCGCGACCCGCCGACACGACGGCGATCCGCGGGGCCCTCGAGGCCGGCGAGGACGTCCTTCAGGTCATCCACTTGAAGACCCAGTATCTCGGCCCCGAAGAGCTGCTGCTGGGCGCGAAGCTCGAGTTCCGCCACGACCTCGACGTGCACGGGCTGGCCGCCGCCATCGACGCGGCCGAGAGGCGGGTCCGGGAGCGCGTCCCCCAGGCCCGGGTGATCTATCTTGAGCCCGACGTGTTTCGAGACCCGAGCCCCAGCGCGCTGCGGGCCCGCGAGGAACCGGAGGAGCACGGATGAGCGCCCTCGACATCGCCGAGATCCAGAACTTGCTGAACCAGTACTGTCACGCCGTCGACCGCGGCAGCGTGGAGGACATCCTCGAGGTCTTTCACCGCGACGCGGTGCTGGCGCCGCGGTACTTGGGCGAGGACACCCACCGCGGCCGCGACGCGATCCGCGCCTGGTACACCGACTACGACCGCAAGGTGCGCTCCACCGTCGACCCGATGCGTCACAAGATCACGGCGCCCTACATCCGGGTGGACGGCGAACGCGCCACGGCGGTCTGCTACCTCGACGCCGACTTTGTCAGCAACGCAAACGGCGAGATGGGGGTCGCGACGGGTCGCTACGAGGACGTGCTGGTGAAGGACGAGGGGCGCTGGTGGATCGCCGAGCGGGTCATCATCGTCGACCACACGATCTCCCTGGGCACCCCGGGCGACTTTCTCTAGGGCAGCGGCTCCGCGAAGAGCCGACGCATCCGCGCCCAGGCGTTCTCGAACCCGATCGCGAAGATCAGGTCGGTGAGCTCCGGGTCGCCGTAGCCAGTCCCCCGGCGGACCGCCTCGATCAGGGTTGGGGTGGTGCGCGAGGCGTAGCGCGTCCCGACGAAGACGAGGGCTTCGGTGGGCGCTTCGGGGCGCGTGTGGAACCCCATCGCATCGTCTTCGCCGCGGGGCAGCGCCGCCTCGACGCCGGCCCGCACCTGCTCGCGCATCGAAGCCGGCACCGTGCTCGCTGCGCGGGCGAGAATCTCGAGGAACCCGGCCGCGTTGGGCGCCTCGCGCAGGCTCTGGAAGCCCGGCGGCAAGGCGCCGAGAACCCGCGCGACGGTCTCGAGGGCGGCGTCGGCGTCGATCTCGGCGTCGAGATCGCGGGGTGCGAGACCCACCAGCCGGCCGACCATCCAGGCGTGGAGACGAATACCCACCCGTCGCAGCGCGGCGAAGCGCGGCCGGACGATGGGGAGGTCGCTCTGGATGCCGACGAGGTCGCCCACCCGGTTCACGAAGTGGAAGTAGGCGACCGTGGCGCCAATCTCGACGGCCCCGCGACGACCGAAGGCCGTCTGCACCTCTTTCAGGTCGCCGGTCTCGAGCGCGGCGGGCGCGACGGCGCAGCGCCGGGTGAGCGTCGCCAGGGCCCGCTCCCCCGTGTCGAGGTCCGCGGGGATTCCCTCCCCTTCCGCGAGGGCCAGCGCGCGACCCGGGTCCATTCCTGCAGCCTGCAGGATCGCGGTGTGCGAGGTCGTTCAGTAGAAGCAGTCGTTCTGCTTGGAGACCATCACCGCGGCGGTCTCGAGCACGGAGCGGGGCGTCGCGGATCCCCAGCCGATGTAGAAATACGCGAGCGAAACGGCGTCGACCAGCGCCGGCCGGTGCGACACGCACTGCATGATGAGCGGCGTCATCGGCGGCGCCTTGGCGCCCAGCCGCTCGACCGCAACCCGGTCGTAGGCGGCCCGGAGCTCCGGCCCGGCGCGGTGCCGCGGGATGAGCGCGAGATGGGTCACGAGCCCGCGGCGAGGCGGACCCGCGCTTCTCCCGGTGTGGTGACCGCGTCCTTCTCGTTGCGGACCGCGAGCCGGAGCACGACCTCGCGGGTCGCCGGGTCGACCGAGACCACCTCGCCCCCGGCGCGCAGCCGCTCTCCCAGGTAGGCGATGTCGCGGTTGCTGTAGCTCATCTCGAGGAGCTCGCCGTCGTCGCCGAGCCAGCGCGTCACCACCTGACTCAGCCAGTCGCCCTGGAGCGGGCCGTCGATCACGACCTCCGGATAACCCTCCACCGCCTTGGTGTAGGGGGCGTCGTAGTGGATGCGGTGGCCGTTCCAGAGGGCGGCGTTGAAGAAGAAGAGATCGACCTCGCCCGGTTCGAAGACGATCTCGGGCAGCGGCTGGCCGGGGGCGATCGAGTCGAGGGTGGGCATGGGGCTCCTCAGCGCGCGATCGTGGTGGTGACTTCGGTGAGCACGAGCTCGCCGCTCTCGGTCTCGATACACGTCTCGGTCTCGAGAAAGATCAGCGGGCCGGTCTTGCCCTCTTTCTCGCGGATGTCGACGATCGTGCGGGTGGCGACGAGCTCGTCTCCCGGGCGGATCGGCCGCTCGAAGCGCACCCGGACCCCCCCGGCCATCACGCGTTGGAGGGGCAGGCTCGGCAGCAACATGTCATTGGTGAGACCGTCGGGGCGCAGGCTGTCGAGGGGCGCCTCGGGCCAGAAGAGCGCCGTGTAGTAGAGGGGCGGGGCCTCGTCGCCCGCCAGGTAGCGCGGGTCGCTCTGACGGGTCGCCATCGCGTAGTGTCGGATGTCCCGGCGGGTGGCCACCTCGTGCCGCGGCGGCGCCGCGCGTCCGACACAGGCGCGGATCTCCGGGGTCAGCAGGCTCTCCACAACGCTCCTCCTTCCGGGGTCGCCATGATAGGCGATCCCCGCGGGACCCCTCGGGAGAAGCCGCTATCATGCGCGCCCGGAGGAACGATGACCGACTCAAATGATTTCTATCAGTTCAAGGGCACCGAGGGATACATCGTGTCCCAACCCTTGATCGACGCGGTGAACTGCGCGATCGCCCTGGAGCGCCCGCTCCTCATCAAAGGCGAACCCGGCACCGGCAAGACCCTCCTCGCCCACCACGTGGCCCAGGGCCTCGGGATGGAGATGGAGTCCTGGCACATCAAGTCGACCTCGAAGTCGAGCGAGGGCCTCTACGTCTACGACACGGTCCAGCGGCTCAACGACGCCCGCTTCGGCGATGGCGAGGTCTCGGACATCCGCCACTACATCAAGTACGGGCCGCTCGGCCGGGTCTTCCAGTCCGTAGACCGCCAGGTGCTCTTGATCGACGAGATCGACAAGGCCGACCTCGAGTTCCCCAACGACCTGTTGCGCGAGCTCGACGAGATGCGCTTCACGGTGATGGAGACCAACGACCTCATCGCCGCCAAGCAGCGCCCGGTGGTGATCATCACCTCGAACAACGAGAAAGAGCTCCCCGACGCCTTTTTGCGCCGCTGTGTGTTCTACTTCATCGAGTTCCCCGACAAGGAGCTGATGCAGGAGATCGTGGCGGTCCACCACCCGAACCTCGACGCCACGCTCCTCGACCAGGTGCTGATCAAGTTCTACTGGCTTCGCGAGCAGGACGAGCTGCGCAAGAAGCCCTCCACGTCGGAGCTGATCGACTGGATCGCGGCGCTGCTGCGCTCCGGGATTTCGGTGGACCAGATCGAGGGCCACATCCCCTTCCTCGGGGCGCTGCTCAAGAACGAGCAGGACACCGAGGCCCTCGACCAGTTCCAGCAGAAGGGTGGCAACTTCCCCTCCGATTGGGCGGAGCTCGGGCCCCGCTACAACAACTAGAGGCGGCGACGACCAGCGATGTTCCTCGACCTCTTCTACGGGCTGCGCGACGAAGGCGTTCCCATCTCCATGAAAGAGTGGATGATGTTCATGGACGCCCTCAAGGAGGGCCTCCACGGCGCCAGCCTGCTGCGCTTCTACCACCTGGGCCGGGCCTGTCTGGTGAAGAGCGAAGTCTACTTCGACGCCTACGACCGCGTCTTCGCCAAGGTCTTCGAGGGGATCGAGGGCGAGCTCGACATCGAGGACGAAGTGCTCGAGTGGCTGCGTGACCCCAAGAACTTCGAGGGGCTGACCGACGAGCAGCGCGCCATGCTCGAGCATCTCACCCACGACGAGCTGATGAAGCGCTTCCTCGAGACCCTGGCGGAGCAGGACGAGCGCCACGACGGCGGTGGACGCTGGGTCGGCACCGGCGGGCGTTCGCCCTACGGCCACGGCGGCGAGCACCCCACCGGGATCCGGGTCGGCGGGCCCTCGAAGAGCCGGTCGGCGATGAAGGTCGCCGAGGAGCGACGCTTCTCGAACTACCGCACCGACCTCTCGATGGATCTGCGGCAGACCAAGGTGGCGCTGCGCCGGCTGCGCCACTTGACCCGCGTGGGACCCGACGACGAGCTCGACCTCGACGAGACGATCGACGAGACCTGTCGCAACGCCGGCGACATCGAGCTGATCTTCCGCCCGGAGAAGCGCAACAACGTCCGGCTGCTGCTCCTGATGGACGTGGGGGGCACGATGGACCCCTACTTCGAGCCGATGAGCCGGCTGCTCACCGCCCTCCACGAGGAACGCGGGCTCCGCGAGTTCCAGGCCTACTACTTCCACAACACGATCTACGAGCACGTCTTCAAAACCGCGCAGATGAGCCACGAGGACGTGATCCCGACCGGCGATCTACTGCGGCGGCTCAACAGCCGCTGGAAGCTGCTGATCGTGGGCGACGGAGCCATGCACCCCGCCGAACTGATGGAGCCCTTTGGCAACATCGACCCGCGGCGGGTGAGCGAGAGCCCCTCGATCTACTGGCTCCAGAAGTTCGCCGAGCACTTCAACCGCGCCGTGTGGGTGAACCCGGACTCACCCAAGATCTGGAACCACACCATGACGACGCGGGTGATCCGCCGTCTCTTCCCGATGTACCACTTGAGTGTCGACGGGATCGAGGACGCGGTGACCGCCCTGGTGGGCGCCCGCGCCCCGGTGCACTAGACGAAACGAGCCCCCAGGGATCGCGCGCGGGCCCGTACGCGCGCGCCGAAGGGCGCTGCGTTCGCCACCACGATGAAGACGCGCCGATAGCGCCCCTCCGGGCAGCGCAGCGGCTCGACACCGTGCCAGGCGTGCTCGGTGCGCGCGAAGAGCAGACTCCGGTTGCCCGTGCCGACCGAGCGGGTGACGGATTGGAAGTCGTCGAAGGCGGGCGCGCTGCGCCGAGAGAAGCGCCCCCCGTCGTCGAGGATCAGCGTCTCGCCGCCCCAGTCGGGGTCCCACTCGGTCTCGTCGTTGAAGTAGAAGATATGCGACGCGAGCTTGCGTCTGGCGTCGCAGTGGGGCGAGACCGAGGCGCCGGGCGGCGCGTAGTGCCAGTGGTACTCGACCTCGTAGGTCGGGACGCGGAGCATCCGGCACAGGAAGCGCCGGTAGCGCTCGCTCTCGAGCTCCGCGAGGAAGCGGCGCCACGGGGGCGACAGCTCGAGCCCGGGCCGGTAGTCGAGGGCGAGACGGTCGTGGGGTTGCTGGCCGAACTTCCGGGCCTCCCCGAAGCGCTCGTCCATCGTCTCGGGCGCCGGCATCGACTCGAGCAGCGCCCGATACCCCTCCTCGTGGAGATAGCCGGCGGGGTTGATCCAAGGGAAGGGCGCAGCGCGGCGGAACCCGCGGACGTCCTCGGCCTCGAGCCGCTTCCAGTCGAGCAGGGCCACCGCGGCTACCAGAGCGCCTCGAGCATCTCCGCCAGGGCCTCGGGGGTGGCGATGTCGCGGTCGGGCGCCTCGAACTGCTCGAGCTCGGCAGCGATCGAGCGCGCGACGTCGGGGATCTCCTCGCGCTTGGCGCCGGCCGTCGAGAGCCGCCGCGGCACGTCGAGGGTGTCGATGAAGCCGTCGATCGCGTCGGCGCAGCCCGCCGCCACCTCGGCGTCCGAGCCCTCGAGCCCCATCGCGCGGCCGATCACGGCCTGCGCGTCGCCGGTGCGCTCGAGCAGGAAGCGACACGCCGACGGGAGCACGATGCACGAGGTCACGCCGTGGGGAATGTCCCAATGCGCGCCAATCTGGTGCCCCATCGGGTGGCTCAGCCGCAGCCCGATGCGCTTGGTGTTCATCAACCCGAAGAGCGACTTCCAGGCGGCGTGCTGACAGGCCAGCCGGTCGTCGAGCGCGGTCGGGTCGGCCGAGGCCGGCAGATGACGGCGCAAGTCCTGGATCGCCCCGACCGCCAGGGTCTCGAGAATCGGGTGCGAGTAGGGCCACCACAGCCCCTCGACGGCGTGGTCCAGCGCCTTGACCCCGGTCGAGGCCCAGAGCCAGGAGGGGGTCGGCACCGTGAGCTCGGGGTCGAAGATCACGACCTTGGGCTGCATGCGGGTATCGAGATAGACGTGCTTCACACGGGTGGTCTCGTCGGTCATCCCCGCTGCGTAGGTGAACTCGCCCGCCGAGAGCGTGGTGGGCATGGTGATCTGCGGAAGCACCGCCCCCCCGGATTCGAAGAGCTTCATCGCCACCATCTTCGCGGTGTCGGTAGGGCTTCCGCCGCCGAAGACGACGAGCGCGTCCGCGGCGCAGCGCTTGGCCAGGGTCGTCGCGGCGTCCACGCTGCTCCCGGGCACGTGCTGCCCGCACTCCGAGAAAGTGGCCGCGTGGCGGTCGCCGAGGATCGCCTCGACCCGGGCCACGAGGTCGGTCTGGGTGGCGAGGGTGCGGCCCGTGACGAGCAGAGCCCGCTTGGCGCCGAGGGCGTCGAGCTCGGCGCCCAGGCTCTCGACGGCGCCGACACCGGAGAGCACGCGGTCGGGGCCAAACGCGCTGTAGTCGTGGATCATCGCTGCCTCGCCTCCCCGGTCAAACGGGCGGCCGCGTCGCCGCGCCGCCGGAGCGGCGCGATGGTAGGGGTAGGGCCGGCACTCGGCGAGACGTTCGAGGGCGTCTTCGATGTCGGGCGCGCTGACGTCGAGGTGGGTCACCGCGCGGAAGCGCTGGGCGTCGATCGGGTTGATCCACACGCCCAGCGCGCGGGTCTGCTCCTGGAACCGCTTCGGGTCCGAGACCGGGAACATCACCATGTTGGTCTGGGGCTCGGCCTCGATCGGGAAGCCCAGGGCGGCGAGCCCCTCTGCCAGACGCCGGGCGTTGGCGTGGTCGTCGGCGAGGCGATCGACGTGGTGCTCGAGGGCGTAGAGCCCTGCCGCCGCCAAGACACCGGCCTGCCGCATCGCGCCGCCGAGACGTTTGCGGATCCGCCGCAAGCGCGCCGCGTCATCCGTCCGCGCCACGACCACCGAGCCGACCGGCGCGCCGAGGCCTTTCGAGAGACACACCGACACCGTGTCGAAGGGCGCGGCGATGGCGTCGAGCGCGACGCCGCTCGCTACCGACGCGTTCCAGATCCTCGCCCCGTCGAGGTGGAGCGCGATCCCCGCGCCGCGCGCCACGTCGCACACCGCCTTCAGCGTCTCCTGGGGAAAGACAATGCCCCCCGCCGCGTTGTGGGTGTTCTCGACCGCGAGCAGACGGGTCGCCGGACGGTGGAGGTCTTCAGCCTGGATTGCGGGCTCGAGCTCCGCGACCCCGAAGATCCCGCCACGGCCGAGGGTCTGGATCTGCGCACCCGAGATCGCCGCGGCGGCCCCCGCTTCGTAGCGCAGGATGTGACAGGCGTCGGCGCCGAGGATGATGTCCCCGGGCCGGGTGTGGAGATTGAGACAGGCCTGGTTGGCCATCGTGCCGCTCGGAAAGAGCACGCCGGCCTCGTGGCCCAGCCGCGCGGCGACCGTCGCCTCGAGGGCGTTGACGCACGGGTCCTCGCCGTACACGTCGTCGCCGACCTCCGCCTCGGCCATGACACGCCGCATCGCGGCGCTGGGCCGGGTCACGGTGTCGCTGCGAAAATCGAGAGTCTTCATCGCCGTCGCCCTCACCCGCGGTGCGTCGGGAGCGTAGCGATCCGCCGGCGGCGCGCGCCGCTCGCGGTGCCCCGCGTCGAACCGCTAGCGGCGCTCCCCTTTGACAAAGTAGGCGCCGGGGTTGGAAAACCAGTCGAGCTTGCGCAGCGGGGGCATCTGGTCGCCGAAATAGTCCTCGGCGGCCTGGGTCTCGCCCGGGAAGTTCTCGAAGCCGAATTCGTCGAAGATCACCAGCCCGCCGGGCACGACCCGCGGGTAGAGCGTCTCGAGGGCGGCCATCGTGGGCTCGTAGAGATCGAAGTCGAGGTGGAGCACCGACAGCCGGACGCCCGGGTTCTCCTCGGCCCAGCGCGGCAGGGTCTCGCGCGCGTCGCCGTCCACCAGCTCGATGCGGGGTTTGCCCGGGGCGAAACGGTCGGCGTCGAAGAGCTCGATCAGCGTCTGGAGCTGCTCGAAATCGTCGCCGCCGTCGTAGGCGCCTCGGTGCATCGCGGCGTTCTCGGGGCCGTCGGCGGTGCAGAGGTCGCGCAGACCCTGGAAGTGGTCGAAGCCATACACGACCCGGCTGCGGTCGCCCATACAGAAGATCTCGAGCATCTTCGCCCATAGCAGGAGCGTCTCCCCGCGGAAGACGCCGCACTCGGCGATCGAGCCGGGCACCTCGCGCACCATCCGGAAGAGCTCGTAGTGGTGGAGCAGACGCGAAAGCTGGTGGTGCCGCTTCACGTAGAGCAGCCAGTCCTGGACTAGCCGTTCGGGCCGGTCGAAATGCCGCGCCATCAGCTCGGCGTAACGCGTGTCGAGCCCGCGCTGGGCATCGATGCGCTTGCGTTCGGAATCGAGGGCCGGGGCGGCGCTCATCGCGCGTCCTCCAACAGGGTGCGCGGAGCGTCGGCCGGGTCGGTCGCTCCGACCCCCGTGTGCTCCGTGCGGAAATTGAGCCCGCGGGCGTAGCCGCCTTCCTGGTTCCAGGCGCTGCCGTAGGGAAAGTCTGCGCCGCGACGACGGGGCAGCTCGGTGCAGAGGTTCTCGCAGCGCACTTGCGACGTGGCGGCGCCTCGCAGCACGAGCCCGGTGTCCACCCACACGTCTCCCGCGAGCTGCAGCGCGTCGGCGGCGCGCACTTCGAAGACGACGGCCCGGCGGGGCGCGCCGCTGCGGTTCTCCGGCGAGCGGTGGAGCGTGAGACAGTGGTGCAGCGTCACGTCGCCCGCCGCGACCTCGAGCGGCGACCCGCCGTCGGCCTCGGTGCCCGGCGGGAGCTCGGAGCACACGCCGCTGAAGAAGCCCGCGTCGGCGTGTTCGAGGGGACCCAGGCGGTGGCTTCCCGGCAGCACGTGGAGACAGCCCCGTTCGGCGTCCGCGTCGTCGAGCATCACCATCGCGGCGACGAGCCCCGGGTGGGTATGGGGAAAGAACGCGAAATCCTGGTGCCACGGCGCCGCGCCGCGCCCGGTGTCGTCGAGGGGCTTGGTCGCCACTTTCGAGTGCTGCAGCGCCAGGTCGGGTCCCAGGAGCTGGGCCAGCGGCTCGGTAAGGCGGGGGTCTCGGGCGAGGGCCATCAACCGCGGATCGCGGGCGGTCGCCTCGAGGAGGTGGAGCAGCTTCTGGTCCCCGCCTCGGCGCATTCGCTCGGGGCGAAGCCCCGGGCCCTCGCAAGCCGAGCGGAGCGTCTCGACCGCGTTGGCCTCGAAGCGCCCGCGCAGGACGAGAAAGCCATCGCGCCAAAACGCGTCGAGCTGGGCGTCGGAGAGTCCGGGGAGGTGCATATCCCTCCATCGGCGATTTCGAGTCCGGCTTGAAAATCAACGGGTTAGGGGTTTCCCCTGCAATTCCCTTGCAGCGTTTCTGCCGGCCGGGCATTTCGCTGACACTTTCATTTCTCTCAAGTTCACTTACGAAAAATCGATACGGGGATCGATATGCGGCGCAACAAAGTTCAAGCGATTCCTGAGCACGAGGAGGGCGCCCTCGCCGACTCCCCGGCGTGGCTCGAAGCGCTCGGAGACGAAGACCTGATGTTCGTGCGCCGCTTCGTGCTGGCCTCGGGCTCTCTCAAGGCCGTCGCCCGCAGCTACGACATCAGCTACCCGACCGTGCGCCTGCGCCTCGACCGGCTGATCCAGAAGATCGAGGTCGTGGAGTCCCACCGCGACGCCAGTCCCTTCGAACGCCGCCTGCGTCTCCTCTACGCCGAAGGCCGTCTCGACCTCGACACCGTGAAGACGCTGCTCCGGGAACACCAGAGCGCCCTCGCCTCCCCCCTGGCCTCCGGGCCACGCCCAGGAGACTCCTCATGATTCGAAGACACCGCGTCCTGCCCCTCGCCCTCTGCTGCTCGTTCGGCGTGCTCTTCGCATCCGCGAGCACCGCCGACCCCGTGTTCCTCGACGGCGGCGACGTCGACGCGGCGCTCGCCGAGGTCGAGGGCCGAGCGGAAGGCGGGGCCGATCCCAGCACCCACCCGGTGCTCCACTGGAACGCTCCCCCGGTCACGGGTCGGCGCTACGTCCTCAGCGGACGGGTCCGCTACGAGGGCGTCGAGGGCGCCGGCTATCTCGAGATGTGGAGCCACTTCGGGGCCGAAGGGTCCTACTTCACGCGCACCCACGCAGAGGCGGGCCCCCTCGCGCAGCTCGAAGGCGACTCGGGGTGGCGCCCCTTCGCGCTGCCCTTCGACACCGGCGACAGCGGGTTGGTGCCCCAACGGATCGAGCTCAACATCGTGCTCCCGGGCCACGGTCGGGTCGAGGTGGGCGCGCTGCGCTGGTCGGGCGCCGCCGCGTCCCTCCACGGTGGGGTGTCTCCGACGTCGACGACCGCGCCGGGACGGATCGCGGCGTGGCTCGGCACGGCCCTCGGGCTGCTCGGCGCGGTGATCGGCACCTTCGGCGGACGCGGCCGCGCGCGGGGGACGGTGATGGGCGCCATCGCGCTCGCGGTGGGGCTCTCGTCGCTGGCGCTCGGCGCGGCGCTTTGGGGTCTGGTCGCCGGGCGCGGGCTCCCCGAGCTCCTGCCGCTCGCGGTGGTCGGCGCCCTCGGCCTGCTCGGGGTGGCCCTCGTTTTGCCCGCATTGAAGCGTCGCTACGCCGATGTCGAGCTCCGCAAAATGCGCGCGTTGGACCTCGACACCCGACCCCTCGTTCCCCGAAGCTAAGACCGATGGGGGAGCTCGGCCTCGGCAGCGTCCAGTTCGGCGTCGACTACGGCGCCACCCGGAGCGAGCCCCGGCCCGCTCCCACCGAGGTCGGCGAGATCCTGCACCGCGCCGCCGGCGCCGGGATCCGCGTGGTCGATACCGCGCCGAGCTACGGCGACGCCGAGTCACTGCTGGGCACCCTCCGGCCAGCACACGCGCGGTTCCGCTGGGTCACCAAGACGGCCGGGCCTGCCGACGCCGCCGCGCCGCTCCTCGAGAGCGTGGAGACCTCGCGCGCGAGGCTGGGCACCCGGTCGCTCTACGGGGTGCTCGATCACTTTCCCGAGGCCCTCGCGGGGTCCGCCGGGGAGCGCCGAATCCAGCAGCTGGAGGCCCTGCGCGCCCGCGGTTGGGCGCAGAAGGTCGGCGTCTCGGTCTACCGGGCCGAGCAGATCGAGGCGGTCGCAGGGGGGAGCTTTCCCGACCTCGTCCAGGTGCCCCTCAACGCCCTCGACCAGCGTCTGCTCGAAGACGGCACGCTGGCCAACCTCGCCCGCCGCGGCGTCGAGGTGCACGCGCGCTCGGTGTTCCTCCAGGGGCTTCTGCTGGTGGAGCCCGAACGCATCCCCGAGCCCCTCGCCGGGCTGCGGGCGCCGGTGGCGAGGTTCCGGCGTGTCGCGCGGGAGCGCGGGCTCGAGCCGGCGGAGGCGGCGCTGGGCTTTGCCCTCGGGCTCGACACGGTCGACGTCGTGCTCTGCGGCGTGCAGCGCCTCGCGGAGCTCGACGCGCTTCTCGCGGCCGCCGCGCGCGCCGCAGCGGTGGAACCCCGATGGTTCGCGGGGGTCGGGTGCGCGGACGCCGAGCTGCTCGACCCCAGCCAGTGGCCCGCGCTCGTTCCGTGAGGCGCCGAACCGTCGTCGGTGGCCCGGGAGGGCGGGCGCGTTTGGCCTCGCGGGGGCCGTCCCTCGTTCTGCTGTGGCTCGCGGCATCGGGGCTCGTCGCGGCGGCGTGCCGGGCGGAGTCGGACGCCGAGTCCGCGGAGCACCGGCGCGAGGCCGTCGTGCTCCTCCACGGGCTCGGCCGCGACGCCGGCTCGATGACGGCGCTGCAGCGCCGCTTGGAGGCCGGCGGCTACCGGGTCGAGGCCCACGACTACCCCTCGACCCGGGGCTCCCTCGACGAGCTGGTGAACGGGCTCGCCGAGCACGTCGACCGCTGTTGCGCCGCCGCGCACCGCGTCCACTTCGTCACGTACTCGCTCGGCGGCATCCTGGTGCGGGCGCTCCTCGCGGAGCAGCGCCCCGCGCACCTCGGTCGCGTGGTGATGATCGCGCCACCCAACCGCGGAAGCGAATGGGTCGACCGGCTCGGCGACAGCGTCGTGTTCGAGCGGGCCTACGGCCCGGTCGGGCGCGCCCTCGGCACGGGACCGCAAAGCCTTCCCAACCGCCTCGGCCCCGCCGACTTCGAAGTCGGGGTGATCGCCGGCACGGCGGCGCTGAACCCGCTCGGCGCAGCGCTCATCCCCGGCGAGGACGACGGCACGGTGGCGGTCGAGAACACGAGGCTCGAAGGTATGAGCGACTTCCTCACCGTGCCCCATTCGCACACCTTCATCATGAACTCCCCCGCGGTGGCGGCCGCCACCACGCGCTTTCTCGACACCGGCCGCTTCGCAGGCGACGCGGCCGCGGAGGCCGGCGACGACTAACTGTGCTTACTGTGGAGTCGGCCGGTCTGCGGTCGCTTTGCAGGCGACGAAGCTGCGCAGGCCGTTGACGATCAGCTGTGCTTGCTGTGGAGCACCCCGGCCTCGGCCAGACGCTCCACTTGGTCGGCGTTCATGCCGAGCTCGTCGCGCAGCACTTCGCCGTTGTGCTCGCCCAGGAACGGGGCGCGGATGTCGGGGAGCTCGGGCTGTGCGCCGAACTTGAACGGGTAGCCGGGGATCGGGATCTTGCCGAGCATCGGATCGTCGACCCAACGCACCATGTCCCGGGCCTTGAACTGCGGGTGATCGAGCGCGTCGACCGGCGAGAGCACCGGCGCCGCCGGGACGCGGGCGTCCTCCAGGGCGGCGAGCACAGCCTCGTCGGTGTCGAAGGTCGCCATCCAGTCCTCGATCACCTTCACCAGCTCGTCGCGGTGCTCGACCCGCGCCGCCATGGTGGCGCTCTTCGGGTCGTCGACGAGGTCGGGGCGACCGAGCGCCTCGCACACATTGTTCCACTGGAGGTCGAGGGCGAGCACGACGATCCAACCCTGGGGCCCGCGGAAGGTGCCGGCGGGAAACACGAGCTGGTGGTGGGCGCCGTAGCGCTCGGGCACGAAGGCGTGGTCGGTGAGGTGGTGCACCTCGAGCGCCGCCTCGTGGAAGTGGAACAGACAGTCGGTCATCGAGAGGTCGATGAACTGCCCCTCGCCGGTGCGCTCGCGGTGGAAGAGCGCGTAGCCCAGCGAGCCGAAGCCGTGGACGGCGGCGTTGGTGTCGCCGAGTGCGCTCCACACCATGCCCGGCGGCTGCTCGGGGTCGCCGGTCATGTGCA
>CAJHXS010000229.1_pt1 | contig 15525 bp, 11 predicted proteins | sample 9198591 | NCBI WGS metagenome assembly CAJHXS01 (sample SAMEA7708347, study PRJEB35096) | sediment metagenome | biome: marine neritic benthic zone biome [ENVO:01000025]; feature: sediment [ENVO:00002007]; material: shallow marine sediment [ENVO:03000034] sea grass bed [ENVO_01000059] ... | reverse complement strand
GAGGGGGTCGGCGTGCAGTAGCACGGGCCGCAGTGCGGGCTCGTCGGCGAGCGCGATCTCGGCGACGCCCTGGGGCGCGCCGTCCCGGGTGCGGTGGACACAGACCGCCGCCCGCACGCGGCCGCGCGCCGCGAGCTCCACCGGCTCGAGCTGCTCGGCTTCGGCGCCGCAGCGCTCGCACCCGTAGGAGTAGGGGGGGAAGAAGACGTAGTCGCACGCGCGACAGCGCCCGCCGCGTAGCGCCGCGGGGGCGCCGTCGCGGAGCGCCGCCGAAACCAGCTCCGGTGCTTCGAGTTCCAAGACTCCCCCTCGGTGTCGGGTCGGATGCGGTCGTGAGCGGCGGACCGGCCGGGCCCGCGAGCTCCATTGCTACCGTATTGCCGCCCGCGGCGCTCTGGGTCGAGGGCGACGGGAGAAGCGCGGTGGAACACGCGAGCGGCCTCGGTGTCGACGGCGAGCGACTCTGGAAGAGCCTGATGGCGATGGCCGAGATCGGCGCGACGCCGGCGGGGGGCTGCAACCGGCTCGCGCTCAGCGATCTCGACCGCGTCGGTCGCGACCTCTTCTGTGCGTGGTGCCGCGCCGCCGGCCTCGCGCTGCGAATCGACCGGATGGGCAACCTCTTCGCGCGCCGGACGGGCCGCGACTCGACGCGTCCCCCCATCCTGGTGGGCTCGCATCTGGACACCCAGCCCACCGGCGGCAAGTTCGACGGGGTCTACGGCGTCCTCGCCGGACTCGAGGTGGTGCGCACCTTGAACGACGCCGCCGTCGAGACCGAGGGCCCCCTCGACGTCGTCGTGTGGACCAACGAGGAGGGCGCGCGCTTCGCGCCGGCGATGATCGGCTCGGGGGTCTGGGCTGGGGTCTTCGATATCGAGGAAGCCCACGACGCGCGGGACGCCGACGGGCTGCGCTTCGGCGACGAGCTGGCGCGGATCGGCTACCTCGGCGACACCGCCGCGCAGCCCTTCACGGTGCACGGTGCCTTTGAGGCGCACATCGAACAGGGGCCGGTGCTCGAGGCAGAGACGCTCCAGGTCGGCGTCGTCACCGGCGTGCAGGGCATGCGGTGGTACGACCTCCGGGTCGCCGGCGTGGCGTGCCACGCCGGGACGACTCCGATGGCGCCGCGCCGCGACCCGGCCCGGACCGCTGCCGAGACGATCGCCGGGTTCTACCACGAGCTGGAGCGCTTCGGACCCGACGCCCGCGCGACTATCGGGGTGCTGCGCTCGAGCCCCGAAAGCCGCAACACGGTTCCCGCCGAGGTCTCGGCGAGTGTAGACCTGCGTCACCCCGACCCGGCGACCCTCGACGCGATGGAGACCGCACTGCGTCAGGGGGTCGACGCGGCCTGCCGCGCCCGCGGCACCACTGGCGCCCTCGAGCGCGTCTGGGACTCGCCGCCGATCGTCTTCGACGTCGGCTGTGTCGATGCGGTGCGCGGAGCCGCGGCGGCTCGCGGCTACACCCACCGCGACCTGGTGAGCGGCGCCGGACACGACTCGGTGTACGTCTCGCGGGTCGCGCCCACGGCGATGATCTTCGTCCCGTGTCTCGACGGGCTGAGCCACAACGAGGCCGAGAGCGCCACGCCGGCCGATCTGACGGCGGGAGCCAACGTTCTGCTCGGCGCGGTGCTGGCGCGGGACGCGACCCCGCCGGGCTAGCCGCCGCCGTCGAGGGGCAGGGCGGCGCCGTTCACGTAGCCGCTGCGCGGCGAGCAGAGCCAGACGACCGCTTCCGCCACGTCCTCCTCGCTGCACAAACGCCCGATCGCGAGCCCCGCCGCGAACTGTTCTTTCAGAGCCGCGTCGCCACCCACCATCCGGTCGAGCATCGGCGCGTCGACCGCCCCCGGACACACCGCGTTCACCCGGATTCCGGCGCCCGCCACCTCGAGCGCCGCCGCCCGGGTGAGCCCCACGATCCCGTGGGCCGCGGCGCAATAGGCCGCGTAGTGGGGGAAGCCGACCAGGCCCCAGGTCCCCGCCATGTTGACGACCGTGCCCGCGCCTTGACGCTTCATCTGTACGAGTTGGGCGCGGAGCCCACGCCACACACCGCTGAGCTTCAGGTCGATCATGTGGGTCCAGTCGTCTTCGCTGCCCGTCTCGACCGGCCCCGGGCGCCCCTCCCAGCCCGCGTTGTTGAAGGCGCAGTCGAGCCGGCCAAAGCGGTCGACGGTGGTGGCCACGGCGGCGTCGACACTCGCGGTGTCGCGGACGTCGGCGACGACCGCGAGGGCCTCGGCGCCCTGCGCCTCGAGGGCGGCGCGGGTGGCGTCGCAACGCCCGCGGTCGCGCCCGGCGATCGCCACCCGAGCGCCCTCGCGGGCGAAGCGCAGCGCCGTGGTGCGGCCGATCCCCGTGCTGCCGCCGACGATCAGGACGGCGGCGCCGTCGAGCTCCACCGGATCACGCCTCGGTGCGCCGGGTCATCGCGGGAAATAGCCCCGTGCGTGGTCGCGTGTTTGGACGCCGCGGGCGTGCTTGGTGACGAACTTGCGCCACATCGTGAGCTCGATGTCGGGGCGGTAGAGCCGCTCGCGCAGCCAGCCATCCTCCTCGCCGTAGAACTTCTGGAGCTCTTTGCGGGCGAAGGCGTCGTCGATCGTGAAGTCCTCGACCGTGGGGATCTCCCACTCGTCCCGGGCCCGCCCGTTCATCCAGGCGTCGGCCTCGTCGGGATCGCGGGTCTTCATCACGCCGAACTGGAAGTAGGTATGCGAGCCGGCGTCGCGGGGCACGTAGGCCTCGTAGTGGATACAGGGCTTCTCGGGCCAGGGCTCGACCTTGAGCATGCAGGGCATCCACAGCCCGACCTCACAGCTGTGGGCGTACTCGGCGAGCTCGCGCAGCTCCTCGGGGCTCTTGCCCTCGGCGGCGGGGAGGGTCACCTCGACCACGCTGCCGTCGCGCATCGGGATCCGCGCTTCCTGGACGATGTTGGTCTCGGCGGCCTTGCGGGTGAACCCCTTGGGCCCGTCGTCGGCGTCGACGTACCGGGTGGTCCGCAGCACGCTCTCCTGGTTCGAGACCCAGCCGAAGGACATCGGGATACCGTTCTTCACGCTGAAGGGCGACCAGTTGTGGATGAACTGGTGCCCGGGGTCGTAGCCGTTCTCACAGGCGAGACGCCAGTTGGCCTCGATCACGTAGGGGTTCGCGCAGTAGACGACCGCGTCGTCGTCGAGGAGCCCGGGCGCCACGTCGCGCTCGAGGGGCGGCGGCTCCACGTCCCCCACGAAGACGAACACGACCCCTTTGCGCTCTTCGAGGGGATAGCTCTTGATGCGGAGCTTTCCGATCAGCGGCGAGTCGGGTTCGTTCAGAATGGTCCGCAGCTCGCCGTCGTCGAGGTTGAAGGTGAGGGTGTGGTACCAGCAGGTGAGGGTCTCGGGCGTGTAGCAGAGCGGGCGCGCCGAGAAGCGCACGCCGCGGTGTGGGCAGCGGTCTTCTAGGGCGTAGAGACGACCCTCCTGACGGGCGAGCAGGATCTCTTCGCCGAGCAGGGTGATCCCCTGGAAGCCGCCGTCTTCGACGTCCCGGGAGAGCGCCGCGGGATACCAGTGGTTGCGCAGCCCGAGCTCCGCTTCGATCCAGACACCCCAGGGCTTCTTGGTGCGCTCGGTCTTCGCGCGCTCCTGGTCGACCCACTCGGCGGTCTCCTCGAGCAGGGTCTTTTCGACGTCTCCCATCGCGCTCTCCCGACGCCCGCGCGCAGCCCGCCGCGCGGCGTCTCGTTGGTGCGGCATAGTCTAGGTGCAAGCGAAGACCGGAGGTACCGTGGCGTCCCAAGCATCCCCCGATCCCCCGCGCAGCGTGCCCGTGAAGCCGGTGTCGCTCGACGCCGAGCAGCGCCGCTGGTACGAGGCGTGCTGCGCGCGGCTCGACGCCGAGCGCTTGACCTCGTTCCTTGTCGAGCTCACCAGCATCCACAGCCCCACCGGCGCCGAGCGCGAGGCCAGCGAGTACGTCGCGGGAGTGCTCGGAGGGGCGGGCTTCGAGAGTCGCGTCCAGCCGATGGGCGAGGGCCGCGGCAACGCGGTGGCGACACTGCGCGGGAGCGGCGGCGGCGCGACGTTGCTGCTCTACGAACCGATCGACACCCACATGGACGCGACCGAGGAGGACGACCTGCCCTGGGCGGGCCCCGCGCTGCGCGAGGACATGCGGCCGCAGGGCGTCGTGCGCGACGGCCTCGTGATCGGCCTCGGGGCTTCGAACCCGAAGGCCATGGTGGCGACGATGACCGAGGTGGCGCGCGCCGTGCGCGACGCCGGCGTGCCCCTGGTCGGCGACCTCGTCGTGGCCTTCGCCGGGGGGGGCATGCCCTGGAGCCACCCGACCCGCGGCGAGGCCGGGCTCTCGGACGGTGTCACCCACCTGCTGCGTCACGGCGTGAGCCCGGACTTCGCCCTCGTGATGAAGCCCTGGAACGCGGTCTACTACGAGGAGGCGGGGCTCTGCTGGTTCCGGGTCGCGGTGAAGGGCACCTACGGCTACGCCGGGATTCCCCACGGCACGCCGGGCTGGGACAGCTCGGTGGTTCCCGCGGCGACAGTGATCCTCGCGCTCCAGGAGTGGCTCCCGCGCTACGTCGAGCGCAACACCTCGGGCCAGATCGAGCCCTGGGGCTGGATCTCCGGGGTGCGGGGCGGCTGGCCCGACAAACCGGCGTTCCCGACCGCCCTGACCGAGATCTTTCTCGACCTGCGCATCACCCCCCGCACCCCGCCCCAGGAGGTGGCGCGGCAGTTCGGCGAGGCGATCGACGCGATTCGGGCGGTGCACCCCGCGATCGACCTCGAGTGGGAGATGACCGCGGCCACACCGACGGGTAGCACCGACCCCGAGAGCTGGATCGTGCAGTCGGCGCTGCGCGGCTGGGAGGAAGTGGAAGGCCGCTCGCACGGCGAGGCGCCGTACATGGCGGGGCAGACCGACGGGGCGGCGCTGCGGCACCTGGGCGTGCCGACCGCTCGGGTGGGCTGGCCCTGGCCCTACGACGGCGGCCCCGAGGAGCTCCGCGAGGGCCTCGGCGGGATGGGGGTGACCTACGTGCCCGACCTCCTGGTCTGCGCGCAGAAGATCCTCTACGTCGTCATCGACACGCTCACCCGCGGACGGGAGGACTTGGGGCTCTAGACGTCGTTGCACGGTTGCGGTCGCGCGCTAAACGGACACCTGCGCCGCCCGCAGCCGCAGCAGCGTCGCCGCCGTGTCGATCGTCGGCGTCGCGACGCCTGTGAGCCGCGCGATCTCCTGCACCGCCGTCACGATCGCGTCGATCTCCATCGCGCGCCCGCGCTCGAGGTCCTGCAACATCGAGGTGCGGTGCGCCCCCACCTGGGCGGCGCCGTCGATCCGGCGGTCGACGTCGATCCGAAAGTGGATGCCGAGGGTCTCGGCGACGCTCTGAGCCTCGAGCATCATGGTGCGCACCAGCGCCCGGGTGTCGGGGTCGCCGGTGATCTTGTCGAGGGTCGCGACGGTGAGCACACTGATCGGGTTGAACGCGACGTTGCCCCAGATCTTGACCCAGATTTCGTGACGGATGTCGCGGATCGGCGCGCGGACGCCAGCGGCGATCAGCGCCGCGCTGAGCGCGCGGACCCGGGCCGTCTTCTCCCCAGACGGCTCGCCGAGGAGCATGCGGTCGCGCGCGAGATGCTGGATCACCCCGGGTTCGACGACCTCCACCGCCGGGTAGCCCACGGCGCCGGTCACCCGGTCGGGCCCGATCCCGTCCCATTGGACGCCGCCCGGATCGACGCTTTCGAGCCGCGTGTCCCGCAGCGGCCCTTCGACCCCGTAGAAGTACCACCACGGCACCCCGTTGGTCGCGGTGACCACGCTGGTCTCCGGGCCGAGGAGCGCCTGCATCGGTGTCACCACTCCGGCCACGCCGTGGGCCTTGAGGGTCACGATCACGGTGTCCTGCACCCCGGCCTCGGCGGGGTCTTCGACACAGCGCGGGTGGGCGACCTCCTTGCCGTCGCGCCCCCGCACGACGATCCCGCGACGCTGCATCGCCTCGAGGTGGGGCCCCCGCGCGATCAGGGTCACCTCCTCGCCGGCCAAACAGAGCCGCGCCCCGAGAAAGCCGCCGATCGCGCCGGCGCCGTAGATCGCGATCCGCATCAGACCAGGCCGAGCTGCTCGGCCAGGCCGATGCGGCGCAGCTTGCCGGTGGGCCCTTTCGGGATCTCCTCGAGAAACACCACGCGGCGCGGCACCTTGAAGTCGGCCAGACGCTCCGCCGCAAAGGACCGGAGCTCGCGCTCGTCGACCGCCTCGTTTTCGCGCACGACCACGGCGGCGGCGACCTCCTCGCCGAGCTTCGGATGGGGAAGCGCGAAGGTCACCACCTGCTGCACCGCCGGGTGGTCCATGAGGACGTCGTCGACCTCTCGGGGCGAGATCTTCTCGCCGCCCCGGTTGATGATCTCTTTCAGGCGCCCCGTGATGCGCAGGTAGCCGGCCTCGTCCATCACCCCCTGATCCCCGGTGCGGAACCAGCCGTCGCTCCAGGCCTCGCGGTTGGCGTCGGGGTTGCGCTCGTAGCCGTCGCACACGTTGTCGCCGCGGATCACGACCTCGCCGGTCTCGGCGGCCGCGAGCAGGGCGCCGGCGGCATCCATGATCGCGACCTGCGGGCCCGCGGCCCGGCCGACCGAGCCGGGGCGGCGTTCGCCGGGGGGGAGCGGGTTGCTCGTCATCTGATGCGCCGCCTCGGTCATCGCGTAGGCCTCGATCACCGGCGCGCCAAAACACGCCTCGAGGGCCGTCATCACCTGGGGCGGGAGCGACGAGGACGAGGAGCGGATCATCCGCAGCGCCGCGGCGGCGACGGCGTCCGGGTTGCGCGCCGCCCGGGCGAGGATCGCCTGGTGCATCGTGGGCACCGCGGAGTACCAGGTGGGCCGTTCCGCCTCGAGCCATTGAAAGAAACGCAACGCGTTGAAGCCCGGGGTACACGAGACACAGCCGCCGGTGCCGAGGGTGGCGAGCACACAGGCCATCAGCCCGTGGATGTGGAAGAGCGGCATCACGTTGAGACAGCGGTCGTCCGGGTGGAGGGCCAGGGTCGCCGCGATGTTGCGCGCCGACGCGACGAGGTGGCGCTGGCGCAGCGGTACGATCTTGGGGCGCGAGGTCGTCCCTGAGGTGTGGAGCACGAGCGCGACGTCGTCGGCCTCGGGCGCGCCGTCGGGGGAGGGCGCCGCGATCTCCGGGGCCTCGACCTCGAGACGGCCCGCGGGCGCGTGTCCGTCGGCGCGCAGGGTGAGGGTCGCGATGCCGAGGGACTCCGCGGCGCCGAGGACCGCGCTATCGCTGCCGGCCTCGACGACCACGGCCTTGGCGCCGAGGTCCTCGAGGTAGAACGCGAACTCGTCGCGCCGGTAGCCCGGATTGAGCGGTGCCGCGGTCGCGGCGGCGGCGATACCGAGAAAGGCCACCGCCATCTCGGGCCCGTTCGGGAGCACAATCGCGATCCGGTCGCCCCGCCCGAGGCCCACCGCCCGGAAGACGCCCTGGAGCGCGGCGACCTGCTGGCGCAACGCGTCGTAGGAAAGCGCCGGGCGCCCGGGGGCTCCGATCGCCGGCGCCGAATCGGCGCCCGTCTGGAGTAGCGTGTGCAGCGTATCCATCTCGCCAGCCATCTCGCGTGCGACGCGGAACGCTACCAGATGCGGTCCCGCGACCGCGCGGGCCGGGAGCCGCTTCGATGCCCACCCCGCGGATCAACGTCAGCTCCGGCCGTCCCCTCGAGGCGCTCGCCCACTACTCGCGCGCCCTCCGGGTCGGCGACTGTGTGCTGCAGTCGGGGACGACTGCGATCGACCGCGAGGGCAACGTGATCGGCGAGGGCGATATCGCGCGGCAGGTCGACGCGGTCTTCGAGATCGCCGAGGAGAGCATGGGGGCGGCGGGCGGGCGTCTCGCGGACGTCGTCTCGGCGCGGCTCTACGTGAAGGGCGAGGACGAGATCGAGACCGCCCTCCGCAGCACCGCGCGTCACCTCGAGGCGGCGCGGCCGACCCTCAGCGTGGTGCCGGTGAGCGCGCTGGCGCGACCGGCGCAGCTCGTCGAGATCGAGCTCGAGGCGATCGACGGCGCCGAGAGCGGGGCGCAGCGGGTGTACGCGGGAGGCGACGAGACGGGGCTCCCGGCGGCGATCCGGTCGGGGGAGCGGATCTGGGTTGCGGGCGCCGCAGGGCCGAGCGACGCAGCCACCACTCCGGAGATCGCGGGCCAGACCGACCGGGTCTTCGGCTGGATCCGCGAGGTGCTGGGGGAGTGCGGGGCCGGTCTCGCCGACGTGGTCTGTGCCCGGAGCTCGCTCGTCCACCCCGAGGACGTCGTACCGCACCGCAACGCGCGGCTGGCGAAGCTCGGCGAGACCCGTCCTGCGAGCACGCTGCTCCTGACCCCGCCCTTCGCGGCGCCGGCCCAGCGGCTCGAGGTCGAGGTGGAGGCGCGGGTGGGCGCCGCGGCGAATCGCCGCGACCACTACAGCCGAGACGCTTGGGAGCGCCCACTGGGCTTCGCCAGTGCGGTGGAGGCCGGGGAGCGGATCTACGTGAGCGGCGCCGTGTCCCTCGACGCCGGCCGGGTCGCCCACCCGGACGACTGGGCGCGTCAGTACGATCGCTGTGTCGAGCAGATCGCCGCCACCCTCGAGGGCGCGGGCTCGGGGCTCGCCGAGGTCATCCAGCGTCGCACCTTTAGCACCGCCGACGCGACCTCGAACCGCGCCTACGGCGAGGGGCCGCCCTGGTTCGAGGCGAGCCGCCCCGCCGCCCTCGGCTGCCGCATCGCGGGGCTGGTGGTGCCGGGGCTCCTCGTCGAAATCGACGCCATCGCCGTGCGCGGCGCGGGCGCGGACATCGAGTGGAGACAGCTCGACGGCTAGGCCCGCGGGGCCTCCCCGGTGTCTTGGCCGGACCCGGGAGCGGTGGCACACTGCCGGGCCCACAAGATCCGGAGACCCGTTCATGCCGACAGTCGAGGTGTTGCAGCTGGCCGAGCTCGCCGAGGGCGAGGTGCGCGCCGTCTCGGTCGAGGGCTACCCCCTGCTCGCGGTCTACAACCTCGGCGGCGAGATCTACGCCACCGACGACCTCTGCACCCACGGCAACGCCTCCCTCGCCGAAGGCGACATCGAGGGCGACGAGATCATCTGCCCGTTCCACGAGGGGTCCTTCGACATCCGCACCGGGGAGGCCGTCGGCCCGCCCTGTATGGTGCCGATCCGCACCTACCCCGCCTCGGTCGTCGACGGAGCGATCCGCGTCGAGCTCCCCGACTGAGACCGCCGCCGCGGGAACCGCTCGCGGAGACGTTCTTCTCGAGGAGTACGCACTCCCGGTGGAGCGCGTCGAGGGGAACCGCTCGCGGAGACGTTCTTCTCGAGGAGCACGCACTCCCGGCGGAGGCGTCGAGGGAGACGCCCGCCCTAGATGTTCTTCTCGAGGAGCACGCCCTCGCGGCGGAGCTCTTCGATCTGCTCTGCGCTGCGTCCCAGCCGATCGGCCAACACCTCGTCGTTGTGCTGGCCGAGGGTCGGCGCCGTCATCGGGATGTTGTTCGGGTGATGCTTCCACTTGATCGGCATCCCCGGGATGTCGACCTTGCCGTGGAGCGGGTCGTCGACGGTACGCACGGTGCCGCGCGCGCGCATGTGCGGGTTCTGGGTGGTCTCCGCCACGGAGAGCACCGGCGCGCAGGGGACATCGTGCTCGTTCAGTCGGTCGACCGCACTCTTGATGTCGTCGAAACCGGCGAGCCACGTCTCGATCATCTCGATGACCTCGGCACCGTGGGCCACGCGGGTGGTGTCGTTGCCGAACACCGGATCGTCGATCAGGTCCTCGCGCTCCATCGCGCGGCACAGGTCGGGCCAGTGGTGCAGGAAGGCCATCACGACGACGTAGCCGCCGTTTCCCTTGAAAATCCCGGCCGGGCTGATGATGCCGAAGTGCGAGCCTTGCCGGGTCGGGTTCATCTCGCCCCCCGATCCGCTGTAGTTGTGGACGTTGGCGTCGTGGTAGCTGTAGTAGGTGTCGAGGATCGAGACGTCTAGGTGGTCGCCCTTGCCGGTGCGGTCGCGGCGGCGCAGCGCGGCGAGGATGCCGAGGGCACCGTGGACACCGGTGCTGGCGTCGCCGATCGCGGCGCCGGTGAGCGCGGGGGTCTCCCCGGTCTTGCCCACCATTGAGGTGATGCCCGAGTAGGCCTGGGCGATGAAGTCGTAGCCCGGGGTTGCGGCGAGGGGTCCGGTCTGACCGAAGGTGGAGATCGAGCACAGGATGATGTCCGGCTTGAGCTCGCAGAGCCGCTCGTAGCCGAGGCCCAGCGCTTCCATCACACCGGGGCGGAAGTTCTCGACGACCGCGTCCACCTGGGGCACCAGTTCGGCGACCAGCGCGATGCCGCGCGGGTCCTTGAGGTTCAGACAGACGCTCTTTTTCCCGCGGTTCTGCTGCATGTAGTAGAGGCTGCGGTCGTTGCGGAAGATCGAAATCGCGCGGGCCAGATCGCCGCTCGGCGCCGGCTCGATCTTGATCACGTCCGCACCCATCTCGACGAGCATGCGGGTGCAGGTGGGGCCCGCGACGGCGCGGGTCAGGTCGAGGATCTTCAGGTCGGAGAGGGCGAGATCGCTGTCCTGGCTCAAGACGGGTCTCCTTTCGTCACACCCCTGGGTCAACCATCGGCGGGACTATACTCCGCCGGGGAGACCACACGCGATGCGGTTGCACCCCGGAGCGCTGTGCCTGGGATGAGCTTTCTCGAGACCGTCGCGCGGGCGCGGGCCCACCTCGAGACCCAGGGTCGCGTCTCGCTGGCGGGGCTCGCGCGGGAATTCGGGCTCGACGACGAGGCGCTCGACGCCCTGGTCGAGGAGCTGGTGGCGGTGCTCGCGGTCGCGCGGCGCGAGGGGTCGGTGCTCCACGTCGTGCAGCCGGCCGCAGCGGCGCCACCCCCGGCGTCCGGTGGCGTGGACGCGGCGGCGGGCATCGCGGCCGAGGCCGAGCGCCGGCACCTGACCGTGATGTTCGTCGATCTCGTCGGCTCGACGGCGCTCTCCGAGCGGATCGACCCCGAGGATTTCGCGGCGATTCTGGAGGGCTATCAGGACCGCTGCCGGGAGGTCCTCCGGCGCTGGGGCGGCTACGTCGCGAGGCCGCTCGGCGACGGGCTGGTGATCTACTTCGGGTTCCCCCGCGCCCAGGAGGACGCCGCGTCCCGCGCGATCCGCGCCGCCCTCGAGATCACCGCGGCGATGCCCGCGCTCACGGAGACGATGCGCCCGGCGTTCCCTGTACTCGGGGAGCACGCCCTCGCCGTGCGGGTGGGGGTCCACACAGGGCTCGCCGTGGTCGGCGACGTCGCGAGTGCTGGGACCCCGGAGCAGGTCGCGGTCGGCGACACCCCAAACCTCGCGGCGCGGCTCCAGGGGGAAGCCGGCCCGGGGGAGGTGATCATCAGCGACGCCACCTTGCATCTCGTGCCGGGAATGTTTCGCTGCGAAGACCGCGGGACCCGGGCCCTCAAAGGCATTGCGGCCCCGGTTCGCGTGCACCGCGTGCTCGGCGCCACCGGGATGGAGAGCCGTCTCCCGAGCCGGGCGGCCGGTCTCGCGCCATTGGTGGGCCGCGAGCGCGAGGTGGAGGCCTTGCTCGCGCACTGGGAGCGGGCCCGCGCCGGCCGCGGGCAGGTCGTCCTGATCTCCGGGGAGGCCGGAATCGGGAAATCGCGGATCGCCCAGGTCCTGCGCGACCGGTTGAGCGCCGACGCCTTCGCGTGGCTCGAGGGCCACGGCAGCCCCTACCACCGCGCCACCGCCTTCCACCCGGTGAGCGAGCTACTGCGTCAGGGGGTGGGGCTCGGCGTGGAGGACGACGACCCGGCGGCGGCGCTCGCGCGTCTCGACGCGGTCTTTGGTCCGCTCCCGGTGGAGGGCGCAGCCGCCGCGATTGCCGCGTTGCTCTCGGTCGAGCTCCCCGAGGACCGGGCGGCGAGCGTTGCGCCGGCGCGGCTCCGAGCCCGCACCATGGAGGCGGTGGTCGCGTGGATCCGCGACCTCGCCGCCGAACACCCGTTGATTCTGCTGGTCGAGGACCTGCACTGGTGCGATCCCTCCACCCTCGAGTGGATCGACACCCTGGTGAGCGTGAGCGCCACGACTCCGCTGCTCCTGCTGCTGAGCTTCCGGCCCGACTTCGACGCGGCCGCCGAAGGGTTCGACCGAGGCTGGGAGAACCGTGAGCACGTCCACCGTCTGGAGGTCGGACGCCTCCCGCCCGAGGACGCCGCGGCCCTCGTCGCCGAGGTCGGCGGCGGCAACCCGCTCCCCGCGGACGTCGTGGAGCGCATCGTCGAACGCGCCGATGGGGTGCCGATCTTCGTCGAGGAGCTCGCCAAGATGGTCGTGGAGACCGGCGTCGACCTGCTCCGCGAGCTCCACATTCCCGCCACCCTTCAGGATTCGCTGATGGCGCGGCTCGACCGTCTCGGGGAGGCGAAGGACGTGGCGCAGCTCGCGGCCACCCTCGGCCGCGAGTTTCCCCTCGACCTGCTCGCGGCGGTGTCGCTCTCGGGGGCGAGCGAGCTCCACCGCGGTGTCGAGGCGTTGGTCGAGGCCGGGTTTCTGTATCGAAGAGAGCGTGGCCGATCGCAACGGCTGCAGTTCAAGCACGCGCTGGTCCAGGAGATGGCGTATCAGTCGTTGCTGCGGTCGACACGCTGCGCCCACCACCGGCGCATCGCGTCGGTGCTCGAGACCGAGTTCGCGGCGCTCCGCGACCGCGAGCCCCAGCTCCTCGCGCACCACCACCAGGAGTCTGGCCCCGAAGGCTACCCCCGCGCGGTGGACTACTGGCGACGGGCCGGACACCAGGCCGTCGCGCGTTCGGCCAACGCCGAAGCGATTCACCATCTCCGGGCGGGTCTGGCACTGCTCGAGACCCTTCCCGAGGGCGAGGAGACCCTGCGCAGCGAGCTTCGTTTCCAGCTCCCGCTCGGGACGGCGTTCCTGGTGAGCCGTGGCTACCGCGCGCCCGAGGTCGGCGCCGCGTACGGGCGCGCGCAGGAAATCTGCGAGGTGCTCGGCGACACCCGCGAGCTCGTCGCGGCGGTCTTCGGGCAATGGCGTCACACCATGGCGCCCCCCGACTTCGAGACCGGGCTGCGGCTCGGCGAGCAGCTGGTCGCCCTCGCCGCCGGCGAGAACGACCCGGCCAGTCAGGTGCTGGCGCACTACGCGCTCGGGAGCGTCCACCACCTGCTCGGCGACGCCGGCCAGACGCGGGAACACATGGAGCGGGGACTCGCCTACGCGGATCGCGTGGCGCTGGGGGCGTTGCTCCCGCAGGCGGGGATCGACCCCGTCGTGACCTGCCGCTCGGTCTTGTGCCACGCGCTCTGGGAGTTGGGGCTGGCGGATCAGGCCACGCGTCAGCGCGACGCCGCGCTGGCGCTGGCCGGGCGTCTCGGTCACCCGCCGTCGGAAGCCTTTGCCGTCGTGTGGACCGGAGCCAAGCTCTCGATGTTTCGCGACGAGCCCGCCGAGACACGGCGCTACGCGGAGCGCGCGATCGCGTTGTGCGAAGAGCACGACATCGCCCTCTTTCTCGCGATGGCGCACGTGCTGCGCGGGTGGGCACGGGCCCGCGCGGGCGACGGGCGGGGCGGCCGGGCGGAGCTCGACGCGGGGCTCGGCGCCCTTGCGGGGCAGGGCACCCAGCTCTTCTTGAGCGCTTGGCTCGCCCTGCGCGCGGACGCCGAGCGTAGCGACGGCGACCTCCCCGCCGCCCTCGCGAGTGTCGACGAGGGTCTCGCCTGTGCGGAGCGCAACGACGAGCGCTTTTGGGAGGCCGAGCTTCACCGGCTGCGCGGCGAGATCACGGTAGAGCAGGGCGGCGCCAAAGCCCCGGTGGAAGCGGAGCAATCCTTCAGCCGCGCGCTGCAGATCGCCCGCACCCGGGGCACGCTGGGCTTCGAGCTGCGCGCCACCCGCGTCTGCGCGGCGTGGGTCTCCGCACGCGGCGAGGTCGCGCGGGCCCGCGCGATGCTCGACGGCGTGCTCGAAAAGATGACCGAGGGGCGCGACGGCCCCGATGCCCGCGCCGCGGCGGCGCTACGCGCCGGGCTCTAGACCCGACCCCCCTAGTCCCCGAACAGCCCCGCCGCATCGGCGAGCTTGTGGAGCGCCTCGAGATTCAGGATCTGGAGCGCGCCGCTCTCCAGCTTCACGAGGTCGGTCTCGGCCCAAAGCCGGAACTGGCGGTTGATCGCCTCCCGGCTCGCGCCAGAGAGCAGCGCCCACTCGCTCTGGGTGAGCGGGAGGTCGAGACGCACGCCGTCCCCGTCGCGGGTGCCGTGGGACTCCGCGAGGGCGCAGATCCGCCGGGCGAGCCGGGGCTCGAGCCCCGAGACGGCGAAGGAGCGCACCAGCTCCCCGAGGTCGATGATCCGGGTGGCGAGGTTGTCGAGCAGCGCCAGCGCGACCGCCGGGCTCCGTTCGATCGCGGCGCGCAGGTCGCGGTGGTCGAGACATAGGAACACACAGGGCTCGATCGCCACGACGTCGGCGGAGCGGGGCCGCCGGGTCAAGAGCGCCAGCTCCCCAAAGACCTCTCCGGGACCGAGGACGTCGAGGATGACCGGGTCGGCCGGCGGCGTGTGGGTCTCGATCTTCACGCGTCCGGTTTCGATCACGAACAGGGTAGTGCCGGCCGCCCCCTGCTCCACGACCGCGTCGCCCTCGGCGGCGCGTTGAAAGCGGCTCCCATTGGCGAGATGCTCCCGATCCGCCGCTTCGAAGCCCGCGAAGGCGGGCACCCGGGCCAGGAGCCCCTGTTTGCGCGCGCGCTCCGTCATCCTGCCTTCGGTGCCCCCAGAGCCCGGGATCCTAGCCGAGGTCGGGGTTTCGGGAGGCCGCGGCGGCCGCGACGGCCGACCCGAGACGGGCAATACTGGCGGCGCCGCTCGCGGGGGTCTCTCCCGCCGGTCGGCCCCGGTGCTCGGCCGAGCCGCGTGCTGCGCCCGGCAGAAGGAGACCCCGATGTCCCAGGACGCCATCGCCCCCGATGACCAGCTCGACGCCGTCGTCGTCGGCGCCGGGTTCGCCGGCATCTATATGCTGCACAAGCTCCGCGAAATGGGTCTCCGTGCGCGAATCCTCGAGGCGGCCTCCGGGGTCGGCGGGACCTGGTACTGGAACCGCTATCCCGGGGCGCGCTGTGACGTCCCGAGCCTCCAGTACTCCTATCAGTTCTCGCGGGAACTCGAGCAGGAGTGGGAGTGGAAAGAGCGCTACGCCCCCCAGGCCGAGATCATGGAGTACGCGAACCACGTGGTGGATCGCTTCGGGTTGCGACCCCATATCCAGTTCGACACTCGGGTCGCCTCTGCGCACTTCGACGACACCACCGCGCGCTGGTGCGTCACCACCGAATCCGGCCAGCGGATCGGCGCCGACCACTGTGTGATGGCGACGGGGTGTCTG
>CAJHXS010000272.1_pt1 | contig 15600 bp, 16 predicted proteins | sample 9198591 | NCBI WGS metagenome assembly CAJHXS01 (sample SAMEA7708347, study PRJEB35096) | sediment metagenome | biome: marine neritic benthic zone biome [ENVO:01000025]; feature: sediment [ENVO:00002007]; material: shallow marine sediment [ENVO:03000034] sea grass bed [ENVO_01000059] ... | reverse complement strand
CGAGGGTGGTGAAGTTGGCCATCCGCCGCTCTTGCCAGCCCGGCTCGAGGCTCGAGGCCCACTCGGGATCGGTCTCGCGGTTGTTGCGGACGTCGACCGAGGAGGGCGTGCGCTGGAAGACGTAGAGATGCTCGGCGGACGCGCCGAGGTGGGGCACGCACTGCACGGCGGTGGCGCCGGTACCGATGATCCCCACCTTCTTGTCGGCGAGGCCGCTGAGGTTCCCGGTGTTGTCGCCGCCGGTGTAGTCGTAGTCCCAGCGGCTGGTGTGGAAGGTGTGGCCCCGGAAGCGGTCGATCCCGGGAATGCCCGGGAGCTTCGGGCGGTCGAGGGGGCCGTTGGCCATCGCCACGAAACGCGCGCGCACACGGTCGCCGCGGTCGGTGTCGATCTCCCAACGCTTCGCGGTCTCGTCCCAACGCATGCCAGTGACCGTGGTCTGGAGCAGCGCCTGCTCGTAGAGGTCGAAGTGGCGCGCGAGCTGCTTCGAGTGCTCCATGATCTCGGGGGCGTAGGAGTACTTGTGGTTCGGCACGTAGCCGAGCTCTTCGAGCATCGGGAGGTAGATGTAGGACTCGACGTCGCACATCGCGCCGGGGTAGCGGTTCCAGTACCAGGTGCCGCCGAAGTCGCCGCCCTTTTCGATGACGCGGATGTCGTCGTGGCCCGCCTCGCGCAGCCGTCCGGCCATCAACAGCCCGGCGAAGCCCCCACCGACGATCACGATGTCGTTGTCCTCGACCACCGGGTCGCGCTCGAGCCGCTCGGCGTAGGGGTCGTCGACGTAGTTCGAGAACTCGCCCGTCACCTCGACGAACTGGGTGTTCCCGTCCTCGCGCAGCCGCTTGTCGCGCTCGGCCAGGTACTTGGCGTGGAGGGCCTCCGGGTCAAAGTCGACCGACCCCAGGAGGTCCTCGATCACGTTCGCCAGCTCGTCCGTCCCGTCCATTCGGCCCCCGTCCTCCATCGAGCCGAATGTTCCCATCGGCCTTGTTTCATACCGTACGGTAGGACTTCCTGGGCAGACCGTCCAGTCTCCGACGAGATGCCGCGCGACGCTTCGTCCTTCTCCCGAAACCATAATGAAATCGAGCTCTTGTGTGGGGGCACGGCGCCGAAGGCGAGGCGGGGTGGCGCAACACGAGCGACGACCTTGTCCCGCACCGCGCCGGCGCGGAAGCGTGCCGTCGCAGACGTCGCCCGGCCGCAGCGGCTACGTGGCTAGCCGCGATCCGGCGGGGTGGCGACCGCCACGCCGCCGACCCCGGGGGCCCGACACGACGACGGGCGCACATCCTCCACCATGTGGACGGGCACCACGGCCAGCAACCCCGCCGCGCCGAGCCCGACGAGGGTGACGGCGTCGGCGCTCACGGCGAAGGGCAGCCGGACCAGGCGCAGGGCCCAGTTCGACGCGACCTCGGGCGCGGGGTCATGGAGTTCGCCGGTATTCAGCTGGTCGAGGGTCTCGATCCAGTGCTGCTCCCACGCCGCGCCGAGCACCGAGGACGACTCCGGCGCCTCCGCAAACGCGGGGTTCGGGCCGATCTCGCGGCCGGTGGCGCACCCGAGCGCGCACGCGACGGTGACGACCCACAGCGGTTTGCTCACGCGAGCGTCTCCCGCGCGGGCGATACAGAGCCTGCGCGGTAGGGCCAGCGCGTCGCATCGCACTCGATCTCGCGACCCGGTTCCGCGCCTCCCACGCCTTCTCCCTCGAGAAGCGGGGCCGCTCAGCGCCCCGCGCCTCATGGAACGGGAGTCGATCGCTCCACGGCCCCCGCCGCCGCAGCGCGGTACGCTCTCGTGAGCTTCGAGGAGGAGGGCTCCGATGAGTGGTGACGCAATGGCGTGGGTCGGCTTGGCGATGGCGGGCATCGGCCTCACCTGGTGGTTCCGCCGTATGGGCCGCACGCAGATCCCGCGCAACCGCGTGCCCTTCCTCGTCTGGATGCTGTGCGCCGGCGTTCTCGGCGGGGTCGGGATCGCCGAGGGCGGCGGATGGCTCGCGTGGGTCCCCGGCGGCCTCGCGGTCTTGTCTGCGATCTTCGTGCTCGCGACGATCTCGATCAGCCGCCAGAAGGTCGACGGCGCCGTCGGGGTGGGCGACCCGATGCCCGACTTCCAAGCCCCCGACGACAGCGGAGAGCTCTTCGACAGCGCCTCGCTCGCGGGTCGCCCGGTGCTGCTCAAGTTCTTTCGCGGGCACTGGTGACCCTACTGTGTCGCCGAGTTGCGGCGATGGGAAGAGATCCGGCCCGAGCTCGACGCCCGCGGGGTGACCTTCGTGACGATCAGCACTGACACCCCAGAAGAGCTCCAACGGGGCCGCCGGCGACACGGCCTCGTGGCGACGATGCTCTCGGACCGCGACCTGGTCGTGACCGACCGCTTCGGGCTGCGCAACCAGGGGATGCACTCGGGGGTGCCGGGGATCACCGCCCCCGTGCTGCCGGTGCCGACGACGATCCTGGTCGACGGGCAGGGCACGATCGTCTGGAAAGACCAGTCTGAGAACTACCAGCGCCGCTCCGATCCGGAGATCGTGCTCCCGACGCTCTCGGAACGGCTCGCCTAGGCGTCGAAGCCGGGCGGGGTGTGAAACCGCCGATCTCGTCGGCGAGGAGCCGCGCGAACTCTCGTCTCGACATCAGGTCCATCACCGCACCTCCGCGGATGACAACCGCCGCACACGGTACCAAGCGAGCTCGCGCGACGGCGCCGCTAGTCGCCGTCCGCGGGCAGTGGCCGAAACGCGCGGAGTAGCCCAAAGGGCAGGTGCCAGAGCAGCATGCCGGCGACGAGGAAGGGCGCCCCCGGCCTCCGCTGGAGCAGCGGGTGGTCGAGGTTCAGCTCGACCCCGTGGCCGACGAGCGCCGCACCCACCACCCAGAGCGCACCGGCGGCCACGAGGGCCACGCGGTGGGTGGAGATCGAACGCGGTGCGGTTCGCAGGGCGCAGACCGTGAGGGCGACACCCGCGAAAAAGCCCGCGATGGCGCACGCCGCTGCCGCGCCACCCGCCAGGTAGTAGAGACGGGTCGAGCCGTAGAACGCCGCGCCCCACAAGCCGCTGGCGACGGCGAGTCGCGCCCACCAGCGCGGCAGAAAGGTCGGGAACGAGACGAGCGCACACGCCAGCGCCGGGAGCGCGAAGTAGACCGCCCGCTGCAGCGGTTCGAGGGCCGGGGAGAGCTGGGCGATCCCCACCCACGCGACGAGGCCCCCCGCCAAGGCCTCGGCGCCGCTCCGCAGCCGTTCGAGGGTGGGAGTCACGAGAGCGAGCAGCGGCCGGGCGGCCCGTGGTTTCGACGATGTCGCGCGATGGCCACCCCTGTCTCCTTCCGCTCGAGCCGCACGTCGCCCGCGCGCCGGATCCTGAGCGTATCGCGGCTGCGGTGGGGCGGTGGGCCGCCGCGTATACTGGGGCGAGCCAAACGCCGGAGGCTCCGATGGACGACGCGCTCGCCCGACTCACCGAACGTGTACAGCGGCTTGAAGACCTGGAGGCGATCCGCCACACCTGGCGCGACTACTGCACGCGGCTCGACTCGGAGGACTGGCGCGGGCTCGCCGACGTCTTCACCGAGGACGGAGTGGTCGAGATGGTGGGGCTCGAGAGCTTCGCCCCCGGGGCCGACGGGAGCTATCGCGGGCGCGAGGCGATCCTCGAGGAGTTCTACAAGCCCGCGGTCGCGGGCATCGAGGACACCGGGGTGTTCGCGACTGGGCACCTCAGCACCAACATGCAGATCGACCTCGACGGCGACGAGGCGACGACGCTGGCGTACTTCTTCGAGATCGTGGCGAACGACCAGGTGCTGATCGGGACCTACCAGCACCGCTTCCGCCGCGACCCCGACCGCTGGCGTTTCGCGACGCTGCGCATCTCAGTGCGCTACCGCGCCAAGCTCGAGGCCGGCGACTTCGGCGGACGCTCGCTGCGCGAGGTGCTCGGCAAGCCCTTCTAGCGCAGCTCTTCGGGGATCTCGGCCTCCACGTAGGCCAGAAACCTCGGGTTGAAGGTCGGGCGCCACAGCTCGAACATCGCGCGGGCGTACTCGTTCTCGCGCATCGCGAACTGCACGATGCGGTGGTAGCGGTCCCACTCGGTGTCGTCGAGGAGCCCTTTGCTGCGCTGGTAGTGCGCGTGCTCCATGATCCGGAAGTTCAGGTGCTGGCGCTCGATCAGCTGGGAGCGCTCGAGGGGGGAGAGCTCTTCGCCCGCCGTGGTCTTGGCGAGGCCGCGCGCGATGACGCTCGGGTCGAGGGCCGTGTTGAGAAAGAGCAGGTCTTCCTCCGCGAAGCTCTGGCGTGAGGCGGCCTCGGTGGCGCGCGTGTTCTCGCGGAGTTGCAACGCGATGTAGCCGAGCAGAACCAGCGACGCGATCGCGCCGACGAGTTCGCCCAGCGCACCGAGCTCCATGATGTCCATCGATCCCTCCTCTCTGCACGATCGTATCGCGGCGACGCTCCCGCTCCGCGTTTCGCCCGAGGGGCGCGATCGGGGGTTCGCCCCGGGGCCGACAGAAGCCCGTGTCCGGCGTGCAATTGGGCCTACACAGCCGTACCCAGCGACCGATAGCGCAGAGCAGACCCGGCGGCGGGTTCTCGATGCCCGGTGTGGACGAAATGCGCGACGGCGACCCGACCTCCAGTCCTATGTCTCCCGACACACCTTTGAATGGCGAAGCGTTGTCGTTGTACCAACACGCGTCGCGGATGTTTCTGCTCCGCACGTTGCGCGCCGGGGCGGTGGCGGCGCCGCTCCTCGGGGTGTTTTGGGCGTTCTTTCTCGGCCCGCGGCTCGCCCTCACCTTCGCCGCGGCCGCGGCGCTCTGGGCGGGTCTCGCCGTCCTGGTCCGCCGCGGGGCGAGCGCCAAGTGGTGCGGCCGGGCCGGGTGCGCCGGTCTCTTCCTACTCTGTGCGGTCAACGCCTGGGCCTTTGGCGGGGTGCACTCGTTTGCGATCGCCTGGCTCATCACGGTGCCGATCGCGGCGGCGGTGGTCTCGAGCGAGCGCGACGCGTGGGCGTGGTCGGTGGCGATCACCCTCGTGGTGGTGGGCTTCTACTGGGCGGAGCACCTCGGCAACGAGGCCGCCGGGCACCCGGGGTTCCCGGCGGAAGCGACCCTCGCGATGTACGGCCTCTCGGTGGTCGTGTTCGCCACCTTGTCGGCGCTGTGGGTGCGCTCTCAGCGCACCCTCGAGACGGCGTTGCGCCAGAGCCTGGCCGCGACCGAGGCCGAGACCGAGCGCGTCGGGCTCCTCCTGGGCCTCGCCAACGCCGTCCACCGATCCGATAGCTTTCCCGCCGCGGGACGCAACGCCCTCACCCTGCTGGGCGAGAGCCTCGGGGTCGAGCGGGCGGCGATCTGGGACTTCTCCCGCGGACGCGCGGCCGATCCGGTCGCGCTCTACCCCGCCGATGCGGCGACCCCCGCGACCCCACCCGCCGAGCGGCCGGCGATCGAGACGGGAGAAGAAGGGGTCACGACCGCGAGCTATCCGATCCGCTCGGGGTCGGAGCTCCACGGGGTCATCCAGGTGAGTGCGAGAGAGGACGCCACCGACTGGCTGCCGGCGCTGCTCGAGAACGCCTCCTCCCAGCTCGCGACCCACTGGCTCAACGACCAGCGCACCCGGGCGCTCTCGCGGCAGGCGTTCATGGACGACCTCACCGAGCTCCCCAACCGGCGCTCGTTCCACCAGGTGCTCGGCCACGCCCTCGACCGCGCCCGGCGCAGCGGCGCCAAGGTGGCGCTCCTCTACGTCGATCTCGACGGATTCAAACGCGTGAACGACACGCTGGGCCACGAAGCGGGCGACCAGCTGCTGCGTCACGTGGCGAAGCGGATCCAGGCCGCGATCCGCTTGAGCGACTACGCGTGTACCCACCGCGAATCGTCGCTCAGCATCTCGCGGCTCGGCGGCGACGAGTTCACCGTATTGCTGGAAGAGGTCGGGAGCGCCGAGAACGCCGAGCTGGTAGCGCGTCGCATCCTGACGTCGATCGCCCGACCCGTCGAGCTCGGCGACCGCCTGGTCGAGGCGGGCGCGAGCATCGGGGTCGCGGTCTACCCCGAGGACGGCCGCTCGCCCGACGAGCTGGTGCGCGCCGCCGATCGCAGCATGTACGCCGTGAAGCAGACCGGGGGGAGCGGCGTGCGTCGGGTCGAGGGCAGCGCCGACGAAGTCGACCTCGTCGCCTTCAACGCCATGCTCGACGCCGCCCTGGCCGGCGACGAGCTCCGTCTCCACTACCAGCCGATCGTGAGCGGCGAGACCGGGCGACCCGTCGCCGTAGAGGCCCTCTTGCGCTGGACCCATCCCGAGCGCGGCGAGCTCGGCCCCGGCTGGTTCATCCCGCTGGCGGAAGACGCCGGGCGGATTTGCGAGCTCGGCGCCTTCGTGATCTGCGAGGCGGTCCGCTGGTTCGAGGAGGTGCACCGAGAGCTCCCGCGCGACTTCCGCGTGGCTGTGAACGTCTCCGCGCGGCAGTTCGAAGACGAACGCTTCACTGAGCTGGTGCGAGAGCTACTCGAGACCGCGTCGTTCCGCCCCGACCAGCTCGAGCTCGAGGTGACCGAGAGCGTGCTGATCGCCGACGCCCCCGAGGTGCTCGAGCAGATCCGCGCGCTACACGAGCTGGGGGTGGGCTTCGCCCTCGACGACTTCGGCACCGGCTACTCCTCCCTCTCGCTCGTCAAACGCATCCCCGTCTCGCGGATCAAGCTCGACCGCTCCTTTGTCTCAGGGCTCCCGGACGACGCGGGAGACATCGCGATCGCCTACGCCGTGCTCGGTATCGCCGACGCCCTCGGCGTCCCGGTGGTGGCGGAGGGCGTCGAAGACGAGTCGCAGCAGATGTTTCTCACGATCCGCGGCTGCCAGGAGCTCCAGGGCTTTCTCTTTTCGAAGCCCTGCGCCCCGGAGACGTTGCGTCTGGTCTCGGGGATGGCCGGCGACCCCAGCGCCGCGCCCGAGGAGCCGCCTGCGGGCGACTAGGGTCGCGCGGCCTCGACCGACACGGTGCCGCCCTCGGCGAGCGCGGCGAGGAAGCGGTGGAGCGTGGGGCGACCGGCGCGGCGCGCCGCGTCGAGCGGGGTGCCGAGGGCCGGAGCGTCCCGGTCGAGACGCATCCCGCCCGCCACGAGCCGCGCGATCACGGGCTGCGCGCGCGGGTGCGCCTCCGGCCAGCGCGCGAGGAGCGAGCCGTGCTCGGCTTCCCAGGCCGCGACGTCGAAGCCCGCGTCGAGGATCAGCTCGGCGAGCTCGAGATCACCGCGGCGCAGCACCGGAGGCCAGAGCCGGGCCGCGTCGACGTAGCGCGCCGGAGCGAGACGCGCCCCGCCGGCCAAGAGGGCCCGCGCCACCCCCGGGTTGCCCGCGGCGAGGGCGCGGGCGAGGGCCGGCCCGAACGCCTCGGCCGGGGCGCCGACGCCGCGGGCATCACCCACGAGCGCCAAGGCGTCCTCGTCGCGGTGGGCGCCGGCGGCCTCGCCGACGCCTTCGAGGAGCGGGTCCACGGGCGCCGAGAGGCTCGCGCAAGCCGCGCGGGCCTGGGACGCGAGGGCGTCGCGGTCGCTGCGGAAGACGGCTCGCCAGAGCTCCCGCGTGCTCCAGCGCCGCAGGACGAAGGTCTCGAGGGTGACGCCCCGGCGGCGGAGCCCGCCGAAGAGCGCGTCGTCGCCCGCGGCCGCCGCGGCGACGAGCAGGTGCTCGTCGGGCCGGGAGGGGGGCGTGTCGAGGGGTGCACCCAGCGCGACGAGTCGCGTGACCAGCGGGGTCCACCCGCGGCGGACGGCGAGCAGCAGGGGCGCGGGGCTTCCCGCAGAGCGGAGGGTCGCGAGGCCGGGGGTCGCGTCGAGCACGCGAGAGGCGGCGGGCCGGTCGTCCGCCGCGACCGCCGCGGCGAGGGCGCGGTCGGCGTCGAGCTCGGCGTAGGTCGCGGGGCGGAGCGGAGGGGCCATACAGTCGCGGCGTCCGAAGAGAGGGGAGCCCCTCTCTTCGGCGCCGCGACGCGTGGCTGTAGCGCCGGGCTACGACGTGATCGGCACCAGCCGCAGCTCGACGCGCCGGTTCTGGGCGCGGCCGTTGGCGTCCGCGTTGGTCGCGATCGGCTCGTTGGGGCCGAGGCCGAGGGTGATCAGACGCTGGGGCTGCAGCCCATGCGTGGTGAGGTAGCTCGCCACGCTGCGGGCCCGGCGCTCGGAGAGCGTCTGGTTGTAGGACAGCGAGCCCGTATTGTCGGTGTGGCCAGAGACCTCGACCACCGTCTTGTCGTACTCCGAGAGGACGAGCCCCACCGAGTTCAGTACGCGGTAGAAGTCCGACTGGATGTCCGAGCTGTTGGTGGCGAAGGTGATGTTGCCCGGCATCACGAGCTCGATCTCGTCGCCGATCCGGAGTACGCCGACGCCCGTGCCGGCGAGCTGCTCGCGGAGCTTCGCCTCCTGGACATCCATATAGGCGCCCACCGAGCCGCCGGCGAGGGCGCCAATTCCGGCGCCGATCGCCGCGCGTTTGGCGCGGTCGCGACCGGTGAGGGCGCCGATTCCGGCGCCAGCGCCGGCGCCCACCAGGCTGCCGATCGCCGTCTTCGAGAGCTGGCGCTCGCCGGTGTAGGGGTTGGTGGTACAGGCGGACAAGAAACACAGCGCCGCAACGCAGGCGGCTACACGAAGCCATCGCGTCGTCATCGAATCACTCCCGTCAAAAATTCCAGGGAGCTGATCGGAGAGCGACGCCGCCAGCTTGAGGTGGTGTCACCTCACTCTAATAAGTTCAAGTTTCTCTATCCAGATCCGGTTCTTAGAAGACGATTCGCGCAATCTAGTTGAAGGATTGCGCTCGAGTGAATGGGCTAGTGCTTTTTCCGCGGGGTCTGGAAGCGGACGAAGCCGCAGGCCCGGCACACCCACTTCCGCATCTTGTGGTGGCTGCGGCGCTCCTCTCGCATCGGCTGTTTGCACCGCGAGCAGGTCATCGCGCACCTCGGACACGCGGGGGGCCGAATCGCTCGGCCAGGACGCGGTACTCGTCGCCCCGCGCGGAGCTCGACCGCCAGGCAAAGCCCACGGTGCGCTGCGGGGCGGGCTTGGCGAAGGGCAGGGTGACGAGGTCGCGCATCCCGCGGGTGGCGCCGCCGCGGAGGGCGAGATTCGGCAGCAGGGTGACCCCCAGCCCCCCGGCCACCATGTGCACCAGGGTGGTGAGGCTCGTCGCCCGGAAGTCGCCGAGCTCGCTTGCGCCGGCGCGTGCGCAGACCGCGAGGGCCTGGTCGCGCAGACAGTGGCCGTCGTCGAGGAGCAGCACCGACTCGCCGTCGAGGTCCGACTCGTGGGCGCGCTTGCGCGAGGCGAGGCGGTGGCCACGGGGCAAGGCGAGGACGAAGGGGTCGGGGAAGAGGGCGTGGGTCTCGAGGTCGCCGAGGGGCGCCTCGAGGGCGAGGAGGAGGAGGTCGAGCTGCCCGCGCTCGAGCCCCTCCACCAGGTCAGCGGTCTGGGCCTCCTGGAGCTCGACCCGGAGCGCCGGGTGGGCGCGACGCACCGCGGGGAGGGCGCTCGGCAAGAGGTAGGGCGCCACCGTCGGGATCACCCCGAGTCGCAGCCGCCCCGTAAGCGGACGGCAGAGCGCCAGCGCGGCGTCTTCGAGCTCGTTTACCGCCCGCAGGATCTCGCGGGCCCGCCCCACGATCTCCGCGCCCGCGGCGGTGGTGAACGTGGGGCCGCGGCCGCGTTCGAAGAGCGGGAGCCCGAGGTGGTCTTCGAGCTGGCGCACCTGGGCGCTCAACCCGGGCTGGGTCACGTGACAGGCCTCGGCGGCGCCGCCAAAGCTGCCACACGCGTCGATCGCCGCGACGTACTCGAGCTGTCGGAGCGTGGTCGTCATCACTCCAATCTATCGATTTGGGAAGATCTTTCAATTGGACTGATAGGGGCCCGGGACGACAGTGTCTTCCCCACCACACCAATACGAGAAGGAGACCCCGTGGAACGAGAACGAGTCATCGAGACGCTGAGCCATCTGCTGGCCGATAGCTACACGCTCTACCTCAAGACCCACAACTACCACTGGAACGTGACGGGGCCGATGTTCACGACCCTCCACACGCTCTTCGAGACCCAGTACAGCGAGCTCGCCCTCGCTGTCGACGAGATCGCCGAGCGGATCCGCGCCCTCGGGGCGCCGGCTCCCGGGAGCTACACCGAGTTCGCGGCGCTCGCGAAGGTCGAAGAGGCCCGCGACGTCCCCCGGGCAGAGGAGATGATCGCCACCCTCGTGGCCGACCAGGAGACCGTCGTGGCCGGCGCCCGCGCCGCGGTGTTGGCGGCGGAGGCGGCGGGGGATCAGGCCACCGCCGACCTGGGGACTCGACGCATCGACCTCCACGAGAAGAACGCGTGGATGCTGCGGAGTCATCTCGAGTAGAGGGGCGGGGCGGGCGCCCCGCGCTACGCGCAGGCCGCCCCCGGATTGTCGCTCGACTGGGGCGAAGCCCCGATTGGCCGGCGCTCGGGCTCTGCCGAGACAGAGACGATGGAGAGCCCGAGCGCCCGGCGCCGCGTCTACCAGATCCTCGAGGTCGCCCACAACGGCGACCGGTTGAGTCGCTGTGTCGACGTCGCGCTGATCGCGCTCGTCGCGGCGAACGTGGCCGCGGTGATGCTCGAGTCGGTGGAGCCGCTCTACCGGGCGCAACGCTGGCTCTTCGACGCCTTCGAGGCGCTCTCGGTCTCGGTGTTCAGCGTCGAGTACTTCCTGCGGGTCTGGAGCGCGGCCGAGCGCGCGTCCGGCGCGGCGCGGCCCTGGCGGGAACGGGTGCGTTGGGTGCTTAGCCCGATGGCCCTCGCCGACATCGCGGCGATCCTGCCGTTCTTTTTGAGCTCCTTCACCGGGTTCGACCTGCGCTTTCTCCGGGTGCTGCGGCTGCTTCGGATCTTCAAGCTCACCCGCTACTCGGGCTCGCTCACCCTGCTCCTCGAGGTGTTCCGCTCGCAGCGGCGCGCCTACGTGGCCTCGCTCTTCGTGCTGATGATGGTGTTGGTCGTCGCGGCGAGCGGGATCTACCTGGTCGAGCGCGAGGCGCAGCCCGCCGCCTTTGGCTCGATCCCCACCTCGATGTGGTGGGCGCTCGTGACCCTCACGACGGTGGGCTACGGCGACGTCACCCCGATCACGACCTGGGGGAAGGTGTTCGCCGGGGGCGTGACGCTGGTCGGGGTGGGCGTCGTCGCGCTCCCGACGGCGATCCTGGCCTCCGGCTTTCTCACCATGGCCCAGCGCAACCACGACCGCCTCTTGGTCGACGCCGCCGACGCCGCCGCCGACGGCTATATCAGCCGCGAGGAGAGCGAGCGCTACGAAGCCCTCGCCGAGCGTTTGGGTGTCCCACCGGAGGTCGCCGAGGAGATCATGTCGACTGCAGCGCAGGCGGCGGGCGCGGTGGGCGTCTGCCCCCACTGTGGCAAGGACCCCCTCCAGGATGGCTGAGACCCCGCCCTACGCCGGGGCGAACTTCGGGTAGCTCCAGCACTCCCCGTCGGCGCCGTAGTCGACGAAGCGCACCTGGACGCGCATCCCGGCCTCCGGGCGGGCGTCACCCGCGTCGATCAGGTTCGAGATCCAGGACGGGCCCTCGTCGAAGCGCACCTGGATCACGTTGTAGGGGAGCGTCTCGGGGAAGTCGGGGTAGTAGCGCTGGTGCATCATCGCCCAGGTTTCGATCACGCCGGTGCCCGAGAGCGGCTGCCAGCTCCAGCGGGTGTCGCGGGCAAAGGGGGAGACCGGGCTCGGCGGGAGCCAGAGCTTGCCCGTGACGGCGCAGCGCTGGGCGATCAGTCGGTGCTCGTCACAGGCCTCCCAGAAGGGCGTGTCCCAGGGGTTGCGTCGGGGACGCGGCGGGTCGGCGGGCATCAGGTGTCGCTCCGGAAGATCACCGAGGAGGCGATGTTGGCGGCGCAGGCGTACTGGACGCTCTTGCAGTCGGGGATCTGCCGGGCGCCCGCCTCGCCGCGGCACTGGAGCACCGCTTCGACGATCAGCGCCCACCCCTGCATGTAGCTCTCCGAGAGGTGGCCGCCGCTGGTGTTGGTGGGCCAGCGGCCGCGGCCGAGCTCGAGGGTGCCGTCCCGGACGAAGGGCCCGCCCTCCCCGGGCTGACAAAAGCCCAGCCCCTCCAACATGAAGAGCACCGACGGGGTGAAGTTGTCGTAGAGCATGAGCCCGTCGACCTCGTCCCGCGCGATGCCCGCACGCTCGTAGACCACCGAGGCGATGTCGCCCAGCGCGGTGTGCCAGTAGTCGCTGCGCGGGAAGGAGGCGTCGTCGAAGCTGTCGCGCCGGGCGAAGCCGCTGATCAGCACCGGGGGCTTCGCGAGGTCGCGGGCGCGCTCGGGGGTGGTCATGATCCACGCCACGCCGCCGTCGTTGATCAGACAGTAGTCGAAGAGGTGGAGCGGCTCGCAGATGAAGCGCGACTTCTGGTGGTCGTCGACGGTGATCGGCTTGGTCATCACGGCGCCGGGGTTCAGCCCGGCGTGTTTTCGAAAGGCGACCGAGATGTGGGCGAGGTCTTCGGCACGGGTGCCGAACTCGTCGATGTGGCGCTGCATCATCATGGCGTGGATCGCGCCGGGCGAGGTGAAGCCCGCCGGTGCCCACGGCCCGGCTTCGCCGCCGTAGCGCATCCCCGACGACTTGCCGTCGTTGCCGTAGACCAGGGCGACCACGTCGGCGTTGCCGGTCGCGATGGCCTGCGCCGCGATCATCAGCGAGCCCCCCGAGAAGCGGCCCTCGCCCACGGTGCCCAGACAGAAGCGCGGGTTGAGCCCCGCCATCTCGGCGAAGCGTTCGTAGGAGGGGATGCGGTTCACGATCAGCCCGTCGATGTCGTCGTAGGCGATGCCGCAGTCGGCCACGGCCTTTTGCAGGGCCTCGAAGCCCAGCCCGTAGGCGTCGGTTTCGGGGAAGACGCCGTACGCCGTGGTGCCGACGCCGGCAATACACGTCCGGTCGCGCAAGGTCCAGGGGGGCACGGGTGTCCTCCTCGTTTCAGCTCGTCGGGAGCCGGTGCTTCTGCACCTTGCCGGTGACGGTCTTCGGGAGCTCGTCGAGCACGGCAAACTCGGTGGGCACCTTGAAGGTGGCGAGACGCTCGCGACCCCAGCCGCGCAACGCGTCGGGGGCCAAGACGCCCGGGTCGCAGCCCGCCTCGGCGACCACGAAGGCGCGCCCCGTCTCGCCCCAGCGCGGATGGGCCACGCCGACGACGGCCACCTCGCGGATCGCCGGGTGTTTGTGGTAGGTGGCCTCGACCTGGGCGGGGTACACGTTCTCGCCCCCCGAGATGTACATGTCCCGGGCGCGGCCCACGAGGGTGACGAAGCCCTCGTCGTCCACCGTCGCGAGGTCGCCGGTGCGCAGCCACTCGCCGCGCAACGTCTCGGCGCTGGCCTCGGGCCGGCGCCAGTAGCCGATCATGGTGATCGGCCCGCGCACCACGATCTCGCCGGTCACCCCCGGTGCCACCTCGCGCCACTCCTCGGGCGGCGCGGCGAAACCCTCCGGGTCCACGACGCGCACCTCGGCGTGGAACACCGGGCGCCCGACGCTCCCCGCCTTGCGGATCGCGTCGCGCTCGTCGAGACAGCAGAGAATCGACGTCTCGGTTTGGCCGAAGCCCTGCTTCAGGAGGAGCCCGCGGCGCTCGAAGGCGTGGATCAGCTCGACGGGGATCGCGGAGCCGGCGGTGAAGGCGAAACGCAGCGAGCGCCGCGACCAGCGCTCTGGCTCGCGGGCGAGGACGTCGTAGAGGGCGCGGAACATCGTCGGCACCGCGCCGAAGAAGGTGATCGCCTCCTCGTCGACGACGTCCCACACGGTCTCGGGGTCGAACGCGGGCTCGAGCCGCACCGTGGCACCCGCGTAGAGGGCCGGCATCGATAGGATCTGCAACCCGAAGGAGTGGAAGAGCGGCACCACGACCAACACCCGGTCGTCGCTGCGGAGGTCGAAGAAGAGCTGGGCGTTGAGCGAGTTGTAGAGCGACTTCCGGTGGGGGAGGAGCGCGCCCTTGGGGATGCCCGTGGTGCCCGACGTGTACATCAGGATCATCGGGTCTTCCGGGGTGACCGGCTCGATCTCGACCCGGGGCGGGGCGACCGCGAGCGCTGGCTCGTAGTGGTCGCCGGGGTCGTCGGGCCCGCCGACGGGCACCCGCTGCGGCGCCGCCGCGAGACCGGCGCAGGCGCGGGCGGCGAGCTCGCCCAGGGCCGTTTCGTGGAGCAGCACGCCGGCCTCGGCGTCGGCCAGGAGCTCGGCGATCTCCGGCGCGGCGAGCCGGGTGTTGAGGGGTAGAACGATCGCGCCGAGCCGGGCCGCGGCGAACGCGGTCTCGAGAAAGGCGCTGCGGTTGCCCAGAAGGAGGGCCACCCGATCGCCGCGGCGCACCCCCATCTCGTGGAGCCACCCGGCGCAGCGGGCGCCGCGCTCCTCGAGGGCGGCGTAGGAGAGCCGGCGAGTCCCCTCGATCACCGCGATGCGCGCGCCCGTCGTCGCCGCCCGTCGCTGGAGCCAGGCCGCCGTATTGTGGAGCGGGCTCGGCGCGGGGGCGGAGGGCGGCGGCATCGCCGTGGCTTACCGTAGGGGCTGGGGGCACCGCAATGGCCGCAGCGACCCAGCGATCGAAGACAGCCGCCGCTCTCGTCGGCCGCGCGCGTGAGGTGCTGGCCCGCGCCGCGGTGGAGGGTGAGCCGCTCCTCGTCGCCGTCTCGGGGGGGCTCGACTCGATGGTCCTGCTCGAGGTGCTGGCGGAGCTGGCCCCCTCCCTCGGGATCGAGCTGGTGGTGGGCCACGTGCACCACGGCCTCCGCGACGCGGCCGGCGACGACGCGGCCGCCGTGCGCGCCGCCGCGGACGCGCGCGGTCTCGCCTGGCTGGACGCGCGCGTCGACCCCCGCGGCGAACGGGACGCGGCGGCGTCGAGCCGGGCCCGCTCGACACTCCAGGAGGCGTCGCGTCGCCTCCGCTACACGCAGCTTGCAGAGATGGCCGGACGCGTCGGTGCCCGGCGGGTGGCGACGGCCCACCACCGCGACGACCAGGCCGAGACGTTGCTGCTCCGGCTGCTGCGCGGCACGAGCCCGGACGGGTTGGCCGGCATGCGCGAGCGGGCGCCCTGGCCGCAGCGCGGGCTGCGCGCCGAGCGACCCGCACTCGAGATCCTGCGGCCCCTGCTCGCCGTCTCGCGCGCCGAGATCTTCGAATTCGCCGCGGCCCGCGGCGTCTCATGGCGGGAGGATCCCTCAAATCGAGATCCACACTACACCCGCAACCGCCTGCGGCACGAATGGCTTCCCGCGCTCCGCGAGGCCTTCAACCCACAGCTCGATCGGGCGCTCGCGGACCTCGCTCGCAGCGCGGCGGAGGAGCGGGAGTGGCTCGCCGGCATCGAGGACGCAGAGGTCGCGGCGCGCTTCGAGCACCTCGAAGACGGCGCGTTGCGCATCGGCATCAAAGACTGGGACGCACTGCCCCGGGCGCTGGCGAGACGGCTGGCGCGCCGGGCACTCGACGAGATGGGGGCTGGCCGCGATG
>CAJHXS010000312.1_pt1 | contig 15927 bp, 18 predicted proteins | sample 9198591 | NCBI WGS metagenome assembly CAJHXS01 (sample SAMEA7708347, study PRJEB35096) | sediment metagenome | biome: marine neritic benthic zone biome [ENVO:01000025]; feature: sediment [ENVO:00002007]; material: shallow marine sediment [ENVO:03000034] sea grass bed [ENVO_01000059] ... | reverse complement strand
TGGTCTGCGATGGCAACTGTTTGACTTCGCGTGGGCTACGCCCACGCTGCGCGCTCCGCGGCGTAGCCGCGTGCTTCGGGCGATGTGCGGTGGTCTGCGATGGCAACTGTTTGACTTCGCGTGGGCTACGCCCACGCTGCGCGCTCCGCGGCGTAGCCGCGGAGCTTGCCTAGCTCCCTCCCCACTTCGGTGGTCGCTTCTCCAGGAACGCGCTCACCGCCTCTGCATAGTCAGCCTCACCCATCATCGTGTTCACCATCGATTCGGAGTCTCGGACAGAGGCGGCGATGTCGCGGTGGAGGTCTCGGTAGATCTGCCAGCGGGTCTGGCGCAACGAGTTGGGCGAGACGGATTCGATCAGACGGACGGCGTAGTCGTGGACGTGGGCAGAGAGCGCACCGGGCTCCACCAGCTCGTTGATCATCCCCCACTCGTAGGCCTGGTCGCTCAGAAAGACGCGGCTCGTGAGGAGAAGGTCGTTGGCGCGGGTGAGCCCCACGATGCGGGGCAGCAGCCACGAGAGCCCGAACTCGGCGGGCAGATTCAGCTTGCCGTGGGCGGTGGTGAACTTGGCGCCGGGCACCGCGAAGCGGAGGTCGGCGTAGCAGGCGAGTGCCAGCCCGACCCCGGCGGCCGCACCGTTCAGCGCTGCGATCACCGGCTTCTGGAGGCCGAAGTGGAAGGCGAAGGCGGCGTCGAACTCCGGCGCGGTGCCATAGCCGGGCTCGGCGAGGGGGTCCGGGGTGCCGGGGTCGTAGCCGCCGCGTTCGACGTGGCGCTCCAACGCCTGCGAGTCGGCGCCGACACAGAAGCTGTCGCCCTCGCCCGTGACGACGATCGCACCCACCGCCGGGTCGTCGTTGAGCTGCTCGAGACCCCAGCGGTACTCGGTGTGCATCCGCCCCGTCCAGGCGTTGCGGCGGTGGGGGCGAAAGAGCCGGATCGTGCCGACACGATCGGCGATCTCTATCCGCGTCGCTTTGAGCTCCATCGGGGTCCGTCCAGCTGGTGGTTTTGGGGGCGCCGCCGTTGTTCCGCGCGAGACGGGTCTCGGGTCAGGACGCGGGCTCACACACAAAGATGGGAATGTCGCGGGTGGTGCGTTGGCGGTATTGGAGGAAGGGCGGGTAGGCCGCTTCGCAGATCGGCCAAAGCTCGCGTTTCTCCTCCGCACTGGCGGCCCGGGCGCGGAGCGCGTGGCGCTGGCCGGCGCGGAGGACGACGATGTCGGGGTGCTTGCGCAGGTTGTGGGTCCACACGGGATCCGTCGGGGCGCCGCCCTGAGTGCCGACGAGGAGCACGCCGTCGCCGTGGGGGATGTGGAGCAACGGCACCGAGAGACGTCGCCCGCTCCGCGCCCCGGTCATCTCGACGAAGCACATCGGCAGGCCACCGACGTCGTTCCCGAGCCGGCCCCCGCTCAGGCGGTGCGCGAGCAGGTGGAGACGGGTCACCCCCTTGAGCAGCCAGCGCGGCGGCGCGCGGCCCGGACCTTTGGCGCGCTCGTTCACGCCTCCCCCTCGGGCTCGACGGGCGACCTCGGCGCGGGCCCAGCGGGTGACTTCGGCGCGGGCCCAGCGGGCGACTTCGGCGCGGGCTCGGCGGGTGCCGCGTGTTTGCGCATCCTCCGCGCCCAGTAGCTCATGTTGCCGCCGACCTGGGCGCGGATCTTCGCGGCGTCTTTGGGGCTGCGCGACGCGTCTTCGGGTCGGGGGTTCGGGGCGTCCTTCGGGGTGCGCTCGCCCATGGTCTGCCTCCGGGTCCGCTCGGCGCCCCAGAGTACCTGGTGCATACTCGGGGAGCCATGGGAATCCTCGAGTCCGAACACACCCAACCCTCGGGCCGCTTCGACAACCGCGCCTTCGACTACCAGCACATCCAGGCGCTCCCGCTCTCGAGCGCGATGGGCGCCGAGATCCGCGGCGTCGACGTCCGCTCGATCGACGACGACCAGTTCTCCGAGCTCGAGCACGCGCTCTACCGCCACAAGATGGTCTTCCTGCGCGAGCAGCCGCTGAGCTACGAGCACCAGGAGGCCCTGACGCTGCGCTTCGGCGCCTTCGGGGTCGACGCCTACACGGCCGGGGTCGACGGGCACCCCAACGTACAGCGGGTAGTGAAGGAAGCCGACGAGAGCTCGCCGATGATCTTTGGCGGCAACTGGCACACCGACTCGCCCTTTCTCGAGCGCCCGCCCGCGGTGAGCCTGCTCTACGGCGCCGAGATCCCGCCCTACGGCGGCGACACCCTCTACGCCAACACCCACCTCGCCTACGAAGCGTTGAGCCCCGGCATGCAGGAGCTCCTCGTGGGGCTCCGGGTGCACATGTCCGCGCGCAAGGTGTTGGCGGGTCTCCGCAAACACACCCCGGACGGAATGGACGTCAAGGTCACCTCGATCGACATGGACGTCGAAGAGCGCACCCTGGTCGACGGCGCGGTCCATCCGCTGGTGCGCACGCACCCGAAGACCGCCGCGAAAGGCCTCTACGTGTGTCCGACCTACACCGTGGGGATCGAGGGGCTCCGCACCGAGGAGGCGGGCCCGCTGGTCGACTTCCTGTGTGGCCACATCCTCCAGCCCCTGTTCACTTGTCGGCTGCGCTGGGAGCCCGGCACCCTGACGCTCTGGGACAACCGCGGCTGTATGCACCACGCCTCGAACGACCACGACGGGTTCCGCCGCGAGATGTGGCGCACGATCGTCGAAGGCGAGGTCCCGGCCTAACCCGCGACCGGAGGAGCCAGGCGGTGCCGACGCAATTCCCGAGCCTCGACTACGTCGAGACCCTGCAGACACAGCTCAACGAGAGCGACGAGTTCGCCGCGGTGAGCAAATGGTCGGATGTCAAGGTGCTCCTCTGTCTGGGCGGCGAGCGCTACTGGCTCAAGCTCTACGGCGGAAAGGTGATCGACGTGATGGAGTACCTCCCGCTGACCAACCCCCTCGGTTGGGACTACCGGATCGCGGCGGATCTCGAGACCTGGGAAGAGCTCCGCCAGAGCGGCGCGGCCGGTCGCAGCAACGCGGGGGCGGCGTTCCTCAACACCGGGCGCATCGAGGTGGACGGCAACATGCTCCACGCCAACCGCATGATCGAGTCGACCTACCTCCTGCTCGACGCGATCCGCGATCTCTAGGAGTCGAGAGCCATGATCGAGGACATCACGGGGCACTACACGACCGTACAGGGTGCGCGGGTCTTCTACGACGAGTGCGGCGAGGGCATCCCCCTGGTCTGCATCCACATGGGCGGCGCCTGCTCACTCCAGTGGCGGCACTTCCTGCCGCTGATGGCTGCCCAGGGCATGCGGGCGATCGCCCCGGACCTGCCGGGGCACTCGCGCTCCTACCCGGTGGAGTGGAAGCCCTTCAACCGGATGCGCGATTTCGCCGACTGGGTGCGGAGCTTCATCGACACGGTGTGCCCGGGCGAGACGCCCGTGGTGTGTGGGAGCGGTATCGGCGGCGACATGACGCTACAGCTCGCGTGTCACCACCCGGACGCGATCCGGGCGGGGATGGCCTTCGAGTGCGCGGCGTCGACCGCGGGCTCGCTCTCCTTCCTCTCGGAGTACCGCGACCCCCACAGCTACCCGGGCTTTCAGGCGATGGTCGACCTCGTCTCGACCTCGGCCATGTACTACCCCTGCAACGAAGAGAAGGTGGTGGAGTCGAAGTGGCAGCACCGCTGTAGCTACCAGGCCTCGATGGTGGGGGACATGGAGGCGTGGAACGACCACGACGTGCGCGGCGATCTCCACAAGGTCCGCTGCCCGATCTTCCTCTTCAAGGGTGAGGCCGACTACCACATCACGAGCCAGGCGGTGGCGGACACGCTCGCGCTGATCCCCGACGGCCTGGGCGAGGGCCGCGTCGCCGAGGGGATGGGCCACCTCATCATGATGGAACAGCCCGAGAAGCTCGCCGAGGCCTGCACCGCCTTCCTCAAGGCCCGCTCGATCCTCTGAGCCCCCAGTGCGCAGAGCGCGTCTTCGCGTTGGCGAGCCCGGGGTGGCGATCTCCACGAACAGCTCCCGGCAGACCCCGCCGCGACCCGCGCTCGGGTATCGTCTATTGGTGGGCCGCCCGGATACCCCGGACGCCGCGGCCCAGACCCAGGAGGGCCCGATGAGCGCCAACGCCAGCGAGCTGCGATCCCAGCTCCCCCACCCCGTCGTCGACGCCGACGGCCACTGGCTCGAGTTCGGACCCTTGGTCCGGGAACGCCTGCGCAAGATCGGCGGCGACAAGGCGGTCCAGGGCTTCTCGACCTTCCCGACGATGGTCGAAGAACACCTGTCGATGTCCCTCGAAGAGCGGCGGCGAAGACGCATCGGCCAGCAGGCCTTCTGGGCGCTCCCTACCAAGAACACCCGCGACCGGGCGACGGCGATGTTGCCGCGGCTCCTCACGAGCGGATGGACGAGCTCGGCATCGACTTCAGCGTCCAGTACCCGACGATGGGGCTCGTCGTGACGGCCAACGAAGACGCCGAGGTGCGCAAGACCACCGCCCGGGCCTTCAACACCTTCTGTGCCGAGTACTTCGCCGATGTCGCCGACCGCATGACCCCGGCGGCGGTGATCCCGATGCACACCCCCGACGAGGCGATCGAGGAGCTCGAGCACGTCGTCGGCGAGCTCGGCCTCGAGGTGGTGTTGATGGCCAGCATGATCCGCCGCTCCTTCGAGACCCCGGGCGGGGGCACCGGCACCTGGCACGAGGTCTTCGGGATCGACAGCGAGTACGACTACGACCCCGTGTGGGCCAAGTGCGTCGAGCTGGGCGTGGTGCCCACCTTCCACTCCGGGGGGCGCGGCTACGCCCTGCGCAACTCGCCCTCGAACTTTGTCTACAACCACGTGGGCCACTTCGCCTCGGCAGGCGAGGCGGTGTGCAAGGCGCTCTTCCTGGGCGGCGTCACCCGGCGCTTTCCCCAGCTCAGGTTCGCCTTTCTCGAGGGTGGGGTCGGCTGGGCCGCCCAGCTCTATTCCGACTTGATCGAGCACTGGGAGAAACGCAACCTCGAGGCCTTGGAAGAGGTGAACCCGGCGAACCTCGACGAGACGCTCCTCGCCGAGCTCGCCGATCGCTACGGGAGCCCCGAGGTCGCGGAGGCGCTGCGCGGCGGCGCCGCCTTCGACCTCGCCTACACCCCCCGGGCCGCGGTGGAGACTGGTGGGGTCGAGCACCTCGACGACTTCTCGGCGTGCGAGATCGCGGCGAAGCGCGACTTCAGCGACCTCTTTGCCAAGACCTTCTACTTCGGCTGCGAGGCGGACGACCGCATGAACGCCCTCGCCTTCAACCGCGCGGCGCTCCCCTTAGGCGACCCGCTCCACGCGCTCTTCGGCTCCGACATCGGCCACTTCGACGTCGCCGACATGGCGGGGGTGCTCCCCGAGGCCTACGAGCTGGTCGAGAAGGGCCTGATGAACGGCGACGACTTCCGGGACTTCGTGTTCACCAACCCCGTGCGGTTCTGGGGCGAGGCCAACCCGGACTTCTTCCGGGGCACCGCGGTCGAAGCGGAGGCGGCGGCGCTGCTCGCGACCCCGGCCTAGCCGGCTCCGGCGCGCCGCGGCCCGGCGGCGACGTGGCGCCGAAGAAACGCGGTCGCGGCGGCGTCGAACCCCGCCGCCGCCTCGATGTTGACGGCGTGGCCGGCCTCGAACCCGGCCACCTCGAGCCCGGGGATCACCGCTTCGGCGTAGCGCCGGTAGCGCTCGAAGCGCCCCTCGCGCTCGCCGCACACGAGAAGCGTCGGCACCCGCAGTGAGCCGACGCGCTCGTGGAGGGAGGCCACCGGGACGGCCACGCGGAGATTGTGCGCGAGGCCGCGGGGGTCGATGCGCGTCGCGTCGCGCACCAGCGCGTCCTTCGCCGCTGGCGGAAGCCGTCGGGCGCGTTTGGGGTGGGGCGGCATCTGCTCGACGGCGGCGCGGCCCCGCGCGTCCAGGGCGTCGGCCATCGCCTGGATTTCGGGCAGCATCCGCGCGGCGGTCTCCGGGTCGACCAGGGCCGAGACCGAGTTCGTAAAAAGCTGCGCCACCACCCGCTCCGGGAAGCGCAGGGCGTAGCGGATTGTGAGCGTCGCCCCAAAGGACTGTCCGCAGAGCGCCCAGCGCTCCGCGCCGAGGGCCACGCGGATCGTCTCCAAGGCCTCGACGTAGGCGTCGGGGTGGTAGAGCGCGGGGTCGTCGGGCGCCGGCGAGCGCCCGTGTCCCCAGAGCTCGACGACGACCGGTCGGGTCACCTCGGCGAGCGCCGCGAGGTTCAGGTCCCACTGGGCGCGGCTCGACATCATCCCGTGCACCAGGAGTAGAAAGGGCCCGTCTCCGTCGTGGACCTCGTAGAAGAGCTCGGCGTCCGGCATCGCGGCGCGCGAGGATACCCCTGCGGTGTCAGACGTGGCGAGCGAGGGCCTCCAGCACCGGGGCCAGTCCGGCGACGGTCTCCGCGGTAGTCGGCTCGAGACAGATCTGGATATGGGTGATGCCGTGGTCGCGGTAGGCGAGAAAGCGTTCGGCGACCGTTTCGGGGTCACCCGCGATCGGCACCAGGGGCGCGGCGCCCTCCAGCTCGACGACGGGCAGACGATCCCACCAGGGGTCGGCGCTCGCGTCGGCCAGCAGTAACGTCACGGTGCGCCCGAGGCTCGCCGGGTCGCGGCCCTCGCGGGCGCACGCCTCGTCGACCAGGGGACGCACCCGCTCGAGCCCCTCGACCCGGTTGTGGATGTCGTCGTAGTAGGCGTTCCACAGGTCGGCGTAGCGCGCCGCGAGACCCAGCATGCGCGGCTTGATCGTACCGATCAGCAGCGGCGGTCCGCTTTCGCGGGGCCCTCTGGGCCGGAGCTCACAATCGCGGGCGCTGTAGAAGCGCCCGGCGAAGTCGACCTCCCCGGTGCGCAGCAAACCGTGGATGATCTGGATGCCTTCTTCGAAGCGGCTCACCCGATGGTCGAAGGGAAAGCCGAACTGGTCGTACTCGTGCCGGTGGTAGCCCGCCCCGAGCCCGAGGATCAGCCGCCCCTCGCTGATCTCGTCGACCGTGTCGGCCATCTTCGCCAGGAGCGCCGGGTTCCTCCAGCCGAGGGCCAGCACGAGGGTGCCGAGAGACACCCGCGTCGTGCACGCGGCGAGGGCCGAGAGCAGCGACCACACCTCCCAGCACCCGCGGCCGCGCTCCTCGCCCTCGAGGCGGTAGCTCAGGTGGTCGCTGATCCAGAGGGAATCGAGGCCGATCTCCTCGGCCAGCACCGCCATCTCCCGCAGCTCCGACCAACGCCGCACCCCGGGGCCGCGCAGTCCCTCGATCTGCGGCAGCTGCAAGCCCACCCGGAGCGTTCGGTCGGCCATCGGAGGATGCTATCAGAGTGCCGTATCATCGGTGGATGCGTTTCGGATACCTCTCGTTGAACCACGCGTCTGGCATCTCGCCTTCCAGTGCAGCCCGTGCCCTCGAAGACCGCGGCTTTGACTCGATCTGGGTGCCCGAGCACAGCCACATCCCCACCTCGCGGGTGTCGCCGTATCCGGGGGGCGGTGAGCTCCCGCCCGGCTACTGGAACATGATGGACCCCTTCACCTCGCTCGCCGCTGCGGCGGAGGCGACCGACTCGCTGATCCTCGCGACGGGGATCTGCCTGCTCCTCGAGCACGACCTCCTCGACCTCGCCTGTACGACGGCCACGGTCGACGTGCTCTCGAAGGGCCGGCTGCTCCTCGGTATCGGCGTCGGATGGAACGCGGAGGAGCTGACGCACCACCGCCCCGACCTCCCCTTTGCGCTCCGCTACAAGGCGATGCGCGAACGCGTAGCGGCGCTCCGCACAATCTGGAGCGAGGAGACGCCGTCGTTCGAAGGCCGCTGGGAGCGCTTCTCCGAGTCGTGGGTGTACCCGAACCCCGTCCAGGTGCCGATCCCGATCGCGTTGGGCAACGCGGGCCCGATCGGGATCCAGCACGCGGCCGAGTACGCCGACCACTGGTGCCCGATCGACGCCGGTCTCAAGAACGAAAAGGGCCGCCCGGACATCCCCGACCGCGTGCAGTATTTCCGCGGTCTGGCCGAGGAGGCCGGCCGCGACCCGAGTGCGATCGGCATCACGATTTTCGCGTGGGGGAACCCGCCGCGGGAGCGTCTCGACAGCTACCGGGAGCTCGGGGTCGAACGCGTCGTGGTGGGCCCGCCGAGCTTCGACCTGCACGACGAGGCCGCGGTCCTGAAGTTCCTGGACCACTGGGTGCCCACCGTCGAGCACTACCGTTAGGGCCGCTTCGGCCCACCAACCGAAAGTGAGGAAGGACCCACCATGCGTGAACGCGTCGTCCACTTCTACAGCGAGGGCTCCAAGCTCGAGGCCGACTTCTACCTGCCCGACAACCTCGACGGCAGCCCCCCGCGACCCGCGATCGTGCTCTGTCACGGCTACAGCGGCATCCGCTCGGTGATCTTCCGCGACTACGCCGAGCACTTCACGGAGGCCGGCTACCCGACCCTGGGCTTCGACTACCGCGGCTTTGGCGGCAGCGAAGGGACGAAGTGGCGGATCATCGCAGCCGAGCAGCTCCAGGACATCCGAAACGCGATTACCTGGATGGAGACCCAGCCCGAGGTCGACCCCGAGCGCATCGGAATCTGGGGCACCTCGAACGGCGGCGCCCACGTGGTGGCGGTCGCCGGGATGGACGAGCGGGTGAAGTGCGCTGTGGGCCAAGTGGGCTACGGCGACGGCTATCAGCTCCTCACCGAGAACTACAGCGACGCCGAGCGCGAGGCCTTTCTCGCCAAGCTGCGGGCGGACCGGCGTCAGCGGGTCCTCACCGGCCGCGGCGAGGCCGTGCCGGTCGCCACGCTCTTGAACAGCGCCCAAACCACGCAGTTCCTCGCGCCGGCGATCGAGGCGATGCCCGAGTTCTACAGCGAGATCTCCTGGGAGAGCGCCGAGGCCACCCTCGAGTACCGCCCGATCGACGTGGCCGAGCGCATCGCGCCGCGCGCGCTGATGCTGATCGCCGCCGACCACGACGACCTCTGCAAGGCGCACCGCTACCGAGAAGTGTTCGAACGCGCCGGCGAGCCCAAGCGCTGGGTGTCGTATCCGATCGAGCACTACGACATCTACCAGCCCGACTGGGTGAAGCGCTCGGCGGGTGACGCGATCGAGTGGTTCGACCAGCACCTGAAGGGCTGAGCCCCGTGCGAAAAGGGCTTCCCCTCGAGGCGCTGGGCGACCTCCTCGAGCTTCCGCTGCTCGCCGTGCTCGCCACCCACTACGACGACGGACAGACGCTCCTCTCGCCGGTGTGGCACGAGTGGCGCGACGACGCCTTTCAGCTCGTGATCGTCGCCGGCGACGTGAAGTCGCGGCACCTGGCGCGCGACCCGCGCGCCAGCGTGGTGGTGGCCGAGCAGACGCCTCCCTTCCGCAGCGTCGAGGTGCGGGGCCGCGTCGAGCTGTCGCGCCCCGCCGACGTCCAGCAGACCGTCGAGCGGCTGGCGACACGCTACTACGGCCCGGAGCTCGGGGCGGAGCGCGCCCGCGGTTTTGCCGATTACGACATCGAACTGGTGCGGCTCGCCCCCGGTGTGCTCCGCACCTGGGACTTCGTCGACGAGTTCGGCGCGGGGGCGGCCTAGGGGTCGATCGGGATCGAGGCGAGGACCGCGTCCCACGCCACATCGGCGGCGTGGGTGGCGAGGTCGGCGAAACGGAGCGCGGGGTCGTCGTGGGTCGCCGTCGACGCCGCGAACAGGGTGTCGCCGTCGGTCGCGGCGTGGAAGGGGCGGATCGCGCGGGCCATGCTCGTGTGGACGTAGATCGCGAGACGGCGCAGGTCGGCGTAGGCGAGCTTCTGGTTGGTGACGACGAGGGTGATCGTGGTGGCGCGCGTGAGGCCTCGGGCGTCCGACGCCGCGCCCGCGTTGCGGGGAACGCGCTGTCGCGTGCCCCGGCGCAGGTCGTCTTCGATCAGCGTGCGCACCCCGGTCTCGGGATCGCGGTTGCCGCGGCGCACCACCCCGGCGCGGTCGACGATGGCGCCGTTGGCGTTCACCACCGTGAAGACGGCGATCTTGGTGCCCCCGACCTGGCGGAAGGCGCCGCCCTGCCCCGAGGGCTCCATGTAGGGGCGCCCGAAGTACCAGCCCGTGCCCGCGCTGCGCCCAGCCCCCCGCGCCCCCGGGTAGAAGCGCCCCGGCTGGGCGGCGCGAAACGCGGCGAGCCCCAGACGTTTGTCGGGGTGGATCCCGTTCTCGCGGCGGCCGAAGTCGTAGATGATCGCGCCGGGGACGATCCCGATGTCGTACCACTTCCCCGAGCGCCCGCGGGTGTCGTGGAGGCCGGCCATCACCCCCGCGACCGACTCGAGCCCGTAGCCCGACCCGCCCGAGAGACACACCGCGTCGACGTAGGGCGGCGTGTCCGCCGCGTAGCCGTTGGCCAGCGCCGCCGTGAGATGGGTGCCGGGGGCGCCGCCCCGCACGTCGGCGACCACGTGGGCCTTCCCGGGGAAGTAGAAGACGGTGACGCCGGTGGGTCCGTCGGGATACTCGGCAGTGCCGATCTGGATCTCGGGGAAGTCGAACTCGAAGCGCGGAGTCGCGAACAGCGTCTCGATCGGGAGCGCGTGCTGGACCGTCAGCGCCCGGTCGAGCGTGGCGGGCCCCGCTTCATCCGCGGTCGCTCCCGCGGCCGCGACGCCCACCACGGCGCCGACGACCATCGAGAGTCCCAGTACGCGCGGGGCGGAGAAGCGGCGTCGCATCGCCCGCCCACCATAGCCTGCAGCGCGTGGCGGCACTGGGATATCTTTCGGCCATGATCAAGCTCTACGGAATCCCCGTCAGCAACTACTTCAGCACCGCCAAAGCCGCCTTCATCGAGAAAGGCGTCCCCTTCGAGGAGGTAACGGTGATGCCGGGCGAGGACCCCGCGGTCGTCGCCCTGAGCCCGATGGGCAAGGTGCCCTACATCGAGGTCGACGGGCGACCGCTCTGCGAGACCAACGTCATTTTCGAATACCTCGAGGAGACGAAGCCCGAGCCCTCGCTCTACCCGGGCGACGCCTGGGAGCGCGCCAAAGCGCGCGAGCTGGTGCGCGCCGTCGAGCTCTACCTCGACGCCCCCGCGCGACGGCTGCTCCCCCAGGTCTACTTTGGGCAACCGGTCGACGAGCGCACCCGAGACGAAGTGCGCCCGCTGATCGAAAAGGGTCTGGGTGCGTTCCTCCAGCTCGCCCGCTTCGACCCCTACGCCGCCGGCGGCGCGTTCACGTACGCGGACATCAGCGCCTATTTCCAAGTGCGCTTCACCAACCTCCACACCACCGCGATCTACGGCTGGGACCTCATCGCCGACACGCCGGATCTCGCCGCCTACCTGGAGCTCGTGGGCAAGCGGCCCTCCGTGGAGGGCGTCGACCGGGTGATGCAGGCGGGCCTCGAGGGCTTTCTGCCGAAGTAGGCGAGGGCCGGGGCGGAGGTCGCGTCTCTCCGAGAGACGCCCCGGGGCGCAGCCGCACCTGGGGTATTCTGCGGCCGGCGACCCGCGCACCGAAGCGCCCGCGACGACGAGAGGACCTCCGATGTTGAAACTCCACCACGCCCCGAACAGCCGCGCCGGCCGAATCGTCTGGCTCCTCGAAGAGCTGGGGCTTCCCTACGAGCTCAACCGCATGGACTTCCACCCGAAGGACCTGAAATCCGACGAACACCGTGCCCGCCATCCGCTGGGCCGGGTGCCGGTGCTCGAAGACGACGGGATCTCGATCTACGAGTCTGGCGCGATCATCGAATATGTGATCGCGCGTCACACCGACGGCGCCCTCAAGCCCGCCGTCGACTCCCCCCTCTTCCCCGAGTACCTCCAGTGGTTCCACTACTGCGAGGGCATGGTGATGCCCCCGGTCAACACGATCGTGGTGCAGACCATTTTGTTGCCGCCGGAGCGTCAGAACAAAGAGGCGCTGGGGCAGGCGCAGCGTCTGCTCGGCAAGGCGCTCGCCCCCGTCGAGGTGGCGATCGAAGGACGCGACTACCTGATCGGGGAGTTCTCGGCGGCCGACCTGATGCTCGGCCACGCGATCTACATGTCCAACCGGCTGGGCTGTGTCGACGACACGATGAAGAACCTGAAGGGCTACATCGAACGCCTCGAGAGCCGCCCCGCGTTCCAGAAGGCGATCGCCACCTGAATCCGAAGGAGACCCCATGCCCCAGCAGACGCCCCCCGAAGAGCTCGACGCCCTCGTAATCGGCGCCGGGGTCACCGGCCTCTACCAGCTCTACTGTCTGCTCCAGCTGGGGGTGCGGGCCAAGATCTACGAGGCCGGCGACGGGGTCGGCGGCACCTGGTACTGGAACCGCTACCCGGGCGCGCGCTTCGACTCCGAGAGCGTCTCCTACGCCTACAGCTTCTCGGAAGAGCTCCTAAAGGAATGGGACTGGAAGGAGGAGTTCTCGGGGCAGCCCGAGAACGAGCAGTACCTGAACTTCATGGCCGACAAATTCGACCTGCGCCCCCACATCCGGCTGGGGGAGCGGGTGAAGTCGGCCGTCTTCGACGAAGCCGCGAACCGCTGGGACGTCGAGACCGAGAGCGGACGCCGCGCCCGCACCCAGCATCTGATCGCGGCGGTCGGCATCCTCTCGGCCACCCACATGCCCGACATCCCGGGCATCGCCGATTTCGAGGGCGAGTCTTTCCACACGTCGCGCTGGCCCAAAGAGCCCGTCGACTTCGCCGGCAAGCGGGTGGGGGTCATCGGCACAGGCGCGACGGCGGTGCAGCTCATCCCCCTCGTCGCCGAGGCCTGCGGCCACCTCACGGTGTTCCAACGCACGCCCAACTACTGCGCGCCGCTCCGCAACGCAGAGATCGGCCCCGAGCGCCAGGCGGAGATCAAGCGGACCTACCCGGAGATCTTCGAGCGCTGCAACCAGACGGTGGCGGGCTTCATCCACGAGCCCGACCCCCGCGGCACCTTCGACGTGAGCCCCGAGGAGCGAGAGGCCTTCTACGAGGAGATCTGGGCGCAGCCGGGCTTCAAGAAGTGGTTCGGCAACTTCAAGGATCTGATGACGAACCCCGAGGCCAACGAGGAGTACTGCAAGTTCGTCCGCAAGAAGATCCGCGAGCGCGTCGACGACCCGGAGGTCGCCGAGAAGCTCTGCCCCAAGGATCACTACTTCGGCGCGAAGCGCATCCCCCTCGAGACGAACTACTACGAGACCTACAACCGCGACAACGTGCAACTCGTGGACGTCCGCGAGGCGCCGATCGAGTGCGTCACCGCGCGGGGTGTGAAGACGGCAGCCGCCGAGTACGAGCTCGACGTCATCATCTACGCCACGGGCTTCGACGCGGTGACCGGTGAGATCACCCGGATCGACCTGCGGGGCGTGGACGGCCAGACGATCCAGGAGCGTTGGGCGGACGGCCCCCGTACCTACATGGGCCTCCAGACGGCGGGCTTCCCCAACTTTTTCATCGAGAACGGCGCGGTCTTCTGCAACTTCACCCGCTGCGCCGAGGTGACCGCCGAGTTCGTGAGCCGCTGTATCGGCTACCTCCGAGACAAGGGGTTCGAGCGGATCGAGGCCACCCCCGAGGCGGAGGAGGGGTGGACCAAGCACGCCGACTCCCTGATCAAAAACATGCTGCGCTCCGACGTAAACACCTGGTTCTTCGGAAGCAACATCCCGGGTAAGCCGCGCGCCTTTCTCTTCTACGCCGGCGGCGGCCCCGCCTACCGGGAGAAGTGCGCCCACGAAGAAGCCTCGGGTTACGAGGGCTTTGTGCTCCGCTAGCCCCGGACGACAAAGGAGTCTCCGATGGCGAATCGCCGTGCGACCGCGTTCGTGTGTGCCGTGGCCCTCGCGCTGGGCTGCGGAGCGACGGAGGAGACCCCGAACTTCATCGAGGGCGTCGTGGCCTCGGAGGGGGGAGCACCCGAGGCCGGGGTCTGGGTGATCGCCGAGACCGCCTCGCTCCCCACCCCGTACCGCAAGATCGTGGTCACCGACGACGACGGACGCTTCGTGCTCCCCGAGCTCCCCGCCGCCGAGTACGAGGTCTGGGTGCGGGGGTACGGGCTCCGCGACTCGCCCAAGACGGCCGCCGCGCCGGGCGCCGCGCTCACCCTCGCCGCCGAAACCGCCGCCGACGCCCGGCAGGCAGCGGCCGTCTACCCGGCGAACTACTGGTTCTCGCTCTTCGAACCTCCGGACAAGAGCACCGCGTTCGTGACCCAGCTCAAGCTCGGCTGTGTGTTGTGTCACCAGCTGGGCTCCGCGACCACGCGGGGCCGCAGCCGCGCCGTCTACGACCTGGGCTTCCGCAAGGCCGGCTACATGAACGCCGTCGCCGAGCACCTGGGACGCGAGCGTTTGCTCGACGCGATGGAGGCGTGGAGCGAACGCATCCGCGCGGGCGCGACCCCCGCCGCACCGCCCCGGCCCAGCGGTATCGAGCGCAACGTCGTGATCACGCAGTGGGGCTGGGGGGACACCTTCACCTACGCCCACGACGAGATCGCGACCGACAAACGCGACCCGACCCGCAACGCCGGGGGTCCGATCTACGGGGTCGACATCGGAAACGACCACATCCTCGTGCTCGACCCGACGACCCACGTGGCCGAGAGCGTGCCCGTCCCGACCCTGGGCGGTTTCGACCAACCCTGGTGCGAGCAGACCTACAAGCCACTCGGGGGTGACCGGGAGCTCGCCTACGGGTTCGCGTCGCTCGGCTGCCCGGTCCAAGCGGGCATCACGGGCTTCGAGGGCAACTACCGAAATCCCGCGAACCCCCACAACCCGATGATGGACGCGGAAGGCAAGATCTGGATCACCACCCAGGTGCGGCGGGAGTGGGGCGAGGACGCTCCGGCGTTCTGTCAGGCGGCTCCCGAGATCGCCGGCCACTATCACCATCGGCAGCTCGGCGTGTACGATCCCGCGAGCCGAAGCTTCGAGCTGATCGACACCTGCTACGGCACCCACCACCTCCAGTTCGACGCCGGGGGCGTGTTGTGGACCAGCGGCGACGACCGCGTGGTCGGCTGGTTCGACCCGGCGAAGTACGACCCGACGCGTCCCGAGAGCCTCGAGGCGGCGCAGGGGTGGTCGACGGTGGTGGTGGACGGCGACGGCGACGGGGCTCCCGACACCGAGGTCGTGGGCTTTCACTACGGCGTGATTCCCAACCCCGACGACGGCTCGGTGTGGACGGCCTCGCCCGGCGGCTTCGTCGGCGAGCCCTGGGACGCACCGGGGTTCTTACTCCGCTACGACCCGGCGAACGATCGGCACGAGGCCTACCGGCCGCCGGCGCCGGGCGTGGGCCCGCGCGGCGTCGACGTCGACCGCGACGGCAACCTCTGGGTGGCGCTCGGGGGAAGCGGACACCTCGCCCGCTTCGACCGTCGCCGCTGCGCGCAGACCTGGGGAACCGGCTCCCAGTGCCCCGAGGGCTGGACCCTGTGGCGCAGCCCGGGGCCCTCGCTCGCGGGTCTACCCGAGGGCGAGGGCGCCGGGAGCGCCGACTTCCACTACTACGTGTGGGTAGACCAGTTCGACACCCTCGGGATGGGCCCCGACGTGGTGGTCATGAACGGGACGGGGTCGGACTCGCTCCTGGTCTTTGATCCGCGCAGCGAGCGGTTCACCGTGATCCGCGTGCCCTACCCGCTCAACACCTACACCCGAGGCCTCGACGGCCGCATCGACGACCCCGCCGCCGGGTGGAAGGGACGAGGCCTCTGGTTCAACAACGGCCTCGACCCGCTGATCCACTCGGAGGTGCCCCAGTCCTACGTGGGTTGGATCCAGCTGCGCCCCGACCCGCTCGCACGCTGACCCGGTCGCCAGACGACAAAGGCCCGCCCGGGGGACGCCGGGCGGGCCTCGTCGTGGGT
>CAJHXS010000310.1_pt1 | contig 16064 bp, 14 predicted proteins | sample 9198591 | NCBI WGS metagenome assembly CAJHXS01 (sample SAMEA7708347, study PRJEB35096) | sediment metagenome | biome: marine neritic benthic zone biome [ENVO:01000025]; feature: sediment [ENVO:00002007]; material: shallow marine sediment [ENVO:03000034] sea grass bed [ENVO_01000059] ... | reverse complement strand
GCATCCAATCCGAGGGGTGCTCCACGGGGGCGCCGCGCTGGCCACTGGGGGGGTCTGTTGGGCCTGGCGCGATCTCGCGCTCCCGCCGGACGACGCGCTTGCGCTTCGGGTCTTCGCGGCGAGCCAGTGTGCGCTCTTCCTGACGAGCGCGCTCTACCACACACTGCCGTGGACGCCGCGCTGGAAGGCGCTGATGCAACGTCTCGACCACGCGATGATCTACCTCAAGATCGCCGGGGCGATGACGCCGTTGGCGGTGGTGCTCTTTCCCTCGGCGCTGGCGTGGTGGCTGCTCGCGTCCGCGTGGGTCATTGCGGTGTTCGGCGCGCTCGAGAAGCTCCTGGTGCCGCCGGCGCGAGTGCACGCCTGTGTTCCCGTGCAGATTGCTCAGGCGTCCCTCGCGCTGCCGATCCTGGCACCGGCCGTCGAGCGCTTTCCCGCGAGCGGCTCGCCGCTCCTCCTCGCCGCGGTGGTGGGCTATGGGCTCGGCGCCCTGGCCTTCGTCACGCAGCGACCGCGTCTCTCGCCCCGCTGGTTCTCCTTCCACGAGGTCTTTCATTTGCTGACAGTGGGCGCGAGCGCCGCGCTCTTCCTGGCGTTCTCACCCCCGTCCGTCGGATAGCCCGCATTGGATGTTGAGGTCGCGGTGGTGGGAAGCGGAGCCGGCGGGGGCGTGCTCGCCCGGCGGCTGGCCGCGGGCGGCACTCGCGTGCTGCTGATCGAGCGCGGCGAGGCGACGGCGAACCGCGGAATCGACGAAGGCTGGGACGAGCGCCCCGTGCGCCTCAACGGCCGGTGGCGCCGGATCTACGCGGGGAGCGGTCTCGGGGGGAGCACCGCCCTCTACGGTGGGGCGCTGCTGCGGCCTTCGCCCCGCGATTTCCGCCCCGGCCGCGACTATCGCCACCGGCTTCCCGCGGCCGTTTGGGAGTGGCCCGTCGACTACGAGGAGCTCCGACCCTACTACCGGGCGGTCGAGGACGATCTCCGAGTGGCTGGGGATCACGAGCCCGCGCCGCCCCACATCGGCTGGCGGGAGGGTCCCTTCCCCCAGTCCGCCGCGGAACTGAGCGCACCCAACCGCCATCTTGCGGACGCGCTGCGGCGGGAGGGGCTGCATCCCTTTTCGCTCCCCCTCGCGATCGAGAGGTCGCGCTGTCACGGCTGCGCACGCTGTCCCGGAATGCTCTGTCCCACGGGCGCGCGGGCCACGTCGCTCGCGGGGAGGCGGGTCCCGCTCGCGACATGGACCGGGTGGGAGGCGGTCGAACTGGCACACGCCGGGCGTGTCGTGCACGGCGTGTGGGTGCGACGTCGCGGCCACCGCGGTCCGTGTCGCTTGGTACGCGCCGAGCGCTACGTGCTCGCGGCGGGCGCCATCGGGAGCGCCGTCCTGCTGGAACGGTCGCAGATCCCCGACCGCAGCGGGCAACGCGGGCGCAACCACATGTGTCACCTGGGCGCGTTGGCCCTTGGGGTGTTTCCGGAGCGTGTCGTCGGCGACGAGGGCTTCGCCAAACAGCTCGGCGTCACCGACTACTACTGGGGGGCAGGCGCCGGGGAGTGCAAGCTCGGCTACGCCCAGACGATACCCCTCCCCGAACTCGGCCCCGGGCGGTTCTCCGCGGCCCTCGCGCCTCGCGCGGCGGTCCTCCGTCGACGGACCCTGCTCCTGGCCGGCTCCGTCGAGGACCTCCCCGACCCCCGCAACCGGGTCCGCGTCGGGGACGACGGCGTGTATCTCGATCGGCGCTTCCGGCGTTTCGACCGGGGTCGGGCGCGCCGCTTCGCGCGGCGCCTGCGCGCGACGGTGCGCGCGGTGGGCGCGCAGCTCGTATTGGCGCATTCGGCCACCCGGGCGCATCATCACTTGGGCCATCAGGTGGGTACTTGTCGCTTCGGCGACGACCCGCGTTACGCGGTTCTCGATCGCGATTGCCGCGTGCACGGTATCGACAATCTCTACGTCGTCGACGGCAGCTTCATGCCGACCTCGCTCGGGGTCGGGCCCGCCCTTACGATCATGGCGAACGCTGCGCGGGTCGCCGATCACCTCCTCGGGAGCCGCCCGTGACCGTGGTCATCACCGGCGCTGCCGGCACCCTCGGCGCCGCCCTCTGCGCACACTACGCCGCCCGCGGCGACCTCGTGATCGGCGTCTCGCGGCGCGCGGGGGTCGAGGTGGCCGGGTGCGAGCGGGTGCTCGCAAACGGGCAGGAGAGTCTCGGTGACGCCCACGCCCTGCTCGACGAGGCGCCGACACGGATCGTTTTGAACGCGGGGCAGATCGAGCGCGAGGTGGGTCCTGGCGGCACCCCGTTGATCGATCAGTGCGAGGACATCCTCCGTATCAACACCTTGTTCCCGATGCGCTGTATGACGGCGGCGCTCGCGCGGCCGCCCAAAGGCCCGCTCGATCTGGTGGTCGTGGGCTCGATCGCTGACGGCGCGCCATCTCCCTTCGGGCCCATCTACCACGCCTCGAAGGTCGCGACCCATTACCTCTTCTCGGGGGTGGCGCCGATCGCGGCGGACGCCGCGCCGGGTCTGCGGCTGCGGGTGTACCGGCCGGGCGCCATCCGCGGACCCTTGGCGTGGGCGCCCACTCTGCGTCTCGACGAACGCGGCACCCGGATCCGCGCCCGACGCTGCGAGCGGGCGCCCGCCGCCGAGACGGTGGCGGCGCACTTCGCGCGCTGGGCGGACGGCGACGACCCGGTCGGCACCTACGACGAACCGGTGTCGTTCCGTCTCCTGAAGCTCCTCTTTGCGGTGTCTCCGGGGCTCCATCAACGCGTCCAGCGATTCGGCTGGAGCCGGGTGAATCGCTACCGCGGGTGAGGCCCGTCGGCCGCGCCGACCCCGCGGGAGGGCGGTACCCTCCTCGAGAGGAGGACCCATGCCGAGCCCCGAAGCCGTCGCGATGATCGAGAGCTTTCGCAAGGACCTGCGCGAGTCGGGCATCTTCAGCCGCAGTCTCGAGGAGGCGCGGCGCGTCTGGGACGACTTCAGCGTCTCGGTACCCGCCTACCATCCCGAGGTCCGCATCGAGGCGGTGGAGTCCGACGGCGTCCGCGGGGAATGGGTGCTCCACCCCGACGCTGCGGGCGAACAGATCGCTCTCCACTTCCACGGCGGCGGCTTCGTGATCGGACGGCCGCCGACCTATCGCAACTTCAACGCCCGCATCGCGGAGGCGGGGGACGCGCGGGTCTTCTCGGTGGACTACCGGCTGGCCCCCGAGCACCGCTTTCCCACGGCCCGCGACGATTGCCTCGCGGCGTACCGCTGGCTCCTCGACGGCGGCACCGATGCGGGGGACATCGCCTTTCTCGGCGAGTCGGCGGGCGGGGGGCTCGTGATGTCGACCCTGCTCGCGGCGAAGGAGGCCGGTCTGCCGCTCCCGGCGTCGGCGGTGGCGATCTCGCCCTGGGTCGACCTCACGAACTCCGGCGCGAGCCAGCGCACCCGCGCCGCCGAGGACGCGATGATCGAGGACGGCATCCTCGAGGCGTGGTCGAAGGAGTATCTGGGGGGCGCCGACGCGGGCGATCCGGCCGCGTCGCCCCTCTTCGGCGACCTCGGCGGGCTCCCGCCGCTCTACCTGTTGGTGGGGAGCGCCGAGCGACTGCTCGACGACACCCGACGCCTCTTCGACCGGTTGAGCGACGCCGACGTGGACACGCGGGTCGAGGTGGCGGCCGGGATGCCCCACAACTGGCCGCTCTTTGCGCACACGATTCCCGAGGGCGTCGCCGCCGTGACGCGCATCGGCGAGTTCCTCCGCGAGTCGTGGGGTCGCTGAGCCGCCGCGCGCGGGTCGCGGGTGCGCCGACCCCGCGCATCGCTACGGGGTGACGAGGCGCACGAGACGCCGGAGACCGGTCGAGCGCGCCATCGCGATCGCCGCGCGGTAGCGGTCGAGGAGACGGACGGTCTCCGCCTCCCAAGCGCACTCGAGGGCGCGTTTGCGCCCGAACTCCCCGGCGTGGACCCGCTGAAACGGGTTCTCGAGATAGGCGCCCACCGCCTCGAGGAGTGCACCCGGTTGGTCGGGGTCGTAGAGCGCGCCCCCGCCGCTGTCGTCGAGCAGGTCGGGGATCCCGCCGGCTCTGGCGGCGACCACCCCCGTCCCCGAGCTCATCGCCTCGAGGACCACGAAGCCGAGGGTCTCGGTGGTAGAGGGCATCACGAAGAGGTCGGCGCTCGCGTAGGCCTCGGCGAGGGCGTCGCCGCGGAGAAAGCCGGCGAAGTGGGTCGCCGTCCCGGCGAAGTGGGCCTCGAGCTCACCGCGGGCGGGCCCGTCCCCCACCAGCGCGAGCCGCGCCGCGGGAAAACACTCGAGGACCGGGCGCAGGGTGTGGAGCTGCTTCTCCCGGGCCAGTCTCCCGACGTAGACCAGGAGCGGCGCGTCGGGACGGCCCGCGGAGAGCCGGCGGCGCATCGCGGGGCTCGCGCGGTCCGGGTGAAAGCGCGCGGTGTCGACGCCGCCGCGCCACAGGCCGTGCACCGCGACGCCGCGGTCGCGAAGCTCGGCGCGGGTGGCCGTCGACGGGCACAGGTTCTGATGGGCCAGACCGTGGACGCCGCGGAGTAGCGGCCAGAGCGCCGGCTGCGCCCAGCCGAGGCCGTAGCCGGGGAGATAGCGCTCGATGTCGGTGTGGTAGGAGGCGACCAGCGGGAGCCCCAGCGCCCGCGCCGCCAGCGAGCCCCACACCCCGACACACAGGGGGTTCACCGCGTGGACCACCTGGGCGCCGAAGCGGTGGAGCGCCCAGACGAGACGCGGGTCGGGGGCGCAGAGACGCAGCTCGGGGTAGGGCGGGAAGGGCAGCCCCGGCGTCCGGACGACGCGGAACCCCTCGAACTCCGGCGCCGCGTTCTCCGGCCCGAACACCAGCACCTCGTGCCCGCCCCGGCGAAGCTCGGCCAAGGTGTGCCGCAGCCGGTTGGTGATGCCGTCGATCTTCGGCGCGGAGACCTCGCTGAACAGCGCAATCTTCACGGTTCGTCTCCCCCATCGGCCCGGAACGGCGCCGCCACGCGAACGGTCAACCTGGAGGGCGATCACTGTGGGGGTATTCGCAACATCGTCCTGACGGGTGACGGTTTGCCTGCGTTGCCGCGACAACACGGCGGCAACTGCGTCGCGGAAGGAGGGCGATGGCGTGACGGGGGGGTGACACCGAACCGCGTCGCGGGCGCAGCGCGGATCCGCGCGGTCCTGTCGGAGCGACGTGGTTTGGCGTCGGGACGAACGGGTCCGGCGGGCGTTGCGCGCGGACCCGTTCGGCGATCGGCGAGGCTGGGAGCGCTAGCCCGCGGTGATCCCCGCGTCGATCACCAGCTCGGCGCCGGTCATGTAGCGCGATTCGTCGGAGGCGAGGAACACCACGCCGTCGGCGACGTCGCGCGGGTAGCCGACCTCGCCGGTCGGCACGAGGGCCGACGCGATCGCCTTCGGGTCGAGGGCCTCGGGGCTCCCCGGCATCGGGATCGCTTCGGGGTCGACCTTGGTCCAGATCGGGGTGTCGATGACACCCGGGTGGACGGAGTTCACGCGGATGTGATCGCGCGCGCACTCCATCGCAATCGCCTTGGTGAAAAGCCGCACACCGCCCTTGCTGGCGCAGTAGCCGCCGAGGTTGGCGGCGCCCTGGAGCCCCGCCACCGAAGACATGTTGACGATCGAGCCACCGCCGGTCTCGCGCATCGGGGGGATCGAGTGTTTCACCCCGAGGAACACCCCGTCGAGGTTCACCGCGTTCTGCTTGCGCCAGTCGTCGAGGGAGAAGTCGGTGATCGGCCCCCAGATCCCGATCCCGGCGTTGTTCACCAGGATGTCGAGGCGGCCGAAACGCTCGACCACCTGCTGCACCACCGAGACCCAGGCGGTCTCGTCGGTGACGTCGTGGCGGAGGTAGAGCCCGCGTTCGCTGCCGATCTCGGCCGCCAGCGCGTTGCCGGCCTCGTCCTGGATGTCGGTGACGGCGACACGCGCGCCCTCTTCGGCCAATCGCAGCGCGCAGCCGCGGCCGATGCCCGACGCACCACCGGTGACGAGGGCCACCTTTCCTTCGACTCGTCCCATGGCTGTAGCTCTCCTGTGGCGCGGGGTGTTGAGGGCCACGCAGTGTACTGCACACCCCCAGAGGGGCATTTTCCCCCCACGACGGCGAGCTGTCGGCTATTCTCGCGCCGCGTAGGCGCCCCGTACCTAGGGGGGCCACGATTCCCACGCGACCTTCGATGCTCGTCCAACTCGTTGCGCTGGGTGCGGCGGCGCTCCTCGTAGGAGCGGCCTCCCCCGTGGCGGCCCAGACCGAGTGGACCCTCCACCGCACGCCGGACGGCGTCCACCCCACCGCCGAAGAGCAGGAGATGCTCTGGCTGATGAACGAGGCGCGCTACGAGCCGGCCGCCGAGGGCAATTGGCTCGCGACGAGCAACGACCCGGCCGTCGCGTCGGCGCGGGGCGGGGTGAGCCCCGCGACGCTTCAGACGGAGTTCGGGGCCCTCAATCCCAAGCCGCCGGCCGCGTTCGACGCGCGGCTCTGGGAGGCGAGCCAGGCGCACAACGACAACATGATCGACCGCGGCTGTGTCTTCAGCCACGACGGCCAGTTCGACGAAGTCGACGCCGCTGGCTTCGTCACCGGGTCTGGCGGACAGGGCTTCTCGGGGCGCGCCTCGATCGCATACGGCGGGTCACCCAAGAACCGCCACGCCGCGCTCAACGTCGATGCGGGCTTCAATCCCCCCGGCCATCGGCACGCCATCATGAGCACCGACGGCGACTACACCAACGTCGGGATCGCCCTCACGACCCATCTCCGCGGCTGCTTCTTCCCGTGGCTCTTCTCGGGCGCCTACGCGTACGCCAGCGACAGCGCGCCCGACCACTACAACCGCTTTCTGGTGGGGACGGTGTGGAGCGACGACAACGGCAACGACCGCTACGACCCGGGCGAGGGCTGGCCCGGCGTCCGGGTCGAGCTCGACCCCGGCGAGTTCTTCGCCGTGACCTCCGCCGGCGGGGGCTTTGCCGTACCGGCCACCGCCGCCGGCGCGACCACCGCGCGCTTTACGGGGGGCGGGGTCGCGACGACGAGCTCCCCGGTGACCTTTGGGGGCGACAGCGTGCGGCTCGACCTGGTGGTCACCGCGCCGGAGACGTCTAGCGCGGTGCCGTGCCTCGCGGCCCTCTTGCTCCTCGCGGGCCTCGCGCGACGACGTCAACCGGTCGCACCGCGCTGACACGCGCCGAATCGCGTCCGCGCAAGCGCTCCTCGACGTCGAGGAGCGCGCGGACTTCGTGGTAAGCCGCCTTCCAGGGGTGCGCTTTCCCACGCCGGAGAACGACGCGGCCGCTGCGGCTCACCCGGTCGTACCAGCCGCCAAACCGGGAATCGATCTGTCGGTGTGTCACGAACGCCCAGGTGCGCAGAAACCGCCCGTGGTAGCCGTGGGCGGAGTGTGGGAAGAGCGCGTCGAGACAGCTCAGACCGTTCAACGACTCCGCCTGGACCCACCAGGTTTTGTACCGCGAGGAGTTCGACTCGAAGACTCCACCGTGCCGTTCGTCGAAGCCGCGCCGAAGCGCCGCACCGCATGCGCCGTCCAGTGTTTCGGGGAGCCGGCGGCCAAGGAGTCCCGCAGCGTCGGCCAACAAGTGGACGGCTTCGAGAAGGTGGCCGTAGGAGACGGTGCGGTCGACCGGCGTCCACCCCGGCTCGAATGAGGCCGGGAGCAAACGGTCCGCCGACGCGACAAAGGGCAGGAGTCGTTCGAAGAGCTCCTCGATCCGCGCCCGTTGGATTGGGCAGGGTGCGGCGCGCTCGAGCTCGCAGAGGGCTTCGAGCAGGTGGAGGTGGCTGTTGCTCGATTTCTTGCCGACCGGGGTGCCGATTCGATCCCGAGAGGGGGTGGCGGTGGCGCGGAGCGCTTGCCCGGATCGGTCGAAGGCCTCGACGTAGCCGCCGTTGCGTGCGTCTCGGGCTCGCGTCTCGAGCCAATCGAAGCCGGATCGCGCGAGAGCGAGAGCATGCGGGAGGTCGAAGGCGCGTGCCGCCGCCGCACATCCGAACACGGCGAACGCCGTCGAGTAGGAGTGTGGCGAGGCGTCGTCATCGGCGCTCCACGAAAACCCGCGCCGCCGGCCCCGCCAGAAGGAACGCACCGCCCGGAGACCCCGGTGGACGCCGTCCTCCAACCAGCCGTTTGGATCTCCGCGTCGCCTCGCAAGTGTCGCCGCGGTCCAGAGCATGCGCGCCTGAAACACCAGACAGCGAGGGGTGGGCTTCCCGGGTCGCCAAGCGCGCCGAAACGTCTGCTGAAATCCGACCCCGGACGGACAGAACGAGCGCGGAAACCAGTGGGCCACGCTGTGCTCTTCGAGCACCCGGGCGACCTCGTCCGCGAGCTCGACGTCCGCCGTCGATCGCGCGGCGTTGCGCCTCCGCTGCGACTTGGTTGCTCTCCCCGGTTGGCGAGCGACGCGTGTCCGAAGAGGCCGCTTGAGTTCGTCACCCGCTCGGTGGCTGCCGCTACTCATAACCAGGCAGTTCCACTGGGAGGGTGCCAAGTGATGGATTCCGATCTCGCGTACAACCTTCGGCCCGACCTCGTCGTGACGACCCTCGAGCACGAGGCCGTCGTGCTCGACCTCGAGACCAAGTTCTTCTTCTCGATCAACCCCTCTGGCTGGGCGATCGGCGAGCTGTTCGAAACGGGCGCTACCCCGGACCAGGTGGTGGCGGCGTGTCGGCAGGCGCAAGCGCCGACGGCGCTCGAGGACGACATCCGGGGCTTCATCTCCACATTGCTGGACGAAGGCTTGCTCACCCCGACCTCGACCGGCGCCGGGACGGTGGAGGAACCCCGCGTGGAGTTCGCGGGCCCCTGGGATGCGCCGACGGTCACGAAGCATCGAGAGCCTCTCCAGCAGGTCGTCGTCAGCGCGTTCGACCCGACGCTTCCCCTCGCCGAATAGCGAGAGGGCGACACCGTGCGTTTTCACTGTGGGCCGCTCGCGCTCGACGTCTCCTGCCACGAGGCCCGTGTTCGCGACAAGATCGCCGAGCAACTGCAGTTGTTCGACGCATCGTGGACCGGCGCCGAACGGGGTGTCTCGGTCGCAGTGGAACCCACGCGAGATCCGGCGCCCGCGGTCGCCGGCGGCTACCTGCGCTGTGGCCGGATGCGAGTCGACGACCACGATGGGACGCTGGTCGCGGCTTGCCCCTCGGGTCTGTGGGCCACCGGGGATCCGGGGTCGACGAGCTGGACGATCCGCGCGCCCACGAGCCCGGACCCTTGGGTGGAGCTCGATTTGGAGGTGTTGCTGACGTTGCTGCTCTGCGAAAGCTGGCGGGACGCCGGCTGGACCCCGGTCCACGGCGGCGCGGTTGTCCGGGGGGATCGCTGTGCTCTGCTCTGCGCCGAATCGGGCGGCGGCAAGACGACGCTTACGGTGGCGTTGATCCGCGCCGGGTGGCGGACGCTCGGCGACGACAAGTTGCTCCTCCGCCTGGTCGACGGCCGCCCCGAGCTCCGGGGCCTCGCGCAGAGCTTCAATCTTCATCCGAAGAGCCGGGCGTGGTTTCCCGAGGTGGGAGACCTCGCCGCCGCTCCGGCGTATTCGCAGTGGACCGAGAAACGCAAAGTGCGGAGCGAGGCGATCTGGCCGGGCGCCGCGTCCACCGTCGCCGCGACCCCGACCCATCTGACGGCGATCCAGCGCTCGACGACTTCGGGGGAGATTCACGCCGAGCCGTTGCCGCCCGGGGAGGTGCTCTCGGCACTGCTCCATCAGGTCGTGGTGCCCAACGGACGCCGCGCCGCGCGTCAGATTCTCGGGGTCGTGGCCGAGACGGCGCGTTCGCTCCGCGGGATCCGCCTCCGCGTGGGGGAGGACGCGTACGCCGCCCCTGGTGCGTTGAGGCCGTTCGAGGCCGCGTTGTGTTGAGCGGCACGCCCGACGTCTCGGTCGTCGTGCCCGCGCGCAACGAGGCCCAGCGGATCGGCGATACGCTCCGCGCGCTCGAGGCCCAGCGATTCGACGGTGTGTTCGAGACGATCGTCGTCGACAACGGCTCCAGCGACGGGACGGCCGACGTCGTCCGGAGGTTCTCCGCGACGCTCGTGACAGAGCAGACCCGGGGGCCGGCGGCGGCCCGGAACGCAGGGCTCCGTCGCGCCCGCAGCGAAATCGTCTGCCACCTCGACGCGGACGCCGTTCCGAGCCGCGGGTGGGTACGGGCGATGGTCGACGCGCTTCGCGATCCGGCGGTGATGGTGGTGGGCGGACGCTCGGTGTCCTTTCCGCCGGAGACAGGCCCGGAGCGCTATATGGCGGCGAGCGGGCGTATCGACGCCATCGAGTACATCCGACGCCCCGTCTTTCCCTTCGTGCCGTCTCGCAATATGGGGGTCCGACGCGCGGCGGCACAGGCGATCGGCGGCTGGTCGGAGGAGTTCCTGACCGGAGAAGACGTCGAGTTCTGCCACCGCATCCTGCGGCGCTTTCCGGGCTCGATGGTCTACGCCCCCGGCGCCCTCTTGATGCACCGCAACCGCACGAGTGAGGCGGCCCTGGCGCGACAGGCGTGGGGATACGGAGAGGGGGTCGCGAACCTGTACGCCCGCTACCCCGAGACGCTGCGATGGCGAGCGGCAGACGCCTGGCAGGTGGCCGGCAAACGGATCGGCTACTGGGCCGATGCGCTCCTGTGCGGAGCCGGCCATCGGTGGGGGATCGTCCCCCGCGACCGGTTCGAGCGGGCGCATTTTCACCACGTCTGGAAACGCGCGTTCTGGTCCGGCTTCGGGTCGTACCGGCGGACGGGCCGCTACGCGCTGGAGGCGGACGGTGGCGCTTGATCTCGGCGTGAGCGTCGTGATCCCGGCCCGCAACGCAGAGCGGACGATCGGAACGACGCTCGAGGCCCTCCTCGCACAGACCGGGCTGCCACGCGCTCCGGAGATCCTGGTGGTGGACAACGCCTCGGTGGACGGCACCCGCGAGTGCGTCAGCCGCTACCCGGTCGGGTTGTTGTTCGAACCCCGGCCGGGACCCTCGGCGGCGCGCAACCGCGCGTTGTACCGCGCCAAAGGCGAAATCATCGCGCATCTCGACGCCGACACGGTTCCCACTCGGAGGTGGCTCGTCGAGCTGCTCGAGCCCTTCCGGGATCGACGCACTGTCCTCGCCGCGGGTAGATGTCTGAGCTACCCGCCGACGACCGCTGTCGAGCGCTACATCGCGCGCCATCAGTTCTACGACGCGGCGACGACCGCGAGCCGACCCGTCTTGCCCTTCGCGTGCTCGATGAACATGGCTGTGCGGCGCGATGCGGCCCTGGCGATCAGCGGATGGTCCGAGGACATGCGCACCGCGGAGGATGTGGATTTCTCGACGCGTCTGCTCGACGCCTTCCCGGGCGACATCGCCTACGCCGAGCACGCCGTGCTCTTTCACCGCAACCGGGACACCGAAGCCGGGTTGCGACGTCAAGCCTGGACCTACGGAGAGGGCGCGGCCGATATGTATCGGCGGGCACCCGAGGTCCTGTCGTGGGGAACCCGCCAGGAACTCTGCGTCCTCGCAACTACGGTCTGGCGCACGGTTCGGAGCGGGATCTACTCCGGCGCTCGTCGGCTGGGGCTCGTCGATGCCGAGCGCCGGGCGATGGCCGTCTACCACGCGATGTGGACACGCTGGTTCTGGCGGGGTTTCTACAGCTTCCGCCGTCGTCAGGGGAGGTGGGATCCGTGGGGGTAGCGGTCTCGGTGGTCGTGCCGTTCTACAACGCCCGCGACACCCTCGCGGACTGTCTCGGGGCCCTGGCACGACAGAATCTATCGGAGGGCGACTACGAGATCGTCGCGGTCGACGACGGTTCGACCGACGGGGGCGCGCGCGAGACGTCTCGCTACCGGGCGCGCTGCGTGCAGCAGGACAACCGCGGAGCCCCCGCGGCGCGCAACCGCGGGGTCGCGGCGGCGGCTGGAGACTGGGTGGCCTTCACCGACGCCGACTGTATCCCGACCCGCGGATGGCTGCGGTCCCTGTTGCGCGCGGCCCACGAGGCATCGGCGACTCGCCCGGCGCTCGGCGCCGCCGGCCCGATGGTGGGGTTCCGCTCCGACAGCGACGCAGCCCGATATGTCGATCTGTCCGGGGGGTTGCGCGCGGACCGACACCTCGCACACCCCCGCTTCCCGTTTGCGCCGACGGGAAACGCGATGTACCGGCGCAGTGTCTTCGAGCGGGTCGGCGGCTTCGATCCGCGCTTCGACACCTACGACGCGTGCGACCTCCACACACGTCTCCTCGACCAAGAGCGGGCGCCGTTTCCCTTCGTCCCCGAGGCGGTCGTCCTCCACCGCCACCGCGACACCTGGGCGGGATACTGGCGCCAGCAGCGGGGCTACGGCCGCGGGCTGGGGCAGTTCTACTGGCACTATCGAGACCGCATCTGCTGGTCGGCTCGCCGAGAGGCGGCCGCGTGGGCAGGCCTCGCGCCGCTCGGCGTCCGCGCGATCCTTCCCACCCGGGGCGAGGACGACGGGCTGCTTCGCCGCGGGCATTTTCTCAAACACCTGGCCCAACGAGTCGGCTTCGTCGAGCGCTATTGGAGCCTAGCGGAACGCCAGCGGTGGCGGATCTGAGGCTCTGGCACCCGGTCGAGTTCGTTCGCGCGTGTCGCAGGACCTTCGCCGACCCGGGCGACGTCGTGCTGGCGCTTCGGGTCGGCTGGTTTCTGGGTCGTCTCCCGCGGCGGATGGCGCGCGAGTCGTTGCCGGCGTTTCTGGCTGGGCTCGGCTCCCGGGCGTCGTCGGACCACTCGCCCGCCGACGCGACTGCGCGGATCGCGCGGGTCCGGCAGGCGTGGCTCAATCGAGCCGGGTTCTCCTCACGCAACACCTGCTATGCCCGAGCGCTGACGCTCTATCACTTTCTCCCCGCGCCGCCCGGTTCGCTGCGCTTCCACGTCGGCGTGGAACGAGGGCGCAGGGGGGAGCGTCTCCGCGGCCACGCGTGGGTGAGTCATCGGGGCGCGATGTTGGAGGCCCCGGATCCGGTCCTCGAAGGCCGCGTGGAGACGCTCTGGGTGCATCCGTCGTGAGCGAGCGGGCCGCGAGCCTCCGTACCCTGCTCGCGACCCTGCTCCTCGGAGAGGAGGAGCGGGCGCGCCGGGCCGCGGTCTCCCTGCGGGACCCCGTGCTCCGACGGGAGGTCGGCCGGCTCGCCTACCAGTGGCGCGTCCTGCCGCCGCTGGCGCAGCGGGTGAAAGGCCGCGGGCTGGTCGAAGAGGCGGACGAGTGGAGTCGCTGGCTGCTAGCGGCCACCACCGAGAGCGCGTGGATCTGCCGACGGGCCGCGCACGCCTTGCCGCGTCTCGAGCAGCGCGGGGCTCCCTATCTCGTGTTCAAGGGCGTCGCGGCGATCGCAACCGCCCACCGGAACCCCGCCGCTCGGATGGTGAGTGATTGCGACCTCCTGATCCGCGAGGTCGACCTCGAGGCCGTCCTCGAGGTGCTGGGGAGGGAGGGATTCGCGCCGCAGATCCCCGGAGACCTGGACGCGTGGCGACAGCTGCTGCGCGAGCGCGCGTTTCCGGACCACGATTTCATCGAGGTGACCCACGAGGACGGGACCACCATCGACGTTCACTGGCGGATCCACGTTCCGCGTCTCGAGGCGTACCGGCCTTCGGAGCTGCTCGAACGAGCGGTGCGCGGCGAGGTGCTCGGTCGCTCGCTCCGCGTGGCGTCGACCCCCGACCTCTTGGTGCTGACGGCACAACACTCCCTTCGCGAACACTTGGCGCCCCACGTCGCCGTCAAGGACCTCCTGGACACGCGAGCGTGGCTCCGCTCTGGGGGTCCGGCGGTGTTCGAGGAGGCGTTGGCGATCGCGGGCCGCGCGGGGATGGCGAGAGGTCTCGCGTCGATGGTGACGTGCCTCGCCCGACTCGACCCGTCGAACGACTCGGTCGCGCTGGCCCTCCGCAGCGTGGATCGGCGGCTCCCCGAAGCGGATCGGGTGGCGGCGGGCCAGCTCGCCAACGCGTTCCGCGCGCAGCTCGAGGCGGGGAGTCTCCACAAGGCGGTCGTCGCCTTGTCGCGTCCCTCCTGGGCGACATTCCGGCGCTTCGCGGCCGGCCGCTGGCACGGTCTGCGGAACCCCGACTATCGGGCCTACAAGTTCCGCCACGAGGGGCGCGCGCACCGGTGGCGGGACGCCCGCCGCTTCGTCCGCCAGACGGTCGGCCTCCTCCGCCGCGATGGTTCGGCCTACCGCGCGGTCGCGCGGGAGTGTGAGGCGTTGATCGGCGCGTCGGATCGCGTGGGCTGAGCCCCGGCCTCGGCGTGGCTTCCCAGATGCCGTACCTTCGGGACACACGTACAACCGCACAACCGGAGGGCACCATGCTCGATTGCGCGATCACCGGTGGAACCTTGGTCGACGGGACGGGGGCGGCGCCGCGGCGCGCAGACCTGGGGGTGCGCGATGGGCGGGTGGCGGCGATCGCCGAGCCGGGGGGCCTCCGCGAGCCGGCGAAACGGACCATCGACGCCGCCGGTCGCTACGTGACGCCGGGGTTCATCGACGTCCACACCCACTACGACGCGCAGCTCTTCTGGGACGGCACCGCGAGCCCCTCGCCGCTCCACGGGGTGACGACGGTGCTCGCGGGCAACTGCGGCTTCTCGATCGCGCCCCTCGTCGCGAGCGAGGCCGACTACCTCTCGACGATGCTGGCCCGGGTCGAGGGGATCCCCCTCGAAGCGCTCCACGCGGGCGTGCCCTGGGACTGGAAGACCACCGGCGACTACTTCGACAAGCTCGACGGCACCCTCGCGGTGAACGCCGGGTTTATGGCCGGGCACTCGGCGATCCGTCGCGTCGTCATGGGGCGGGCGGCGAACGCCGGGCCCGCCGACGCCGCGAGCCTCGAACAGTTGAAGCGCACGTTGCGCGAGTGTCTGGAGGCGGGCGCGATCGGCTTCTCGTCGTCCTGGGCGAACACCCACAACGACGGCGACGGCGAGATGGTGCCCTCGCGCTACGCGACCCGGGAAGAGCTCGTCGAGCTCTGCGGCGTGCTGCGCGACGCACCGGGGACTTCGATCGAGTTCATCCCCGCGGTGGGCCGCTTCGGCGACGAGCAGTTCGACCTCATGACCGCGATGTCGACGGCGGCCCAGCGTCCGCTCAACTGGAACCTGCTCCCCGTGACGGCGCGCAACCTCGAGGGCTGCAAACGCCAGCTCCGCGGTGGGGATCACGCCGCCGAGCACGGGGGCAAGGTCGTAGCGCTCACGATCCCGATCCCGGTCGAGGCGCGCGTCAACTTCGCGACCGGGATGGTGCTCGACGCGCTGCCCGGGGACTGGAAGGACACGATGGCGCTGCCGATCGAGGAGCGCATGCAGGTGTTCGCGAAGCCCGAGGAACGGCGTCGTCTCGACGATCACGCCAACCAGCCGAGCGCCTTCCGCGGGCTCGCGAAGTGGCAGAACATCACCGTGCGCGAGACCTTTGGCGCCGACGCGGAATACGTGGGGCACACGATCGGAGAGATCGCCGAGCAGGAGGCGAAGACCCCCTTCGACGCCCTCCTCGACATCGTCGTGGCGGACGAGCTCCGCACCGTGCTCGAGCTCCCGACCCGCGGCACCGAGCAGGCGGACTGGGAGGCGCGGCTCGAGGTGTGGCGCGACAAGCGCGCCATCATCGGCGGCTCCGACGCCGGGGCGCACCTCGACATCCTGGCGACCTTCCACTTCACCAGCGGGATGCTGGCCGAGGCGGTGCGCCAGCGCGGAATCTTGCCGATCGAGGAAGCGATCCACCTGATCACCGACGTTCAGGCCCAGCTCTACGGTCTGAAGGGACGCGGACGTCTGGAGGAGGGGAGCTGCGCCGACGTGGTGGTCTTCGACCTCGACACGATCGGCCCGGGCCCGATCCACACGCGACGCGACCTGCCGGCGGGGGCTTCGCGCCTCTACGGCGAGTCGCAGGGCATCGAGCACGTGCTGGTGAACGGGGT
>CAJHXS010000113.1_pt1 | contig 16282 bp, 13 predicted proteins | sample 9198591 | NCBI WGS metagenome assembly CAJHXS01 (sample SAMEA7708347, study PRJEB35096) | sediment metagenome | biome: marine neritic benthic zone biome [ENVO:01000025]; feature: sediment [ENVO:00002007]; material: shallow marine sediment [ENVO:03000034] sea grass bed [ENVO_01000059] ... | reverse complement strand
TCTTGCGGTCGGGGTCGAGGATCCAGCCCGAGATCGCAACGTGGTGCCAGGGGACCGTGTCCTCGTGGAGGTGCGCCTTGGCGATCGTGTAGAAGGCCCAGGTGCGGATGATCTCGTGGCTCTGGGGCCGCAGGTCGGCGGGGAAGAGGTTGCGGTGTCGCGTCTCGTCGAGCACCCAGTGCGAGCCGATCTGGGGCGAGAGCGAGCTCGTGAACCAGGTGTCGAAGATGTCCGACTCGCCGACGAAGCCGCCGGGCTGGCCGCGCTGGCTCTCCTCGAACCCGGGCGGGGCCTCGCTCATCGGGTCGACCGGGAGCTGCGCGTCGTCGGCGAGGAGCGGCGCCTCGTAGTCGGGTTGGCCCGCATCGTCGAGGGGATACCAGACCGGGATGGGCACCCCGAAGTAGCGCTGCCGGCTGATACACCAGTCGTAGGCGAGGTGCTCGGTCCAGTCCCGGAAGCGCTTCTCCATATGGGGTGGGTGCCAGGCGATCGACTCGCCCTTCTGGATCAGGGCGTCCTTCTTGTCGAGGAGCCGGACGAACCACTGTCGGGTCGGGACGAACTCGAGGGGGCTGTCGCCCTTTTCGTAGAAACGCACCGCGTGCTGGATCGGCTCGGGCTCTCCCTGGAGCGGCGCCCCGTTGCCCGTCGCCCGATGGGCGGGGTCGCGCAGCAGCTCCGCGATCGCTTCCCGCGCCTGCTTGAGCCGCTTGCCCGCGAGCTCGGCGTAGGCGGCGTTGGCGCGCTCGGGGTCGAGGCTCTCGAAATCGCCCTCGCCGTAGGTCACCGGGAGCAGACGCCCGTCGAGCCCCACGAGCTGGCGCAGGGCGAGCCCCTCCTCGCGCCACCAGTGGACGTCGGTGGCGTCGCCAAAAGTGCACACCATCAGAACGCCGGTCCCCTTCTCGGGGTCGGCGAGCTCGCTCGGAAAGATCGGCACCGGCGCGTGAAAGACCGGGGTCACCGCGCGTTTGCCGAAGAGACCGCGGTAGCGCTCGTCGTCGGGGTGCGCGGTCACGCCGACACAGGCGCCCAGGAGCTCGGGCCGGGTGGTCGCGATCACGAAGGACTCGTCGCCCCCCTCCACGCCGAAGGCCACCTTGTAGTAGGCACCCGGGCGCTGGCGGTCCTCGACCTCGGCCTGGGCGACGGCCATCTGGAAGTCGACGTCCCACATGAAGGGCGCGAACTGGCTGTAGAGGTGGCCCTTCTCCCAGAGGTCGCGGAACGAGAGCTGGGACAGACGACGGCAGTGGTCGTCGATCGTGGCGTACTCCTCGCGCCAGTCGACCGAGAGCCCGACGCGTCGCCAGAGCTCCATGAAGGCGCGCTCGTCCTCGCGGGTCACCTCGTGACAGAGCTCGATGAAGTTGCGCCGCGAGACGATCCGGGGTCGCCCCTTGCGCACCTTGGCGGTGGCGGGCTCGGGGCGGAGGCCTTCCTCGTAGGCGAGGGTCGGGTCGCAACGGACGTGGAAGTGGTTCTGGACGCGGCGCTCGGTGGGGACGCCGTTGTCGTCCCAGCCGATCGGGTAGTAGACATTGCGGCCCCGCATCCGCTGGTAGCGCGCCACGGTGTCGGTCTGGGTGTAGGAGAAGACGTGGCCGATGTGGAGCGAGCCGGAGACCGTGGGCGGCGGTGTGTCGACCACGAAGGTCTCGTCGCGGGGGCGGGAGGGGTCGTAGTGGTAGATCCCACTCTCGCTCCAACGGGCGTCCCAACGCCTTTCGGCCTCGGCGGCGTCGAAGTGCTTGGGCAGTGTCGTCGGGTCCACGCTGCGGACCCGCGCTCCATCGCTCATGCCGTTCCTCGCGGTCTGGGCTGCGGCGCGTGGATCCGGGCCCGGCCCGACCCGCCGCAGAGCGGGAGAAGATAGGCCGCGGTGGCCCGGTCGCACTCCAGGTTCCGCCCCGGCCGCACTCCGGGTTCCGCCCGCCGCGGCGGATCCGGGCGGTGTGCGCCTCGTCTCAGAACTCCTTCAGCTCGAGGAAGTCGTCGATCTCGGTGCCCCGGCCCAGCCGGCGCGCCTCCCGGTAGACCGCCCAGCCGGCCATCACGTCCTGGACGGCGCTGCCCACCGATTTGAACAGGGTGATCGCCTCGGCGGGCCCGCGGTCGACACGCCCTCCGGCCACCAGCTCCTTCAGCTCCACCACCCGCTCCGCCTCGTAGGCGCGTTCCTCCAGGGCAGCGATCGCGTCCCCGCTCTCGCCCTCGACCTGCACCTTCGAGTCCATCCCGATGCGCTGGGCGCGCCGGAAGGTCTCGGGGTCGATCTCGCGGAGCGTGCCCCCGGTCGAGCCGATCGAGTTCACGTGCTGGCCGGGCTCCATCCAGGCGCCCCGGTAGGCGATCGGGTCGCGGTGCCCCGTGGTGTTGGTGGCGACGACGACGATGTCGGCCCCGGCCACGGCGGTGTCGGGCCGCTCGCAGGGCTCAATCTCGACCCCCAACTCCCGGCTCATCTCGGCGGCGAATCGCTCGCGGTTGGCCGGTGTCGGGCTGAAGACCCGCACCCGCTCGATCGGCCGCACTGCGCACACTGCGGCCAGGTTGGTGCGCCCCTCGAGCCCCGACCCGATCAGCCCGACGCTGCGGCTGTCTTCGCGGGCCAGGTATCGGGTCGCCACGCCGGTGGTGGCACCCGTGCGGGCCCCGGTGAGATACGCGGCGTCCATCAGACACAGCAGGGCGCCCCCGGGCTCGTCGTAGATCGCGATGATGTAGCGGACCCCGTGCTCGACCGAGCCGTTGAAGACCTTGAAGCCCATCACGCCGCTCTCGCGCATCACCGCGGGCATGACCCGGAAGAAGCCGTTCGAGGTGGGGAGGTTCGCGCGGGGCGGGTAGACGGCGCCGCCGCTCGCCTCTTCGCGCACGCCCGCCTCGACGGCGTCGATCATCGCGCCCATCGCCGTGCAGGCCGCGACGTCATCCGGCCCGAGAATGAGGGTCACGAATTCAGATCCAAGCTGCCGCCGTTACTTCGGGTTCCGGCCCAGAAAGAACTCCGCGTCCGGGGGCGCGTCGAGATCGAAGCCCGACGCCACCAGGCCCTGTCGCAGGCCCTTCATCTGGCGGTCGTTGATACGCATGGTCGGGGTGCGCACGGGGCCGCCGTTGAAGCCCTGGAGCCACCCCTGGTACTTCCACAGCATGCGGTGCAGGAAGTTGCTGCCGGCCAGCATCGCCATCGCCTGCATGTTGGCCTGACGCCCGGGGTGGATGCGCCAGTAGAGCTCCATCGCGGAGTCGATCTGCCCGTCCTGGACCAGGCGGAACATGCGCGGCACGACGTCGCCGAAGTACTCGTAGTTGCTCGTCCCCATGAAGGGCATCGAGACCACCGTCGACATCGGGATTCCGTTGCCCTCGAGGGGCTCGGTCACGATCACCCGGTCGCCCACGCGCCGATGCGCCTCGGTGAAGCCCCCCAGCCAGGGCATGCCGCCCTCGGCCTTCACGGCCACGATGTTGGGCACGGTGTCGACCAACCGCTCGAGCAGGTCGCCGCTGAAGCCCGCCGCGGGATGGATGCGCTCGAAGCCCCAGAGCGGCACCGGGAAGAGCATCACCGCCAGGTCGACGCCTTCGCAGAACGCCGCGGTGTAGCCGTAGAGGTCGTCCTCGGTCTCGGGGTAGAAGGTCGGCGGATACGCGAGGAGCACCAACTCGGCGCCCGCTTCGCCTGCGCGCTTCGCTGCCTCGATGTTCTCCTCGAGGGTGTTGAAGCTCGCGTGGTGGATCAGGTGGAGGCGGCCGCGCGCCTCGTCCGCGGCCCACGCGGCGAATTGGAGGTATTCCTCCATCGTCGTCGCGGTCTCGGCGACCAGCAGCGCGCCCCAGAAGCCGTACTCGATCTCGAGACGCACGTCGTGGCGGGTCGCCTCCTCGTTGAGGGCCGAGAGGTCGCTGGTGAATGTCGGCGTGAGGACGTTGGCCACGCCGCGCATCGTCTCGCGGGCCCAGGCGCGGGCGTCGGCTTTGTCGTAGGGCAGGGGCATCGGTGCTCCTCGGTGGGTGACGCGCCACCCCGCGGTAGCCGCGGGCGGGCGCGCGCGAGACCTCAGACCGTCAGTTTGAGACCGCCGTCGACGTAGATCGTCTGACCGGTGATGTAGTCGGCGGCGCGGCTCGCGAGGAGCAGCACCGAGCGCCCGATGTCGTCGGGCTGGGCCCAGTCGCCCGCCGGGATCCGGCTGGCGAAATCCGCGTCGACCGCGTCGGTGTTCGGGTCGCCGCGCTCCTTGGCGAAGGTGCCGCGCACCGCGAGCGAGCCCGGGGTCTTCACCGCGCCCGGGGCGATCACGTTGGCGGTGATGCCGGCCGGGGCGTACTCGATCGCGTTCGAGCGGGTCAGCGCCTCGAGCCCGCCCTTGCTGGCGTCGTAGTGGGGCATCCCGACGTAGCTCTTGGCGGTGTTGATCGACGAGATGTTGACGATGCGGGCGCCCGGCGCCGCCTCCTTCAGGTGGGGCAGGGCCGCCTTGGTGGCGAGGAAGACCCCGCGGAGGTTCACTCCCAGTACGCGGTCCCAGAGCTCGAGGGTGATTTCGTCCATCGGGCTCATCGGGTAGATCGCGGCGTTGTTCACCAGGATGTCGAGACGCCCGAAGGCCTGGACGACGGTGGCCACCATCCCTGCCGCGCCCCCCTCGTCGGCGACGTCGGCCTCGATCGCGAGGGCACGGCAACCCGCGGTGCGCAGTGTCTTGGCGGTGGCTTCGGCGCTCTCGACGTCCACATCGGCGACGCCGACGGCGGCACCCGCGCGGGCGAGGTTGTCGGCGATCCCCTGGCCGATGCCCTTGGCGCCGCCGGTGACAAGGGCGACGCGGCCCTCGAGGTCGAAGAGTCCCTGGATCTCGCGCTGCATGCCGTGTGCTCCCGCCGCTAGAAGAAGACCGAGAGGCTCTCGATCACGTCGTGGTCGAAGAGGATCATACGCTCCTCGTTGCGCCAGCCACGGCCCTCGCGCCGCCACCAGTCGAGTCGGCTACAGGAGAAGAGGGTCTCGTTGCGCGCGTCGCGGCTCCGAAAGAGCAGCAGGTTGGAGGTGGCCTGAACGCGTCGCCCGCCTTCGTCCTTCAGGATGCGCACGTTCGAGACGTGGTGACGCTGCCTCGAGGGCGGCTCTTCGGCGTGGGCGAAGCCCGTCGCGAGCCGGGCCACCCGCAGCCCGAGCATCGTCTTGTCCTCGTCGAAGTGGGTGAGACGGTGCGCCTCGCCAAAGCGCTCCTCGCCGCGGGGCATGTTCATCCGCACCGGCGCCCAGTAGCGGGTCGTGTCGGCGAAGAGCGCCAGCCAGTCGTCGAAGCGCCCCTCGTCTAGGAGCGCCGCTTCGTCGTAGAGCCAGGCCTCGATCTCGTGTCGCAGCGCGTGCCCGGAGTCGCCCACGGCTACGCGCCCATCATGCAGGTGCGCCAGTGCTCGTAGAAACCGAACACCCCGATCTCGGTAGAAGGCGGGTGGATGGTGCCGGGGCGGCCGGGCCAGCGTTTCCCGTGACCGTTGCCCATCTGATAGTTGAGGGGGTACTTGCGGCGCTGCTGGCCCGAGAGCACGTCGACGGCCTCGCCCCACACGCAGCCATCGTCCTGCTCGAAGATGCCGGAGGGCGCGAAGGTGAGCGTCTGGATCTTGCGCGCGTACTCGATGATGTCGGGCGGCGCGTCGGCTTCGATCAGCGCGTAGGACCACACGTCGATCGCGTTGGGGCCGCGCGGGTGCCACACCCGGATCGAGGTGAAGCCGATGAAGCTGATGATCGAGAGGTTCGGGAAGACGGTGCCGACGTGGACCATCTGGATCAGCTCGTGCTGCTCGGGCGCGAGGCGCTCGCGGGCCTCGGCGCGGCTGCGCTCGATGTAGGCGGCGACGGCGGGTGTCGTGTCGCCGATCGGGACGTCGAAGTTGATCCAGCCGTGGCCGTGTTCGGCCTTCACCTCGAAATCGATCTCCCAGGGGCGGTTGCCCCGGAAGCTGCCGTCGTCGGGTGGTCCCAGACCGATCTGGACCATGCTCTGATGGAGCGTGTTGGCGTGGTAGTTGTCGCCGGCAAATTGCTCCGACGCGAGCTTCCAGTTGCCCGGGAGCCGCCAACGGTGAATGCCGGGCAGGGTGACCATCCCGCTGTGGGAGCGGTCGAGGACCAGGTCGAGGTACCACTGGAACTCGCCCAGGTGGGCGTCGAGGGTCGGGGCCGCGTCGTCGAAGGTGGCGAACACCAGCCCGCGGAAGCTCTCGACGCGGGCGGCCTCGATCAACCCCCAGGCGTCCTTGTCGAGCTCTTCGTAGTAGGCCTCGCGGAACTGGGGGACGCCGCGAAGCTTCCCCTCGGTGTCGTAGGTCCAGCCGTGGTAGGGGCAGGAGAAGTTGCGCGTGTTGCCCTCGTCGACTCGGCACACCTTGACGCCGCGGTGCCGACACGAGTTCAGGAAGACGCGGATCTGGCCCTGCTTGCGGTCGCGCACCACGATCACCGGCTCTTCGCCCATCGTAGTGGTCACGAAGTCGCCCGGGTCGGGCAGCTGGCACTCGTGCGCCACGAAGAGCCACTGACGACCAAAGATGCGTTCTTGCTCCGCCTCGTAGACCTCGCGGTCGTAGAGCACGCGCGGATCGACGGTGCACCGGTCCACGTCGACGAGGGCTTCGAAGTCTCCCATGACGGTCTCGGCCGGGCCTAGGCGGCGGGCGGCTTGTGTCCCCAGCTGCTGCCCGTGGTGTGGAGCTCGACCTTCCAGGTGGCGTCGTCGACCTCTCGGGCGCCGTAGCCGTATTCGACCCAGAAGCCCGAGGGCGACCCCATATAGAAGGAGAACATCTCGTCGTTGGTGTGGCGGCCCAGGGTGAGCTCGATCGGCGCGCCCCCGGCCTTGCAGGTGTCGTAGGTGGCACCCACGTCGTCCAGGGTCTGAACCTGGAGCATGAAGTGATGGAGACGTCGCGGCGCCTTCGGCACCGCGAGCATGGCCAGTGAGTGGTGGCGCGGATTGCAGTGGAAGAAGGCGATGTTCATCGCCGAGCCGGCACCGCGTTCGGGTTGCGGACGCACCCAGTCGGTCATCCGGAACCCCAGGACGTCCATGTAGAAGCTCATGCTCTGGTCGAGGTCGTCCACGAAGAGGACGATGTGACCGAGCCCCTGGTCGCCGGTGGAGAATCCCTCGATCGCGCGGGGTGAGCGGAACGGCTGATCGCGTTGCACCAGCGGGCCGGTGTAGGCCTCGCAGGCGATCCCGTTCGGGTCTTCGAAGCGGAAGAGGTTGACCACCCGTCGCTCCTCGAAGTCCGCCTCGTTGCCCCAGGTGACCGCCGTGCCCGCCGTCTCGAGGGTGGCCGCGAGGGCGTCGAGCTCGGCCTGCGAGGCGGTCTCGAAGCCCAGCACGCTCACGTCGTCGCGTTCGCCCGGCGCGACGAAGAAGCGGTGGTGGCGCTCGTCCATGCGCAGCAGCAACGCCCCGTCGGCCCCCTTCTCCTCGCGCACTTCGAGGCCCAGCGTCTCGGCGGCAAAGCGCCGCCAGGCTTCGAGATCCTGCACCTCCATGCCGAGGTAGCCGAGCTGGGTGACCGCCATGGGGAGTCCTCCGGTGGACCCGCCGCCCGCGGGCGGAGGCCGAGAGCCGACATTCTACAGTGCCCGTGCACGAGGGCACGGCGACGGGGCGTGGCGGACGCGTCATCGCGGTCCCGCCCCCCGCCCCCCGCCGCCCACGGTGACGCGGCGGGGCTCTCCGCCGTGGATTATTCTGGCCCCGCCCTGCACCGCACGACACCGCGCCCAGCGCGAGGCTGCGGTCCCCGCTGAGGAGGCGACATGAAATTCGGGATCTTCTACGAGCTCTCGGTGCCGCGGCCCTGGACCCCCGAGGCCGAGCACAAGGTCTACAAGAACGCCCTCGAGCAGGTGCGTCTCGCCGACCAGTTGGGCTTCCACAACGTGTGGGCGGTGGAGCACCACTTCCTCGAGGAGTACTCCCACTGCGCCGCGCCCGAAATCTTTCTCACCGCCTGCGCGATGCAGACCGAGCGCATCAGGGTGGGGCACGGCATTGTGATCTGCGTCCCCGAGTTCAATCACCCGGTGCGCATCGCCGAGCGCGCCGCGGTGCTCGACATCGTCTCTGACGGACGGCTCGAGTTCGGCACAGGTCGTTCGGCGACCTGGACCGAGCTCGGCGGATTCCGGGTCGACCCCGACGACACCAAGAAGAGCTGGGACGAGTTCGTCCACTGTATCCCCAAGATGTGGACCCAGGAGCGCTTCTCCTACGACGGTCGCTTCTTCTCGATGCCCTCGCGGGCGGTGCTTCCGAAGCCCTACCAGAAGCCGCACCCCCCGATGTGGGTGGCGGTCTCGAGTCCGGGCACCGAGCTCGACGCGGCCGACCGTGGCATGGGGGCTCTCGGCGTGAGCTTTTCCTCGTTCAAGGAGCAAGAGCGCAAAGTCGAGGAGTACCGCCGCCGTATCCGCGTGTGCGAGCCGGTTGGGCTCACCGTCAACGACCAGGTCGCGACGGTGAACTTCCTCTACTGCCACGAGGAGAAGGACAGCGCCTACAAGACCGGGATGGGGATGGTGCGGACCTTCAACTACCTCGCCGGTCAGCTCGATATGGCCAAGGAGGTGTACCCGTCGCGCTTCTACCCGGTGCCGGGGCTGCTCTCGGCGTCGCGTCGTCAGGCCGACAGCCCGGCGGCGGAGAAGGAGGCGCCCGAAGGCATCGCGGTGGGGACCCCGGAGCGGCTGATCCGCGAGCTCAAGAAGTGGGAGTCCTGCGGGGTCGACCGGGTGAACTTTGTGCTCAACGCCGCCGAGGAGATTCCCCAGGCCGCCGTCCTCGACAGCCTGCGGCTCTTCGCAACCGAGGTGATGCCCCAGTTCGCGGAGCCGGAGGCACCCCAGGCGGCGGTCGCCGGCGGGCGCGACTAGCGCGATGCCCCACTTCGGGACCCAGGACGTGAAGGGCGCGCACGCCCGGCTGCCGGCCCTCGAGAGCCTCGCGCCGGCGGGCTGGGCGATGCCCGGTGCGTCGATGCTCCAGGTCACCTTCGAGATCGAGGAAGAGCCCGCCGACGCACTGATCGCACCGGCCCTCCACCCGAGCATCCCGCCCTATGCGGCCTTCAACGTGCTCCGGGTGCCCGAGAGCCCGGTCGGTGCTTTTGCGCTCGCGGAGCTGCGGGTGGTGGCGCGGGCCGGGATCCGGCCGCGGGGCTACCTCGTCTCGGCCTTCGCCTCCACCGAGGAGGCCGCGAGCGGCCTGGCCTCCCAGTGGGGCTTCGACACGGAGATCGCCGAGGTGAGCCTCCAGTCGCGCCACGACCGCTGGGTCGGGCTGGTGGAGCGCGACGGCGAGCGGATCCTCCACATCGAACTCGAAGACCCCGAGCCGGTCGCGCCCGGCGACGTGCCGCTCTTCTCGAACCTGCACCTGGTGCGGAGCCCGGGCGACGCCGACGAGGCGCTGATCGTCCAGGTCGACACGGGCTACGAGATCGGTCGCGCCGAGCGGGGTCGGCCGGAGCTGCTCGAGCTCGACCTGCCGGCCCTGCGGGCGGAGGGGCTCCACCCGACCGATCCCATGGTTGCCGTGGCCCTCGACTGCGACGCCGATTTCTCGCCGCTGCGCTTCGCGATGGATCCGATGGTGCCCGCGGTCCGCGGGACACGGCGTCTCGACCGCTAGACCCGCCCTCCCGATGTAACAGCCGCCACGGCGCCCGCCGCGTTGCGGGCCCGCGTCGGTGCCGGGATGGCTAGCGGGTGCCGGCTCCCCGGGCCGCGCGAAACAGCGCCGCGACCTTGGGCGAGTCGTCCGCCGGAAGCGCGAGGCTGGGGTCGATCTTGCGGGCCCGGGCGAAGTGGTCGCGCGCCTGCTCGGCGCGGCCGAACGCTGTGGCGAGCTTGCCGCGTAGAAGCTCGAGACGCGCGCGCGTGCCGGTGTCGCTCCGGTCTCCGAGAACGAGCTCGCCGCTCGCCGCGAGCGCTTCTTCGAAACGCGCTTCCCGGTAGAGCGCCTCGAGTCTCGCGACCCCGGGATGGGCGTCGCGCTGGGGAACGGGAGCGGTCGCCGCAGCGGCGCCCTCGGCGCCGTCGGTGGGTGCCGGCCCCGCCGCATTGGCCTCGGCGGGAGCGGGCGGCACCGCGGCGGGCGATGCGCCGACGGGTTCGTGTGCCGGCTCGGGCGCGACCCCCGCGCGCGGGATGCCCAGGACGCTCCCGATCACGATTAGGTCGACGTCCACGATGTCGTTGGCCTCGGCGAGCGCCGCGACCGAGAGCCCGTAGCGGCTGGCGAGGATGCCGAGGGTCTCGCCCCGCTGGACCCTGTGTTCCCCCTGGGGCGGCAACTCGGGTCCGGGACGGCCCGTGTTCGCCACCGACTGGGTGCTCGAAAGCACCATAGTAGAGAGGGCCAATACGACGGATCTCAATAGGGTTTTGGCTATGCCGGGCACCCGAGAATCTTTGCACAGACGTTCCCCGGGGCCAGTCGAATTTCGGAGGGTCAGTGAATGACGAGCCGTTCCGCCGGCGCCAACACGCTTCCCGACGCGCCCGACCCGCTTCACTACGTCCCTCTGCCCGAGCACGAACGCGCCCTCGCGGCGCTGCGCGACGCGCTGGCCTGCGGAATGACCCGCATCGCGTTGCTCGGCCCGCCGGGGTTCGGCAAGACCCTCCTGCTGCGCCGTCTGAAAGCCGATTGCCCCCCGGCGTCGCGCGTGTTCTACATCCCCTTTTCAACGGTGGGAGACGACGAGCTCGCTTCGTGGCTGCTCTCGTGGATGGGCGCCCAGGCGGGGTCGCTGTGTGACGACGACTTCATCACTTGGGCGCGTGTCGAGCAACGGCTGGGACGGCGCTGTGTGCTGCTCCTCGACGAGGCCCAGGCGCTGTCGCCCGAGACGGCCGGCCGCATCGACGGCTGGGTGGCCCGGGCGGGCGGGGCGCTCCAGATCGTGGCGAGTGGCATCGAAGGCGCCGAGTTCGAGACCGTGCTCGGGTGTTTCGACCCCTCGCTACACCGGGTCGGCCTCCGCAAGCCCCTGCGCGGGGAAGCCCTGCGCGTCTTTGCCGACGCGCTGATCGAGCGCACCCTCGGCGTGCGCGGCGACGCCCCCACCTGGCTCTGGGAGGAGGCGGAGCTCTACGACAAGACGAGCGGAGTGCCGCGACTCGTGAAGGCGGAGCTGCGGGCGCGTCTCGAGAAGACCCCTGTGCCGCCCCCTCCCGCCGCGGCGAGTATCGCCGCGGCCCGGCAGGCGGCGCTGCCGCCGAGCCCGAGCGCGTTGGCCGCGAACGCCCAGGAGATTGCGGCGGCGCCCGAGACGCGGCGGCCCGCGCCGCCCGAAGCCTCCCGGCCCCGCGCGGTGCGCAAGATGCCGACGCCGACGCCGACGCCGCGGCCGCGGAGCGCGCGGCGGCGTCCCTCCGCGCTCGCGTCGATCGCAATGCTGCTCCCGGTCGCGCTGCTCCTCACGCCTTCGCTGCATCAGTCGGTGGTCTCCGCGTCGCAGCCGGCGCCGGCGCCGGCGACCCAGGCCGTCGAGACCACGGTTCCGCTCCACGTCAACGCAGACCCCTGGGCGCACATCCGCGTCGACGGACGGCTGGTGGGTATGACCCCGCTCGCCGACCTCCCGGTGGCGCCGGGCGAGCACGAGGTGATCGCCGTGTTCCCCGACGGCCGCGAGATGATCAAACGCGTGAGCGCCCAGGCGCCGGGCGCGAGCGTCTCCTTCCCGTAGCGCGGCGGGGCGCGCGCTCCGGCGGCCTCGAGGCGTCACCAGACCCCCGAAATCCGTGTGGTAGGGTGTCGAAGAAGGAGCCCCCATGGCCGATCTCTTCGAGCGCTACTCCGTCATCGACGTCGACACGCACCTCACCGAGCCCCCCGATCTGTGGACCTCGCGGGTGGCGAGCAAGTGGGGCGACGCGATTCCCCACGTCGAGCGCCGGGGCGAGAAGGACATGTGGATGATCCAGGGCCGCGCCGCCGGCGCGCCCGGGGCCTACACGATGGCCGGCTTCGACGGCGTGTTTCCCGACAAGTACCGCGACACTTGGGCCGATCTGCCCGCCAGCGCCTACGACGCCAAGGCCCGGCTCGCCTTCATGGACCGCGAGGGCATCCGCGCCCAGGTGCTCTACCCCAACGTCGGCGGCTTTGGCTCCGGGCGCTTTCTGAAGCTCGGGGAGCCCGAGCTGATGCTCGAGTGTGTCCGCGCCTACAACGACTTCCTCGTCGAATGGACCAGCGAGGACCCCAACCGGCTGATCCCGGTGATGGCCACGCCGTTCTGGGACGTCGCCGAGACGGTGAAGGAGATCCAGCGCTGCGCCGACCGGGGTCACAAGGCGGTGCTGGCCTGCAGCCAGCCCCAGGAGTTCGGCCAACCGGCGCTGCGCAACCGCTGCTGGGACCCGGTCTGGGCCGCGGCCCAGGAGGCCGGTCTCTCGATCAGCTTCCACATCGGCGGGGGCGACGACCCGAAGGAGCTCCTCCGCGACCACGACGACATCGGGGTGCAGGCCAACTTCGCGCGGGTCTCGTCTCTGATGATCCAGGAGAACAAACGCTGCATCGCCGACATCATCTTCAGCGGGATCTGTCACCGTTTCCCCGATCTCAAATTCGTCTCGGTGGAAAGCGGGGTGGGATGGATCCAGTACGCCCTCGAGTCCTTCGACTGGCAGTGGAGCAACAGCGGCGTCGCCAAAGAGCATCCCGAGTACGACCTGCTGCCCTCGGAATACTTCAAACGCCAGATCTACGGGTGCTTCTGGTTCGAGAACGATTCGCTCGACACCGCCCTCGCGCTCTACCCGGACAACATGCTCTACGAGACGGATTATCCCCATCCCACCTGTATGCACCCGGGCCCGCAGGCCCTGGCCGCCGAGCGCCCGCGCGATTACGCGGACCGGGTCCTCGCCGGGTTGCCCGAGACGACCCTCCAGAAGGTCTTCCACGACAACGCGGCGGCGCTCTACGGCGTCGACTGAGACCGGTGGGGGAGGGCACGGCGCTCCGGGTGCTCCGCGCCGTCCCGCGCGGCCGCCCGGATCTCGACACAGCGCTGTCGCGGGCGATCTTGCTCGGCGTCGACGCCGGCCAAAGCCCGGAGACGCTCCGGCTCTACCGCCCCGACGACGTCGTGGCGTTCTCGGTGGTCGACCGCGCGCGGCCCGGCTTTCCCGCGGCGCTGCGTATCGCCGCCGAGGCCGGGTTCGGGTCGGTGCTGCGGCTCGCCGGCGGACGCGCGGCGCTCTTCCAGCGCGAGGGGTTGGCGTTCGCGTGGTCGCGGCCGAGCGACGACCCGCGCGCCGAGATCCCCGCGCGGTTCGCGGCGGTGGCCGAGTGGATCCGCGCCGCGCTCCGCTCCGTCGGCGTCGACGCGCAGGTCGGCGAGGTGCCGGGGGAGTACTGCCCGGGCGCCTATTCGGTGAACGCCGGGGGGGGACGCAAGCTGATGGGCGTGGGACAACGCGTGGTGCGGCGAGCCGCGCACGTGGGCGGCGTCATCGCGGTGGGCGGCCACGCCCGGGGCGCGGCGCTCCTCGAACGGCTCTACGACGCGCTGGACTACGACCTCGACCCCGCGACGATCGGGTCAGTCGAAGCGGAAGTGCCTGGGACGACGCCCGAGGCGGTGGTGGAGGCGCTGCTCGCGCAGCTGCGCGCCGCGCGCCCCCTCGACGACGCGCCGCGCTGGCTGGCGGCGGAGGAGGATCGCGCCGCGACGCTCTGCGCGCGGCACCGTCTCGGCGTCTAGCCGAAGGCCGCGGTCGTCGCCGACCGCGCCGGGGAAGCCGTCTAGGAAGCGTGCCCCTGGAGATAGTCGATCACGTCGCCCACCGTGTTCAGCTTGGCGGCGTCCTCGTCGGCGATCTCCATGTCGAACTCCTCCTCCATGGTCATCATGAGCTCGACCACGGTGAGCGAGTCGGTGAGGTCGTCCAGCAGTGACGCTTCTCGGGTGACGTCGCCCGCCGGAACCCCGAGGTGGTTGGCGATGAGATTCGTGACGCGTTGTTCGAGTTCCATCCCGTCTCCGTAGGCCGCGACCCGCGGGTCGCCTGAATGTGGATTTCCCATCGGACGACGCGGGCGGGAGCCTAAGACCTGCCTGGGGATTCCCGGGATCGGGACGGCACACCGTCACCAGATCTACCCGGTTGCGTCGCGTTCCCGAGCCGCAGGGGACCGCGGGCCGCGCGACGTCTTCAGCGACGCCGCGCGAACGCCGAAGAGCGGTGGGTCACAAACGCGTTGAACTGCGAAGGGATCGGGGACCGCATGCCGGAGAATGAGGGCCGCCAGTGTGCCGAGCGACGGGGCCGCGGCCGTCGGATTCGCGACGCCATCGAGGCGCGCTTCGAGAGCCTCGGGCGCTGGATCGTCCGCCACCACCGGGCCTGGGTCGCGGTCTTTGCGCTCTTGGCGGTACTGCCGCTGCTGCAGCTCGGCGAGCTGGAGCTCGACACCAGCAGCAGCGGTTTTCTGCGCAAAGACGATCCCACCCAACAGCGCTACGAGGCGTTTCGCGAGGCCTTTGGCCGCGACGCCCTGCTCCTCGTCGATCTGGAAGCGCCGGACGTCCTGGCGCCGGCCGCCCTCGAGACGCTGGTCTCCCTCCACGAGCGGCTCGAGGCGGAGGTGCCGCGTCTCGAGAGCGTCACCAGTCTGCGCACCGCGCCCTCGATGCTGCGGGGCGAGGGCGGGACCCTCCTGGTCCGCCCGCTCGAACGGGAGTTCCCACAGCCCGGAGACGCGACGGCGGCGTCCGCGTTCCGCGAGCGTGTGCTCGGCGATCCCCTGTTGCGCGGGCTCCTGGTCTCGGAGGACGCGCGTCACGCGCTCGTGGTGCTCAAGAGCGAGGCCTTCTCGGAACACGTCTCTGAGGGCGAGGGCGGCTTCATCACCCCCGAGGAAGACGCCGAGATCGTCGCGGCGGTGCGCGCCGTGCTCGCCGACCAGGTGGCGCCGCCCTTCTCGGCGCGCTTGATCGGCGCCCCGCTCGTCGCCCTCGAGCTCCAGGGGGCGATGCGTCGCGACATGGTGCGGCTCAGCGTGCTGTCGCTGCTGATCTCGATCGCCCTGCTCGCGTTGCTCTTCCGACGCGCGCCCGGGGTCTACATCCCGATCGCGGTGGTGACGCTGGCGGCGGGCGCGACCCTCGGCACCATGGCCTGGGCCGGGACACCGGTGCGCGCGCCCACGCAGATCCTCCCCTCTTTCGTCCTCGCGGTCGGGGTGTGCGGGGTGCTCCACCTCCTGGTGGCCTTCTTTCGCCACTACGACAGCGGCGACGAGGTCGAAGACGCCGTCGGCGCGGCCTTCCGCCACGCCGGGCTCCCGATCGCGCTGACGGGCCTCACCACGATCGCCGGGCTGCTCTCTTTCCGTTCGGCGGCCCTCGCGCCGATCGCCGAGTTCGGCCTCTACGCGCCGATCGGCATCCTCTACGCCACCGGGTTCACCTTTCTGCTGACCCCGGCGCTGCTCGCGATGGCGCCGCTGCGCCACCGTCCCGAACGCCGCGAGCACGGGCTTTCGGCGCGGCTACTCGCAAGCCTCGGCCGTCTCTCCACCCGCGCGCCGCGGGCGGTCGTGGGCTTTGCCGGGGTGGCCCTGGTCGTCTCGGTGGTGGGGGTCGCCAAGATCCGGCTCTCCCACGACCCGCTCTCGTGGTTCCCGGGCGCACACCCGCTGCGCACCGCCGCGGAGACGGTGGACGAGAAGTTCCAAGGGCTGATGTCCCTCGAGCTGATCGTCCGCGCCGAGTCGCGGCGCGGCTTCACCGATCCGGATCTCTTCGCCGGGATCCACGCCTTTGAGTGGGCGACCCGCGGGCTCGAGGTCGGCGGCACCCGGGCGGGCCACGTCTTCTCCCCGGTCGATCTCCTAGAGCGGGTCCACCGCACCCTCGACCCCGACGACCCGGCGCCGCTCCCGACGCGCCGCGGCACCCTGGTGCGCAACGCCATGCTCTGGGACCAGGCGGCACACCCGGGCAGCGGCGGCTGGATGGCCGAGGACGGCCGCGCGATGCGGATCAGCGTACGGCTCCCCTGGGAGGACGCCGTCCACTACCCGGCGTGGATCGAGGGGATTGAGGACGCCGCGGCGGCCACCGTGGGCCCCCACGCCGAGGTCGAGGTCACCGGGGCGACGGTGGTGATGAGCCGTGTGGTGAACGCGGTGCTCTCGAGCCTCGCCAACAGCTACGTGCTCGTGCTGCTCCTCATCACCCCGATGATCGGGTT
>CAJHXS010000284.1_pt1 | contig 16376 bp, 18 predicted proteins | sample 9198591 | NCBI WGS metagenome assembly CAJHXS01 (sample SAMEA7708347, study PRJEB35096) | sediment metagenome | biome: marine neritic benthic zone biome [ENVO:01000025]; feature: sediment [ENVO:00002007]; material: shallow marine sediment [ENVO:03000034] sea grass bed [ENVO_01000059] ... | reverse complement strand
GTCTTCGGGCGGCCGCCCGCCGCCGCGGCCGGGGCGCTCTTCGTGGTCGCGGCCGGCGCCCCCGACGCCCTCGGGCGCTGCGCCCCCGCCTTCGACGCGATGGGGCAGCGCACCTTCGAGGTGGGCGACGACGCTGTGATGGCCAACATCGTGAAGATCGCGGGCAACTTCATGCTGGCTTCCCTGATCGAGACCCTGGGCGAGGCCTTTGCGCTCACCCGGAGCTACGACGTCGACCCGGCGCAGTTTCTCGAGATCCTCACCGGGACGGTGTTCCCCGCGCCGGTCTACAAGATCTACGGCGAGATGGTGGCGAGCGACCGCTACGAGCCCGCCGGGTTCAAGCTGCCCCTCGGGCTGAAGGACGTGGGGCTCGCCCTCGACGCGGCGCAGGCGCGCACCGTCCCGATGCCGATCGGGAGCCTCGTCCGCGATCAGTTCCTCACGGCCCTTGCCCGCGGCTACCACGAGTTCGACTGGGCCGGGCTCGGCCGGGTGTGCGCGGAGGACGCGGGGCTCCCGAAGCTCGGGGGCGCCGACTGAGACCCTTGCTTCCGGGGGCGGCGCGGGCGCATGATGCGGGGGGCCGCAGAGGCCACGAGGAGCGAAGTCCGTGCAAGAAAACCACGTGTACAAGTCGATCGAGCTTACCGGGTCGTCCACCACCAGCGTCGACGACGCGGTGCGCAACGCGGTGGAGAAGGCGTCGAAGAGCCTGCACAACCTGCGCTGGTTCGAGGTCACCGAGATCCGCGGCGGGATCGAGAATGCCGCCGTGTCGCACTGGCAGGTGTCGATGAAGGTGGGATTCACCCTCGACGACTGAGGCGTCGTCCGGCGGAGTAGCGCGACCCGGCCAGCCCGGGCGATCATCGCCGCCCATGAGATCCCCCCCGGCGCCCGGGTGCGCGCGCGGCCATGTCTGACGCGCGACCGTCGAGTCTCGTGATCGACGACGGGCACTACGCGGAGCAGTTCCCGCTCGCGCCGATCGACGACTACATGATCCACCAGACCCCCGACCCGGTGCGGATCGCGTGGTCGAGCGACCCCCGGGTCTACGAGCGCTACTGGGCGATCTGTCACGACGACGTGGGCGAGGTGCTGCTCGTCACCGGCGGGAGCTTCTATCCGAATCTCGACACCGCCGAGGCCTTCGCGATCCTGAACGTGAAGGGGCAGCACGCCTCGGTGCGCGCCTTTCGCCGGCTCGGCGCCGACCGCATGGATCTCCGGGTCGGGCCGCTCGCCCCCACGATCGTGCGCGGGCTGCGTCACTGGCACTACCACCTCGGCGACAACGACTACGGGCTGCGTTTCGATCTCGACTGGTACGACGAGCGCCGCCAGATCTACCACGCCAACCAGGCGCCGGCGGGGACGCCGAGTCCGAAGGGGCGGCAGAGCGATGTCACCGCCGGGTTCGAGGGCTTTGGCACCGCCGAGGGGTGGGTCGAGCTCGACGGGGTGCGTCGCGAATTCGATCGCGCGCGCTTTCGCGGCACCCGCGATCGACACTGGGGGGTCGGCCGCGGGGTCGGGGGTCCGGCCTTCCACCTCGGGCGACGAATTCGCCCCGGGTGGATCGGGGGAAACTGGATCGCGTTCCGCGACTTCGCGATCTGGGGCAACACCGTGCTCTACCACTACGGCGACCCGCGCCCGGCGATGGGGCGGGTCGTCGAAACGCAGCGCCGGCTGCGCTTCGAGCCCGAGACGAAGATCTTCGTCGAGGGCATCGTCGACTACACCCTCGACGACGGCACCACCAAGCAAGTGCACTTCGAGCGTCTCGGTCAGCAGACGGCCTACATGCGCTGCGGCCTCTACGGCGGGACGCCGGAGGGCAACGTGTACCAGGGCCAGTACGTCGGCGACGACGTGGTGGAGGGCGACCGCTACGACCTCTCCGACCCGGCGGTGCGCCGGACGCTCTCCGGGCTGAACGAGCACCACTGTGTGGTGAGCTGCGAGGGGGAGACGACCACCGGGATCCTCCAGCCCGTCGAGCCCGACGCCTACGAGGTGTGCGCCCAGGGCCGGCCCGGGTGGGCCTTTCTCGAGTGACCGAATCGCTCGCCAACGGCCTGCGCCGGCTGGTGGAGCGCGAGACACCCAGCGCCACCGCGGTGCGGGTCGAAGGGCTCACGCCGCTGTCCGGGGGGAACGCCCGTACGGCGTGGGCCTGCGACGTGCACTGGCGCGCGGGCGGCGCGACGGAGCGCCGCGAATGCGTGGCTCTCGTCCAGGCCCGAGCCGGGCAGCTCGAGCGCGCGCTGGGCCCCGAGTTCCACACCCTGGCCGCGCTCGACGCCACCGAGACCCCGACACCGGCGGCCTATTGGATCGACGCGGACGGGTCGCTCCTCGGAGAACCGGGCTTCGTGATGCAGCGGGTCGCCGGGGAGACCTCGTTGCGCGCCCTCCTCGACCCCGCCCACGCGGCGAGTCGAGGCGTTGCGCTCGGGATGGCCGACGCCGCGGCGGCCCTGCACCGGGTCGACCCGGGCGCCGTGGCCGGCGTGCTGCCGTCCTCCGACGCCGCGACCGTGGCACTCGAGCAGGTCGCCGAGTGGGAGGCGCTCTTCTACGCCCACCGGATGGAGCCGCTGCCCACCCTGGCCGAGGCGTTTCGCTGGCTCCGCCGCCATGCACCGGCCGCCGGACGGCTCGCGATCGTCCACGGCGACTTCCGCTTCGGCAATGTGGTCTACCGCGGCGACGCGCTGCAGAGCCTCCTCGACTGGGAGATGACCCACCTGGGCGACCCCTGCGAGGATCTCGCCTGGGCGTATCGCGCCCTGTGGTCTCCAGTTGCACACCTGTCCTTCGAGAAATTTCTCGCGCGATACCGCGAGGCCGGAGGGCCCCCCTATCGCGACGAGACCCTGCACTTCTACCGTCTCTTCGGAGAGGTAAAGCACGCGGTGATCTCGATCACGGGCGCCCACGCCTTCGCCACGGGCCGCAGCCGCAACCTCCGTCTCGCCGACCGCATGACCTGGGTGCCCGAGTGTATCGACCAGTTCGTCGCGTGGTGCCCGGAGTTCGGGCCCGCGGAGCGCGCCGGGTGATCCGTCCGGGCGTCCGGGAGCTGTTGCTGGGCGTGGCGACCCAGCTCGACGAGAGCGTCGTGCCGGAGCTCGCCTCGGGCAGCGCGGCGCGCAACCAGACCCGCGCCGCCGCCGCGGTCCTGCGCCGGATCGCCGGGGTCTGGGACCAGGTCGTGCCGGCGCTGCTCGAGGAGGTCGACGACCTCGAAGGTGGCCTCGCCGCCGCCGCTCGCGCCCTCGCCGCTGGCGACCCGCGCCGCGCGGCGTTGGACGCGGCAATCGCCGCGGCGCCGGCGCTCGACGCCGCGGTGCCCTCGTTCGAGGCGGGAGCTTCGCGCCACCAGGCGCTGCAGCGCGCCCTCGACGACGGCCTCAGCGCACTCGAGCCAGGCTCCTCTCCCGCTGCGGATGCCGCCCGCGCGGAGCTTCTCGGGGTCGCGCGGCGGATGGCGGCCCGGAGCCGTCGCCTCAGCGGCCGCTGAACCCGCCTCCGGGCCGTCGGCACCGCTCAGGCTTGGATCTTCTCGAGGTAGTCGAGCACTTCGCGCACCGAGAGCAGGTCGGCGTACTTCTGCTCCATGTCGAAGAGGTTCGCCTCGTGGGGCGCGAGGGCGCGGTCGCCCACGCCGTCCCGGGCGACGACGGTGCGGAAGTTGTGGCTCATCGAGTCGACCACCGAGGCGCGGACGCAACCCGAGGTCGTGCAGCCCGTGACGATCACCGTGTCGACCCCGCGGCTCACGAGCCACGGGGCCAGCCCCGTGCCGAAGAAGGCAGAGGGCTGGGTCTTGCGCACGATGTATTCGCCCTCCACCGGAGCGAGGGCATCGACGATCTGGCTCCCAGGAGCGGCTTCGGTGAGGGTCGCGAGACCGTGGGCCTTCTTGGCGAACACCCCGAGGTCCGCCCCGTCGTCGGCATACACCACCCGGGTGAAGACCACCGGGAGCTCGGCGTCGCGGAAGCCCACGAGGAGGTCGCGGGTGTGCTCGATGGCCTCGGTGATGTTGCCGCCCCCGAAGGCGTCGGGGTCGGTGAAGCTGTTGACGAAATCGACGATCAGCAGCGCCGGCCGGCTGCCGAGCCCGGAGCTGTGTCCAAACCCCTGGTGCTGGTAGATGTCGAGCTCGCCCATGGTGCGCCCTCCCGGTGCGGTGGCCGCTCGAATCGTAGTGCAGTCTCCGGGCCCGGGCGGGGTTCGGGTGACGCAGCTCGTCACCGAGCGCCGCAGCGCGTCCCTCGCCGCGAGTCGGGTCGCCCCGCAGGTCGCGCGCAGGGGAGGGCGTCAAGTCGTCGTCCCGCCGGGCAGCGCCGGAATGTCCAGAGATCTTGGCATGCCACGTGCTCCCTCCCACCCCGTCATGAAGACCTCGACGCCCCTCCCGTCGCGGGAGGTGATGGAACAGTTCTACGCGGAGCACGAGGCGCGCGCGCTGCGCATCGCCCTGAGCATGCTCCGCAACGACCCCGCCGCGGTGCGGGACGTCGTGCACGAGGCCTTCGTGCGCGCCTTCGTACACCTCCACAGTTTTCGCGGCGAAGCCTCTGCATCTACTTGGTTTTCCCGCGTTGTGATCAACGAAGCCGCGCGTTACCTGCGCCAGCAGAGCGCCCTGGCCCTCCGGAGCTCGGAGACGGACGCGGACGAGGAGGCGACCCCGGAGGCGCCGGCGGCGGACCCCGCACTGCGCCGCCGGATCCGCGAGGCCATCGAGGGGCTCACGGGGCCGCAGCGCGACATCTTCCTCGCCGTCCACGGCGGCGAGATCTCGATCCGCGAGACGGCCGAGTTGATCGGCAAGGCGCCGGGGACGGTGCGTACCCATCTCCAGCGCGCGCTGATCCGGCTGCGCGCCTCCCTCGGCGATGTCGCGAGCGAAATCCTATGGGAAATCAATACTTACAGCGGAACTCTCGACTCCGATGCCGCGACGCCCAGCGCCGGAACCAGCTGGCTCTGAGCTGCGTGTAAGACGAAACCCGCGCCGCGGGGTCTAATCCTCAAACGGGAGGTACCCATGACGTCCACTTACGAACCCGCCCGCTCTCACGAACGGGTGGAGCTCTCCTACCTCGCGATGTTCGAGACGCCGGTCGGCGACGCGCCGGGCCAGGGGGTGGTCCTCGACCTCTCCAGAGGGGGAGCCCTGATCGGGCTCGCCGCGCATATCCCGGCGGTCGGCACCGAAACCAAGGTGTTGATCACTCCCCCAGAAGGCACGACCGTCGAAGTGCCGGCCACGGTCGTCCGCCACGAGGCGCTGGCCTTCGCCGTGGAGTTCTCCGCTCCCCATCGCGGTCTGTCGCAACTCCTCGACCAGATCCAACCCATCGGGCCCGCCGGCGCAGACGCGTTCGCGGGCGTCTAGCCCCCATCTACCGGTGACGCTGCGAGTCCGGGGCTAGGGCCCCGGGCTCCCCTCCGCTGCGTCGGCGAGCGATACGGCGCGCGCCAGCGCTCGTTGCACCCCCGTCTGCGCGTTCCACGGCAGAAAACGATCCCGACCCCCGAGGCGGATGAGCTCTGCCTCCGCGCTTCCCGAGAGATGGGTCTCGAGAAAGGCGGGTTGGCGTAGGGCACCAAGTCTTCGTCGGTCCCGTAGACGATCCCCACCGGTCACCCCACTTCGCCGCATTGCGACCCGGAGGGTGGGCGGGAAGACTGCCCGGGATGCTCGACGAGGTCGCCATCATCCTCACGCTGATCGCGTTGAACGGGGTGTTCGCCGGGGCGGAGATCGCGATCCTGGCGATGCGCAAAACCCGGATCCAACAGCTCGCCGACCGCGGGAGCCGCGCCGGGACCGCGTTGCTGGCGCTCCGCGATGAGCCCGAACGTCTGCTCGCGACCGTGCAGATCGGCGTCACGGTGATGGGCGCCACCGCGGCCGCCTACGGCGCGGTGGCCTTTGCCGAGCCGCTCTCGGCGCGGATCGCCGAGCTGTTGGGCGAGCCGGCCCACCCGATCGGGTTCGCCCTGGTCGTGGCGGGGATCTCCTTCGCGATGCTCGTGCTGGGAGAGCTGGTGCCGAAGTCGCTCGCGTTGCGGGCCTCGGAGATGTACGCGCTCTTCGTCGGGCGCGCCCTGCTCGGGTTGTCGACCCTGCTGCGCCCGGCGATCTGGGTGCTCACCGGTGCGTCAAACCTCGTGCTCCGCTGGTTCAACGACGAGACCACGTTCTCCGAGACCCGTCTCTCCCCCGAAGAGCTGCGCAGCGTGGTGCAGGAGGCCGCTCAGGCGGGCTCCCTCGACGAGCGCACCGGGGAGATCGCCGCTCGCGCCTTCGACTTCGATCAGCTTTCGGTGGCGGCGGTGATGGTGCCCCAGGGCTCGATCGCCGCGGTGTCGCGCCACGCGAGCGCGGAGGAGTTGCGCGGGCTGCTCCGCGAGAACGACCACCAACGCTACCCGGTCTACGAGGGGGACGAGACGCAGATGGTGGGCTACGTCCGCGCGCGGGACGCCCTCGTCCACCTCGACCGCCACGGCGACGCCGTCGAACTCGACGCGTTTCTGCGCCCGGCGCTCTTCCTGCCGGCGACGGCGCGGGCCGCGAGCGGGCTGCGCGAGCTCCAGCGCAACCGCACGCAGCTCGCCATCGTGGTCGACGAGCACGGCGACGTGGCCGGGATCGTGACGCTGCAGGACTTCGCCAGCGAGCTCGTGGGCGACTTCTTCAAGGAAGACCAGGACCCCGCGACGCCGATCGAGCGCGAGGACGACGGCACCGCGATCGTGCGGGGCGAGGTGCCGGTGCACGAGGCCAACCGCGAGCTCGGCCTATCCCTCCCCGAGAGCGACCGCTGGTCGACCGTGGCCGGGCTCGTCCTGTCGCGCAGCGGCCGGATGCTCGACCCGGGCGAGTCGGTCACCCTCGACAGCGGCACCCGGCTCGAGGTGGTCGACGCGTCGTCCCGGCGGGTGCTCCGCGTTCGGGTCCACCCGAAAGACGAATAGCGGCGTCCGTCCCCGCCCTGCGGCGAGCGGTCTCGGCCTCCGATCACCGGTAGTATTCTCCGCCCGCCCGGCCCGGCGCGGGAGCGAATGTCCGGTGCCGAGACGAGGGGGTCATGGCGAGGCGATCGACGATGCGGAGAGGGGTCGTCGCGGTGGCGGTGGTGGCCCTCTGCTGCGCCCGAACTCCGCCGCCGCCCGAGCCCGAAGGGCGACCCAACCTCCTGGTCGTCCTCGCCGACGACCTGGGCTTCAGCGACACCGGGCCCTACGGCAGCGAGATCCGCACGCCGACCCTCGACGGACTGGCGGCCGCGGGTTTCGTCGCCACCAACTTCTACGTCGCGCCGCGGGGCGGCCCGACCCGCGCGATGCTGATGACCGGGGTCGACCATCACCTGGCTGGCTTCGGGGGGCTGCGCGGTCAGCGCCAGGGCACCCGCGGCTATGAAGGGCACCTGACCCCCAATGTGGTGTCGGTGGCGACGGTGTTGCAGAACGCCGGCTACCGCACCTACATGGCGGGCAAGTGGGAGCTCGGCGAGGAGGCGAGCGCGCGCCCGGCGGCCCACGGGTTCGACGAGACGTTCGCGTTGCTGGACGACGCGGCGAGCCACTGGGCCGATCGCGGCACCCTCACCCCGGGACGCGAGCTCGCGCTCTTCTCCCGCAACGGAGAGCTCCTCGAGGGCCTCCCCGACGATCATTTCTCGACGCATGCCTACACCGACTTTCTGATCGAGCACCTCGCGGCCGACCGAGACGACGAGCGCCCCTTCTTCGCCTACCTGGCGTTCCAGGCCCCGCACTCCCCCTTGGCCGTCCCGGAGGACTGGCGGGATCGCTACGCGGGGCGCTACGACGGCGGCTTCCAGCGGATCCAACAGCGCCGGCTCACCGCGCTGAAGCACCGGCGGATGGTGCGCAAAGACGTGGTGCCCTTCCCCGGGCTCCCGACCATCCCCCAGTGGGGCGTGCTCGAGGACGCCCAGCGCGCCGACCAGGCGCGGCGGATGGAGCTCTACGCGGCGATGGTGGAGAACCTCGACTTCCACCTCGGCCGCCTGCTCGAGGCCCTCGAGGAGATGGGCGCCCGCCGCAACACCCTCGTCCTGTTCCTCTCGGACAACGGCGCCTCGGCGTCGAATCGCGGCCCGGGTGGGCCCCAGCTCCGCGAGGAGATCGAGGAACGCTTTCCGGTGCGCGGCATCGAGCACTGGGGGCAGCCGGGCACCTTCGTCGAGTACGGCGCCGCGTGGGCGCAGACGAGCTCGGTGCCCTTTCGCATGTTTAAGGGCTCCCACGCCGAGGGAGGGATCCGCTCCCCGTTCATCGTGAGCGGCCCGGGGGTGACCCAGCACCGCTGGGCGAGCCGCGAGCTCCTGCACGTCACTGACGTCGTGCCCACCCTTCTCGATGCGGCCGAGGCTTCGTACCCGGCCGAGCGCGCTGGCCACGCCCTCGAGCCGCTGGCGGGGCGCAGTCTGCGCCACGTTCTCGCGGGTACCCAGCGCCGTCTGCGCAGCGCTGAGGAGTGGATCGGGTTCGAGCTCCAGGGCGACCGCGCGATCCGCCGCGGCGTTTGGAAGGCGGTGTGGATGAAAGCACCGCTGGGGGTGGGCCGGTGGCGGCTCTACCGACTCGATCGCGACCCGTCGGAGCTCTTCGACCGCTCGGAGGCCCAGGCCGCGCGTTTGCACGAACTGGTCGAGTTGTGGGAGGCCTACGCCGCGGAGCGCCAGGTCTATATCGAGGCCGATTCCGTCTCGGCCGCTCCCTAGCTTTTCTAGAAATCGAGGCCGACGGTCACGTAGTACTTGAGGTTGTAGTTCTCATCGTCGCCTTCGGGGTCGGTCAGATACTCGTTCTCCGCCCCGACGATCAGGGTGAGCTCTGGGCGTTCGGCGATCCTCGTCGCCCACTCTGCGCGGGACAGGTTGCGGATGTCGCCGCCGTTGGGGACGAACTCCAAGAAGAAGTTGTTGAAGGCCTTGAAGGATGTCTTCTCCGACACCTTCCACTCGTAGTCGAAGACAAGGCTGGACTCGCTTTTGTCTTCCTTCACGTCGCCGAACTCTCGCGTGAACGCGGGACCGAAAATGGCGTCGAAGCGGTGGTGGTCGGTGTCGATCACGTGATAGCCGGGACCTCCGGAGAACGTCGCGCGGTGCTCCCAGGATTCGGTTTCGTCGAATTGATAGCGGCTCCCCAACGACCAGAACACGGCTTTGTCGGGTGCGAGGAAGTCGCGGCGCACGTCGAGTCGGGCGTTGTTGTCGGAGACCCCGTCTTCGTCGCGGTCGTAGAAGCTGCGGCCGTTCACCACCCAACGCGTCCAGTCGTCGGCGTAGCCCAGCCGGAGGCCGCCGGTGATCACCGTGCTCTCGCTAGTGCCGTCCTGGCCGGTCAGCCCGAAGTCGATCCGGCGGTTCCAGCCCCGCATGAAATTGGTGCCGAAGAAGCCCGGGTTCGGCGGCTCGCCGGTGTCGAGGGCGAGCTGCTCCAGCCCGAGGCGGAGCTTCCCGAGCTGGGGATGCTCGAGAACCACATGGTCGACCGCCCACGACACGACCTCGCCGTTGATGGTGTCGCCGTTGGCGAGCACCAGGGTGTCGGCGCCCGCGGGTGTGGCGAGAAGGAGGAGGGCGAGGAGAAGCGCTCGAGACGGCATGCACAGGGTCTCCGGGTGGGGTGATCCGACGCGGGGCCGCGGCCGACGGCGGGCGGGATGATACGGAAGCGCGGACGGGCCGGTGCCCCTCTTCGCGCGTCGCGTTGCACTGGTTGGAGTGAGCCCGCAGTGCTCCCTATTCTCGGGTCCTCATGACGACTCCGATCCAGGCGAACCCCTCGACTCCGGTGCTCGGCTCGATGAGCTTCTGGCCGGCGGACGGGCCTTCGATGCTCACCCACCCGCCGATCCGCATGGACATGCGGCGTCCCGGGCGCCGGGAGACCGGGCGGGCCGAGCGGATCTCGGTGCCGATCGAGGACGCGCGCGCGGCTCTCGATGACGGCGCCGACCTCGGTCTTGAGACGAGCGGCTTCGCTTGCCAACGCATCGCGAGCGCGGTGACCGATTGGTTCGACACCGAGCAGGTGATGGCGCTGTACTACGAAGAGTGTCGGGCCTTCGCCCGCGAGCTCGTCGGAGCGAGCCACGTCTTTACCTGGGACCACCTGATCCGCGAGCCGGGCAAGCAGACGTCCGGGGGCGGCACCGACGGGTCGACCCGCGTCTCCGGAGCCACCACCGGTGGGGGCTACATCGACGCGGTCCACATGGATTACACCACCGAGACCACTTGGACCCGCTATCTCGAGCTCCACGGCGCCGCCGAGCCGACGGGCGCGACCCGTGTCGTCGCGCTGAACTTCTGGCGGCCGATCTGCGAGGTCGTCGAGAACCATCCCCTCGCCGTGTGCGACGCGCGGAGCGTCGCCCGAGAGGACCTCCAGGAGGTGTTCGTCCTCGGCTACGGCGCCGAGAACTACAGCTGGCACGACATCGGAATCCCCACCTACAGCGTCAAGGCCTCGGAGCGCCAGCGCTGGTACTACTACCCTCGGATGACCGCCGACGAAACCCTGGTGATCAAGAGCTACGATTCGCGCGGCGTGATCGGGGGGACCTGTCCCCACGCCTCCTTCGCGCTTCCCGACGCCCCGACGGACGCCGCCCCGCGTCGGAGCATCGAGCTCCGCGTATTGTGCTACCTCGGGGCGACCGGCTGAGCCGTTCGCGCAGCCGGCGATGGCTTCTCACTCCCCACCCGACGAGGTCTTCCCGTGAAAGTTGGACTGCTCTGGTCGTTTCGAAACCCGCCCCAGTGGCGCAGGCCCTGGAATGCGTTCTACGCCGAGCAGATCGACCAGGCGGTCCTGTCGGAAGAGCTGGGCTACGACCACATCTGGCTGACCGAGCACCACTTCAGCCCGGACGGCTACTCCCCGTCGCTGATGCCGATCGCCGGCACCCTGGCGGCGCGCACCTCGAGGATCCGGATCGGCACCTTCCTGGTGCTGCTCCCGCTCCACGACGCCCGCCACGTGGCGGAGGACGCCGCGACGGTCGACATCCTGTCGAACGGACGCCTCGACCTCGGTCTCGGCCAGGGCTACGTGCCGAGCGAGTTCGAGCGCTTCGAAGTCGACCGCACCCAGCGCGGGAGCCTCCTCGAAGAAGGCGTGGAAGTGATCCGCGGCATGTGGACCCAGGAGTCGTTCTCCTACGACGGAGACCACTACAAGTTCGAGGACCTGCAGATGCAGCCGCGCCCGGTGCAGGAGCCGCCGCCGCTCTGGATCGGGGCGCGGGGCAAGCGCGCCGTGCGTCGCGTCGCGCGCCTCGGCTGTCACTTTCTCGGGGTGAGCGAGCCCAAGGGCCAGGAGCTCTACGACGAGACGCTGATCGAGCTGGGCCACACGCCGGCGGATTTCTTCTCCACCCAGCTCCAGTGGGCCTACTGCGCTCCGACCACCGACGAGGCGTGGGCAGATTGCCAGGAGCACCTGCACCACCTGCTCTTCTGGTACCAGAAGTGGGCGTCGGAAGGGGCTGACTCGATCGAGAAGATCCAGTCGGACACCGACGCGGCGCTCCCGTCTCCCGAAAAGCTGCGGGCCTCCCTCGACCAGAGCATCCCCGGCGTGCCGCTGGTCGGCACCCCCGACGAAGTGGCCGCCGGCCTCGAGCGCTTCACGAAGAGCATGCGGATGACCCATCTGGTGATCGGGATGCACTTCCCCGGGATCGACCCGGCGAAGAGCCGGCGCTCGATGACCCTGTTCGCCAAAGAGGTGCTCCCGAGCCTGCGCTAGACGCCGGCGGGAAGCGGCGCTGCTCCTGTGCCGCGCTCTTCGTGCGGTGGGGCGCGCTGGAACCGTCCCCTAGTCGGGGGCGTCTCCGCACGTACGCGGAGGGGCTCCTGGAGACCGGCGAGGCGATCGTTCCCCCGTTCGCGCGTCTCCAGCGGGCGCCGACAGGGCATCGCCCGCTCTCCCGGGCGTGGCCGCGCTCACGACTTCTTGATGAAGTTCACCAGACTGCAGACGTCGGCGGCGTCGGTTCGCCCGAGCGGGCCGTCGGAGTAGCTCGCGTTGATGATGGTGCCGTCGCGGCGCACGATGAACTCGCTCGGCTGGACGATGCCGCGTCGGTCTTCCCACCAGGAACCGAGCTGGTCCGCGGTCTCGCGGGTCACGCCCTGCGCCACGGGGAACGAGACGGAGTCGGCCACCTCGCGCGCGTGGTCGCCGGTGTCGACGCTTCCCGCGACGACGCTGACGCCGAGGCCCTGGAGCTCGCTCTGTTTCTCCTCGAAGCCCGCCAACTGGCGGCGACAGAAGGGTCACCAGTGGCCGCGGTAGAGGAGCAGGACGCCAAAGTCCGTCGACAGATCGTCCGGGACCTGGAGCGACCCGCCTCCGACGAGGTCGAGGGTGATCGGCGGAAGCGTGTCGCCGGAGCGAAGCTTGGTGCCCATGGTTCGTTCCTCCGTTCGCGGCCAGAGTAGGCCTCGATCGCCCGCTCCGCCCCCGATACCCTGTTCGTCGACCCGGAGGATGTGAATGACCCAACTCAAGCGGATCCCCCGCGTCGAGCTCCCCCCCGAACTCGCCGCGCTCCACGACCAGTTCACCAAAGAAGGGGTCGACGCCCGCTTCGTCGAGGCCGGCGCCAACGCGCCCGAGCTCCTCGATTGGTACTTCAACTCCTTCTACGCCAAGGTCTTCTACGGCGGGCGCGTCGAGCCGCGGATCAAGGAGCTGCTGCGTCTCAAGCTTTCGAAGACCCACGGCTGTTATCTCTGAAACCGCGTCAACACGGTCTCGGCGAGACAGTACGGGGTGAGCCAGGCGCAGATCGACGCGCTCCCGGAGGACATCGAGAGCGACGTCTTCTCAGACCGGGAACGCGCGGTCCTCCGCGCCTGCGAGCGGATGGTGCTCACGAACCTCGACGGCATGATCGACGACGCGCTCCACGCCGAGCTCCAGGAGCACTTCAGCGACGGCGAGATCTTCGAGCTCGGGGTGACGATGGCGGTGCTCTGCGGCTTCGCCAAGTTCCTGTTCTGCTTCGATCTCGCGGATCGCGAAGACAGCTGTCCCATCCACCGCTCCGCCTGAACGAAGCGCCGCGCGCTCCCGGCAAGACCATCGGTAGCCTCCGCTAGGCGCTCCGGACGAAGGGGAGCCGCTTCACCCGCTCGCCGGTGAGGCGCCTCCAGGCGTTGGCCACCGCCGGGGCGATGGGCGGGAGGCCGGGCTCGCCGACCCCGGTCGGGTCCTCGTCGGAGGCGACGATCGCGACCTCGACCTCGGGCATGTCGTCGACCCGCAGATTGGCGTACTGGTCGAAGTTGCCCTCGCGCACCCGGCCGCCCGGGTCGAGATGGATCTCGCTGTAGAGCGCGGCGCCGAGTCCGTAGCCGATGCCTCCCTCCATCTGGGCGCGGATCACATTCGGGTTCACCGCCACCCCGCAGTCGACCGCGCACCACACCCGGTGCACCCGCGGCCGCCGGGCGGGCGCGGTCGCGACGTCGATCTCGACGATCTCGGCAACCGTGCTCCCGAACGATTCGTGGACGGCCACGCCGAAGGCGCGGCCCTCGGCCGGGCGCCGGCCCCAGTCGGCAAGCTCGGCGGCGAGGCGGAGGGCGCCCTGGTACCGCGGCCGGCTGTCGAGCAGGGCGAGACGACCCTCCACGGCGTCGAGGCCCGCCCCCTGAAGGAGCTCGTCGATGAATGCCTCGACCGAGAAGCCGGTGTGGGTGTGCCCCACGGAGCGCCACCAGAGCCCGGGGACGCCGACCGGGACGAGCTCCTGGGTGACGAGCAGGTCGGAGGTCGTGTAGGCGAGGTTGCGCGCCCCTTCCACCACCGCGCGGTCGATTCCGCCCCGCAGTCGGCTTTCGAAGGGCGTGCCGAGGTAGTAGCTCTGGGCGGCGATCGTCTGCCGCCAGCCCAAGAGCTCGCCCTCCCGCGACATCGCGCCCCGCAGCCGGTGGAGCACCATGGGTCGGTAGTAGCCGCCGCGGATGTCGTCCTCGCGGGTGTGCAGGAGCTTGGTCGGGCGACGGCCTCCCTCCGCTCGAGGCTGGGCCCCGAATACGTGGGCGGCCTCCTGGGCGAAGCTCGCGTCGTACTGTCCGCGGCGTCCAAAGCTTCCGCCCGCCGGCTGGACGTCGATTCGCACCTTCTCGACGGGAAGCCCCAGGGTCTTTGCCAACGCCGGGCGGTCGCGCGCCGGGGCCTGGCACCCCATCGTCGCCAGCACTGCTTCGCCGTCGCCCTCCGGGTCGATCTCGAGGAGCGCGTCGAGGGGCTCCATCGGCGCGTGGGCCAGGAAGGGGAACGCGTATTCGGCCTCCGTCACGAAGACGTCTGGGCGGCTCTCGGCGTCTGTGATCGCCGCGGCCGCGTCGCCGATCTCTGCCGCGGGGAGCCCCGGTCGGGCCGCCGCCTCGCGGAAGACCGCGTAGAGCTCTTCGGTCGAGCGCGTCTCCGCCTCCCGGTCGTCCCAGGTGACGCGGAGCGCGCCGCGGCCCTGGAGGGCCGACCAGGTGTCCTCCGCGTACACCGCGACGCCTTCCGGGATCTCTCGCACCGCGACGACACCCGGGGCGGCCTCCGCCGCGGCAGCGTCGACGCGCTTCACGGTCGCGCCAAACGCGGGGGGGTGCTCGACCACGACGGTCAGCATCGCGTCCCGGTAGTGGTCGATCGTGTAGCGGGTGCGTCCGTGGCTCTTGTCGTCGGTGTCGAGTCTCGGGAGGTCGCGGCCGATCAGCGCGAACTGGTCGGAGGTCTTGAGTCTGGGCTCGGCAGGAAGGGGCAGCTGTGCAGCGGCGCCGACGAGCTGTCCGAAGCGCCGTGTCCGTCCGCTCGCCGGGTGACGCACGACGCCCTGGGAGACCGCGACCTCGTCCGCGGCAACTCCCCAGATTACCGCGGCGGCTTCGACGAGCATCTGCCGCGCGGCCGCTCCGGCTTTTCGCATCTGGTAGTAGGAGTTGGCGATCGAGCTCGATCCGCCGGTCCCCTGCACGCCCCAGTGCAGGTTCTTGTAGAGGGCGTCGTCGGCGGGCGCCGCCACGGTCCGCATCTGCGACCAGTCGGCGTCGAGCTCTTCGGCGACCAGGGTGGCGAGGCCGGTGTCGGTGCCTTGGCCCATCTCGAGGTGTTTGCAGACGACGGTGACCGTGTCGTCGGCGGCGATCCGCACGAAGGCGTCGGGGGCGAAGGGCGGGGGCCCGTCGGCGCTGAGCTTCGCGACCTGGGGGCTGCGGGCCGCGGCGGGGAGCGCGCCGGTGAGACCGATTCCGAGCACCAGCGCCCCGCTCCCGGAGAGAAACGCGCGTCGCGAGACCGGCGCTGTGTCGAGCTCTCGTCGCCGCGCCATCACCCGCTCCTCCGCGGGTCGGCGGCGTTGCGCACGGCCTGACGGATCCGGACGTAGCAGTTGCAGCGGCACAGATTGCCCACCAGGGCCGCGTCGATGTCGGCGTCGCTCGGCTGCGGGTTGTCTTCGAGGAGCGCCACGGCCGACATGATCTGGCCCGACTGACAGTAGCCGCACTGGGGTACGTCGAGGGCGACCCATTGGGCCTGCACGGCGTCGGCCGAATCGCCCTCGAGCCCTTCGATCGTGCGGATGTCCGCGCCCTCGAGCGAGGCGGCGGGAGTCACACAGGAACGGACCGCCCGACCGTCGACGTGTACCGTGCAGGCGCCGCACTGGGCGATGCCGCAGCCGTACTTGGTGCCGGTGAGCCGCAGCCGGTCCCGCAGCACCCAGAGCAGCGGGATGTCCTCGGCAAGAACGAGATCGTGGACCACGCCGTTGATACGGAGTTGCAAGCGCTCACCCTCCTCCAGGGCGGCGAGTATAGGGATTCGCGGTTGGGGGGAGTGCGTGGGGCTCGCGGCGGGGGAGGGGTCGCGAGGCGAAGCTCGGGGGCGGGGGAAACGGAGTACCCTCGACAAGACCGGGCCATCGGGGAAGGGGATCGGATGCCGATCGACGTCAGCGCCGCTTCGGGTCACATCGGGGGCATCGTGTCCGGTGTCGATCTGGCCCACCTCGATACGGAGACCTTCGACCAGGTCGCGGCGGCGCTCTGGCGTCATCAGGTGCTGGTCTTCCCGCGCCAGCGTCTCTCCGTCGACGACCACCTCGCACTCGGCCGGCGCTTCGGGCCCCTCCACGCCCATCCCGCAGCCGCCGGGGTCGAAGGGCACCCCGAGGTTCTCCTGTTGCGCAACCGCGGCAAGGACAAGGCGATCACCCAGGTCTGGCACACGGACGTGAGCTGCGAGAAGAAACCGCCTTCGGTCTCGATCCTGCGCGCCATCGACGT
>CAJHXS010000387.1_pt1 | contig 16430 bp, 18 predicted proteins | sample 9198591 | NCBI WGS metagenome assembly CAJHXS01 (sample SAMEA7708347, study PRJEB35096) | sediment metagenome | biome: marine neritic benthic zone biome [ENVO:01000025]; feature: sediment [ENVO:00002007]; material: shallow marine sediment [ENVO:03000034] sea grass bed [ENVO_01000059] ... | reverse complement strand
CGACGGCCCGGGCGTCCTGGGTGTCGATCGTCACGTCGAAGCGCTCGCCGCGGGCGTCGCCCAGCCGTCGCAGCGTGAGGACGAGCTCGGTGTCGTCGTCGCGAAACGCGCACGACCAGACGGAGCGGTTGCGCTCGAAGTGGGGGGCGAGGACCTCGACGCCGTCCTGTTGCACCCGCTCGAGCGCGGGCTCGCTGCACTCGCCCCGATCGCCCTCGCTTTCGATCCGCGCCTTGAGCGAGTGGTACTTCGCGACCCCGTCGTCGAGGAGGTAGTTCTCCTCCCACACTTCTCCGCCGGGGTAGCCGAAGTTGACCCACACCCGCAGGAGCTCGTTCTTCTCGTTGAAGTAGAGGATCCGGTGGATCTCGCCACCCACCGAGCGCGGCAGCCGGTCGACCTCGAAGGACTGGCCGTAGCGCTGGTGGATCGACCAGCTCGTCACCATCGTGTCGGAGCTCATCCGGGCTTCGTCGGCGCTCTGGCCCCAGTGGAGCCCGAAGCGGCCGTCTTCGATCCCTGCCGACGCGCTGGCGGCGGCGAGGAGTAGCCCGATTCCTACGAGAGACGCCGTGATTCGCATACCGCCTCCTGCCCCCGTCGGCGTCGAGTGTAGGCCAGGCGGAACCGCGATCCCGCCGACCTGATATCCTCCGCCCCCCACAACGGAACCCAGGGCAGAGAGGAACGCAGCGATGGCAAAGCCGGTGTGTCTCGTGATCGGAGCGGGAGCGGGGATTGGCGGGACGGTCGGGCAGTGTTTCGCCCGGGAGGGGTACCACTCGGTTCTCTGCCGACGCAGCGACCAGGAAGGTCTCGACCGCCTGGTCGGGGCGATCCACGAGGCCGGTGGCGACGCCACGGGCTTTCTCTTGAACGCGGTAGAGGACGACGCCATCGAAGACCGCGTGGCGGCGGTCGAGGGGGAGATCGGGCCGATCGAGGTCGCGATCTACAACCTCGGCGCCCAGATCGGCGACCGCCCCCTCGCCGACACGACCTACAAGGCCTTCGAGCTCGGCTGGCGGATGGGGACCTTCGGGCTCTTCCGATTGGCCTCCTCGCTCTTTCCGCGGATGGAGGAGCGGGGGCGCGGGAGCCTGCTCGTGACTTCCGCGACGGCGGCGGTGCGCGGCAACGCCGGCCAGCACTCCCACGCCGCCGCGATGGGCGGACGCCGCATGCTGTGTCAGTCGCTCAACGCTCAGTTCGGGCCCGCGGGCATCCACGTCGCCCACATCCTGGTGGACGGCGCCGTCGACGCGCCCGACACCCTCGGCAAAATGCTCGGCCCCGAGAAGTTTCAGGAGCTTCGCGAGACCCGCGGCCTCGAACACGACGGCTTGATGCTGCCGGAGAAGATCGCCGAGACCTATCTCCACCTCGCGAAGCAGCACCGCTCCACCTGGACCCACGAGATCGATCTGCGCTCGTTCTCGGACCGTCCCTGGTGGAACCACTGATCGACGGCCCCGGGACCGCTAGGCCGGGATGCCTCCCGGGGTGATCTCGGTGCCCTTGGCCAGCGAGGTCTTCCGCGTCATCGGGATGAGCTCGCCGGCGAGCCGCATCTTGCCCACCTGCAGGATCATCTGACTGACGGTGGCCGACTGGGGGAGGTCGCTCATCCGGCGATACCACGCGCCCACCTGGGGGAAGGTCTTCCAGTCGGCGTCGCCCAGGATGGCACCGGCGACGTGGGACACGAGCTCGTGGTAGCCCATGAGGTCGGCGAAGCTCACCTCGTCTCCACACAAATAGGGGCGCTCGCGCAGCCAGTGCTCGAGGAGTCCGAGACACTCGTCGAGGGTCTGCTTGCCCTTGGCGATCTCTTTCGAGTAGTCGCGCGGCCCCCAGATGCACTCGGCAAAGTGCGTGTAGAAGAACGCGCCCGCACCGCGGCGCAGCGTCGTCGAGTGCCAGTGGAGGTACTGCTGGATGAGGGCGCGCTGTCGGAGGTCGGCGCCGAGCCAGTGCGCCGGCAGCGAGAAGCGTTCGTTCAGGTAGAAGCCGATCGCGGCGCTCTCCCACACCACGAAGTCGCCGTCGCAGAGGATCGGCACCTGACCGGTCGGGTTGTAGCGGTCTTTGAAGCTCTGCTCCTCGTTGTCGCCGTTCATCAGGTTCACGATCTCCTCCTCGAAGGGGAGATCGTTCTCGAGGAGGAGCTGGTGCACCGACCGGCAGGGCTGCGAGGTCGGGTGGTGGAGCAGACGGACGGGCTCGGGCATGGAGACTCCTCGGCGATCGCCCTCAGCGCGCCGCCAGTCGGAAGAGATAGGCCTCGGTGACGTCGCCGTTTCGCGGGCGGCGCCCGTACTTCTTCTCATAGAGGTCGCTGAAGCGATCGAACTCGCTCTGCTCCTCGACCCGAGTGGCGGCGAGCGAGTAGATCCTCTCGCCCACACGCATCCGCACCGCGGGGTCGGCCTCCATGTGCTCGACCCAGGTGGCGCGGTTGGCCCCCGCGTGGACGTAGAGGGCGGGCCCGTCGGCGATCACCCAGATGTTCACCGAGTAGGGGTCGGCGGGGTCGGTCTCGAGCTGCACCGTCTTGACGGCGTCGGTGAAGGCCCAGCTCTCCGGCGCCGCGGCGGACGGTCCCTCGAGGGCGCCGCCCGGGAGCAGCACGAAGGGCCCACCACAGGCGGCGGTGAGCAGGCTGACGAGCAGAGTCGTGACACGGGATCTGGGCACGATGTGGACCTCTCGGTTGGATGTCGGACGGGGCGCAGGGTTTCGGGTCGGGACGCGCGGGGCGGAGGGCGGGCGCCCGCGCTCGGGCGTGCTCAGCTGATGCTGTAGCCGCCGCAGACCGCCACGCTCTGGCCGGTCACGAAGTCGGAGGCCCGAGACGCGAGGAAGACCGCGGCGCCGGCGCACTCCTCGGGGTCACCAAAGCGCCCCGCCGGGGTGCGGGCGACGATCTGTTGGTACATCTCGGGCATCTCGTCCTTCACCGGCGCGGTCATGTCGGTGGTGATCCACCCGGGGAGGAGGGCGTTCACCTGGATGTTCTTCCGCGCCCAGGCCACCGCGAGCGATTTGGTGAGCTGGACGACGCCGCCTTTGCTCGCCGAGTAGCTCGGCACCACCGGGCTCCCGAAGAGCGAGTACATCGAGCCGATGTTGATGATCTTTCCGCCGTTCTCTTTGAGCAGGGGGTAGGCGGCGCGGCAGAAGCGAAAGACGCTCGAGAGGTTGGTCTCGACGACCGCATCCCAGTCGTCGTCACTCATGCGTTCGGGCTCGCCGAACACGGCGATGCCGGCGTTGTTCACCAGGATCTGGAGACCGCCGAAGGCCTCGCGGGTGGCGTCGACCGCGGCGTCGATGTCGGCGGGGCGGTCGACGTCGCAGGGGACGCTGAGACAGCGACGCCCGAGGGCTTCGATCTCGGCCTGGACCGCCTTGGCCTTGTCCTGGTTGCGCGACGCGAGACAGACGTCGGCGCCGGCCTCGGCCAGCGCCAGGGCGATGCCGCGGCCGATCCCGCCGTTGCCCCCCGTCACGATTGCCGCGCGCCCCCCGAGGTCGAACAAGCTCCCCGTCATGTCGTGTCCCGCCTTGCTGGAGGTCGATGGGTGAGGTCGGTGTCTCGTCTCCCACGGTACCATGATGAAGAGAGCGGCGAGGGGACGGCATGGGAAGCGACGCGCTGCGGCACCTGCGGATCTGCGATCTCACCGGCCAGCTGGCCGGGGCGGGGGCGACACGACACCTGGGGGCCTTTGGCGCCGAGGTGATCCGCGTGGAGGATCCGGTGCGGCAGGGGCGCTGGGACGTCCTGCGCGGGGCGCCGCCCTTCGTCGACGACCGCCGCGGCATCGAGTTCGGCGGCGGGTTCCAGAATCACAACGTCACCAAGCTCGGCGTGACGATCAACCTGCGCGACGAGCGGGGTAAAGCGCTCCTCGCGGACCTGGTGCGGGTCTCGGACGTCGTCACCGAAAATTTCGCCGCGGGGGTGCTCGAGCGGCTGGGCTTTGGCTACGAGGCGCTCCGCGAGATCAAGGACGACATCATCTACGTGTCGAACTGTGGCTTCGGCCACACCGGGCCCTACGCGTCCTTCAAGTCGTGGGGGCCGATCGCTCAGGCGATGAGCGGGCTCACCTTCACCTCGGGGCTGCCCGACCAGCCGCCCGCGGGCTGGGGCTATTCGTACATGGACCACCACGGTGGCTACTTCATGTGTCTGGGCATCCTCGCGGCGCTCTGTCACCGGGAGGCGACCGGCGAGGGGCAGTGGGTGGACATGGCCTGCGCCGAGGCCGGGGCGGCGCTGCTCGGCCCGGCCGTGCTCGACTACACGGTGAACGGTCGCTCCCTGCGGCGCCCTGGCGCCCCCCACAGCAACCGCGACGAGACGGGGACGATGGCGCCCCACGGGATCTACGCGACCCAGGGCGACGACCAGTGGATCGCGATCTCGGTCCGCAACGACACCGAGTGGCGGGCGCTTCTCGAGGAGATCGATGAGGACTGGGCGCGCGACCCCTCGCTCGCGCAGACGACGGGCCGGCTCGCCCAGCAGGACGTCCTCGACGCCGAGCTCGAGCGCTTCACCCGGCGTCACGAGCGCTACGCCCTGGCGGCGCGGCTCCAGACCCGCGGGATTGCCGCGGCGGCGGTCGCGCGCCCCGGCGAACGCATCGACGACGACCCCGCGACCCGGGCTTGGGGGCTCTGGCCCCGGGTCGAGCACCCGGCGATGGGGAGCGTCCCGGTCGACGGGCTCCCGGTGCACTGCAGCGAGACCGATTGGGCGATCGAGCGCGGAGCGCCGCTCCTCGGTGCCGACAACGATTACGTCTTCGGCGAGCTGCTCGGGCGCCCTCCGGAGGAGCTCGAGGCGTTGCACAAGGACGGGGTGATCTGATGGGCGCCCTGCGCAGCTGGCGGGTGATCGAGCTGGCTTCGGACGCCACCGCGTTCGCCGGCAAGCTCCTGGCCGACCTCGGCGCCGACGTGATCGTGGTGGAGCCGCCGGAGGGCTGTCACCAGCGTCGCTACGGCCCCTTCCTGGACGACGAGGCGGGCCCCGAGCGGAGCCTCCACTGGTGGCACTACAACACCTCGAAACGCGGCATCGTCCTCGACCTCGACGACGTCGCTCCGGGCGGCGGTCGCGACACGCTCGTTCGGCTGGTCGCGGACGCCGGCGTCGTGCTCGAGGGCGAACCCCCCGGTCGCCTCGCCGATCGCGGCCTCGACTACCCGGCGCTGCGGCGACGCCGAGCCGATCTGATCCACTGCTCGGTGACGCCCTTCGGTCTCGACGGGCCCCGGAGCGACGAGGCCGCCACCGATCTCACCCTTCTCGCCGGGGCGGGCCCCGTGTGGAGCTGTGGCTACGACGATCACGCCCTGCCCCCCGTGCGCGGGGGCGGGCACCAGGGCCACCACACCGGTGGGGTGTGGGCCGCGATCGCCACTTTGACCGCGATCCTCCACCGCGCCCACACCGGCGTCGGCCAGCACCTCGACGTGAGCCAGCACGCCGCATCGAACGTCACCACCGAGGCGGCGACCTATCTCTGGCACGTCGCGGGCAAAGAAGTGCAGCGTCAGACCGGTCGCCACGCGTCCCAACGCCCCACCGACGAGTCCCAGATCCTCTGCGGAGACGGTCGCTGGTTGAACGCCGTGGTGCCGCCGCGACGCCCGACAGAGTTCCGCATGCTGCGCGACTGGCTGGTCGAGCTGGGTCTCTCCGAATCGTTCGAAGGGACGGCGCTGCTCGAAGAGGCGGGCGCCTACGACCACATCGGGATGGCCGAGCTCCGCGACGCCCCGCAGCTTCGCGACGTGTTTTCCACCGCCCGCGCCGCCGTCGCGCGCATCGCCGCCGCGCTCCCCGCACTCGAGGTCTTCGAGGGATTTCAGCAGCGGGGCTTCGCCGTCGGCGCGATCCTCGCTCCCGAAGACGTGATGACCAACCGCCACTTCGTCGAGCGCGGCTTCCCCGTCGCGGTCGAGCACGAGGAGCTCGGACGCTCCGTTCTCTACCCCGGCGTGCCGGTGCGACTGAACGGCTCCCCGGCCCGCATCGCCCACCGCGCCCCCCGTCTCGGCGAGCACACCGAGGAAGTGCTCGCCGCCCTTCCGCCGGGCTGAGCGGGGCCGGGTCGCTAAGCGGGGGTTCGCTCGACCCGGAGCCCACTCCGGCGCCCTCGGGGTGGGATCCGGCCGGGGGGTCTTCGACCCCCGCAGTTGGCGACCGTATACTGGCCCGCGCGACGACAGTGGAGGTCTCGATGTACGACGTGATCTTGGTCGGCGCGCGCGCCGCCGGTTCTCCTACGGCCCTCCTGCTCGCCCGTGCGGGTCATCGCGTGCTCCTCCTGGACAAGGCGCGATTCCCGAGCGACACGATGTCTACCCACTTCCTCGCGGTGGCCGCGGTGGAGCAGCTCGCGCGGTGGGGCTTGCTCGACGCCGTTGCCAATTCCGGGTGTCCTCCTATCGAGAAGATCTGTTGGACCTTCGAGGGCACCTACTTCGAGTCGCCGTTCCCGCCCGCGGGCGCGATCCGAACGAGCTATGCGCCGAGACGTTACATCCTGGACGAGATCCTGGTGCGCGGCGCCGAAGCGGCCGGCGCCGAGCTCCGCGAGGGGTGTCACGTCGACGAGCTCGTGTTCGAGGACGACCGGGTGGTCGGGCTCCGCGGCCGTGGAGAGGACGGCCAGGCATTCGAAGAGCGGGCTCGGATCGTCGTGGGGGCCGACGGGCGCAACTCCACGGTCGCGAAGCAGGTCGCCGCGTCGACCTACCACGACAGCGAACCCTTCACCTTCATCTACTACTCCTACTTCAGCGGAATCGAAGTGGAGGCCATCGAGGTCTACACCGATCCCGGTCTCGGGATCGTCGCGTTCCCCACCCACAACGACCAGGTGGCGATCTCGGTCTCGCGGAAACGCGAGGGGTTCGCGGCCTTCAAACGCGACATCGAGGGCAACTTCGCGGCGAGTGTCTCGCGCTACCCGCATCTCGCCGAGCGCTTTGTCGCCGCGAAGCGGGAAGAGCCGTTCTCCGGAACCGCCATGCTCCCGCACTTTCTGCGGGTTCCCTGTGGCCCCGGGTGGGCGCTGGTCGGCGACGCGGGCCTCTACCGCGACCCGCTCGGCGGCCCCGGTATCCCCGACGCGTTCCGCGATGCCGAGGCCCTCGCCGGAGCGATCGACGCCGGGCTCCGAGGCACCGAACCCCTCGATACCGCGCTCCATCGTTTTCACCAGGAGCGCGACGCAGCGGCGACGCCCGTGCTGGACCTCATTGCTCAGATCGCGGCCCTCGAGCCCGCCCCGCCCCCGTTGAAGGCGCTCGTCGAGTGCTTCCCGAACAACCCCGCCGCCGCGGCTGGATTCGTGGGAACGGTGTCGAGGACCGTTTCCATTCCCGAGTATTTCGCGCCGTCGAACCTCGAGTCGATGATCCGCTCATCGACGTGAGCTGAGCGCCCACTCGAGTGCCACCCCGAGCTCCCGTGTTGTCCACCGAAGGCGGTATCGCCTGGGCGGCGGGCCGGGACCTACGCGGCGGCTCCGCTGTCGCGGGCGAAGCGGGCCTGCCACTCCTTCACCAACGCGTCGTCGTCGACCACGAGCCCCGTGTAGAGCGAGATGATCTTCTTCGCGGCCTCTTCGGTGTCCTCAGCGAAGCCGCGGGTGATGTTCCCCGGGAACACCACCTTGTAGCCCAGGTTCGACGCCTCGAAGGTGGCGAGCATGTCACAGCAGTCGGTGAAGACGCCGGTGATCACCACCACCTCCTTCCCCAGGTTGCGGAGCAGAAAGTCGAGGTCGGTGGGGTAGAAGGCGCTGAGTCGTTTCTTGGTGTCGACGATCAGGTCTTCGGGGAGCACCTCGGTGACGAACTCCTCCCAGCGGCTCCCCTCGAGGTTGTGCTGGTCGGCGTTCGGGATCTCACCCGCGGTCATCGGGAAGATCCGTCGCCAGGCGCCGGGGGTGCCTCCGAGTCGATCGTCGGAGCCGTCGGCGCGCAGCACCATCTTCACGTGGATGATCGGGATCCCCAGCGCGCGGCAGGCGCGGTGAAACTCGTCGGTGGCCTCGATTACCTCGCGGCCGCGTGGCCCCGGGCACGGACACTCGGGGCTGTCCTCCAGGTGGCCGCGGTGCATGTCGATGCTCACCACCGCGGCGTCGTGGTAGTCGAGGTAATCGTCGAAGTCGTCGGGAAGCGGCTTTCGGGAGCCGTAGAAGTAGGCGTACATGTCGGTGAGCACGGGGTCCTCCATCTGGAATGGACGCACACAACGGTACCCCCGGCCCGCCTGCTCCGCCCCGCACCCGGCCTCGAGTCGCGTCGCCGTCCCGCCGATGCAAGCCTTGGGGGAGACCCATGGACGCCATCGCCGTACCCACCGAGCCCGTCGTCTTCGCCGAGCGCCAGACCTTCGCGTCGAACCGCGTCGCGCTGCTCTGCGGTGTCGGGGCGCTGCTCGGCTGTGGCGGCGCCCTGCTCGCGGCGGGCGGGGAGGCCGGCCCGACGACGGGGTCGCTGGTGTCGCTCGTGGTGCTGGGGGCCGTCGCGGCGTTCCTGTTCTGGGGGCAGCTCCGGGTCGAGGTGCGCGACTCGGCGCTCTGGGTGCGTCTCGTTCCACTGACCCGACAACACCGCTTCGCCTGGGAGAATATCCGCAGCGCCGAGGCCCGCACCTACCGGCCGATCCTCGAGTACGGCGGGTGGGGGATCCGCTACGGGAGCAGCGGCAAGGCCTACAACGTCGCAGGCAACCGCGGGGTGCAGCTCGAGTTCCAAGACGGCTCTCGGCTCCTGATCGGCTCGCAGCGCGCCGACGAGCTGGCCGAGGCGATCCGGGCGCGGCTCCGCTAGGGGAGGTGCCGCGCTTCGCGGGGCGGCGTGTTCTCGTCGGTCGCCGCCGACGCACCGGTTTTGCCGACACAGGTCCCGCCGCAGGCCTCGAGACGACGCAGCATCTCGGTCTTGCGCACCTGCAGAAACCCGAGCCCTCCCCGGCGTACCGCGATGGTGTGCTCCGTGCTTCGCTCGAACGCGGCCAGGTAGTCGCCCTTGAACCAGAAGTCGAGCACGGGGGCGCCCGGGGTGATCGGCAGCAGCTCGTCGCCGGCGTGGAGATAGCGGTGCAGCACCGGCTCCCCCGGATCCGTCGCGGCGTTGAGTCGCAGCCCACCGGGGTAGCCGGCGATCGCGGCCGCGAGACCCACCACGACACTCACCGCGGCGATCTCGCCGACGCCGAGGCCGCTGCGGCGCAGAAACACCACCGCCGCCAGCGCCGCCGCCGCTCCCAACCCCGCGAGGGCGTTGCCGGCCGCCGCGGGAAAGGCGTAGGTCTCGGTGCCGAGCACCCCTTCCACGGCGGCGTACGCCACGACGAGGAGCGCGGCCAGGAGCAGTAGCTGTGCGCGGGGGGCACGGAACAGGTCGCGTTGCTCCGGAAGCCGGGGTTCGGTGTCGACGGCGATCCCGCAGGTGCGGAGGTACTGCACCATAGGCAGCGCGTCGGGGCTCGGTGTGTGCTTCGCCGAACGCCAGAGCGGGGGGGCGCCGACCGTCACCTCCCGCCCGTCGGCCCGCTCGTAGACCCAGCCCCAGGCGGCGATCTTGCGTACGCCCTCCGCGGTGTGCAGCAGCATGCGCCACGCCGTGGGATGCGAGCCGACGACGCTCCGGTCGAAGCCGACCGACTCGATCTCGTGCAGGGCCACCGACCAATCCGGGTTCACAGCTTGGAGGAGACCGGGCATTCCGCTGCGGTAGTGGAGACCGTGGCCGTCGAGGCGGATCCGTGTGCGCAGGAGCCCGTGCAGCGACGCCCACCCGGAGACTCCAAAGAGCGCCACCTGGACGAGGAACGCCCAGTCGGCCTTTGGGAGCGCCGTGCCGCCTTGGACGCGGTACACGACGAACGCGAGCGCCCCCGCCGCGGCGACCGCAGCCAGCGAGGCCGCGAGACGCAGCGCGCCCCGCTGCGCGCGCCGGTAGAGACGGAGCTCGCAGGGGACCTCGATGGGCGGTGTCGCCGCGGGCGGCCGCGATCGAGCGGCCTGGCGCGCCCGGCGGGTGCCCCACTGGATCGCCAGGGCGAGCGCGGGAATCGTGAAGAGAGCGATCCATCCGTAGCTGCGCAGCCACTCCGACGGTTCCACCCGGGGCCTCCTCTCGCGCGGTCGGGTCTCTATCGACCCCGCGGTGGGGGGGCTTGATCCCGCGGGCCCGGAGAGTGCGCCGGCCGCCGGCAGGCGCGTCGCAAGACGGTCGCGCGTCACAGATCGGCGACACCCAGGCCGACCCCTTCGAGCGACGCTCCGCCCGCCGGATCGGGTAGAGCGATGGCCTGGATGCGCCCCGCGTGTCGCGCTCGCGGGGTGACTTCGCGACGACGCGGTATGTTCTGCCGGCTAGCGCGTGAGGGAGACCGCCGTCGTGGAACCGCTCGAAGATCTGCCGCCCGCCCTCCGGCCCCCGGCCGAAGCCGCCCTCGCGTGGCTCAACGAGAGCCGCGGGACGCAGTACCGACTCACCGGGCTGGTCGACACCGAGGACGCGCTCGCGGCGACGCCCGGTTCGGCGGTGGAGTTCGGGCTGGTGCTCTGCGAGGGCGACCACTGCACCCGCGAGCAGGTGCGCGTCGAGCCGCACGGGGCGGACTTCGCGGTGAGCGCGGCGGCGGCGCCGGAAGCGGCGCTCGTGCCGCCGCTCCTCGACCCGCCGGCCGGTGTGCGGAGCGGCTGGCTCGACGAACAGCTCGCCCGCTACGACTTCATCCTGTTGCTCTTCTACCGCGGGCGGTGGTGACCGCCGTGTCGCTTCGAGTTGCGAAGCTTCCGAAAGAGCGGAGTGCTCGACGAGATCCACGCGGCGGGAGGCCAGGTCTTCGCGATCACGAGTGAGCCCCAGGCCCTCGCCACCGAAGCGGAGGACGACTGGGGGTTCGGCTTCCCGGCGGTGGGCGACCCCCACCACGAGATCCTCGAGACGCTGCGCGAGCGCGACCTCCTGCGCGTCTACGCCAACGAGGACTACGGCCACCTGCGTCACCGCTCCTGGGCCTCGCACCCCAAGGGCTACTACCAGCCCGCGACGATCGCCCTCGCCGGAGATGGGCGGGTGCTCTACCGATGGCGTTGCGTTCCCCAGTGGAAGAACATGAGCGGCGCGGGCGGCCGTCCCGCGCCGCGCTACGCATGGGGCCAGATCGAGCTCCGACTCGCCGAGAAGGGCGGCGCCGACGCGCCCCTCGACGAACACGCCGAGCTCGCCGGGAGCCAGATCTCCTGGCCTTACTTTCTTCTGATCCTCTTCGCCCACGGATGGTTCCTGCGCGCGAAGGCGTTTCCGCTGGGCCGGCCCGGCGATCCCCCGTCGGCGAACTCGGGCAAGATGATGGGTCGCGTGGCCGGCTTCGTCGCCGCGTGGGTGGCGGGTTTCCTGCTCTTCCCGGCAAAGTGGGTGGCGCTCGCAATGGGCGCGTGGGCGCTCGCGGCGCTCCCGGGGTTGATCGAGATCCACCGGCAGTTCCAGAACGAACCCGAACCCCACGGCGAACCGGGGGCGGTGCAGCCCACGCCCTAGCCCGCGGCCGACCGCGTCGCGCTAGCGCGCGCGGGATCCCGATCGTTTCCAGGCTCCTTGGGGTGGGCGTGCTGGCCGCGCTCAGCGCGCGCGGTGGTCCCGATCTTTGCCAGGCTCCTTGGGGTGGGCGTACGGGTGCGGCCGGTCGGCGGCGACGGCGACCGGGAGCTTGGCGAGCTCGCGCAGACTCTCGCGGTACGCGGCGATCAAGCGGTCTTCGTCGGCGTAGGCGAAGGGGTCCTGGAGCCGTTGTTCGGTCTCCCCGCCCGGCTCCGGTGGGTGCTCGAGATACCACGCCACCGTGCTCGCGATCGCATCCTCCACCGGGACGAGGTCGCGGTAGCCGAGCTGGGTCTCGATCTTGGTGAGGTCGACCACCCGGTGGTGAGAGGTCTCGTGGACGCAGTAGGGGCGCGCCGGAAGTGCGAGCTCGTTCGGCAGGCTCACCACCTCGATCGTCGCGTCCATCGCCGCCGCGATCACCTCGATCACCTGGTGCAGGGTGAGCTGGGTCTCGTCGCCGCAGTTGTAGATCTGTCCGGCGGAGGCCTCGGGCTGGTCCACCGCGAGCAGGACCGCGTGGGCCAGGTTGCCCGCGTAGCCGTGGGTCGAGAGGGTGAGCCCGCCGTCGGGGACGATGATGTGGGGCCGCTTGTCGAGGATGCGGCGCACCACACACCACTCCCGCGGGATCAGCTGGTAGGGCCCGTAGACGTAGGGATACCGGAAGTACGCGGCGCTCGGGTGATGCTCGAGCACGACTCGCTCGGTCTGCGCGATGAGATAGGCGAAGCGGAGTTCTTCCTCCCGGTCGACCACCGGGGCGTCTTCCGCGACACCGAGGGGCAGCCCGACGGGGGAGAGCGCGTACGAGTCCATGTACCCGCGGTAGCTCGCCACCCCGCCCACCCCGACGAAGCGCCCGACCTTGCCCACCAGCGCCTCGGCGATGAAGCGGATCCGCCCGTAGGTCACCACCGCCAGGTCGAAGGTGCGGCCGAGCAGCGCCTTGTCGATCGTCTCCCGGAAGTGGGGATCCCCGTGGATGTGCTCTACCTCCGGTGGGATCTCCGGGATCTCGTGGGTGCCGCGGTGAAAGATCGTCACCTCGTACCCGCGCCGGAGCAGCCCGTTCACCAGAAAGGGCCCGGTCGGACCGGTGCCGCCTACGACCAGTGCTCTCATCGTCTCTCCGTGCCAGCTGCTCGTCCGAACCTACGGCGGTCGGGCCGGCGATACGGTAGCCCGGATGGAGTGAGGCAGATGCGCCCCGAGTGGACCCGTTTCGGCCGGCGCGATTAGCATTCGAAGACGGGAAGCGGCGCCCCGACGCGGCCGCGCGTGCTCAGCGGCCTCCGCGCTCGCGCGGTGATGCGTCGCCGCGCGGGGTGGCGGGTCGGCTAGAGTCCGGCCTCGCGCATCGGCTTCGCCACTGCGGGGGCGTGGGCGACGCCCGCGACGAGCTCGTCGATGGCCGCGCCGAAGCCCTGCGATAAGGTCGCGCGCCCGACGGCCTCCCACCACTGGCGGACGCCGAGCCTCGAGAAGTCGTCGAGGAGCCAACGGTTCACGCCCTGCCCCCCGCGCGGGACGCCGTTACTCGACCGGGCGACCCGCCGCGCGCCACGCGGCCATGTCTCCCGTGAGGCGTCGCACCAGGGAGAAGCCCGCGTCGCGCAGCAGCGTCACGGCGCGCGCCGCGCGCCCACCCCGCTCGCAGTACACCACGACGCCCGCCCCCGGCGCGGCCTCGACCTCGCCGAGCCGGCCCGCGAGCTGATCGTGGGGGATGTTGACGGCGCCCGGGACGTGGGAGCTCCGGTACTCCTCCGGCGTGCGCACGTCGAGGAGCACGGGGCCCCCGCCGTCGGCGATCCAGGCTTCGACCGTCGCGGCGTCGACCTCCTGTAAAGGGGCCGCGTCGCCGCAGGCCGACAGCGCCAAGCCGACCCAAAGGGCGACCGCGATTGCGCCGCGGTAACCCGTCGCGCCGAGGACGGTGGCCCCGGTCACGCGAGCCCGAACTTCCGGTCGCCGCGCTCGCGCACCTCGTCGCGGAGGGTGGGGAGACCGGTGAAGCTCGCGCCGACGACGACCGCGCCGCGGGGCGGGGCGGCCGGAGTGGCAGGACTCGCGGTCATCGTCGGGTCCTCGCGTGGGCGTGTTGCACGGCCCGCGGAACGTAGCGCGGCCGCGCTCGGGGAAACCGGTGTGCGCGTTTCAGGCGGGGAGCGTCACCGCGTAGTCGCTCCGGGTCTGCAGGTCGGTGGCGGCGGCGAGGAGGGCGGCGTCGCCGTCCCGGGGGCCGACGAGCTGCGCACCCAGGGGCAGCCCCGCAGCTCCGGTGCCGATCGGGAGCGAGAGACAGGGGAGCCCCAGGAGTGTCCAGATGCGGTTGAAGAGCGGGTCGCCGGTCGCGTCGAGCCCGGCTGGGGCCTCCCCCGGCGCGGCGGGGGTGAGGGCGAAGGCGCCCCGCGCGAAGACCCGCTCCTCCAAGAAGTGCATCCCGCGCACGCTGGCCGGGGCCAGGGCGGCCCGCAGCGCATCGAGGTCGCCTGCGTCCTCGGCGAGGAGCCGTCGCGTCTCGGGGCGGATGGCTTCCGGGTCGCGGGCGACGAGGGGGGTGAGGACGTCGTGGGCCTCGGCGACCAGGAGCGCGCTCTGGAGCTCGGCGAGCCCGTCGAGGGGCGTCCCGTCGAGCTCCTCGACGGCGATCCCCGACTTCGTCAGGTCGGATGCGAAGCCCTCGAGGGCCGCGCGCATCGCCGGGTCGCCGCGCTCCCAGTAGGGGGTGCGGACGAGGGCGATCGCTGGCGGCGCGGTTGGGGTCGGGGGGGCGGTCGCGTCGTCGGCGAGCACCGAGAAGAGCGGCGGAAGGTCGCGGGCCTCCCGGGCGAAGAGCCCGACGGTGTCGAGGGAGGGCGCCAGGGGCAGCACGCCCTCCACCGGGATTGCGCCGTAGGTCGGTTTGAAGCCCACCACCCCGTTGAAGCTCGCCGGCCGGATGACCGAGCCGGCGGTCTGCGTGCCGAGGGCGCCGGGCACCTGCGCGTCGGCGACCGCCGCCGCCGAGCCGCTCGACGACCCCCCCGGCGTGTGACGCGGGTCGTGGGGGTTGCGGGTCGGGCCCGGCGCGAAGTAGGCGAACTCGGTGGTCACGGTTTTGCCGAAGACGATCGCCCCGGCGGCCCGGAGCCGCGCCACACAGACGGCGTCGCGGGTGGGGCGTCGTCCCCGGAAGAGAGCCGAGCCGCGCTCGGTCGGGAGATCGGCGGTATCGATGATGTCCTTCACGCCGAGCGGGACCCCGTGGAGAGGACCGCGCGGCGCTTCGGCGGCGCGGCGGCGCGCCTCGTCGAGCACCCGGTCGGCCTCCAGCGTCACCCAGGCGCGCACCTCGGCGTCGCGCGCGGCGATCCGGGCCAGACAGCTCTCCGCCAGGGCCGTGGCGGTGAGCGTCCCCGCCGCGATCGCCGCGGCGGCGTCGGCGACACCGAGTCGGTGGGGCTTCGGCTGCACCATGATTCGCCGACGGTATCGCTGTACCGTTGCGCCCGCCGCGACGCGACCCGCCCGCCGGGACCGACCGAGCGCGCGGCGAGAGGGAGGCCCGATGGCGCGGCGAGAGCCCGCGGTGCAGGCGAGGCCCCGGTCGAGGACGACGACCGGCGCCGCTCGACAGTGCGCTACCGCGAGCCGGCTCTCGAGCTCCGCGCCAGCTCGCCCGGGGCCGCGAACGAGGACCACGACATGACGAGCATCTGGAACACCCTGCAGGGGCTGCCCTTCGAACAGACCTACCTCGACGCCGGCGGGGTGAAGACCCGCGCGATCGTGGCGGGAGAGGGCCCCCCGTTGATCCTGCTCCACGGCACCGGCGGGCACGCCGAGGCCTACGTCCACAACCTCGAGGCCCACGCGAAGCACTTCCGCGTCTACGCGATCGACATGATCGGTCACGGCTACACCGACATGCCCGACGTCGACTACGGCCCCCAGACCTACGTCGACTTTCTGCGCGACGTGGCCGACGCGATCGGCGCCGAGCGGGTGTCGGTGTCGGGAGAATCGCTGGGCGCCCAGGTCGCGGCCTGGTTCGCCATCGCCCACCCCGAGCGGGTGCACAAGATCGTGATGAACACGGGGATGCTGCTGCCCGCCGACGAGGCCGGGCGCCGCGATTTCGGCGAGTTCATCGAGCTCACCAAGAAGGCGACCGGGCTCCCCACCCGGGAGACGATCCGCGAACGGCTGCGCTGGCTGGTCCACGACGAGGCGAGCCTCAGCGACGAGCTGATCGAGGCGCGCTTTCAAATCTACCGCGACCCGCGCCGCGCCGAGACGATCGGGAAGATCGGGAAGGCGAGCCTCGCCACCCTGATCGATCCCGACGTCGCGGCCCAGTGGACCCACGGCGGGCTCCTCGCCCAGATCCAGTGCCCGGTGCTCGTGCTGTGGACCCGTTACAACCCGGGGCAGCACCTCCCGCTCGCGGAGGAAGGGGCGCGGCTCATCCCCAACGCGGAGCTCGTGGTGCTCGAGCACAGCGCCCACTGGCCGCAGTGGGAGGAGCCCGAGCGCTTCAACGAGGTGCACCTCGCCTTTCTGTTGAAGTAGGTTGTGTCTCGAAGAATGTGGCTGGCCCAGGGCTTGCGTTGCTCCCGGGCATGCCGCGTCGTTGGGATGCCTTCCGTCCCCCCTTCTGTCCTCACCCTGACTGTGAATTCCACCGCAATCCGCGAGGTTGGCGCCCCGTGCGCTGGGGCTCATACCGGCGCCAACGCGCGCCCCGCCGCGTTCCCCGGTACCGCTGTCCTCACTGTCGGCGGACCTTTAGT
>CAJHXS010000277.1_pt1 | contig 16516 bp, 19 predicted proteins | sample 9198591 | NCBI WGS metagenome assembly CAJHXS01 (sample SAMEA7708347, study PRJEB35096) | sediment metagenome | biome: marine neritic benthic zone biome [ENVO:01000025]; feature: sediment [ENVO:00002007]; material: shallow marine sediment [ENVO:03000034] sea grass bed [ENVO_01000059] ... | reverse complement strand
GGCCGCCGGTGTTGCTCGACTGGGCCCGCGGTGTGCCCGAGACCCTGCGCGGCGTCGTCGAGCGGGTCGACCGGGTGTGGCTCCCCGCGTCGACACCGCCGTGGACGGAGACTCCGGTCGCGCTCCGGGCGGGTCAGTGGTTCAGCGTCTTCGCGACCGGCCGTGTCTACTGGTCGCCGACGGAGTCCGCGCAGTGGGCCGGCCCGCGGCATCACCTCTGGTGGCGGATCGGCGCCGGGCCCGTCGCGAACCCGACCCAGGACCACTTCACGGCGCGGGCCGACGTCGACGGCCCGCTCGCGCTGGCGTTGCTCCACGGGTTCTGGAAGGACGAGGCGGGCGAGCTCGCGACCTCCGAGCGCGCGTACCGCCACCTGCGCGGCGGGGTCGAAGCGATCGTCGTCGTGTGGTGCGGCGACCCCGGCGCCGGGCTCGCCACGGCGGAGGCGGCGAGCGACGGAGACGCCTCGATCCGCGCGGAGCGCGCGCGCTTCGCCGACCCGGTCGCCGTCCCCGACGGCTGGCGCTACCTCCTCGAGACCGGCACCGCCGACGTCTACCGCGCGATCGACACGCCCCACGGTCCGGGTATCGGGGTCGACTCGGCCAACGACCAGGGGATCCTGCGCAAGCCGGTCGACCTCCCGATCGAGCCCGACACGCGGCTCTGCTGGCGGTGGCGTCTCGACGAGTTTCCCTCGGCGCTCGCCGAGGACACCGTCACAACCCACGACTACCTCTCGATCGCCGTCGAGTTCGACAACGGGCGCGACCTCACCTGGTTCTGGAGCCGCTGTCTTCCCCCCGGTACCCACTTCGGGTGCCCGGTGCGCTCGTGGAACTACCGCGAGATCCACTACTGCGTCCGCAGCGGCGAGGACGGCGCGGGGGCGTGGCAGCGGGAGGAACGTCTGATCGCCCCCGACTGCGAGGAGGCGTTGGGCGAGGTGCCGGCGCGGCTGGTCGCCGTGTGGCTGATCGTGGTGAGCTCGTTCCAGCACGGGGTCGCGCGCGGTGCCTTCTCCGAGATCGCCGTAGGCCGCCCCGGTGAGATGCAGCGTGTCCTCTGAGCGGCGGGCTTCATCCAGCGCGACGAGACACCGATAGGAGCGCATGGTGCGCACGACCCAAGACCTCAAGGGCATCCTGTTGGCGGGCGGCGCCGGGACGCGGCTCCACCCGACGACCCTCGCCGTCTCCAAGCAGCTCCTCCCGATCTACGACAAGCCGACGGTCTACTTCCCGCTCTCCTCGCTGATGCTCGCCGGGATCCGCGAGGTGCTGGTGATCACCACCCCGGAAGACCAGGAGGCGTTCCGGGCGCTGCTGGGCGACGGGTCGGTGTACGGGCTGTGCATCGAGTACGCGGCCCAGCCCAAACCCGAGGGCATCGCCCAGGCCTTCGTGATCGGCCGCAGCTTCGTGGGCGACGACCGCGTCGCCCTCGCCCTCGGCGACAACGTCTTCTACGGCGACACCCTGGCCGCGACCCTGCGTCGCGCCGCCGAGCGCGAGAGCGGCGCGACGGTGTTTGGCTACCGGGTCCGCGACCCCGAGCGCTACGGCGTGGTCGAGTTCGCGGAGGACGGCCGCGCCGTGGGGATCGAGGAGAAGCCCCCGGCTCCGCGCTCCGACTACGCCGTCACCGGACTCTACTTCTACGACAACCGCGTCCTCGACATCGCGGCGTCTCTGCGCCCCTCGGATCGCGGCGAGCTCGAGATCACCGACGTGAACCGGGTCTACCTGGAGGCGGGCACCCTCCACGTCGAGCGTCTCGGTCGCGGGGTGGCGTGGCTCGACACCGGCACCCCCGAGTCGCTCCTCGAGGCGGCCGAGTTCATCCACGCGATCCAGGAACGTCAGGGGCTCCAGGTGGCGTGTCTCGAGGAGATCGCCTTCACCCTGGGCTACATCGACCGCGACGCGCTGCTCGCCCGGGCGGGCACGCTGTCCAAGACGACCTACGGCGACTACCTGCGCCGGATCGCGGGCTAGGGCGGGCTCCCGCGTCTTCAGATCGTGGCGGTGAAGCCGCCGTCGACGGTCAGCGCGTGACCGTTCACGTAACTCGCCCCGTCCGAAGCCAACAGCAGCAGCGGGCCCACCAGGTCCGGGGTCTCTCCCCAGCGTCCGAGCGGGGTGCGCGACTCCACCATCGCGTTGAACTCGGTGTTCTGCTGTAGGACGACGTTGATCTCGGTGCGGAAGTAGCCGGGGAGGATGGCGTTCGCGTGCACCCCGCTCGCCCCGAACTCCGCCGCCAGCGTCTTGGTGAGCCCGACGATCGCGTGCTTGCTCGCCGTGTACGACACCACCGAGGGCCGCGCGATCACCGAGAGGATCGAGCCGATGTTGACGATCCGGCCCCACCCGTGCGCCACCATCGGGACGGCGCACTCGCGCGCCATGACGTAGGCGGCGGTGACGTTCGTCTCGAGGACCTGACGGAACCCTTCGGTGCCGCTCTCCGCCACCAGGGCGCGGTCGATGATGCCGGCGTTGTTCACGAGGACGTCGAGCCGTCCTCGCTCGGCCGCGACCTGGGCCACCGCCTCGACCACCGCCCGGTCGTCGGTGAGGTCGAGGGGCACCACGCTCGCCTCGCCCCCGGCCTTGCCGATCTCCTCGGCCCGCGCCTCGAGCTTGTCGCGGGTCCGCGCGACGAGCACGACGTGGGCACCCGCCTCGGCGAGCGCCGCGGCCATCGCCGCCCCGAGCCCTTGGGAAGCGCCGGTCACCAGGGCGACGCGCCCCGCGAGCGAGAAGGGCGACGTCACCGGGCTAGATGCCGTAGGCCGCGCAGCAGGCGTCGCCGAGCAGGTTGTTGCGCGAGGTCTCCGAGAGGGTCGAAACGAGGGTCTCGAGCTCTTCCATGTAGTTGCCCGGGTGGTCGAAGTGGGGGTAGTCGGTGGCCCAGAAGAAGCGGTCGCCGCCGACGTAGTCGATGATCAGGGCGAGGGCGCGCTCGTCGGGATCGCCCGAGATCCAGCACTGACGCCGGAAGTACTCGCTGGGCTTGTGCTTCAGCGGCACGCTCTCGCCGAGGGCGGTCTCGTAGGTGGTGTCCATGCGGTCGAGGGCGGCGCCGATCCAGCCGGCCCCCGACTCGAGGACGATCGCCTTCACCTGGGGAAAGCGGTCGAAGAGCCCCCACTGGAAGAGCCCGTAGAACGCCTGCTGCGGCCCCTGCATCCCGAGCGCGTTCTGGAACCAGGGGGCGTTGCGCATGCCATCGAAGCGCTGGTAGGAGCGCACCGCCGGGTGCTCGGCCATCGGGTGGATCGCCACCGGGACGTCGAGGTCCTGGGCTTTGGCCCAGAAGGGGTCGTTGTCCGGGTGGCCGTGTGACTTGCGGTTCAGGGTGAAGGGCGCGAGGAAGGCGCCGACGGCGCCGGCTTTCACACTGCGCTCGAGCTCGGCGGCGGCCTCGTGGGGGTCGGCCAGCGAGATGTGCGCCGCGGCGTAGAGCCGGTCCTTGGCCTCGCTGCAGAACTCGCAGATCCAGCGGTTGTAGGCGCGGCAGTAGGCGAGGGCGAGATCGCCGTCGTCGATCTCGCACTCCCACGACAGCCCGATGCTCGGGTAGAGGATCGCTTTGGCGATGCCCTCGCGGTCGAGCTGCTCGACCCGCTCGGACGGCACCATCGAGCCAAAGGGGGCGTTGCCGGGGTAGCGCTCGTGCTTGGACGCCTCGATCTCGGCGGCCGACTTGCCCATGGCGCCCAGCATCGTGAGCAGCTGTAGCCGGAAGAAGTGGGAGGGGCGGTTGTCGAGCTCCAGGAACTCGGCGTCGTTGGCGTCGCGGCGGATGCGGATCGCGCGGTCCCGGTATTCCGGGTCGATGTAGCGCTCCCAGAGGTCCGGGGGCTCCAGGATGTGCCCGTCGGCGTCGACGATATTGTTGTACTCGAGTGCCACGCTGGACCTCCTCGGGGATGGTGCTGATCACACTGATGGGGTTGCGCTCACCGTAGCTTGTCCCGCCGCCGCCGCGCTACGGCGAGGCCTCGGGTACCCTGGGCGGCGCCGGCGGCGCGAGTGAGCTGACCGGGCGAGCCGCCGCGTGAGCGAGAAGGAGGACCTCCCATGGCCGACACGGCAACCTTTGGCGACATCGCCGTCGACCTCGGCGACGACCTCGTCGCCACCGTCGAGATCCGGCGCGGCCCGAACAACTTCTTCTCCCACGCGATGATCGCCTCGATCGCAGATGCGCTCGAGGCCCTCGACGAGGAGCCTCGCTGCCGCGCGATCCTCTTCTGCTCCGAGGGCAAGCACTTCTGCGCCGGCGCCGACTTCGGCGGGCACGACCGCGGGGTCGTCGACGAGGGCGGCCGCCACCTCTACGACCACGCCGTGCGGATCTTCGCCGCGGGCAAGCCCATCGTCGCCGCGATTCAGGGCGCCGCGGTGGGCGGCGGGCTGGGTCTGGCCCTCGTCGCTGACTTCCGGGTGGCGGCGCCGGAGGCGCGATTCAGCGCGAACTTCTCTCGGTTGGGCTTCCACCACGGCTTCGGGCTCTCGGTGACGCTGCCCCGGCTGGTGGGCCCCCAGCGCGCGATGGATGTCCTCTACACCGGTCGGCGGATCAAAGGAGAGGAGGCGCTCGCGATGGGGCTCTGCGACTACCTCGTGCCGCTCGATGCGCTGCGCGACAAAGCGCGGGAGGTCGCCGCAGAGGTGGCGGGCTCGGCGCCCCTCGCGGTGCAGTCGATCCGCAAGACGCTGCGCGGCGACCTCGCCGATCAGATCGCCGCGGCGACCCGGCGCGAGCGCTGGGAGCAGGAGCGGCTCCAGACCACCAACGACTGGAAGGAGGGCGTGGCGGCGATGACCGAGCGCCGCCCCCCGAACTTCACCGCGAGCTGAGCCGGATCCTCCGCGTCGCGGCGTGGGCGCGGGCCAGCGGTCCCCGCCTCTCGGTTAACCGGCCTCACGGTTGCCGGCCTCCGGCCTAGGGCAGGTCGCGGTTGAAGGTGGGCTCGCGGCGCTCGAGGAATGCGCGCACCCCCTCGTCGGCGTCGGGGTGGTGGTCGCTGACCGCCGTCTTCGACGCGATCTCGTCGAGGGACTGCTCCCAGCTCAGCTGGGCGGCGTTGTACACCGACCGCTTCAGGAAGCGCATCGCCACCTGGGGGCCCTCCGCGAGCTCTCGTGCCAGGGCCAGCGCCCGGGCCGAGAGCTCCTCGTCGGGCACGACCTCGTGGACCAGGCCGAGCTCGGCCGCCTCGGCGGCCCCGACGATGCGTTTGCGCATCAGGAAGTCGAGGGTCTTCGCGACGCCCATGTGCTGGACCAGCAGGTACTGCCCACCCTCGTCCGGGAGCAGCCCGAAGCGCAGCGTCGCACTGCCCATCCGGGCGCTCTCGCCGGCGACCCGGAAGTCGCAGGCCAGCGCGAGGGAGAAGCCGGTCTGGATCGCGACGCCGTTGATCGCCGCGATGGAGAGCTTGTCGAGGGCGCGGATCGCGCTGTTCACCGGTTGTGAGAGGTGACGCAGCCCGTTGTAGGTGCCGATCGCGTCGTGGTGTCCCGGCGGGATCTGCGGCACCAGGGTGGCGTCGTCCTGCTCGTCCGCGGAGAAGGCCTTGATGTCGTCGCCCGCGCAGAACGCCCGCCCGCTCCCGGTGAAGACGACGACGCGGACGGCGTCGTCCATCTGGGCCTGGATCAGGCACTCGACCAGGTCGCGCTTGATCGCCGGGCGCATGCCGTTCAGACGATCCGGCCGGTTGAACTCGAACCAGGCGATTCCGGGCTCTTCGATGCGCAGCTCGAAGCCCGCAAACTTGCCGGGGGTCAGCATCGCTCGCTCCTCCATCTCCGGTGGGTGCGCGCGTCAGTATACTCCCAAGGCGATCGAGAGGGATCGCCAAGCGGAGGCGCACAGGCCCGATGGACTACGACCACATCCTCTACGGGGTAGACGACGGGGTGGCGACGCTCACCTTGCACCGCCCGGAGGTGATGAACGCCTGGACCGACCGGATGTCGGCAGAGCTGAGCCACGCGCTCCAGCGCTGCGACGACGACGACGCGGTGCGCGCCGTCGTGCTGACCGGTGCGGGCCGCGCCTTCTGCGCCGGGCAGGACTTGAGCGCGGGCGGCGAGACCTTCGACAACAGTGCGGCGCCGGCCGACGCGCCCCCCGGCTGGCCCGCGCGCACCCCCTGGCAGATCTGCAAGCCGGTGCTGGCCGCGTTGAACGGCCACGCGATCGGCGTGGGCATCACCTACCCGATGCTCTGCGACCTGCGCGTCGTCGCGGAGAACGCGAAGATCCAGTTCGCCTTCGTGCGCCGCGGGATCGTTCCGGAGCTCGCCTCCCATGTCATCGTCTCCCGGGTGGCGGGTCTCTCGAACGCCGCCGACCTGTTGCTCAGCGGTCGCATGGTGAGCGGCCGCGAGTTCGCGGCGATGGGGCTGGCGAGCGAGGCGCTCCCGGCCGACGAGGTGCTCCCCGCCACCCTCGAGCGCGCCCGCGAGTTCCGCCACACCGCGCCGGCCTCCGTCGCGATCTCGAAGCGACTGCTCTGGGACGGCCTGGTCGAGACGATCCCCGGGATGGCCAAACGGGAGATGCGTCTGCTCGCTTGGGCCGGAGCGCAGGTGGACGCCCAGGAGGGGGTGACGGCGTTTCTCGAAAAGCGCGATCCCCAGTGGTCGCTCCGCCCGAGCCGCGACCTGCCCGATCTGGAGGGCGGGGCGTGACCGGGCGCGAGCGCATCCTCGCCTACTTCGACGCCTGCAACACCGGAGACGCCGAGGCGATTGCGTCGCACTTCACCCCGGACGCGGTGGTCTACGACACGAACCACGCGCCCGTGCGGGGCGCCGCGACGATCGGCGCCTTCTGGACCAAGATCCGCGCGAAGTGGGTCGACACCCGCTGGCACGTCGACAGCTGTATCGAGGACGGTGACCACGCCGCGATCGAGTGGAGTGTGACGGGCACCCACCCGACCCGCGGCGCCTTCTGTGTGCGGGGCTCGGAACACTACCGCCTCGTCGACGGACGGATCGCCGAGATCCGCCAGTACTGGACCTTCGACCCGACGGCGCCCGGCGCGGCGCTCCACGATTTTCCCTACGCGGAGCGGAGCCATTTTCTCCAGCCCGCCGAGGAGTCCCGATGACCTCCCTCTCGATCGCGCGGACGCTGTTCGGCGTGGCGGCCGTCGCCCTCTTCGCGGCGGCGCCGGCGGCCGCGGCGACCCTCGACTGGAGCGCCGCGATCAGCAACATCCTCGAAGATCTAGGCGGCGCGACCTACAGCGGCACCATGGTCGACGACCCCTTCGACGGCCAACACGTCGTTCCCGACGTCTGCGGGGCGACGTGCACGGTGGAGAACGAGCCCGGCGAGACCAACTACGTCTTCTCCGACGGCACGGCCTTCGTCACCGACGGTGTCACCCAGGTAAGCGGCGTCGAGGCCAGCGTCAACATCCAGAACAACGTGGCCCTCGACGTCGACGAGGCGGCGTTGGTCTCGTCGCTCACCGGGCAGAACATCGTCGCCGGGGAGCTCGTCGACGTCTGGGCCGCCGCCAGCGAGAACGCAGGAGCGTCGATCGAGTGGGAGGTGGCCTACCTCGCCCTCGACGAGTCGCTCTACGACGACACCGCGTACCGACCCACACCGCCGCCGCGAAGCGCCGTCGATCTGGTGGTGTTCACGCTCGACGAGTCGGACATCATCGGGACGGAGATCTTCTCCGTGTTGCCCGAGCCGGTCGGCGGGGCGGCGCTCCTCGGCCTCGTCGCGGGCTTCGGCGTCGTCGGGCGCCGCCACCCCGCGGGCGACCGCCGCTAGCGCCCCGCCTCCGCCGTCGCGAGGTCGTGGGTGGCCTCGTCGAAGCCGCGGAAGAGGGCGGGGGGCTCCGCGTGGGCCCGCAGCGCGAGGGCGAGGCGCCGGCTGTGGAGGAGGAGCTCTCGCGCCACAGTTCCCGCCCACGGGGTGGGGAGGAGCTCACGGGGGAGGAGCGGGTCGAGGTCGAAGCACGCCTGGAACGCGACGCTCATGTGGAAGGCTGCGGAGAGGAAGTCGCCGTCGTCGAGACGCTCTCTCCGGTGGCGCATCGCCTCGAGGGTCTCCACCGCGGGCCGGAAGCGCCGGACGAAGTCGTCGTAGGAGCGGGCGATCGCGTCGACCGGCCAGAAGCGAGCCGCCAGCGCCACGGGGTCGCGCTCGCCGCCGACCTCGAGGTCGGCCGTGCTCGAGAGCGTGATCATCGAGCCGACACCGAGCTCTTCCGCGAGGAGCCGCACCTCGTCCTCCCAGCCCCGGGCGCTCAGATAGAGCCCTCCCATCAAGCGCACCCCGCCGAACCCGAGGAGCCGGTCGCGGAGGAGGTCGCGGCGAGAGCGGCTGGCCTCGTCCAGGGTGAAGGCCGCCAGGTGCCAGCGCCCGTCCCAACTCCCCTCGACATCGCTCTCGAAGGCGCGGCGGTAGCGGCGCAGCTCCTCGTGGAGCGCGGCGACGCCGAGGGGGCTCAGCGAGTAGTCGGCGCCGCGGGCCCCCGGCTCGCGGTCGAGGGCGCCGTCGGCCTGGAGGCGGCGTAGACAGGAGCGGATCCGCTCGCGGCCGAGGCCGCAGGCACCGCCGATCCGGTAGAGCTCCTCGGCGGGAATCCGCCCGTCGGCGCGGGAGAGGCCGAAGACCAGGACGCGCGGCGAGATTTCGGTCGCGGTCGAATCGGACACGCCCGTATCATATTCGACCGGAGTGGATTTGGGAACGCAGAGCTTCCGCGCGGCGCCGGCCCGCCCTCGCACTTCGAGTAGCCTATGCGCCACTGCGGAGGAGAGGAGACCGGACCATGCGGGTCGGATTCATCGGAACGGGAAACATGGGGGCGCCGATGGCGGCCAACGTGCTCGGCGCGGGCCACGATCTGGTGGTGCACGACCTGCGGCGCGAGGCGGCCGCCGAGCTGGTCGAGGCCGGTGCCCGCTGGGCCGACTCGCCCAAGGCCGCGGCGGCCGACGCGGAGGTGGTGTGTCTATCGCTCCCCGGTCCGCCGGAGGTCGAGGATCTGGTCATCGGCGGCGGTGGCCTCCTCGACGCCATGGCGAGCGGGAGCATTCTCGTCGACCTCAGCACGAACTCCCCGAGCCTGGTGAAGCGGCTGGCCGAACGAGCGGCCGAGCGCGGTGTGGGCTTTCTCGATGCGCCGGTGAGCGGCGGGGTGCGCGGCGCGCGAAAGGGGACCCTCGCGGTGATGGTCGGCGGCGCGCCCGACAGCTTCGCGAGATGCACGCCGCTCTTCGAGGCGATGGGCGACAACGTCTTTCACGTCGGCGAGGTCGGCGCGGGCAACGTCGCCAAGCTCGTCAACAACATGCTCGCGTTCTCGAGCATGATGGCCAACGCCGAGGCGCTGGTGCTCGGCGCCAAGGCCGGCGTCGACCCGAACGTGCTCTGGAAGATCGTGCGCACGAGCAGCGGCGCGAACTTCGCGTGGGAGTACGGCGCCCGCGCCATCCTGCGCGACCGGCTCGCGCCGACCTTCGCGGTGGATCTCGCGTGCAAGGACGTCGGGCTGGCCACCCAGCTCGCCGCCGAGCTCGACGTCCCGCTCACGATGGGCACCACCGCCGAAGCGTTGCTGCGCCGCTACCAGGGCGCCGGCTTCGCCCGCGAAGACGTCCTCGCCACCGTGAAGGTGCTCGAAGAGGCCTCCGGGGTACAGGTGCGCGGCACCTGGGACGAGGGCGACGCCTAGGGCTCAGCCCTTCGCCTGCTTCTTGTCGAAGCTCTCGAAGGATTCCTTCGCGATCCGCATCGCCGTGACGGCGACGGGCCAGCCGCCGTAGTGGGCCAAGTGAATCAGGATCTCGAGGATCTTTTCTCTGGGGATGCCGAGGTTGAGCGCGCCGCGGAGGTGGACGCGCAGCTCGTTCTCCCGCCCGAGCACCGTCAGCGCCGCCAGCGTGATCATCGAGCGCTCCTGGAGCTCGAGGCCGGGACGCGCCCAGATGCGCCCGAATACGTGGTCGACCGTCATGTCGAGGAAATCGTCGGGGAGCGCGCCCCCCCGCTGTGGAGTGCCGCCGAGCAGCGTTTCGAGGATCTCTTCGCCCGCCTTGCGGCGCTCTTCGTCGGACATCGTGGGTCTCCCGGGGTCGAGTGTGAGCCCGGGATGGTAGGGCGCCTCGACCGACTCAGGGCCGGTGGAGGTCGATCCGCAGCCAGGGACCCCGCGGACCCAGGGTCTCGACGTGCCGGCCGCGGGTGGGCCCCCGGGTGCGCTCGAGCCGCACCCGCAGGGTGAGCGCGTCGGCGGGCGGCGCCCCCTCCAGCTCGAGGAGCGCGCGTACGTGGCGACCGTCGCGGCCGACGAAGGTGAGGAGCAGGTCGGGCTGCTCGTCGCGTGTCAGCCGATGCCGATAGCTCCGCACCGCGTGACCCGACACCGACGCCACGGCCCGGAGCTCCTCCGCGAGCGGCTCCTCGGAGCGGAGCTCCTCGGCCACGGCCTCGGCCTCGACGCCGTCGTCGGGTCCAGCCCATTCGACCAGCACCGCGTCGAGACGCATCGGTTGTTGCTGGATGGGAGGGACGTGTCCGGGGCCGATCTGGCCCGGGGCGTCGGACGCCACCGCGAGCGCCCCGGCGAGTGCCACCAGAAGCAGACACCGCGGAGGGCGGGGGGGAGCGATACCGTGTCGCACCATGATCGGAACCTCGGGGGCAGCGCTGCGCGTTGCCCGGGAGCCTAGCCGGCCGCGCCACCGGTGCGGGGGCTTCCGCGTTGGCAACCGCCGGTGACGACTTTGCTCTTCTGGGTCTTCGCCACACACGCTCCGTTCTTTGCCTGGCGCTACCACCGGACCCGGGAGGGACGCTTTGCCGCCACGGCGCTCACCTTTGTGCTGCTCGCCCTCCTGTACGGCGTGCGGCTGTGGGCACCCGACGCGTCGCTCGGCGAAGTCCCGCTACACCGCTGGCTGCGCCTCCCGGCCCTCGCGGCCGCGGCGTTGAGCCTCGGGTTGCTCGCGCGGCATCTGCTGCGCCGTGTGGGATCCGGGCGCCGCGCCGGCCGTTGACTTCGCCGGGGGCGGGGCCGATGCTCGCCGCTTCGATGGAGGAGGCCGGGATGAGGACCAGGACGCGGATCGTGGCGGCGAGCCGGGTCGCGGCGCTCGGCGTCGTACTCATACTCGCGGCGTGTCAGAGCTCACCGCCGCCCCGGCCCGTGGTCAACGTCCAAGCGCCGCCCTGTAACTGCGAGTGCGCGTACGCGGCGACGGCGCCGCAGATCGGCAAGGGATGCTGGGTCGAGGGCGACCGGTTGATCTGCCCGCTGGTGCGACGCAGCATCGAGGTCGAGCCCGCTTACCCGAGCGAGGATCCGCGCTGCGAGCGCCAGCCCGACGGCACCCTCCGCTGCACGGTCGATCCGGGAGACTGAGATGGGCCTCCTCGTCGACGGGGTGTGGAGCCCCGACCCGCCCCGCGGTGCGGACGGCCGCTTCGTGCGCAAGGAGACCGCGTTTCGCGACTGGGTGCGCGCCGACGGCTCCACCCGGTTCGCCCCCGAGGCCGGGCGCTACCACCTCTACGTCTCCCTCGCGTGTCCGTGGGCGCACCGGGTCCTGATCGTGCGAACGCTCAAGGGTCTCGAGGACGCGATCCCGGTGTCGATCGTCGACCCGTATATGGGCGACCAGGGGTGGACCTTCTCCGAGGGGGCGGGCTGTGTGCCCGACCCGATCCACCACGCCAAACACCTCCACGAGATCTATGTCCGCGCGCTGCCCAGCTACAGCGGCCGCGTCACCGTGCCAGTGCTCTGGGACCGCGAGCACGAGACGATTGTGAGCAACGAGTCGAGCGAGATCCTCCGGATGTTCGACGCCGAGTTCGCGGAGCTGAGCGGTCGCGCGCCGAGTCTCTACCCCGAGCCCCACCGCGCCGAGATCGATGAGCTCAACGCGCTGATCTACTCCCACGTGAACAACGGGGTGTACCGCTGTGGCTTCGCCACCTCCCAGGACGCCTACGACGAGGCCTTCCGCGACCTCTTCGCCACCCTCGACGCCCTCGAGGCCCGGCTGTCGGGGCGCGACGTCCTGGTCGGGGACACCCTCACCGAGGCCGACTGGCGGCTCTTTCCCACCCTGATCCGCTTCGACGCCGTCTACTACGGCCACTTCAAGTGCAACCAGCGGCGCATCTCCGACTATCCCCAACTGGGCGCCTACACCCGCCGTCTCTACGAGGAGCCCGGCATCGCCGGGACCGTGAACCTCCATCACATCCGGCAGCACTACTACCAGAGCCACACCTCGATCAACCCGAGCGGAATCGTGCCGGGAGGGCCGGCGCTCGACTGGGCCTAGGGACACGCCGAGCGCGGAACAAGGCAGGAGCGCGGCGGAGATCACGGGGGGCCGCGGCCGGACGCGCGTGCGCGCGCCCGGGGGCGACACACGGTCGCGGCACGGGGCCCCCTGGAAAATCTTCGCCCGCGGCGCCTTTTCTGCATCCAGCGCCGGAGGTCGAGCGAACACAGCGAAAGAGGAGGGCCGTAGCCCGATGCGAACGCAGGAATGGGCAGAACGGGGTTGGGTGCCGGACGCGGCGATCCGGTGGGGGATCCGCCGGGTGGTGCGCGCGCGTCTCGCGGAGCAGGAGAGGCGGCCCGTGGAGGAGCGGCGCGCCTGGCTGGGCTCACTCGACGCAGCGCCGATCGCGCTGCGCCAGGAGCGGGCCAACCGCCAGCACTACGAGGTGCCGAGCGCGTTCTTCGACCGGGTGCTCGGCCCCCACCGCAAATACAGCTGCGCGTGGTGGGAGGACGGCGAGACCGAGCTCGGCGCCGCCGAGGTCGCCATGCTCGAGCGGACCGCCCAGCGCGCCGACCTCGGCGACGGGGCGTCGATTCTCGACCTGGGCTGCGGCTGGGGCTCGTTCTCGCTGTGGGCGGCGGAGCGATACCCACACGCCGAGGTCGTCGCGGTCTCGAACTCGAAGACCCAGCGCGAGTTTGTGCTGGGCTGCGCGCAGCGGCGCGGGCTCCACAACCTCGAGGTCCGCACGGCCGACGTGAGCGAGCTCGTCTTCGACCGGCGCTTCGACCGGATCGTCTCGGTCGAGATGTTCGAGCACCTGCGCAATTGGCGTCGTCTGCTCGAGCGCGCCGCCGACTGGCTCGAGCCCGAGGGGCGGGTCTTTCTGCACTACTTCTGTCACCGCGAGTACGCCTACCCCTACGAAGACCGCGGACCCGCCGACTGGATGACCCGGCACTTCTTCGAGGGTGGCATGATGCCGTCTCGACGGCTGATCGACGCGATGGCGGGCCCTTTCGCTGTCGAGGACGAGTGGACCGTTTCGGGTACGCACTACGCCCGGACGGCGGAAGCGTGGCTGCGCAACCTCGACGCCCAGCGCGCGGCGGTGCGGACCATCTTCGCCGAGCACTACGGGCCCGAGGAGGCGCGGCGCTGGATCGGCCGCTGGCGCCTTTTCTTTCTGGCCTGCGCCGAGCTCTTCGGCTACCGGGGCGGGAGTGAGTGGCACGTCGCGCACGTGCGGCTCGCGCGGGAGGGCCGGGCGTGAAGATCGCCGTGGTCGGAAGCGGGGTGTCGGGGCTGGTGGCCGCCTACCGTCTCGATCGCGCAGGGCACCGCGTCACGCTCCTCGAGGCCGCGACACGGCTCGGCGGCCACACCCAAACGGTGGACGTCGAACGCGACGGGCACCGCTACGCCGTCGACATGGGGTTCATCGTCTTCAACCCGGCGACCTATCCGCGCTTCGACGCGCTCCTGCGCGAGCTCGGGGTCGAGTCGCAGAGCGCGGACATGGGCTTCTCAGTGCGCTCCGACCGCGACGACCTCGAGTACGGCAGCCACACCTTGCGCGCGCTCTTTGCACAGCCGCGCAACCTCGCCCGCGCTTCGTTTCGGGCGATGCTCCGCGAGATCCGCCGCTTTCACCGCGAGGCCGCCCGCCTCGCCGAGAGCGGCGACGAGAAACTCACCCTGGGGAGCTGGCTGGCCGCCGCCGGGTACGGGGAGGCCTTTCGCGACCACTTCCTGATTCCGCTCGGCTCGTCGATCTGGTCGGCGACGCCGCGGCGCATCCTGGATTTCCCGGCTCGCGAGTTCGTGCGTTTTCTCTCGAACCACGGTCTGCTCCAGGCGCGTCCCGAGAAGGCGTGGCGATCGATCCCGGGCGGGTCGAAGCGCTATGTCGACGCAATCGTCGCCCGCAGCGACATCGAGGTGCGCACGGGACGTGTGGTCGACGAGGTGGAGCCCGGCGTGCAACAGGTGTGGGTGAGTGCGCAGGGGGGGAGCGAGGCCTTCGACCGGGTGGTGCTCGCGCTCCACGCCGACGACGCCCTGCGGGTCCTGGCCGAGCCCACCAGCGCCGAGACCGCCGTGCTCGGGGCAATTCCCTATCAGCCGAACCGAGCGCTCCTCCACGCCGACGAGCGTCTGCTGCCGCGCCGGCGCGCGGCGCGCAAGAGCTGGAACTACTTCGTACCGACCGGCGCGCAGGACGCGCTCGCCATCACCTACGACATGAACCGGCTCCAGCGGATCGGCGCGCCGTTCCCGCTTCTCGTCACCCTGAACCCGCCGAGCGAGCTCGCGCCGCGCGACGTGTTCGTCCAGACCTCGTTTCGCCACCCGGTCTTCGACACCCGCAGCTTCGCCGCCCAGCGCCACCACGCGTCGATCGACGGGTTGCGCGGCGTGCACTACTGCGGCGCGTACTGGGGCTTCGGCTTCCACGAGGACGGGGTGCGCAGCGCGCTCCGGGTGGTCGAGCGCATCGAGCCCCGGCGGCGCGCGGCGGAGCGGCCGCGGTGAAGAGCTGTGTCTACGAGGGCGAGGTGCACCACACGCGCTACGGGCCCCAGCGTCACGCGTTCCGGGTGCCGCTCTTTCTCGTGTATCTCGACCTCGACGAGGTCGAGTCGATCTGCGAGGAGACCGTCGGGTGGTCGTCGCGACGCTTTGCGCCCACCCGCTTCCGCCGCGCCGACTACCTCGGCCCCGCGGATCGGAGTCTGGCGGACGCGGTGCGCGATCGTGTCGAGGGCGCCCACGGCGTGCGGCCCCAGGGGCCGATCCGGCTGCTCACCCAGCTCCGCTACTGGGGCGTCGTCTTCAACCCCGTGAGCTTCTACTACTGCTTCGACGCCGCCGGGGAGTCGGTCGAGTGGATCGTCGCGGAGGTCACCAACATCCCGTGGCGCGAGCGGCACGCCTACGTCGTGCCCTTTGGCGACGGTACGATGCGGCTCGACAAAGCGTTCTACGTCTCGCCCTATCTCCCGATGGACCTCGAGTACCACTGGCGCTTCGATCCGCCGGGCGAATCGCTGCGGGTCGGGATGGGTTGTCGCCGCGGGGAGGAGCGTGTCTTCGACGCCTCCCTCGGGATGCGACGCCGCCCGCTGCGCGGGGCAACGCGGGCGGGGGTCTGGTGGCGTCACCCCTGGATGGGCGTGCGGACCCTCGCGTCGATCTACTGGCACGCGCTCCGGTTGCGGCGCAAGGGGGCGCGGGCCTACCCGCGGCCCGATTCTCGGCCCGACGCGCGGCCCCGGGCGCACACGGTGGGGGCCTAGCCCACCGCCGTCGACGCCCTCGGACCCGAGCTTTAGCATGGAGGCGTTGGACGATTCCCCGTTACTTCCTCTCCTGGCGCGCGGCGACCCGACCACCTTCTCGGCGCTCGTCGATCGTTACGCCGGTCTCGTCTGGTCGCTTGTGCGCCGCCGTGGCACCGACCCCGCCGAGGCCGAGGACGCCGTCCAGGAGATCTTCACCGAGCTCTGGCGCAACGCGGAGCGCTTCGACCCCGGGCGCGCCCGCGAGGTCACCTTCGTCGCGATGATCGCGCGGCGTCGACTCATCGACCGCCACCGCAAGGCGACCCGAGAGCGTCGGGGCCTGGAAGACCTGGCGCGTGAGGCGCGCGCGACGGCCCCCGTCGACCCCGGCCTCGACGCGGTGCCCGACGCGGGACGCGCCGGCGAGGCGATCCACGCGCTCGAGGGCGCGCAGCGCGAGGTGCTGGGGCTGTCGCTGCTCCAGGGCCTGACCCACCGGGAGATCGCAGACGCGACATCCCTGCCACTCGGCACCGTGAAGTCACACCTCCGCCGCGGGCTCGAGCGGGTGCGCAGTGCCCTCGCGGGAGAGCGGCGATGAGCGCGGCCGAGCGCTACGAGCGTCTCGAGGAGCTCCTCGTCCAGCGCGCCACCGAGGGCGTCTCCGAGGGGGAGGCGGCCGAGGTCGACACCCTGTGCCGCGAATTCCCCGACGTGCAGCGGGATGATTGGGAGCTCGTGGCGGCGCGGCTCGAGCTCGAGCTCCACGGGGACGCGACGGCCGAGCCGGTCCCCGCCGCGTTGCGCGCCGCCTTGCAGCGCGAGGCGCAGGTGCGTCGGGGGAGCGAGACCCGGGCGCGTCTCGGGAGCGCGCCGCGCCGCCGCGCCCCCGTCGCCCCGTGGCTCCTCGCCGCGGCCGCCGGGATCGCGGC
>CAJHXS010000203.1_pt1 | contig 16548 bp, 15 predicted proteins | sample 9198591 | NCBI WGS metagenome assembly CAJHXS01 (sample SAMEA7708347, study PRJEB35096) | sediment metagenome | biome: marine neritic benthic zone biome [ENVO:01000025]; feature: sediment [ENVO:00002007]; material: shallow marine sediment [ENVO:03000034] sea grass bed [ENVO_01000059] ... | reverse complement strand
CGACGACGCCGGCCGGCTCGCGATGGGGATCGTCGACCTCGACGACGAGCGCTGGCTTCCCGCGATCGAAGCGTTCCGGCGCGACGCCCACACGGCGTTGGCACCGTGGTCGACCGACCGCGGGCTCGTTGCGCCCTTCGCGTCCGACGAGGTCAGCGCCCGGGCGTAGCAGGCGGCGTCGCGGCTACCTCTGCCCGTGTTGGGGCCTCGGAGAGGAGTATTCGGCCACCATGCGATCGTACGCGCTCACCATCGGCGCAAGACCGGGGTCGTCTCGTGCGCCGTCGAGCCACGCCTGCGCGCCGGTTTCGACGCTGAAGAACTGCCGCAGGAAGGGAACCAGAGACCGGCGCGCATCGTCGTCGCACCGTTCGAGGGCGAGCACCGGGCCGAGGATGCGCATCATGAACAGATTGTATTTGAGCGTTTCATCGCTATTGAGATCACCCGTGTCCTCCATCCCCCGGCGAAGGATGTTCAGGTTCTCCTCGAGGTAGATGGGCTCCCACGCGTCGTAGATGGTCTGCAGTGTGGTGGAGAGGCTCTGCTGGTCCATCTGCCCCCTCGCATTGCGCACCTGCACCGCCAGATAGACCAGCGTCACGAGGACCGTGACGCCGCCGATGAATTCTCCGAGATTGGCGAGTTGGGTGAGGTCCATCCTGCTCCTCCTTGTCGAGCTCCCACGCCAGATGCCCGCGCGCAGCGTGGCGCGCCGCGGAGACTCCTGGGTCCAGGCGGTCGATGGTGACACGCCTGCCTGGAAGGGGGTTCAAGCGGCGTCCGGTTGATTCTCGGCGTCGAGGTGGCGAGCGCGGTCGAGGCGCATGAGCAGGGTGGGGAGCAGGAGGAAGTCGGCGAGGAGGGCGGCGCCGATCGAGATCGCGATGAGGAGGCCGAAGTCTGCGTTGATCTTGAAGCTCGACTGGGACAGCACCGCGAACCCGACGATCAGGATGAGGAAGCTGATCCAGAGCGCCGACCCGGCGGTCGAAATCGCATAGCGCACGGCGTCTTCGGGAGAGGCCCCGAGCTCGCGCTGGGCGCGCAGGTACTTGCTCAGGAGATGGACGGTGGCGTCGACGATGATGCCGAGGCTCGCGGCGGCGACCAGCCCCGTGGCGACCCCGACCTCGCCGACCACGAGCGTCCACACCCCGAACGCCACCAGGGTGGGCACCAGGTTGGGGACGAGGCTCAGGAGGCCGAGACGCAGGCTCCGGAGCTCGACGACCAGCAGCAGCGAGATGAACGCAAAGGCCAGCGCCATCCCCGGCACCATGCTCTCGATGTTCTTCAGCGACATGCTCGCGAACATCATCGCCGTCCCGGCGCCGCGGGTTTCCATCGAGGGCGCGTTCGCGCGGAGCCACTCGACGGCGCGGCGGTCGAGGGCGCGGAGCTCGGCCGAGGGGATGTTCTCGAGCGTCGCGGTGAGCTTGGTCGCCGAGCGCTTCACATTGATCTGGTTGTTGAGGTCGAGCCCGTAGGGGAGCGACATCTCGTAGAGCAACAGGTACTGGGCGGCGAGCTCACGGCTCTCGGGGAGGCGGTAGTACGTGGCGTCGTCCCCGTGGAGATTCTTGTTGAGCCGCATCACCGTTTCGGGCAGCACGCTCACGTGTTCGACCGAGGGCTGGGCGCGGTACCAGTTGGCAAACGCCTCCACGTCCGCGAGGTAGGCGGGCTCGTTGATGCCGTCGGGCTGCCCGGCGTCGAGGGAGTAGTGGAGCTGGTAGATCCCCGAGAGCCGCTCCGCCGTGAAGTCGGTGTCGCGGCGGAACTCGATCCGCTCATCGAGGTAGTGCACGAAGCTGTCGTTGAGCTCGAGCAGGGGGATGAGGGAGGCGAACCCGAGGCTCACCGCCACCGACACCGGCAGGATCCGGCGCTGGTGCCGCACCACCCAGTCGGCAAATCGCTCCGTCGTGAAGCCCTGGACGCTGCGGGCCGGCTTCACGCGGTAGGGCACGATCATGACGAAGGCGGGGAGAAAGGTGATCGAGTAGAACCAGGCGGCCGCCACACCGACCGCGGTGACGTTGCCGAGGTCGGGGAAGGAGGCCATCTCGGCGAAATTGAAGCTCAGGAACCCGATCACCGTGGTGAGGCTCGTGAGGAACACGGGCTGCCAGTTGACCCGGAGGCTGTCGACCAGGGCGTCGGCCTTGTCGGGGGAACGCCGCAGATCCTTGGCGAAGGTCACCAGGATGTGGACGCCGTCGGCGATCGCGATCGTCAAGATGATGGTCGGCGCCGTGGCCGAGGGGGCGGTGAGCGGAATCCCGACCCAGCCGGCGACACCCATCGCCGTGGCCACCGAGAGGACGGTGACGCCCAGCACCGCGAGGGTGCCCCAGACCGAACGCAGGAAGAGGAGCATCGACACGATCAGGGCGGCGTACATCCAGGGGATCAGCGTCCGGAGGTCGCGGTTCACCGATTGCTCGAGCGCGTCGGTGAGCAGGAGGTTCCCCGTGAGCGCGATCTCGAGCCCCGGGGCCCGCTCTTCGAGCTCCGCCACGAGCTGGCGCGCGTGGGCGACGGCATCTCCGCCGGGGTTCCCGTCGGGAAGCTGGACCGTGACGTTGATCGCGGTGGCCCGGGCGTCGGGGGAGACCAGCCGTTTCACCAGCAGGGGCTCGTTCAGCGCGACCGAGCGGATGCGCTGGATCTCGCCGGCGCCGAGCCCCGCGGCGCGCTCCACCAGGTCTTCCACGACGAGGTCGTCTTCCTCCGACCAGGTGTGCTGGAAGTTGGTGAGCGAGTCGACGCGGATCGAGAAGGGGATCTGCCACGCCTGCTCGGTGAGCCACTCGACGGCCTCGAGCACCCGGGAGTCGAAGACGTCGCCCGATTCGGGGGCGATCACGAAGAGGGCGTTGTCCATCTTCGTGTAGGTGGTTTCGATGCGATTGAAGGCGAGGAGCTGGGGGTCGTCGTCTTGAAAGTGGTAGCGGTAGTCGCCGTTGGCGACGAGGAAGCGGGTGCCCGATGCGGCGACGCCCGCCACCGCCAACGAGAGGACGAGCACCGCCCAGCGCCACCGGATCAGGTGACGCGCATAGGCGACGACAAGCCGGTCTCGGCGCCCGTAGTCAACCACGGGTCGGGGCCTCGTAGCAGGCGGGAGCGTGGGTCAAGGGGCCTCCGGAACGAGGTGACGGCTCAATGCCTGCCACGACGCCCGACAATCCATAGGGCTCGACGCCGCCGGTGTCCAACCCGGTGTCTCCGACGGGCTGCCCACAGGGTCCGGTCCACGCTTCGTTGCAGAGCGCTTGGCTCCATCGCGGACTCCGCTCCGGTCGGGCGGATGCGGTAGCGTCCCGGGCCGACGGTAGCTCCGCGCTGCGCCGCCAGATCCGGAGCCACGAACCTCACCCGCGTGCCCAAAGGACAGACCCATGGCGATTTCTCTCTACGACCTGAGCGTCAACAATTTCCGGCAGATCCTCGCCTCGACCTCGGGGGTGCTCGACAAGGGCAAGGCCCACGCCGAAGCAACCGGTCTCGATCTCGACGAGATCACCAAGACCCGGCTCATCGAGGACATGATGCCCTTCAGCTTCCAGGTGATCTCGGTGGCCCACCACTCGCTGGGGGCGATCGAGGGCCTCAAGGCAGGGGTCTTCAGCCCGCCTTCGCCGGACGACGACATCAGCTACGACGCCCTCCACGACCTGGTCCGCAACGCCTACGACGGGCTCGGCAAGGTCACCGAGGAGGAGATCAACGCCCTCGAGGGCAACGATATGCGCTTCGAGTTCGGCGACTTCAAAATTCCGTTCACGGCCGAGGGCTTCATCCAGTCGTTCTCGTTCCCGAACTTCTTCTTCCACGCCACCACAACCTACGACATCCTGCGCATGAAGGGGGTGAAGCTCGGGAAGATGGACTTCCTCGGCCAGATGCGGGTGAAGGCGTAGCGCCAGCGATTTGTAGCCGTAGCGCCCACCGCCGCGCCCGGGCGCGGCGGGCGGGCGCGCTTCGAGCGCTCCCCCCACTGGCGCGTCCCGGGCATCTGCGGGATCGACGCGGCGAGGTCGTCGCGCCGGTCCTCGAGCTCGCTGGGCGCGCGCCCCGCGGTGGCGGGTATCCTCCGGTTGCGGAGCGGCCGCCCGCCGCCCCGTCCGCTGCCCGGGCCGCGGGCCCGCGCGAGGAGGGCACATGGCAGACACGACCGTCACCGGTAGCTGCTTCTGCGGCGCCGTCGCCTTCGAGATCGACCTTCCCACCCTCTTTTGTGGCCACTGTCACTGCTCGATGTGCCGGCGCCCGCACGGCGCGAGCTTTGTCACTTGGACGGCGGTGCCCCCCGAGCAGTTCCGCATCAAGGAAGGCGAGGGGCAGCTCACCACCTACCAGAGCTCGCACCACGGACGCCGCCAGTTCTGCAATACCTGTGGCTCTCAGCTCTTTTGCTGGCACGAAGGCGAGGGCGGGACAGCGCCCAAGATGATCGACGTCACCCTCGCCTCGCTCCGCGGGCCGATTGACCGCGATCCGGCGATGCACGTCTTTTACGACTCCCGCGCCGCGTGGACGGCGGTGAACGACGACCTCCCGAAGCGCGGCGGAAAGAGCGGGACGGAGCCGCTGGGCGACGACGCCTAGCGCCGTCTTCTCTTGGTCTAGGCGATCGCGGCCGCAGCAGCCGGGGTCGTGTCCTAGAAAGCCAACGGAGACGCGCATCCGTACTGCGCCAAGAGCGGAAGGTCGCACGCACCCTTCCGCGGTGACCGCGAGCTGCTCAAGCGCGGGGCCGGAGCGTATCGCGGGCCGCAGCCCGACCGAGGGCCGGAGCCGCATCGCCGTCCTCGAGCGCCGCGAGGTACACTCGCCCGCCCCGCCCGAGAGAGGAGCGCCATGCCGGCCCCGCCGCCCGAAGACACGGTCCTCACCTGGTTCGACTCCCTCTCGAACTGGGGTCGCTGGGGGGAGGACGACCGGCTCGGCACGCTCAACCACCTGACGCCGGCGAAGCGGGTTTCCGCGGCGCAGCTCGTTCGCGAGGGGCTCTCGGTGTCGTGTGCCTGGGACATCAAGACGGGGCCCCAGCCGGGGGCCACGGTGGAGTCGCAGCGCTACATGCTCTCCACCGGGCTCGGCCTCGACGAGGATGGGCGCCGGGGGTTGCTGTCGGGCGGCCGCGCCGGAGGGGCGCAGGAGTACATCGGGCTGGTCTTCCACGGGCTCGACGTCACCCACGTCGATTCGCTGGCCCATCTCTTCTGGGACGGGAAGATGTACGGCGGGGCGCCGGCGTCGCTCGTCTCCGATCGGCAGGGCGCGCTCAAGCACGACGTGCTCGCGCTCTCGGATGGCGTGACGACGCGGGGGGTGCTCCTCGATATCCCGCGGCTGCGCGGGGTCGACACCCTCGCCGCCGACGACCACGTCTTCCCCGAAGACCTCGAGGCCGCCGAAGCGGCGGCGGGGGTCCGGGTGGAGCCCGGCGACGTGCTGCTCGTGCGCACCGGGGAGGGCCACGCGCGCATCGCCGAGGGCCGGAACTACAACGCCAACAAGCCGCGTTCGGGCTACCAGGCGGCGTGTCTGCCCTGGCTCCACGAGCGCGGGGTCGCGATGATCGGCTCCGACGTCGCCCAGGACGTGACGCCCTCGGGCTACAAGACCGTCTCGATGCCGATCCACATGGTGGGCATCGTCGCGATGGGTCTCTGGCTCATCGACAACTGTCAGCTCGAAGACCTGGCGGCGACTTGCGCGCGGCTCGAGCGCTGGGAGTTTCAGTTCGTGCTGGCGCCGATTCGCTTCCGCGGCGTCACCGGCGGGCCGACCAACCCGCTCGCCGTCTTCTGAGCGGCGCCGTGCGCATCGACACCCCGCTCCTCATCACCGGCGGTGGCCCCGCCGCGCTGGTGGCCGCCCGCGTGGCGAGCGGCGCCGGGCTCCAGAGCCTCGTGGTGTGGAGCGAGGGCGCGGAGACCGAAGCGTCCGACGACACTCCCGTCGTCCTCAGCCCCGAGGCCCTCGCGGTCCTGACGCCGCACGGCGTGCTCGACGTCCTGCGCCCTTACCTCGCCGCGATCGACCCGCCGGCCATCGCCCCGGGGCGCTTCGTGGGGGTGCTCAAGCACCACTGCGTGGTCGACATGAACATCACGCTGTACGAGGGGATGACGTGGGCGCGGGGTGCCGACGCCGGACGACGCACCGCGGGGACGCTCCGTGACGGCGCGACGCGGGTGGAGATCGTGGCGGACGCGCACATCGACACCGGAGCCCTCCCGCACGCGCTGCCCGAGGTGATCGGCGCCGGGGCGGAGGCGGCCAACGGAGTGCTGGTCGCGGTGCGAGACCACGGCGTGCGGCGCGTGGGCTGAGCCGCGTCTCCACGAGAGCTCGTCAACGGACGCGGTAAGGTGGGCAGGCGTGCGGCGCGACGTCTGCCTGGTCACCGAGATCGCGCTCAAGCCGCTGTAGGACGGGTGGACATCGCACCGACGGGCCGGGGCCGCGAACCCGACCGCGGCCCCCGCCACGCCGGTTTCCATCCACGGGGGAGCGCCGCCCGGGGTGTGATCTACGGGTGGTTCCGATCCGTGGTATATCTCGCGGCGACCCCTTCTCCGACGGTGCCACGGTGTTCTACGAATTCGCTGGGATGATGCTGGATCCGGTCGCGAGGGAGCTGCGACGGGATGGCGAGATCATCGCGCTCGAGCCCCTGGCGATCGAGCTGCTCGCCTACCTCATACAACACCAGGGCAGGGTCGTGTCGCGTCGCGCCCTAGTCGACGAAGTTTGGCAGGGCGCTCACGTGTCGGACTCTGCGATCTCGCGCGCCGTGTCGTTGGCTCGTCGAGCGGTCGGCGACGACGACGCGCGGATGATCGAGACGATCCGGGGGAAGGGGTTTCGCTTTGCCGCGCCGGCCACGCGGGCGGCCCCGGGCGGAGACGCGGAGCTCTTCGTGGGGCGCGAAGCCGCACTCGGCGGGATCGTCCGCGATCTCGACGCGATCGCCGGGGGGGCGCCGGGCCGCGTCGTTCTGATCTCCGGAGAGCCCGGCATCGGGAAGACCCGTTTGCTGGAAGAGTTTCGCGAGCTCGCCGTCTTGCGGGGCGCGCACGTGTGGTTCGGGCGCTGCAACGAAGCTGCTCGCACGAGCCCCTATCTCCCGTGGCACGAAGTCCTCGGGGCGGGCATCGAGGCGGTGCCGAGTGGGCTGATCTCGCCCGAGGCGGCGCCGGCGATCCTCGAGGCCATGCCCGAGCTCGGCGCCCAGCTCCCCGGCGCCCGGCCCCCAGAGAGCGCTCCGGGCGACTCCGGCCAGGGGCGTTTTCGGCTGGCGGCGCGTGTGGCGTCGGCGCTCCGGGGGCTGCGCGGGAGCGCGCTGGCTGTCGTCGGTCTCGACGACCTCACCCGCGCCGACCACGCGTCGCTGACCCTCTTTCAAGACCTGGCCGAGCGGGCCGGAGACCTTCCGGTGATCCTGCTGGGCACCTACCGGGACACCGAACGACACCCCGACCCCGAGTGTGCCGAGATCCTCGTCCAGCTCGCGCGCACCCCCCGCGCGCGGCCGCTGCAGCTCACCGGTCTTCAGCTCGACGACGTGGTGGCGCTCGCGCGATCGGTCGCGCAGCGCCCCGTGTCGGCGGAGCAGGCGGACACCCTCTTGCGGCGCACCGCTGGCAACCCCTTCTTCCTCCATCAATTGCTCCGGACGCCAGACGCGCTCGACGCGTCGGCGCAGGCGCTGCCCGCGGTATCGCGGGCCTCGATTCTCGAGCACCTCGCCGGGGTGTCTGGCGCCTGTCGGGCGATGCTCGAATTCGCCGCGCTCATCGGGAGACAGGTGGACATCGACCTGCTGTCGACGGCCACCGACACGTCGCTGAGTTCGCTCGACGTGCTGCTGCGCGAGGCGGGAGACGCCCGGGTCATCGAGGCGATCTCGGGGGCGACCCGACGCTTCCGTTTCGTCCACGCTCTCATCGCCGAGACGCTCGCTGCCGAGATGCCCGCGGCGTCGCGGCGCGCCCGCCACCGCCGCATCGCCGAAGCGCTCGTCCGCGGCGGGCGCGGAGAGCGCGCGATCGACATCGCCCACCACTTCTTCGAAGGGGCCGAGCCCGGCCAGAGCCGCGCCGCGATCGATCACGCGTCTCGCGCCGCCCGGAACGCGGCCCGTCGCCACGCCTACGGCGACGCCGCCGGCTATCTCGACCGGGCGCTCTCGCTCCTTCGAGGCGAAGGCGGCGGCGAAACGCGCGAGCGCCTCGAGATGATGTTCGAGCTGGGCGAGCTCCGGATGCGGGCGCATCAGGTGACCGAGGGGCGCCCGGTGCTTGAGCAAGTCGCCCAGGAGGCGTTGGAGCGGGGCGAGGTGCTGCTGTCCGCGAGGGCGGCGCTGGCCTATGCCGGCGAGGAGTTTCCCCCCGAAGCGGACGAGAAGATCGTGGCCCTCGTCGAGAGTGTGCTCGCCGCCAAGGGGTCGATTCCACCGGCGCTGCGGGCGCGGCTGCTCGCGGCGTCTGAGTCGCTTTGGTACTTCGTTGACGACGACAAGGCCGAGCGTCGTGCCCGCGAGGCCGTCCGGCTCGCGCGGGAGGCCGGCGACCGGGCAGCGCTGTGCGACGCGCTCAGCGCCACGAGCCATGCGATCGGTATTCCCACACGGGCCGCCGAACGCGACGCCGTCTCCCGGGAGCAGCTGGAGGTCGCGCTCGAGCTCGGCGACGTGCAGCGGGTGTGTGTCGCGCGGCACCGACGGATCTCCAACTTGTTGGAGGCGGGTGACCTCGCCGGCGTCGAGGCCGAGGTGTCGGCCCACACCCGGCTCGCCGCTCAGCGCCCCGATTTGTTGATGGAGCTCCACACGGCCCATCTCGAGGCGCTCGTCCACCTCCTCCACGGCCGGGTGGCCGAGGCGTCGAAGGAGACCCAGCGCGGTTGGGAGCTCGGCCGGCACGTGGGTTACGCGATCCGGGTGCACTGGTACACGATCCAGCTCTTTGCGAACGGCCACGCCGCGAGCGGCCTCGCGGCGTCGCGTCCCTTCTTCCAGCAGCTCGTGTCGGAAAACGGGCATCTCGGTTGGCGCCTCGCCGATGCCTTTGCGGGCCTCGAGCTGGGTGAGGTGACGCGGCCCCGCGAGGTGTTGGAGCAGGCAGTGGCGGGCGGGCAGATCCAGAACCGCTTCGATTTCACCTGGCTCGCGACCACGGGTCTGACCCTCGACCTCGCCCACGCCCTCGGCGACGACGCGGCGGAGCTCGTCTGCGTCGAGGCGCTCCGCCCCTTCGCCGACCGTCGCGCCTCGATGCAGGGCGTCGCCGACTTCGGCCCGATCGGCCCGCGTCTCGAGCGACACCGGCGCCACGATCTCGGGCGGGCCCACGCGCCGACCGATCTTCCCGCGAGCCCAAAGATCCACTAGCGCGGGAGCATCCGTCTCACGACCTCGCGGCTCCACCCGGGGGCCCCGCCCGCGAGCACAGTCTGATGGTTTCGTGATGGTTGGTCGAGGCGGCACCCGCCGAGGTCGTGTCGAGTCATAGTGTCGGAATGCGCGGCACGTGGCGGGACCCGCGGTGGGGCCCGGCGCCCGCGTGGCCAGACCCGACGACCAGGGGGACGATGATGAGACTCGCACCGCTCGCGATTGGACTCGCGGCGCTCGTGCCAATCGCGGCAACCGCGCAACCCAAACTGCCCAACGGCAAACCCTTTCAGGCCATCGGCGACGAGTTCGCCATCGTCGACGATCGGTTGACGGGCGTCGAGGACGCCGTCCAGGACCTCGACGAGACCCTGAAGCAGCTGCTGCAGTGCGTCACCGTGATCCAAGGATACCTCGGCGGCCTGCCCGGCCCGCACGTCGTCTTTTCGCGGTGCAACGTCCACGTTCGTTCGGGAGCGACCGCGACCGACGCGGCGGTGAACGGCTCGGGCAACTTGATCGTCGGCTACAACGAGGGGCGCTGCACCGGCGACCCGGACGGAGGCGGCGGCATCACCGACAACCCCGACTCGTTCTTCCAGAAGGCGTGTCTCGTCGATTCCGAGTGCGGCGACGGCGGCATCTGCGATTTCGGAAACCGTGAGGGGTCGCACAACGTCATCGTCGGGCACCAGCACGAGTACGGGAGCTTCGGCGGGGTCGTCGGCGGGCGCGCCAACGCGCTGGCGGCAGAGCACACGTCGGTGGCCGCCGGCCACCGCGACCTCGCCGACGCGCCCTTCAGCAGTATTCAGGGCGGAATCGACAACCGCGCGAGCGGCGAAGCCGCGACCGTCGTCGGCGGCTTCGACAACGACGCCCAGGGAGTGTCGTCGGCGGTGGTCGCCGGCACGGGCAACACCGCGACCGGCCCCGAGTCGGCCGTCGTTGCCGGCAACTCCAACCTCGCCGTCGGCCCCCAGTCCGCGGCCATCGCGGGGCGCGGCAACGAGGCGATCGGCATCCGCGCGGCAACCGTCGGGGGAGGAGGCCTGATCCTCGGCGACCCGGTTGGGACGATCGGTGGCAACCGGGCCTTCGGCGACTATTCGGCCATCCTCGGGGGGCAGTTCAACCTCGCCGGCTCCTTGCCCCGGGACAACCCGAATTGGGACTTCACCGATGGCTACGCCGCCGCCGTCTGCGGCGGCTCGATCAACAACGCCGCCGGCATCACCGCCACGATCGGGGGCGGTACCTCCAACCTCGCGGCGGGCGATTTCTCGACGGTGAGCGGAGGCGTCTCGAATCAGGCGTTGGGGGAGAACTCTGCGGTCGGCGGCGGCCGGGACCAGGACGCCAACTCGGCGGACGAGTTCAAGCCCTAGGGCCGGAGTCTCCCCGCGGCCGCCCTGGCGTCGCGCGGAGGTTTCTCCCGTCCTCTACGACACCGGGTGAAAGACCGTGTCGTAGGCGTCGCCATCGAAGTCGACGCTCTCGGTCTCGAGGAAGCGCGTGAACGCGCCCGAGAGGGGGAGCCCTACATCGAGGGCCTCGCGCATGCCCTGCCGGGAGTGGTACCAGAGGATCCGGATCCGCAGCGGCTCCCAGGTGTCGGCGTCGAGCTCGCCGCGGCGCCACTGATTGAAGTAGACCTCGAGGTGGAGCCACATCGCCACGGCCAGGTGGCGAAAGCGCTGGCGTTCGTCTTCGTCGAAGGCCTCGAGCCCGTTGAGCCCGTTCCAGAACATCCGACTCACATCCGGCCGCTCGTACATCGACCGCAGGAACAGCACCGCCGCGTCGTTGGTGTAATCCTGTGCGGCGTGGCGCACCGTGCGGCCGGTCTGCCGCACCTGGATTCCTACGAAGAGCAGCGACGCCACCACCGCCGCGCCGCCCACCAGCTCCCCGATCGCCCCGAGTGCATCCCAATTCATCGATGGTCCTCCTCCCAGGAATGCTAGGGCGGACGGCCGGGTCGGAGGGGGCGAAGGATCGGTCCAGCTCTAGACTGAGATCGTCCAACAAGGGAGGGGCTTCCCCGTGCCGGCGGTACTTTCTCGAGAAATCGAACGATTTGTGAATCGCCCGTTGATGGGAGTGCTCGCTTGGGTGTCCAAATCGGGCGAACCCCGTTCCACGCCGATCAGCTACGTATGGCATGACAACGCGGTCTGGCTCACCACCGGGTTGGAGTCTGCCAAGGTCCGCGCTCTTCGAGAACGCCCGGTGGCGTCGTTCTCCATCGCGAGCGAGCCCAGTTCGCCGCCGCCCCAGGCCGTCACGCTCCGCGGCCCCACGGAGATCCGGGAGTACGATGCCGAGCGTCACCTTCTTGGGTTCACCCGCTACGGAATCCCGCAGGCGGAGGCGGAAAAGATGCGAGACGGCTACGCCCAGATGGAGCTGGTCTCGATCCGCATCGAACCCGCCCATGTCTCGACCTTCGGGTTCTAGACGCTCTGCCACGACACCGCGTATCTCCGATTCTCGCGGCTCCACGCCCCGCGCCCCGGGGCGAGGACGATGAGGTCGCGGCGAACCACGGGTGGAGCTCGGTAGGTCTGGCCCATCGCCGTGGAGGCGCGTTCGTTGGCTGCCCCCACCTCGCGTCCCGGACCAGCGGGCATCGTGCAGTTCGCAGCTGTCGTCTAGTATGGGCGCCCGTTCGGGACGGCGGGTGCGGGCGAGCCCTTGCGACGCGTCGGACGCGTCTGCGGCGGGGACGGGAAGGGAGGGGCATGCATCGGCGGAACGCGGCGACAGCGCTGCTCCTCGCAGGGGCCTGGGTCGCGTGCGCGGAGCCCGAGAAGCCGGCCGGGCGTCAGATCCTGATCGAGGGCATCGCCGACGAGCGGGCGCGGCTCGAGGACACCCGCGACCTCGACCCCGCCTCGATCGACAGCCGCATTGCGCTGGGCGAGGTCTACTACCGGACGGCCCGCGAGTTCCTCGACCTCGAGCGCGACGAAGAGCGCTATCTGCTCTTTCTGTCGCGTTCGGTCGACGAATTCGTGGCCGCCGTGGAGCTCGACCCCGAAGACAACCGCCCCCACTTCTACCTGGCGATGATGGAGGCCTACCGGGGTGACCTCGACAAGGCGCTCCGCGGTTTCCGCAACGCGCTCGCGCTTCAGCCGAGCGGCGTCGCCTACACCAACATCGCCGAGATCTTCATCTACATGGATCGGCTCACCGAGGCCGAGAGCTGGAACGACCGCGGCCTTCGCAACGGCGCCCCGGCGAGCGCCATGATGTTCAACGACATGCTGATGGCCTGGCGCCGCGGCGACCTGGAAGCCGCAGAGACGATCTTTGGCAAGCTCCGCGACCTCTACCCGGAGGCGGTCGCCACGATCAACGTGGCCCGGCTCCCCTTTCCCCCCGAGCGCTTCGTCCAGTTTGCCCGCTACTGCTGCCGGAGCCCCGCTTGCGGCCCCTACATGCTCGAGCCCTGCGCTGGGGTCGGCGTGACCGTAGAAGACCACAAGCTCTCCGCCGACAACGCGCTGAAAGAGCTCCGCATCGAGATGGAAAAGACCCGCCGGCTCCGCGAGATCTACCGCCAACGCCGCGAGCTCGAGGTGGTGATCGAGGGGGCGCCGTCGGGCTCCGGAGCCGGGGGAGATGAATCCGACGCCGACGACACGGGCTCGTCCGACGCAGCCGACTGAAGTGGCTCGCCGCGCCTAGCGGATTCACGAAAGTCGCGTGCGGAAGCGGGCTCCCCCGCGTACGGCGCGGCGTTCCAGATCTCCCTGAGAAGTCGCGGGAAGAGGGAGGAGACCCCGGCGAGCCGAGCGGCCTACGAGACGCGCTCGCCGGGTTCCCACTGGTAGAACGGGACGGCCTCCGTCATCGGGCCGGGCAGGTCGTCGCCGCGGGCGACGGCGTCGTCGAGGTACGCGCGGATATCCTCGGAGAAGTTGCGCTTCCAGTAGGCCCACCACTGGGCGCCGCCGGGGGTGGTGAGGAGGGTGAGGGCGAAGGCGCGGTGGGCGCGAAAGAGCACTTCGTCCATCAGCCCCGAGCGGTAGAGCCGGAGGTTCGCCTCGAAGCGCGCAATGTGGGTTACGAGGTAACCCGAGAAGCGCACCTTGTCGTCGGCGGAAAAGGACGCGAAGTCGCTCAGCCCGCGGCGCATCAGCGCGGGCTCGAGGGAGACCCCGAGGATGTCCTGGGTGATCTCGGTGAGCATGTCGCGCTGCGAGTAGGCGCGGGAGTGGGTGGTGTTCTGGCGCACCTGGAAGGCGAGGTAGAGCACCGACACCACCACGGCGATGGCACCGCCGACCTCGCCGACGGCGCCGATGGCATCCCAGTTCACGGCGTCTCCTCGGCGGTGAGCAGACGCTCCTCGACGAAGGCGGCGAAGGCCGGCGTCATGTGGCTCCGCTGGCGTTGCCACGACGCGCGGGCGCCGGGTTGGCGGAGCGTGGCCCCGGTGGCGCGGGCGTAGGAGTCGAAGAGCTCGTCGCTGAGGCGCCCCTCGCGGTGCTCGAGGAACTGGCTCTCGAGGCCGCGGAAGAGACGGACGAGGATCAGGTCGAAGCGCGGGCGCTCCTCGCGGGGCAAGGCCCCGCGATCGGCGAGCCCGGCGAAGAAGAGCCGCGAGACGTCGGCACTGTCGGATAGGCCGCGGAAGATCTCGTGGTTGAATTGGCGGTTGGCCTGCTCCACCGAGCTGGCGGCGAGGCGGTTGCCCTGCCGCACCTGCACCCCGAGGAAGGCGATGGTGGCGATCACCGCCACCCCGCCGACCAGCTCTCCGATCGCGCCGAGCTCCATCAGGTCCATGGGTCCCTCCTTGGGGAGGGAACGTACCGTCGCCCGCGCGCGCCGCCGCGGCTCGGCGGCGATGCGTTGGGCGCGCGGTGGCGTCGGCCTAGGTCTGGAGCGGGAGCAGCGTGTCGGCGAGCCAGGCGAGCTCGCCGCGCCAGTCGACGTCGGGGTCGGCGACGTGGGCCGGGCGCACCACGAACTTGCTGAGGCCTTGGTCGATGTGGGCGGCAACGAGGTCGCGGAGCGTGCCGCCGCCGACGGCGAGCACGCCGGCGAGGTCGCCGTCTTTGCGGCGCCGGCGCAGCAGGGTGAGCGACGCCTCGGGCGGTTCTTTGCGGCCGTAGGGGATGCTGATCCCGAAGTGCTCGGCGTCGACCACACGCCCCAGACTCGCGGCCTCGGCTTCGATCACCGCGCGGCCCGCGCCGGCTTCCTCGGGGGTGACGGTCGCCGTGAGCCAGCCGTCGGCCATCCGCGCCACCCGGGAGAGCGCCTCGGGGGCGTGGCCGCCGAGCCAGATCTCGAGGGGATGCTGCACCGGGCGCGGGTGCACCGCGACGTCGTCGTACACGAAGCCCGCAAACTCGGCGCTGACCCGCTCGCCCTCCCACCAGCGACGCAACAGGTCGATCATCTCGTCGACGGCACGGCCGCGGTGGCCCGTGGCGTAGCCCAGGGCCGCGCGCTCGGCGGGGTCGCCGAGGCCGGGGACGAAGGAGAGGAGGAGTCGCCCCTGGGAGAGCCGGTCGAGCTGGGCGAGCTGCTTCGCGAGCCAGAGCGGGTTGCGCCCGAGCGGCACGACGTTGGCGCCGAGCTTCAGCCGGTCGGTGGCGGCGGCGGCGTAGCAGAGGCTCACCACCGGGTCGCCCAACGCGCCGAGGGGGAGGTCGGAGAGCCAGAGCGTGTCGAAGCCCAGGCGCTCGCAGTCGTCCAGATAGACCGGGAAGGCCTCGTCGCCCAGCGCGGCGATCGGCGGGCTCACGGCGATGCGGACTTTCACGGTGTGGGCGTCTCCTCGAGGTGGGGTGCGCGGGGCATCTCAGGTCGCCGGGTGGGCGCGCATGAACGCGATCAGGTGCTCGGCCACCACCGGCCCCTGGGTCTCTTGGAGGAAGTGCCCGGCGTTCTCGACCACTACCGGCGCGATCCCCTTCGCCCCCGGGATGCGGGCGCGCAGCATCTCGTCGAAGCCCGCGGTCACCGGGTCGTCGGCGGAGAAGGCGGTGAGGAAGGGCTTGTCGAAGCTCTCGAGGGTCTTCCACGCCACCTGGTTAGCCGGGATCTCGACGTCGTCGGGGAAGATCGGGACGAGACACGGGAACTGGCGGGCCCCCGCCACGAAGCGCTCGTCGGGGAAGGGCGCCTCGTAGCCGGCGCGGATCTCCGGGGAGAGCCCGCCGGCGATGAGCTGCATGACGTCGCCCACGCTGAAGTCGGGGGACTCGGCGCAGTAGCGGCGCCAGTAGAAGAAGCCCGGCGGGCCGTCTTGGTCGGCGAAGCGCGCACCGAGCTCGGTGACGGGCACGATGGGGATCGTGTCATAGAGCTCCCACATCGGCTTCGCCGCTTCGGGGGGCTGGCCAAAGCCGTCGGGGAGTGCGGTGTTGGAGGCCACCACCCGGGCGAAGCGCTCGGGGAAGGCCGCCACGAGCCGCAGCCCGATGAGCCCGCCCCAGTCCTGGCAGAAGAGGGTGAGAGCGCGGAGGTCGTTCGCCTCGAGCCAGCGGCTCATCCACGCCACGTGGTTCGCGTAGGTGTAGTCGCTGCGCTCGGTGGGTTTGTCGGAGCGGCCGAAGCCCACGAGGTCGGGAGCGAAGACGCGATAGCCGGCGTCGGCGAGCAGCGGCGCCATCTTGCGGTAGAGATACGACCAGCTCGGCTGCCCGTGCAGCAAGAGCACCGGCTCGCCGTCGGCCGGCCCCGCCTCAAAGTGGTGGATGCGCAGCCGCCCACCCTCGCCGTCGTCTACCTCGGTGTAGTGGGGAGCGAAGTCGTAGCCGGGCAGGCCGGCGAAGCGTTCGTCGGGGGTGCGGACGCAGTCCATGGGTGTCCTCCGGGCCGGGCGGCGGGTCCGGCCACAGTGTCGAGGGTGTGGGCGGGTTTCGCTAGCGCGGCGCGAGAGCACCGCGCTCCGTCACGCGGCTCCTCGTCGCGCCATCGCCAGCGCCTCGCGGGCGCTGCGGCGGAGCTGGCTGTCGGGGGGAAGGGCGTCGATCCAGCGCCGGGCGCCCGGCTGGGCGAAGATGCGCTCGTCGACGGTGGCGATGTAGTCGCGGCAGGTGGGGTCGTCGGTGCGGGCGCTAGTGCTCGAGCGCGCCGGGTGGCCGCCAGCCGCCGTCCGCGCCCGG
>CAJHXS010000156.1_pt1 | contig 16620 bp, 15 predicted proteins | sample 9198591 | NCBI WGS metagenome assembly CAJHXS01 (sample SAMEA7708347, study PRJEB35096) | sediment metagenome | biome: marine neritic benthic zone biome [ENVO:01000025]; feature: sediment [ENVO:00002007]; material: shallow marine sediment [ENVO:03000034] sea grass bed [ENVO_01000059] ... | reverse complement strand
CGCCAAAGACCTGCCGGATCGCCGCCGCCTCGACCTGGTCGCCGGCGGGGGTGCTGGTGGCGTGGGCGTTGATGTGGTCGACGGCCTCGGCGGCGATGCCGGCGTCGGCGAGCGCCCGCTCCATCGCGAGCCGCGCGCCGGCTCCGTCCTCGGCGGGCAGCGCGATGTGCGCGGCGTCGGCCGCCACCCCCGACCCGAGCAGCTCCGCGCGCACCCGCGCACCACGGCTGCGCGCGACGTCTTCGCCCTCGAGGACGAGGATCGCGGCGCCCTCAGCGATCAGAAAGCCATCGCGCCCTTCGTCGAAGGGGCGGCTGGCGCCCGCCGGGTCGTCGTTGCGGGTCGAGAGCGCCCGCATCGCGGCGAATCCCGCCACCACGAGCGGATGGATCGTCGACTCGGTGCCGCCCGCCAGCATCACGTCGGCCTCGCCGCGCTCGATGGCGTGGACGGCCTCGGCGATCCCCTGGGCCCCCGAAGCGCACGCGCCCACCGGCGAGATGTTGGGCCCCCGGGCCCCGTGATGCATCGCGACCACGCCGCTCGGCATGTTGGCGAGAGCCATCGGCACCGTGAAGGGAGACAGCCGCCGCGGACCGCGCTCCAGCATGACCTTGTAATTGGAGAGCAGCGTGTTGACGCCGCCGATGCCGGTGCCGACGGCGATGCCGAGGCGCTCACCGTCGAGCTGGTCGAGGGCCAGCCCGGCGTCGCTCACCGCCTCGAGGGTCGCCTGGAGGGCGAGCTGCATACAGCGGTCGTAGCGGCGGGTGTCCTTGGCGGAGACCCCAGGCAGCTCGAGCTCGTCGCGGCACTCCGCGGCGATGTGCACCGCGATGTCGGACGCGTCGAACGCCGTGATCTCGCCGGCACCGCTCTTGCCCGCCACAGCGGCGTCCCAGGTCGACGGCGCGTCTTTGCCGAGGGGCGAGACGCAGCCCAGGCCCGTCACGACGACGCGACGTCGATCCGCAGCACCTCGGCTCATGTATGCGTTACCCCGCCGTGCGTTCCTTCACGTAGCCGATAGCGTCGCCGATGCTCTGGATCTTTTCGGCGTCTTCGTCGGGGATCTCGAGGTCGAACTCCTCTTCCATCGCCATGACGAGTTCGACGATGTCGAGGGAGTCGGCGCCGAGGTCGTCGATGAACGACGCCTCGGGGACGATCTCCTCCTTGGACACACCCAGCTGTTCGATGATGATCTCGGTGACGCGGTTTTCGAGGGACATCCCCCTGCGACCCTCCTGGAGCACCCACGGCAAGACGTCGCGACCCAACCCCTGTGGCCGCGCGCGTTTCACTCTAGCGCCAAAGCCGCGGAACTGCTGCGTCTCGCGGCGTCGGCGCGTCGCGCAGGAGGCTCCGGCCCCCGGGGACTAGCCCGCGGTTCCGACGATGAACTCCCGCGCCGCATCGAAGTCGTCGACGCTCGCGACGCCTGCGCGGTCGATCGAGCGGTCGATGCGCGCGACGAGACCTGAGAGCACGCGACCGGGCCCCACCTCGAGGACACGGGTCACGCCGAGCGCCGCGAGCCGCGCCACCGAATCGGTGAAACGCACCGGCTCGGTCACCTGCCGGCGGAGTAGCTCCGGGATGCGATCGGCGCGCTCGTTGGGCTCGGCCTCGACGTTGGTGACGACCGGCGGGCGGGGGTCGGTGAGCGCGAGCGCCTCGAGCGCCGGCGCCAGGCGCTCCGCCGCGGGAGCCATCAGCGCCGAGTGGAAGGGCGCCGAGACCGACAGCGCCACCGCGCGACGCGCGCCGAGCTCCTTGGCCGCCGCACAGGCGCTCTCGACGGCGTCGGCGTCGCCGGAGATCACGGTTTGCTCGGGGGCGTTCAGGTTGGCGGGCTGCACCCGCGCCCCGGTGTCCCCCCGCGCGCGCTCGCAGGCCGATTCGACCGTGGCGAGGTCGCATCCGACGATCGCGGCCATCGCCCCCTCGCCCGCGGGCACTGCCTCTTGCATGTACTGACCCCGTGCCCGCACCAGCCGGAGGGCATCGGCGAGATCGATCGCCCCCGCCGCCACCAGCGCGCTGTACTCGCCGAGGCTGTGCCCCGCTACGTAGGCGGCGCGGTCGAGCTCGGCGCCGCTCTCCTCGAGCCCGCGGAGCAACGCGATACTCGCCGCGAGGATCGCGGGTTGCTGCACCTCAGTGGGGACGAGGGCCTCTTCGGGCCCTGCGAAACAGCGTTCGCTCAGCGGGTAGCCGAGCGCTTCGTCCGCCGTCTGGAACACGGCCCGCGCAGACGCGTACTGCTCGGCTGCGTCGCGGGCCATCCCGACGCTCTGGGAGCCCTGGCCCGGAAAGAGCAGCGCGAGCAAGACGCGCTAGGCCTCGTCGTCGGGCTGGAGGCGTGTCTCGCCGGCGTAGAAGCCGCATTCGCGGCAGACGCGGTGGGGGGCGCGGGTCGCCCCGCACTGGGGACAGGCCGCCCGGGCCGGCAGCGCCAGCGCGTCGTGGGCGCGCCGCCGGTTCTTGCGGGTCTTCGAGGTGCGGCGTTTGGGTACCGCCATCTGAGCTACTCCTTGAGCGTTTCGAGCACCGCGAACGGAGAGGTGTCCCGGGGCGCTGCACAATCGCAGGTCTCTTGGTTCCGATCCACCCCGCACTGGGGGCAGAGCCCGCGGCACTCCTCCCGGCACAGGGGTTGAACGGGGATCGCGAGGGCGACCACCTCCATGAAGAGCGGGGTCAGGTCGATCTCGTGGCCCTGGAACCACCCCATCTCGAGCTCGTCCCCAAGACAGAACCCGTTGTCTGCCAGGCTGCGCGCCGCTTCGGGGTCCGCCGGGACGCGTTTCCCGGCCGGCTCCAGCAGCAGCCGGAAGGGCTCGAGGAGCGCGTGACGATAGCGCGCGAGACACCGGCTGCACTCGAGACCGAGGGCTCCGTCGAGACGGCCCTCGAGCAGGAGATCCTGGCCGACTCGGTAGGCCCGGAGCGCCGCGTCCGGCACCCGGCCGCCCTCGGCGGCGAACTCGGGGATCGCCTCCGCGGCAGCGCGTTTCCAGTCGTCGTCCCCCTCGAAGGGAAAGGACTGCGGAGTGTCTTTGATCGAATCGATCCGCAGCTTCATGGCGGGACTCCCGGCCTTGAGTTAACACTCCACGCGATTCCCCGGTCGTCTAATGGCAGGACAACGGGTTCTGGCCCCGTCAATAGAGGTTCGAATCCTCTCCGGGGATCCAACGCTACCGCAGCCCTCTCTCCACCCCGTCGGCGACGAGTCAGCCTTCGCGCCGCGCCGAGACCAACCACGCGGCGGCGGGCGCCACGAGCCCCTCGCGCGTATCGAACTGGGCGAGTTCTTCGCGCACCGCCTCCCGCACCTTCTCGAGGAGCGCGGGTCCGGGCCGTTGCTCCAGCACCATGCCCGCCACCGGGCCGACCTTCACCCAGAGCTGTGACGCCGTCTCGAGGTCGGCCATGCGAATCGGCTCCTCGAATGCGTCGACCCCGACCTCGCCAAACCCCGCGCGCTCCAAGAGCGATCGAGTGTGGATAGCGTCGGCGAGGGAGAAGGGCCCCGGTGCGCCCGGCTCCGGCGGAGGCGGAGCCTCGAGGTGGCGCAACGCACCCCGTGCCGCGGCATCGATCCAGGGGTTGCGCGCTCGCTCCTGCCAGCACGCGAAGACGAGTCGGCCGCCGGGGCGCAAGGCGCGGCCGATATTGCCGAACGCCGCCTCGGGGTCGTCGAAGAACATCACACCGAAGCGGGACAGGGCGACGTCCCAGGCGCCCGGCGTGAACGAGTAGACCTGGGCGTCGGCCTGGAGGGTCTCGATCCGCGTCCCGAGGCCCACCGCCTCGGCCCGCGCCCGGGCGCGTTCGAGCATCGGACCAGACAGGTCAACCCCGAGCACCCGACCCTCGGGCCCGACGCGATCGGCGGCCCCCAAGGTCGTCGCGCCACAGCCGCAGCCGATGTCGAGGACGCGCTCTCCCGCGCGGAGGTCGGCCCGGCGGAGCACCGCCTCGCTCACGGGTTCGAGCTGCGCATCCAGGAGTTCGTGCTGCTCGGCCCAGATCGGGCCGGCCTGCTCGTTCCAGTACACGCGCATCCGCGTATTTGCCTGCGGGGTCGCTCCGTCGGTCATCGCCGAAAGCTAGGCGATCGATGACCGGGTGGCCCTCGCCGGGCCTCGCCGCGGGCTGGGGAAAAAGCCGCTGCGCTAGGCGAGCGGGAGCAGCGAAGGGGGCAGCAGGAGCGCGACGAGGGCGCCGGCAGACAGCGCCGGGCCAAAGCCAAAGGGTGCGGCGGCGTCGCGTCGCACGGCCCACCAGGCGAGACCCAGAAGCAGCCCGAAGGCGGAGGCGGCGAGGATCGAGTGGATCACACCGATGGGCCCGACCACGGTGCCGATCATGGCGAGGAGCTTCACGTCGCCGAAGCCCATCCCCGGGAACCAGTACCAGTAGTCGAGGTCGCGGGGGCGCGGGAACGTCTCCCCCTCGCCGGGCCAATGCTCGAAGCGGCGGCCCTGGAGCGCGCACAGCCGCGCGTGGACGAAGCCGACCGTCCAGAGCAACCCGCCCCCCAGGAGCGCCCCGACCGCGGCCTCCTGCCACGCCGCCCCGAAGGAGACGCCGTCGCCAGCGCGCAGCCAGGGCACGGCGCTGAGCCCAAGGGCGAGACCGCCCAGGGAGATCGAGTCCGGGATGATCCGGTGGTCGAAATCGATCCCGCTCGCAACCACCAGCGCCGCGGCGAAGATCGCGGCGACCGCGGCACTCGCGCCGGGCCCGAAGCGCCAAACGGCGAGCCCGAAGAGCAGCGCCGTCAGCGCCTCGACCAGCGGGTAGCGCGGCGAGATCGGAGCCCGGCAGGCCTGACAGCGCCCCCGTAGCCAGAGCCACGCGAGCACGGGGACGTTGTGCCACGGAGCGATCGCGGCGCCACACGCGGGGCAGCGCGAGCCGGGCCACCACAGCGATTCTCCGCGAGGCACGCGGTAGATCACCACGTTGAGAAAAGAGCCGACGAGCGCGCCGAGACACGCGGCGGCGCCGACCCAGTAGCCGGGCGGGAGCGTTGCCGGGAATTCCGACTCGATGGTGTTGTCCCCTGCCGTCCCGGGTCGATCGCTAGCGGAAGTCCCGCCGTTCGAACACTCAGACCGTCGCGCCGACCAGAAGGATCTTCGATCGCTAGCGGAAGTCCCGCCGTTCGAAGATCCAGCTCGCGACGCTGAGCAGAAGGATCACATACCCGACGCCGTAGGCGAGGGGCAGAACCAGGTCCGAGCTCGCAATCGGCAGCGCGTGGGTCGCGTGGACACTGAGATCGAAGGCCTCGAGGTCGGGCAAGACCCGGTAGAGCGTTTCGGTCACCACTTGCAGCGAAGGCAGCTCCGCCTGGGCCCCGAGGGCCCGAAGATCGCGGCTCGCGTACCCGATCAACACCATCCCGCCGGTGAAGAAGGCGGCGAGGAGCGGTGTGGTGAGGGCCGAGAAGAGCACCGCGAGGGCGACGATCACCGAGGTCTCCACCCCGATCATCGCGAACGCCGCCGCGTGGGTCGCGGTGAGGGGCGCGCCGGCGAGGACCGAGACGAGACAGAAGCAGAGCCCCATCACGACGATCTGGATCCACAGCGTCGCCACCAGGCCCAGGTACTTGCCGACGAGGAACTCTCCCCGTCCGATCGGTTTGGAGAGGATCGTGAAGACGGTGCGCCGGTCGACCTCGCGGTGGAGCAGACCGATCCCCACGAAGACCGCGATCATCACGCTGAAGATCCGCACCGCCGCCATCCCGACGTCCTGCAGGATGCGCTCGCGCTCCACGTAGGAGAGCGCCGAGAGCAGCACCCCGGTGCCGATCAGCGCCAGCGCGAAGAAGAGCAGCGCGTAGAGCACGCGGCTGCGGATCGCCTCGCGCACGGTGTTGTGGGCGATCGCCGTAACCCGGCCGATCCGCAGCGAGAGGTCCGCCACCATCTAGGCCTCCTCCTCTTCCACCGCCGACAGGAAGATCGATTCGAGCGAGGTGCGGTGGGGGTTCACCGAAACGACCTGGGCGCCGGCGCCCAACGCCTCCCGGAGCAGCGCGTCGACGCGTTTGTTCGGGACGCGGATCTCGATCCGGTCCCCGTGTCCGCGGAGCGCCTGGCTGGCGGCGCGCTCGAGGTCGTCGACGAGCGCCGCCGGCGCGTGCGCGAGGACCACGTCGGTCTCGGGGTCGCCGGCGGTCGAGAACTCGTGGGGCCGCCCGTCGAAGCGGATCCGCCCTTTCACGATCACCGCCACCCGGTCGCAGAGCATCTCGACGTCGGAGAGGATGTGGGTGTTCATGAACACCGTCTTCCCCTCGTCCTTGAGATGCAGGATGAGATCGCGGATCTCTTTGCGCCCGATCGGGTCGATGCCGCTCATCGGCTCGTCCAGAAACACGACCTGGGGGTCGTGGACGAGGGCCTGCGCGATCCCAATCCGCTGGAGCATTCCCTTCGAGTAGGTGCGCAGACGGGCGGCGCCCGCGTGGTCGAGTCCGACCAGCCCGAGGAGTTCGGCGACCCGCGCGTCGCGCTCCGCGCCCGGCACCCCGCACACCTTCGCGTAGAAGTGCAGGAACTCCGCCCCCGAGAGGTAGTCGTAGAAATAGGGGGCCTCGGGGAGGAAGCCCACATGCCGTCGGTAGTCGTGTTCGCGGACGTCACACCCGAGGATGCTCGCGCGTCCGCCGGTCGGCCGGATCAACCCCATCAGGACCTTCAGGGTCGTGGTCTTGCCGGCGCCGTTGGGGCCGACGAAGCCGAAGAGCTCCCCCGCCTCGACGTTGAAGGTCACCCCGTGCAGCACGCGTTTGGCGCGCAACCCGAGCCCCGGTCGGAAGTCCTTTACGAGGCCGTCGATCTCGACTGCCGCGGTCATCGCGATTCCTCTTTCTGTTCCTGGCGCAACCACGCCTGTCGCCGCTCGCGCTCGCCCGGCGCGAAGTGGAGGTCGTAGCGTCCGTTGAGAAAACTCGAGGCGATCTCACCGGTGCGAGGGTCGATCTCCCACTCCCATCCGTGCGGCTCGGGAGGCAGGTGGCTCAGCACACCGTGGGTGACGAGATCCTCGACCCGATCGATGTCGCGGCCGTGGATCTGGATAAAGCGTTCTCGGGCGCGGTCCAGGAACCGGGCGCGCCGCTCGGTCTCGATCTCGTCGAGGGCCTTGGCGTAGTCTGCGAGCCGCGATTCGTCCTCGGTCGTCTCCGCGAGCTGACGGAGGTAGGCCTCGGCGACGTCCAGACCGCCCCCCGACTCCGAACGCAGCCGCGCGAGAAGACGCCCGAGATAGGTCGGGGCATTGTCGAGCGCGATCGCGGGCTCGAGCTCGTCGGCGGCGAGATCCTGCTCGTCGAGATAAAAGAAGTGGTTGAAGCTCAGGTAGAAGCGGTTGCGCCACTCGCGGGGGTGATAGGAGATGCCGCGGCGCAAGATGGCATTGGCGTCGCGGACGTTGTCGAGGTCGCGATTCATCCAGATCGCGGCAAATCGGTAGGGGTGGTCGACGTAGGGGTCGAGACGGGTCACGACGTCGACGAGCTGTCCGACGGTCTCCGCGTGCTCGGCGGGGCGGCGCGAGGCGCCGAGGATCTGCACCGCCTTCAGCCAGTAGAGGTCACCGACCAGGGCCTCCTGGCCGAGGGCGAGAACCCGGGCCGCCATCGGACGCGGGATATAGGGCGCGGCGGCGCTGTCGTCCTCGGCGGCGCTGCGGAAGCCCGCCTGCGCGTACAAGACGGTGACGGCGGCGATCGCGCAGATCGCGACACGCTTACCCGGATGCCACCCGTTCATCGAGATCGCCCTCCCCCAGCGCGATATCGGCGTGGTCTAGTAGGGGTCGGCCCCGCCGTGCTGCGCGACTTCGCTGTCCTGCACGCGGCCGGTGATCGCCTCGGCGGGGATCCCGAGGGCCGGGAACAGCACGCTCGACGAGAAATTGCCGTTGAGGTTTGGCTGGACGTACTGGATCAGCGAGAAGAACCCGTTGCCGTCGACGTCGCCGTAGGCGCTGGCGGTGAAGCAGTCCGAGAGCGGGCACTGCCCGAGATCGACGTTCACTTCGTAGTCGAAGTAGACCGGACCTTCGGGGTTGTACCCCAGGATGCCGAAGGCCAGGTCTGCCCCCGGGGTCCACTGCCGCTTGTTCGGGCCCAGGGGGGGACCCGGCTGCGCGACGTTGACGGGGGTGTAGATGTTGAATTCGGCGAAGTAGCTCTTCTCGAGGTTCGCGATCTCGCGAAGGTTGGTGAAGGCCTCGGACCGGCGCGTGCGGAACTGATTGAAGCGATACGAGGTCACCGCGAGAGCGGCGAGAATCCCGATGATCGCCACCGACACCATTAGCTCGATGAGGGTGAAGCCGGCTTTGTATTGTCCGTTGCGCAGTCGCAGCACCTGTATCTCTCCCTCGAGGATTCTGCAGGCGTGGTTCCGGCGGGAAATTCGGGGCCGGGCGTGAGGCCCGGCCCCGAAAGTTCTCGACGGAATCGTGCTAGAAGATGCTCTGGCCCGACACGTTGTCGCAGGGCCCGACCGTCTCCAGCAGCGTGGTGTTGGTGCTGATCGGGTCGTACACGCCGGTGGCGATGCACATCGCGCCGACGGGCGGCGCCGGACCACCGTAGGCGGCCATGCCCGGGATCGGCTTCACGTAGGCCCAATCGTTGTTCATCGCGTCGCCGTCGATGTCCGAGTGCGCAGCGGCGTGGAACTCCACCGCGGGCGCCATCGCCGCGGGCACCGCCGCGCCGACTCCGTACTGGTAGAAGACGTCGCCTTCAGGGGCCCAACCGAGGGTGTCGAAGTTGCCCGCGGCACCCGGAGCCGGCCACGCCTGCTTCGAGGAGATCGGAGCACCCGCAAACGCCGCCGTGGGCAGGTAGGTGCCGAACTCGGCGAAGTAGCCTTCCTCGGCCGTTCGAATCGCGGCGAGGTTGGTCTTGCCCTCACTCGCCTTGGAGCGGAGCTGGAAACGAAGGAAGTTCGGAATGGCGATCGCCGCGAGAATTCCGATGATCGCCACGACGATCATCAGCTCGATGAGCGTGAAGCCGCCGCGTCGCTTGGAAAGAGCGTTCATTGATGCTCTCCTGCTGTCTTTAGGCGCGTGCTGGCCGTCGGAGCGACTTGCTCCGGGCGGTGCCGAGCCGGAAACCCCGACTGCGGCAGCACCCGCTACCCGATTCCGCAGAGACCATGAGCAACCGCCGTGCCAGGTCTCGCCTTGCGAGGCATCGAATCGGCAGGTGACGACGGGAGCCTTAGATCAAAAAGCCGAAACGGAACGGGCCCGCCGGCCCGGTCCCCCCGGCCGGATCGCGTCACAGCGCACCCGGAGTGACGCGATTGGTCACCGCGCCGACGAAGCGCGTCACCCTCAAGGGCCTTCGCCCCAGTGCCGAAGACACAGGAACACGCAACTCCTGCGCAAAGGCGACCCTGTGGCTTCACGATCGCTCCTCGTGCTCTTCTGCCTGTTCTTCTCGGGACTGGCGGCGCTGGTGTACCAGGTGCTCTGGACGCGACTCCTGGGCTTTGCGTTTGGCACGACCACCGAAGCGATCGGCACCGTCCTCGCCGTCTTCTTCGGCGGAATGGCCCTGGGGAATGCGCTCGCGGCGCGACATTTTTCGCGGGTCGAGCGCCCGCTGCGGGTCTACGCGCTGCTCGAGCTCGCGATCGGCGTCTTCGCGCTGGTGAGCCTGCCCCTGCTCTGGCGGCTCGAGACGGTCTACGCGTGGGTGGGCACCGACCACGGGGTGCTGGGCGCCGCGTTGCTCCGCATCGCCACCGCGGCGCTGGTGTTGCTGCCGCCCACGGTCGCCATGGGGGCCACCCTCCCGGTCGTCGCGCGGGCGCTGGTCGCCGCCGACGCGACCCTGGGCCGCTGGAGTGCCTATCTCTATGCGGCGAACACCCTGGGGGCCGTGGCCGGCGCCTATCTGAGTGGCTTTTGGCTGATCCCCGGGCTCGGGCTGGGCGTGAGCGTGGTGCTCGCGGCGCTGGTGAACCTGGCCGTCGCCGCGGCCGTCCTCCTCGCCGTGGGACACGTCGTCGCCACCCCCGAGCCGGACCGGTCCGCCGTCGTCGCCGCCAAAGCCGATGCCGGATCGACCTCGGGCCGCGGCTGGTATCTGTTCTTTTTCGGGGTCTCCGGCTTTGTCGCGATCGGCTACGAGATCGTCTGGTCAAAGACCTTCTCGGTGCTGATGGAGGGAACCCTCTACGGCTTCAGCAGCGTGCTCTCGGCCTACCTGCTGGGGATCGCGTTGGGGAGCCTCGCGATCGCGGGGCGCGTCGACCGCGTCCGCGACCTCCCCCGGCTCTTCGGAGGCCTCCATCTCGCGATCGGCGCCTGCGTCGCCCTCGGGATGGTGGCGGTGCCCTGGCTGCCCTGGGCCTTCGGGCGCTTGGTGGCGTGGAGCGGCAGCGAGGACATCCTGCACCTCGCGTTCCTCGTGATCCTCCCGATCGTGCTCCTCCCGACCGCGCTCTTCGGAGCGGCGTTCCCCGTCTTGATCCGTCTCTACGCCCCGACCGCTGCCGCCGTCGGCCGCGGCATGGGTGTGGCCGTGGCGGTCAACACGGCCGGAAGCATCGCGGCGAGCCTGCTCGTGGGCTTCTGGTGGATTCCGTCCCTCGGGAGCGATGCGACCCTCTACCTCCTCCTCCTCCTCGATTTGGCCGCGGGCTTCCTGGTGGTGCTGCGCTTCCAGACCTCCCGGGGCCGGGAGCGTCTGGCGGGGCTCGCGACCGCCGCCGTCCTCGTGCTCGGTGTGGCCACGGCCTACAACGGCGCCCATCTGGAGCGCGCGCTCGTGGGCCGCTGGGTCGGGGCGCCTCGCATGCTCGACTACCGCAGCGCCGTCGACTCGGTGCTGGCCAACACCCGCCTCGTCCTCGAGGGCCGCCACGCGGTGGTGAGCGTCCACGAGGAGAGTTGGGGGCGCCGGATCCGCACCAACGGGATGCCGGAGGCGAGCCGCGCGTTCGCCGAGCCCTACAACTCGACCGAGGTCGACCTGTTGGGCGTTCTCCCGTACCTGGTCGCCGAAGACCCGCGTCGCGGTCTCGTGATCGGCTTTGGCGGGGGCGGTACGGTCGATGCCCTGACGCACACCGCGCTCGAGGAGATCGAGGTGGTGGAGCTCGAGGGCCGAGTGATCGAAGCGGCCGACACCCTCTACGCCGGCGTCCCGCTCCCCCTCGAAGACCCCCGGGTCACGCTCCACCTGAACGACGGCCGCCACCACCTGCTGCTGCGGCGTCACCGGGGCGACGACGGCTACGACGTGATCGCCTCCCAGCCCAGCCATCCCTGGCTCGCCGGGGCCGCCAACCTATTCACCGAGGATTTCTTCGCCCTCGTGCGCGACAACCTGGCCGAGGGCGGCGTCTTTGCCCTGTGGCTGAACGGCTTTCGCATCGACTCCGAGTCGGCCCTCGCCGTGATCACGAGCTTCGACCGGGTCTTCCCGGGCGGGCACCTGGTGGGGGTGGGCGGCGACAACAGCCCGTGGAGCTCGCTCGTGCTGCTCGGCGGCCGACAGCCTGTGGTCTGGCGCAGCGTCGACGCAGCGGTGCGCCTGCGCGAAGCCGAGCTGTCCCGGGCGCTGGCGCTCCACGGATTCGAGAGCCCCGAGGAGCTGCTCGCGCTCTTCGAAGGCCCCGTCGGCGCGTTCGCCGCACTCGATCCCTCGCTCTCCAACACAGACGACAACGCCTTTCTCGAGGCGCGGATCCCGCGTCTGCGCACCTGGGGCACCCTCGACCCCGCGCCGATCCTCGAGCGGCTGCCCGCCGACACCCCGGTGCTTCCGCCGGTCGAGGGCGGGGTCGACCTGGTCGCCGTGAGCGACGCGATCCTCGACACCGCCTCCGGCGCCTCCCCGTGGCCGCTGCTCGGTCGCGCGCGGCGGCTACTCGACGTGCACGGCGAGCCCCTCGGTGCGGAGCGGGCGCTGCGTCGAGCGCGGGTCGACCTGCGCGACCCCGAGCGCGAGGCCGACGCCCGCCGCCGTCTCGAATCCCTCGCGGAAGAGCCGGCGTTGCGCCGTGCTGCACACCGCGCCCTCGGTCTCCACGCCGCGCTGCGGCGCGGCCAGCTCGCCGACGCCGCGCGCCACTTCGAAGCCGCCTACGCGGTGTCGGGAGCCCCCCAGGACGCCTACGACGCCGCGCGGGCCTGGCGCCGGGTCGACCGCGAGGCCGCTTGGCGCTGGGCGGCCCGGATCCCGGCGGCGGAGCGCGACTCCTTTCCGCGTCTCGCGCTCTACGACGCGGAGATCGCGCTGGCACGAGGGGCGCCGCCGCAGGAGCTCGCCGCCGCGCGGGACGCCCTCCTCCGCTACCGCGACACCGAGGAGGGGCGAAGCTTCGACGGGGTCAACGCGGTGGTCGCCGAGCTGTCGTTGCGGCTCGGAGACACCGGCGCCGCGCGGGCCTACTGGGACGCCGATCGCCGCGACCGGCAGCGGACCTCCGCACCGGTACGCGCCCAGCTCCAGGCGGCCCTCGCCCGCGACGACCCCGCCTCCGCCAATCGCCTCCTGGACGAGCTGTTGCGTCTGGCCCCGAGCGACCTGACGACGCTCCACGCCGTCGCGCGTGTCGCGCGGGCGCAGGGCGACGAGGAGGCCTTCGAGGCCGCTCTCGCCGAGATCGAACGCTGGTCGCCCACCCTGAGCGGCGGCCGCTTCGAGGCACAGCGGATCCGTCGCTCCGCGCGCGCCCTCGACGCGTCCGGGCCCGAGGGCTGGGGCGGCGCTCCCGCGGACGGCCCGGCGACCGCTGTCCCCGGGGAGCGCGGCTGAGGGCTGCGTCCCCACCCCACAGAAGTCGACGCGGTTGACACGCTTCCCGGCGGCGGCTTACGTTCCGCTGCCTCGCGCTCCCATCGTCTAGCGGTCTAGGACGCGGCCCTCTCAAGGCCGAGACACGGGTTCGATTCCCGTTGGGAGCGCCACCCTCTCCGCTGTGGCGTCTCTTCGGAAGTGAGGTCTGTGTGAAGGAATTCGCCTTCGCCTTTCTCGACTGCGAGTTCGGCGGCCTCGACCCGGAGCGGCACGACATCACCGAGATCGCGGCGATCGTGACCGACTACCGCCTGGCCGAGCTCGGCCAGGGCGAGTGGAAGGTGACGGCGCGCGCCGACCGCATCACCAAGGAAGCCGCGGCGATCTCGGGCTACGACGCCAAGACCTGGGAGCGCGAGTCGGTACCGGTGCGCCAGGCGCTGACCGATTTCGCCGCCCTGCTCCCGCCGGGCAAGGTCGTCCTCCCGGCGGGCCAAAACGTGCGGATGGACGTCCAGTTCCTCGAGCGCGCCTACCGCAACTGCGGCATCCCCTATCCCTTCGACTACCACGTGATCGACCTGGTGACGCTCTACTACGGCTGGTCGTTGGTGCACGGCGAGGTGGTGCCGGCGCTCTCGCTCCGCCAATCCGCGACGGCGGCAGGGCTCGCCGACGGCGAGGTGCCCCACCGCGCCCTCGCCGACGCGCGACTCACCCTCGACACCTTCCGACACTACGTCGGTCAGCTCGCCCCGCGCCGCGAGGTCGACCCCTCCTGAAGCGCGGCCTGTCGGCGCCGCCACTTGCGCACGGCGCGCCGGTCGAAGGCCGCGAGCACGCGCCAGGGCAAGCTCCGCGGGCGCAGACACAGCGCCGAGCCGAAGTCGATCAAGATGGGACGCCCCTCGGCGTCGACCAGGATGTTGCTCCGGTGGCGCAGGTCGAGGTGCACGACCCCGCGCTCGTGCATCGCCTCGACGTCGGCGGCGAGCGCGTCGAAGAACTCGGGGCGTAGATGCCGCCGGACCCGCCGCGAGAGGGGACGCCCCGGGCGGTAGGCGACGGCAAAGCTCAGGGCGTCGACGGCGGCGAGCAGCCGCGGCACCGCGGGGTGACCTTCGAGGGCGCGGTAGGCGCGCACCTCCTGTCGGGTCGACCACGGTCCCCAGAGCCAGCGCACCGGCGCGCTCCGCGCGGCGAAATCTTTCCAGACAAAGGTCCCGTGGTCGCCGTCCACGAGCCAGACATCGGGGTTCCACGCCCGGCCTCGGTGCAGCAGCCGCCGCGGAGACCCTTCGAGGTCGCTGCGCTCGAGTTGGTTGGCCGCGTGCATACCCACCCCGCCTCGCAAGACCCGGGTGTAGCTCGTCCGCGGCGCGGCTGGCTAGGAGTTGAGGAAGTTCTCCAGCCCGGGCGCGCCGTCGGCCAGAGCCCGCCGCATCCGGTAGAGGTTCGCCTTGATCGCGTCCTCGGATTTCCCGAGCGCCTGGGCGATCGAGCGGATCGGCTGCCGGCGCAGGTGTTTGAGGTGAAAGATCCGGCGCTGGAGCGGGGTCAGGTCGTCGCTCAAGAGCTCCCCGCAGCGGTCGAGCATCCGCCGCGCGTCGACCGCGCGGTCGGTCGCGGGGACGTCCGCCGCGACCGTCTCCGCGGCGGTGTCGTCGATCGATTCGAGACGCGGGCGTTTGCCGCGGAAGCGCCGGTTGACCTTGTTCCGCGTGATCCCGAACACCCAGACCAGCAAGGTGGATTCACCACGGAAGCTCCCGAGGTTGTAGAAGACCGTCTCGAAGACCTCTTGGGTAACGTCCTCGGCTTCCGCGGGATCGCGCAGACGCTTGAGTGCGAAGCGGTAGACCCGCGGGAAGTAGTCGTTGTAGAGCTCGGCGAAGTGACTCCGGCTCCCCGCGAGGATGTGCTGGATCAATTCGCGTTCGCGTTCGGCCGCGGTCGGGCGGCGGCCCGCAGCGATCGGCGCTTGACTGGGTTTCGGGGTGGGGCGGGCCGCGGTCGCGGAAGGGGAGTGAGTGGCCAAGGGAGTCCTCGCTGGGCTGTGGTGCGCGTGCTTCGAGAAGGGGTGCAAACTGCAATGCGAGAAGAGCAACGGGCGTGCCACGGCTCCGCTGCCAGGGGAAACAACTCCCTAAGTGACTGATGTCAGAAGAGAAAATTCGACTGAGACGCGCCCTGCAGAAAATTTCGCGACGCGCCGCGCGTGGGCAGTCAGCTTCCCAGGGAGGGAAGTCCTCTACTTTGCGCTCTAGTTGCACATCACAAGGGGTTCCGAGGGATTAGTGCGCTTCCTCCAGGCGCCGCAGACTGAAAAGAATGAGGTTTTGGAGGCTGATTGCTGGCGGATTCTGGATGTCTAGGCGCCTGGATCGCGACCGACGTCACCGGCCCGGCGCGATGAAAGTGCGTTGACGCCGCCCGTGGTTGAGTGGACATCGAAAGCGATGACGAAGACGTGCCCGCCGAGGAACCTCCGAAGGAGCCGGAGCCGAAGGCCTCGCGTGTCTGGAAAGCTGGCCGCTCGGTCCGCGCAGAGGAGACCCAAATCGCCCCGAAGCTGAGAGGCTCCGGGGCGATCCGCTCTTCCATGCCTTCCACGCCACGATGGCGCGGCGACCGCCGCAACCGCCGGCAAGTAAGGCAAACCGTCGGCGACTTGGCCTTGATTTCCCGCTGACGGTCCTGCGCCCGCTGGGGTTTCCCATAACGGTGACTGGTAGCGACAGGCTCCCTCGGAGCCCCGCCGGCACACCTTGTCACGAGGGGGAGCGGCCCTCTGTTTTGCAATATCTGGGTCCGCCCGTCTTCGAGCCAATTGGCCCTTCGGGACTGCTACGGGTGGGCGCCGAACGGTGCGTGGATTGCCAGCACTTGGTTCGGCCGGAAGCGACACGGTCATCGGCGCCAGATCTGTCGAATCAGGTGAAGCAGCCAGGCCCTGTTCACGCGGTCGTGCTCAGCGAGTTCACTGCGAACAGCGGCGTCGTGGGCGGCAAGGGCGGCGAGCAACGCATCTACATCGCTTGGAGCGTCAAGAGTCACGCGCAGATCCTTCAAGGATGCGTACATCTCGGCGCCCGGCAGACCCGGGCCGAAAACGGTGCCCGCCGCGAACGCCGTGAAGCTGACCCGGTAGGTGCGTCCGTTCCGTAGGAGCGCGGTGAAACCGCCGCCGAGGTCGTTGAGGTTCGCCTGCTCCTGGGTGATAGCGAGAGCGTCTATGCCGAGCGGTTGGACCAGATCCTTCGCCGTAAGCGTTTGGGTAGCGATCACCACGCCCGGCTCGCCGCCGGTCACATCCGAGAGTGTGAGGACCAGACCAACCTCATCAAAAAACCCGGCGGCTCCGATAACAGTCCAGTCGGCATCGTAGGTGACCGAGACCTGCGCGAGGATCGGACCTTCCGAATCCCTGACGGTGAAATCGCCAAACAGGGAGGCGCTCGCGTTGTTGACTTCACCGATCCCTATCGGAAGAAGGGGTGCGAAGATTGCTCGCACGTCCCGATCGTCCTCATCGAATCCGGTGCGTCGAAACAACCCGGAACGGTCGCTATTTCCCCAGCGCGGGCCGCGGCAATCGGTCACGCTTATATCCTCGACCCGACACTCGCGCGAGCCACTCAAGTCAGAAGCTGCGAAGACCTTGGTCTCCCCGGGTGCAATTGCGCTCGCGGGGGCCGACACGACGAAGGCCAAGGCCAAGCCGAAAAGGGAATGCAGCGCGGTGGAGTGCCGCTCGAGGGGCGAGACCGTGGGGGGCATAATGTTGTCCTTTCCCCCCTGTGCGGACTCTATAT
>CAJHXS010000225.1_pt1 | contig 16644 bp, 13 predicted proteins | sample 9198591 | NCBI WGS metagenome assembly CAJHXS01 (sample SAMEA7708347, study PRJEB35096) | sediment metagenome | biome: marine neritic benthic zone biome [ENVO:01000025]; feature: sediment [ENVO:00002007]; material: shallow marine sediment [ENVO:03000034] sea grass bed [ENVO_01000059] ... | reverse complement strand
CCGCCGCCGGGGCGCGCGACGCTAGCGGCGACTCAGGGCGGTGGGCGGGCGGGGGTCGAGGGAGAAGGTGTCCCGCATCCAGAGCCAGAAGGGCGGCAGAGACTGGTCGGGAGCGACCCGCACGTAGCGAGCCCGGGCGGACGCCGCCGCCTCCTCGCAGCGCCCCGCCATGCACAGGGCGTACACCCGGTAGCGGAAGGCGTTGCGAGCGACATTCGGCGCCGACTCCGCGACCGCGAAGACCTCGGCGGCGGCGCTCCACTCCCTGGCGGCGAGGTGGTGGACGCCGCGGAAGTAGTGGGCCTCGGGGTGCGCCGGGTCGCGGGCCAGCACGCGGTCGAGGACCGGGCCCAGGTCGGCGTCGGCGCCGAGCATCCACAGCGCCGGCGCCCGGAGCCGGCTGCCGGTGAGCACTTCGTGGAGCTCGGGAAAGGGCGAGTCGCGCTCGACGAAGAAGCGGTTGCCGAACTGGTTGATCAGCGCCTGGGTCTCGAACCAGTCGAGCGCCGCCTCCCGCCACGGCGCCGGCCAGAGCCGGGCGATCAATGGGCTCTGGGTGAAGCGCTCGCGCGCCGCCACCACGTCCCAGAAGCGCTCGCGGAGCGGCGGGTAGCGCTCGTTGGCGTTGTCCGTCGCGAGGACCCGTTTGGGGAAGTCGTCGGTGAGGGGTGGGATATTGCGCGTCAGGCGCTCCAGCCAAGCCGCGTCGCCGATGAAGAGCGCGCCGAGCTGTCCGGGGTCTTCGAAGCCCAGGCCGGCCATCTCCGCGGCGACCCGGGGCCGCTGCCACTGGGCGGCGAAGTGGGTGGCGTCGACGGGGCCCGTGGCGTCGCGCGTGCCCACCATCATCAGGTTCCCGCCCATCCCGTGCCACAGCGAGCAGTCGGCGAAGGCGTCGCAGAACCCGCGCAGGATCGAGAGCGTCGCGCGGTCGCTGAGCGACTGGATCGGCAGCCAGTAGGTGGCGATGCCCCCCGGCGCGAGACGGCGGTGCACGCGTTCGAAATGCTCGCGGGTGTAGAGGTTCACCACGCCGCGCACATTGGGCGGCGGCGGCTCGCCGGTGATCAGGTCGTAGCGTCGCTCGCTCGCCTCGAGGTAGTAGCGCCCGTCCTCGATGTGGACGGCGACCCGGGGGTCGCGGAGCGGGTGCTCCGACGCGACCGGGTGGACGAGATCGCTCATTTCGAGGACGTCCCGGGAGATGTCGACGACGTCGATCCGACGGAGGCTCTCGGTGTCGGTCAGCGCCTTGGCGGTGGAGCCGACGCCGTAGCTGATGAGCAGCGCGGACTCGAGCTCCGGGTGGAGCGCGGCGGGCCAGTAGACGTAGAGCTTCATGTAGCGGCGCGCCGTCACGTAGCTCGCCGACATCGAGTAGCCGTTGGTGATGAGACGGTGGGAGTGCGGCTCGCCGAAGGCGTGGTTCTCGAGGTAGGCGATCGTCTCGGTGGGCGTCTCGCGGACCCCGACCAGCACACCGCCGCCGGGGCCGAGGTGACGTTCGACCGAGCCCCGGAGGTGGACGTCGCGCATCGCGCCGAAGGGAAAGAGCGCCGCCGCGACGAGGGCTGCGGCGCAGCCTGCCCAGCCGACGCGGCGGGCCGCGCCGCCGGCGAGGAGGAGCGCGGCGGCGAGCGCGAGGTAGAGGGCACAGAGCGCGAAGAGCGAGCGCTCCATCCCGAGAAGCGGAAGGAGCGCGAAGCCGGCGACCAGGGAGCCCAGCGCGGCGCCCAGAGTGTTGGCGAAGGCGAGGGAGCCGGCGGCGCGCGCGGCGCTCGGCGCCGCTCGGCGCAACGCCGCGCCGAGCACGGTGAAGAGAACGCCCGAGAGCAGCGAGACCGGGAACATCAACGGCAGAGCGAGACGCAGCAGCTCGCCGCCGCTGTTCGCGGTGCGGGTCGGATCGCTCCAGACGAAGGGCACGGCGGCGTAGGAGACGACCCCGCAGACCGCGGCCAGCGCCGCCACGGGGGCGGCCCACTCGGCGAAGACGGGGTCGCGGCGCAGCAGGGCGCCGCCGACAAGGCCTCCGGTGGCGATCCCGGCGAGCACCACGGCGAGCATCGCGGCGAAGGACGAAGACTCACTCACCACGTAGAGCAACAGAAACCGGAACCAGACGACCTCGAGGGCCAGCAGCGCAAAGCCGGAGACGAAGGCCGCGGCGACCCAGGGTGCGACGCCGCCGTTGGTTTCGGCAACCGTTCGCGCGGTCTCGGCAGGGGCGGGCGGGTCGATCGGTGCGGGTGCGCCCGGGGTCGTGAGACGCGTCGCCACGAGCATCGCGGCTCCGGCGGCAGCGAGGCCCGCGGCGCCCGCGGCGAGCGCCGTGCCGCGGATGCCCAGCCCGTCGATCAACGCGAACTCCGCCACGAGCACGCCGGCGACGGCGCCCAGCGTGTTCCAGCCGTAGAGCCGGCCCAGAATCGCGCCAAAGCTCGGCTCGCGCGCGGCGAGCACTTGCGTGAGGAGAGGGAGGGTCGCGCCCATCGCGGTGGAGGGCACGAGGAGGAGCCCGAACGCGACGGCGAAGCGCAGCGGGTTCACCACCCACGGCTGCTCGAGGAGCGGGCCGAAGACGCGGGCCAACGCGCCGCCAACCCCGGGGAGCGCGTAGACCAGCGCGATCCCGGTGACGGCGACCCCGGCCTCGAGGGCCGCGTAGGTGCGGAGCGGGTGGGGGAGCCGGTCGCCGACCCGGGCCGCCACGGCGTTGCCCACCGCGAGACCCCCCATGAATCCCGCCAGGACCAGGCTCGTGGCCCAGACGCTGCTTCCGAGGGCCAGACCGGTCTGGTGGAACCACAGCGCCTCGAAGGCCAGCGAGGCCGCGCCGGTCACGAAGAAGATCCCACAGAGAAGAGCACCCATTTCGGCCCTTAACGGCAGGTTCTGCCGGTGGGTGGAGCGCCCCGTGGGCTCCGCCGAGGCCGGTACTCGAAATGGTCTCGGGATTCTGAGATAAGTGTTGGAGTTTGCAGGAAATTGCCAGTTTTTCAGAGCGCATCGACCGCGCTCGCCGCAGGCGACTCCGCTATATCGCTGGGAAGGAGGTGCGCGCGATGGAGCTCGGACTCGCCGGCAAGACGGTGATCGTCACAGGGGGGAGCAAGGGAATCGGGCGCGCGACGGCCCTCGCGTTGGTCGCGGAAGGCGCCTCGGTGCTCGCCTGCGCGCGCGGGCAGGAGGCCCTCGACGCGTTGGAGGCCGACGCGCACAGCGCCGGTCCGGGGCGGGTCGCCACCGTGGCGGCCGACCTCTGCGGTGGCGAGGGGATCGAGCGGGTGGTCGCCGCGGCGGTCGACACCTACGGGCGGATCGACGTGCTGATCAACAACGCCGGGAGCGCGCGCCCGGGCGCATTCCTCGAGCTCGCGGATCAGGACTGGATGGATGATTGGCAGCTCAAGTTCTTCGGCTACGTCCGCATGGCCCGCGCGGTCCTGCCCCAGATGGAGCATCAGAGTGGCGGCGGCGTGGTCGTGAACGTGATCGGGACCGGCGGGCTGCGCCCGATGGCCGCCTACATGATCGGCGGCGCGGCCAACGCCGCGCTCAACCACTTCACCAAGGCGTTGGCCGACGAGGGTTCGAAGCGGGGCGTCCGGGTGGTCGGGATCAACCCGGGTCCGATCCTCACCGAGCGTCTCCAGCGCTTCCTCGACACCTTCAGCCCCGAGGCCGGAAGCCCCGAGGAGGCGCTGCGCAACATGACGCCGCTCGGCCGGGTGGGGGAGCCCGACGAGGTGGCGTCGCTGCTGCTCTTCCTCGCCTCCGAGCGCGCCGCCTTCATCCACGGCGCCAACATCACGATCGACGGCGGGGCCAACCCCGGGTTGATGGGGTAGCGGCCGGGGGCGAGCTCGCCGCTCGCCCAGCCAGCGGGGTGCGCGGGCCCGGGCAGACCTGGTACAACCGGGGGGCGCCGGACGCCCGCGGGCCGCCGGCGCCCAACCCCCGCCCGCAGGGAAGGCGCGACGGCGCGATGAACACCCTCCGCGATCAGGCCTGCATCGTCGGTGTCGGGCACACCGAGTACTCGAAGGACTCCGGGCGCAGCGAGATGGAGCTCGCCTGCGAGTCGATCCGCGCCGCGATGGACGACGCCGGGATCGACCCGGAAGACCTCGACGGCATCGCCAAGTACAGCTGGGACAACAACGACCCGGTGTTGATCGCCAAGAACCTCGGGCTGCCCCGGCTCAATTTCTTCGGCGAGGTGCCCTACGGCGGCGGCGGCGGACCGGTGGGCTCGGTGCTCCTGGGGGCGATGGCGGTCGCCACCGGGCAGGCCAAGGCGGTGGTCGCGTTCCGCGCGATGAACGAACGCTCGGGGCGGGGCACACCGCGTTTCGGCCAGGGCTCGCGGAGCCCCGGGGCCCGAGGGACCGCAGCCTTTCACGCGCCCTACGGGCTCTTCAGCCCCGCCCAGATGGTGGGGATGGCCGCTCGGCGCCACATGCATCTCTACGGTACCGAGAGCGTCCACTTCGGCGAGATCGCCGTCGCGGTGCGCCACCACGCGAACCACAACCCCGGGGCCACGATGTACGGGCGCCCGATGACCCTCGACGACCACCAGAATTCGCGGATGATCTCCGACCCGGTGCGGCTCCTCGACTGCTGTCTCGAGACCGACGGCGGCGCCGCGGTGATCATCACCACCCCGGAGCGCGCCCGTGACCTCGCCCAGCCCCGGGTGTTCATCGCCGGCGGCGGGATGGGCGGCGGCGGGTGGAACGACCGCGAGGTCGTGAAGAACGTCGAGTCGCCCGAGACCGAGTCGACCGTGATCGCGCGCCACGTCTTCGAAGACGCCGGGATTCGCCACGACGACATCGACGTGCTCTTTCTCTACGACCACTTCACGCCCCTCGTGTTGATGGCGATGGAGGAGTACGGCTTCTGCAAACGGGGCGAGGGCAAGGACTTCGTCGTCGGTGGCCGGCTGCGCTGGCCCGACGGCGCCCTCCCGCTCAACACCAGCGGGGGCAACCTCTCCGAGGGCTACATCCACGGCATGCAGAACAACATCGAGGCGGTGCGCCAGCTGCGCGGTCAGGCGCGCTGCCAGCTCGACGGGGCGCGCCACGCCTTCGTGGCCTCGGGCAACGCCGTGCCCACCTCGGCGATGATCCTGCGGAGCGACACATGAGTACCCCCACCTCGTTTCCCTATCCCGTTCCCGCGTTCGGGGTCGAGCCCTATTGGGAGGCCTGCAACCGCGAGGAGCTGGTGATGCAGCGCTGCACGGGCTGCTCGCGGTTGCGCTGGATGCCCGCGCCGATCTGCGCGGAATGCGGCAGCAACGAGGCCACCTGGGAACCCCTCTCGGGCCGAGGACGTGTCACCACCTGGACCGTCGTCACCCACCCGGTGCACCCCGCCGCGGTCGACCGGGTGCCCTACGTGGTCGCCGAGATCGAGCTCGAGGAGCAGACCGGGCTGCGGATGATCGCGGGTCTGTTGGGGATCGAGCCCGACGCGGTGACGATGGACCTCGGGGTGCGGGTCGAGTTCGAGACCCACCCGAGCGGACAAAAGCTCCCGATGTTCCGGCCCGAGGCGTAGCGCCGTGGCCGACCCCGGCAGCGCCGCGCGGCGACACGGCGGCCAGATCCTGGCCGGGGGGCTCGCGGCCCAGGGCTGTGAGTATGTGTTTTGTGTCCCCGGGGAGAGCTTTCTCGCCGCCCTCGACGGCCTCCACGACACCCCGCCGATCCGCACCATCGTGTGTCGCCAGGAGGGCGGGGCGGCGATGATGGCGGAGGCCTACGGCAAGCTCACCGGCCGGCCGGGGGTGTGTATGGTGACCCGCGGGCCGGGGGCGACCAACGCGGCTTCGGGGGTCCATGTGGCCTTCCAGGACTCGACCCCGATGCTGCTCGTGGTCGGCCAGGTCGGGCGGGGCATGGTCGACCGAGAGGCCTTCCAGGAGATCGACTACCGCCGCATGTACGGCCAGATGGCCAAGTGGGTGGCCCAGGTCGACGACACCGCGCGGATTCCCGAATACCTGAGCCGCGCGTATCACGTCGCCGTGTCGGGGCGCCCCGGACCGGTGGTGCTCGCGCTCCCCGAGGACGTGCTCTCCGGCGGCGCCCAGGTCGCCGACGCCCGGCCCGCGACCCCGGCCTTCCCCAAGGTCTCGCAGGAGGATCTCGAGGCGTTCCGGGAGCAGCTCGCCGCGGCGACCCGCCCGATGATGATCGTGGGGGGCGGCGGCTGGAGCGCCGAGACGGCCACCGATCTGATGCGTTTCTCGGAGCAGAACCACCTGCCGGTATGCGCGTCGTTCCGCTGTCAGGATTACGTCGACAACCGCCACCCCTACTACTGCGGGCACGCGGGCATCGGAATCCACCCGAAGACGGCCGCCCGTCTGCGCGAGTGCGACCTCCTGATCGTGCTCGGCGCCCGGCTCGGCGAGATCACCTCCTCGGGCTATCGACACGTCGCGATCCCCACCCCGCAGATGCGCTTCGTCCACATCCACCCGGGCGCCGACGAGATCGGCCGGATGTACCGCCCGGACCTCGCGATCAACTCGGTCTCACCGGCCTTCGCCCGCGCCGCGGCGGGGCTCGGCGCCCTCGAGGAGGCCGGCGGCTGGCGCGGCTGGGCCGACGAGACCGCGGCGGAGTACCGCGACTCGCGCAAACCGGTGGCGACGCCCGGCGCGCTACAGCTCGAACACGTCGTGGCCCACGTGGGCGAGCGGCTCGGCGACCGCGACATCGTGACCAACGGCGCCGGGAACTACGCGGCCTGGGTGAACCGCTACTACCCCTACCGGGGCTACCGCAGCCAGCTCGCGCCCACCTCCGGCTCGATGGGCTACGGCCTACCGGCCGCCATCAGCGCCGCGCTCGTCCATCCCGAGCGCAAGGTGGTGTGCTTCGCGGGCGACGGCTGCTTTCTGATGACGGGGCAGGAGCTGGCGACCGCGGTCCGCTACGGGCTGGACCTCGTCGTGATCGTCGCCAACAACGGCATGTACGGCACGATCCGCATGCACCAGGAACGCAGCTACCCGAAACGCGTCCACGGCACCGAGCTGGTGAACCCCGACTTCGCGCGGCTCGCCGAGAGTTACGGCGCGCTCGGGCTGCGCGCAGCGACCAACGCGGAGTTCGACCGCGTCTTCGCCCGAGCCCTCGACCACGAGGGCCCGGCCTTGATCGAGGTGGCGGTCGACCCCGAGGCGCTCTCGCCGGTCGCCACGTTGAGCGAGGTGCGCGAGCAGGCGCTGGCGAGAGAGTCCAGGGCCGAGTAGGCCACGCTGGCGCCCGGGGTTGGATCAGCAGGCGCTGGCGAGAGAGTCCAGGGCCGAGTAGGCCACGCTGGCGCCCGATGGTGGATCAGCAGGCGCTGGCCCGGGAGGCGGCGGCCGAGTAACGAGCCCCTAGCTCCGCGTCGCGCCGATCACGGCGTGCGCCTCGATCTCGATGAGCCAGTCGGGATCGAAGAGCCCGGCGACCAGCACGGCGGTGGAGACGGGGCGCACCGTTCCGAAGACGTCGCCGTGGACCTCCGCGATGGCGTCGATGTCCCCCGCGCGCACCGCGTAGACCCGCGTGAGCACCACCTCGTCGAGGCTCGCGCCGGCTTCGCGGAGGGCGCCCTCGATTACCTCGAGACAGCGCCGGGTCTGGGCGCGGGCGTCGCCGACCCCCACCGTGCGGCCGTCGGGGCCGATTGCCGCGGTGCCCGCCACGAAGACCTGATCGCCGGCGCGCACCGCGCGGGAGAAGCCAAAGGAATCGGCGAAGGGGCTCACCGCCGGCACCTGGGTTCGCTGCATGGGTCCCTCCCCGCGTCTGCACCAAAACCGGCGCCGACCGCGTCGGAGCTAGAATGCCACGATCGGAGGGACGAGCCGTGGCGTATCGCATCGCAGTCGACACCGGGGGCACCTTTACCGACGTGGTGGTCGCGGACGGCCGCGGGGCGCTGACGGTCGGTAAGGCACCGACCACCCCCGAACGCAGCTTCGAGGGCGTGTCCCAGGGCCTGGTGGACGCGGCCGCGAACCTCGCTGTCCCGGTGGAGACGCTGATCGCCGAGACCGAGGTGTTGATCTATGGCAGCACCCGGGCGACCAACGCGATCGTCACCGGCGCCACCGCGCGCACCGCGATGCTGCTCACCGAGGGCTTCCCCGACGTCCTCGTCTACCGCAGCGGCGGCAAACGCGGCCCCTTCGAGCTCGATGTCGAGCCCCCCGACCCCTACGTGCCCCGGCGGCTCACCTACGAGGTGCCCGAGCGGGTGAACGCCGAGGGCGGCGTGGAGACGGCGCTCGACGAGGCGCGCGTGCTCGAGGTGATCGAGACGCTGCGCCGCGAGCGGGTCGAGGCCGTCGCCGTGTGTCTGCTGTGGTCGATCGCGAACCCCGAGCACGAGCTCCGGGTGGGCGCCTTGTTGCGCGAGCACCTCCCCGGCGTCGCGGTGACCCTCTCGCATCAGCTGAACCCGATTTTGCGTGAATATCCGAGGGCTTCGTCGACTGCCATTGATGCATCGCTGAAGCCTTTGATGCAGGCCCACCTGCGCGGCCTCGAAGCCGACCTGCGCGCCGCGGGCTACGCCGGCGAGCTCCTGATCAGCACCTCTTCCGGCGGGGTGATGCACCTGGAGGACGTGGTCGAGCGCCCGGTCTACATGGTGAAGTCGGGGCCGGCGATGGCGCCCCTCGCGGGGCTCGCCTACGCGGGCGCCGAGGGGTTTGGCGACGACGTGCTGATCGTCGACACCGGCGGCACGACCTTCGACGTCAGCCTGATCCGCGCGGGACAGGTGAAGTACACCCGGCAGACCTGGCTCGGCGGCGAGTTCCGCGGCCACGACCTCGGGATGTCGACGGTGGACGTGCGCAGCGTCGGCGCCGGCGGGGGATCGATCGCCTGGATCGACCCGGGCGGGCTGCTGCGGGTGGGCCCCGAGAGCGCGGGGTCGGCCCCGGGCCCCGCCTGCTACGGCGCCGGGGGGACGGCCCCGACGGTGACCGACGCGGCGGTGGTGCTGGGCTACATCGACGCCGACCACTTTCTCGCCGGCCGGATGCGTCTCGACCGCGACGCGGCCCGCGACGCGGTCCGGACGATCGCCGAGCCCCTCGAGATGACGTTGTCGGAAGCCGCCTCGGCCATCCTCACGATCGCCAGCGAGACGATGATCAAGGCGATCGAAGAGATCACGGTGAACGACGGGGTGAACCCCCGGGAGAGCGTGCTGGTGGCCGGCGGAGGCGCCGCGGGGCTCAACATCCTGCCCATCGCCCAGGCCCTCGGGTGCACCCGGGTGCTGCTCCCCAAAACCGCCGGGGCGCTCAGCGCCTGCGGCGCGCAGTACTCGGACATCGTCTCCGAGTTCTCCGCGAGCCGCTACGCCCGCACCGACCGCTGGCCCTTCGAGGCCGCACGGGAGGCCGTCGCGTCGATCCGCGAGCGGATGGCCGGGTTCGAGGAGGAGCTCCGCGGCAAGGGGATCGACCGCTTCGAACGCGAGCTCTTCGTCGACGCCCGCTATCTCAACCAGCAGTGGGAGCTCGAGCTCAAGATCCCCTTCGAGGAGATCGCCGACGACGCGGGTCTCGAGGCGCTGGTGGACGCCTTCCACGAGACCCACGAGCGGCTCTACGGGGTGCGCGAGCCGGGGGCGAGTCTCGAGTGTCTCAACTGGAAGGGGCGTCTCACCGCGCGTCTCGAGCGGCCCTCGGCGGACGCGGCCCGGGCCGGCGGGGCCGCGAGCGCCCGCGCCGAGCGCAGCGCCAAGGCCTTCTTCCCGGACGCCGGTGAGACCGAAACCCCGATCTACGCCGGCGACACCCTCCCGGCCGACACGCTGATCGAGGGTCCGGCGATCATCGAAGAGCCCACCACGACGGTCGTCGTCTATCCGGGGATGCGCGCCCGGGTGAGCGGCCAGGGCAACTACGTGCTCGAGCCAGCGGCCCCGGCCCGCGCTGCGGACGACGACGCCGAGATCGACCCGGTCTCCCTCGCCGTGATGTCGAACCGCATCGACGCGATCACCCGGGAGATGACGCTGATCGTGCTGCGCTCGGCGCGCTCCGCGGTGATCGGCCAGTCGCGGGACGTGAGCTGCGCGATCGTCACCGCGGACAACCGGGTGCTGGCCACCGCGGAGGGGTTGCCGGCCCACATCTTTGGCGCCCACCTCCAGACCCGCTCGATGTGCGAGCTCCACCCCGAGCTCCGCCCGGGCGACGCCTTTCTCCACAACGACCCCTACCTGGGGAACTCCCACGCGGCGGATATCTCGGTGCTGGTGCCGGTGATCGTCGACGGCGAGCACCTCTTCTCGATCTCGGTGAAGGGGCACCAGGCCGATATCGGCAACGCGTTGCCCACCACCTACATGCCCCACGCGAAGGACGTGTACGAAGAGGGCGCGTTGATCTTCCCGGCGGTGCAGGTGCAACGCGACTACCGCGACATCGACGACGTGATCCGGATGTGCCGCCGACGCATCCGGGTACCCGACCAGTGGCACGGCGATTACCTGTCACAGATCGGCGCGGCGCGGATCGGGGAGCGCCGTCTCTCCGACTTCGTCCACAAGTACGGTGCCGAGCGCGTACGCGCCTTCGTCGAGGCGTGGTTCGACTACTCGGAGCGCCGCGCGGACCACGCGATCCGCAAGATGCCGAAGGGCCGGCTGGTGCAGCGGGGCACCCACGATCCGCTCGGAGACTTCCTGCCCGAGGGCATCGAGCTCGAGGTGAAGATCGACATCGACCCCGACGCCGGGGTGATCGTGAACGACCTCACCGGCAACCCCGATTGTCTCGACTCGGGGCTGAACCTCACCGAGGCCACCGCCACGGTGTACGGCTTCCAGGGCATCTTCAACTGTCTGGACAACGACATCCCGCCCAACGCCGGGAGCTTCCGGCGGGTGCAGGTGAAGCTCAGGGAGAACTGCTGTGTCGGCATCCCGCGCTTCCCGCACAGCTGCTCGGTGGCCACCACCAACCTCGGCGATCTGCTGGTGAACATCGGCCAGGCCGCCTTCACCCAGCTCGGCGACGGCTTCGGGCTCTCGCAGGGCAACATGTGCTTTGGCGGCGCGATGGGGGTGATCTCGGGGCGCGACTGGCGCAACGACGACGCCGTCTACATCAACCAGATCTACCTCCAGGGGGGCGGCGGCCCGGCGTCGCCGCGCACCGATGGCATGGTCTATCTCCTGATCCCGGTGGGCGCGGGGCTGCTCTACCGCGACAGCGTCGAGGTGACCGAGCAGCGCTTCCCGATGCTGCTGCGGACCCTGCGGATCCTCCCCGACAGCTGCGGCGCCGGACGGCAGCGCGGCGGGCCCGGGAGCGAGGTGGTGCTCGGCCCCCGCCGCAACGCGATGACGGTGAGCCTGCTGGGCGGGGGGAAGGAGTACCCGCCCCGGGGCGTCCTCGGCGGCCGCGACTCGGCGCCGAGCTACAACGGCCGACTCCGCGCCGACGGGAGCGAGGCGGAGATCCCCCCGGCCACGATGGTGGAGCTCGAGCCGGGGGAGTGGCTGCGCGCCGTCGACTCCGGGGGCAGCGGCTACGGCGACCCGGCCGCGCGCGACCCGGAGGCCGTGCTGCGGGACGTCGAGGAGCGCTACGTGAGCCCCGAAGCCGCCCTCGCGGTGTACGGTGTGGCGCTGCGCCGAGACCCGGAGAGCGGGCGCTACACGGTCGACGCCGCCGGGACGGAGGGGCGACGCAACGCGCTCCGCGCGGGCTGAGCGCGGTTACTCATCGGGTCGGCGTCGAGCGCGGTTACTCGATCGGGTCGGCGTCGAGCGCGGTTACTCGATCGCCACCATCTGCTGGGCGTCGAAGCCCTCGACTGCCCGCTGGCGCCCGAACATCTCGACGGCGGGCGAGATCTCCATCAGCGAGAGCGCGAGCAGGTAGAGGTCCCGCGCGTCGTCGGGCATCTCGTCCAGCGGAAACTTGTTCAGGTGCGCGACGACCGCGTCCATCCTCGGCTTCATCGTGTCGTAGAGGTCGCGGATCTCGTCCATCGAGGCCGCGTAGCGCCGGGCGTGGCGCTCGCGTTCGGTGGGGAGCACCCAGGCCGAGAAGCGCTCGAGGTCGGCGAAGTCCGCGGGCAGCCGGCTCACAGCGAGACCCCGCAGGTCTCTTCCCAGACCTCGTGGAAGTGGCGGATCTGGATCTCTTCGTCTTGAAAGTGGAAGTGCGGGTTCGCCCGCGAGGCCAGCCCCGACTGCACTTCCTCGTGGGCGATGATGTCCTCGTGGAGGATGTCGCGCACCTGACACTTGGCGTACTCGAGGGCCAGGCTCTCCCCGGCGTTCCGCGGCGGCACGAAGTACATGCCGATCTCCCAGCGCGTCTCGTCCACTGTCTTGGGCCAGAAGTTGTAGGTGAGGTAGGAGTCCGCGTCGGCGCCGCGCACCACCAGGATCGCGAAGTTCGGAAAGATCGTATAGAAGTCGAAATCGCCGATCAGCGGCAGCCGGTGCTCGTCGCGGCTCTTGCCGTAGGCCACCTCGTCGAGGGGTACGCTGTCCCTCTCCACCGGCGCCTCCGACGAGTAGATGCTGTGCTTGCCGTGGAAGCGCACGTCCTGCAGCCGCACGTAGCGGCCGTCTTTCTTGACCGCAAACTCCGGGATCGTCGCGCGGTGCTGGAAGGGCACGTGGTAGAGCTCGTTCTGCGCCGACAACGCGGTCTTCCAGTTGGCGTGCTCCTCGACGCGGTACTGGTAGACCCGTCGGAAGGGGCTGAAATCGCCGCCTTCCATCTCGTCGACCACCCCGCCCAGGTACTCGTGGAGTGTCCACTGCGGCTCGGGGTCGAGGTTCACAAATAGAAAGCCGTGCCACTCGTCGAGGGCGATCGGCTTGAGACCGAGCTTCGACTTGTCGAGGTCGTGGAAGTTGCTCTCGTCGGTGATGTTGCGGAGGGCGCCCTCGTTGTCGAACACCCAGCAGTGGAACCCGCACATGAAGGTATTGGCGTGGCCTTCCTTGTCCCACACCAGGTGGTTGCTGCGGTGGGTGCAGACGTTGTGGAAGGCGCGGATCGCGCCGTCTCGGCCGCGGGTGACCAACACCGAGACGTTGCAGGCCTCGATGTCCTCGACGAAGTAGTCGCCCGGGTTGGGGAGCCGGTCGACCCGCCCGATGTTGAGCCAGCAGCGCCGGAACACCTTCTCGCGCTCCACGGCGTAGAGCTCGGTGGAGATGTTGGGCTCGGTCGAGACAGGCCCGGTCCCCACGTCGGGGTACTTCGCGGCCCAGCGTTTGTCGGCGATGACGGTCTTCACGGTCGAACTCCTCCGGTGGTCTCCGAGTGTGGCAGAAGCCGATTCGGCCCGCTGCGGCGTCGTGTCAGCGCGTTCGACGCGAGTCCGAGCGACGCCTAGCCTTCGGCGCCGTCCGGTGGCGGCTTGGGCGGAAGCTCGGCGCGCTTCACTTCGCGGAACTCGAAGCGCGAGCGCTCTTCGTGGGGCTCGGTGAGGAGCGGGCCGTCGGCGTCGCTGCCTCCCTTGCCCTCGACGTCCCCCTGGATCGCTTCGGCGCCCGAGCCGTCGAAGCTGCCCTCGAGGAGCGCGCCTCCGGCGAGCTCCTCCTGGGCGTTCTGCGCGGTCTGGGCGAGCTCGCGGCTCCAGGGCTGGACGTAGCTGCGGGGCTCGCCCAGCGGCACCCCGTCTTCGTTGACCCGTCGCACCCAGAAGTAGACGCCGCCGTCGTGGCGGCTCTTGCGGTCGGGCTCGTCGACGACGATCGCCTGGAGTCGGAAGCGCCCCGGCAGCGGCTCGTCGGTGGGCCAGCCGAGCAGCGAGTGGGTGCCGTGCCAGGCGGCGGCGTAGAGCCCGGTGACCACGACGATCGCCCCGGTCTTCACCCAGCGCGGGTGCGGGGTCGCGAGGTTCAGGTTGAGCAGCAGGGCGGCGACGGCGGCGTAGGCCAGGCTCAGCCCGAGGACGACGAAGATCACGGCCGGCTCACCGGAAGGGCCGCGTCGCGGTGGAGAGCAGGGCCTTCGAGAGGGTGTTGGTGTCGACGACTTCGCCGTCTCGGTCGATGGTGAAGCGCACCGCGGTCTTCTCGTCTCCGAGCCCGGTGAGGGTCACGGTGTCGTAGTGGAGGAGTTCGACCCGCGGGTTCAGCTTCTCGACCTTGACACTCACCGTCACCGGCGAGGGTGTGTTCGCCTTGAAGTGGAAGACGTTCACGACGTACTCGCCCGGGGAGAGCGCCCGCAGCGTCGCGGTCTCCTGGTTGATCGACGCCGTGATCTGCCGGCCGTCCACCGACATGCGGTCGGCGAGGCCACCGCGATCGTCGCGGTCGAGGTGCATGAGGCCGGTGTCGCGGTTGCGGTACCACAGGAGGTTTCCCTGGGGGTCTTCGATCAGGGTGTCGACGTCGTCGGGGTGGTCGTCCGCCCAGCGGACGGTCACCAGGACCTCGGCCTTCGACTCGATCTTCCCGGTGGCGTTGGTCTCGTTGATCATCGCGAAGGCGGTGATGAACATGAACGCGAAGCCGAGCAGCGCGTTGAAGAGCAGGTCCGTCCAGGCGTCGCGCGACTCGCTGTGGTGAAAGATCCTATGACGCATCCTGGCTCCGGTGCAGGTCGGCCAACACGGTGAGCCGGGTGGCGAGGTCGGCCGCCGACGCGTCGAGGACGTGGTACTGAAACTCGAGCAGGGTGCTCGTGACGAGCCCCGCGAGGGTCGTGTAGAGCGCCACCGCCATCCCGCTGCTCATCGCGGTGAGGAGCTGGCGCATGAGCGAGGCGTCGATCTCCGAGAGCTCGCCCACGGGGAGGAGCATCAGGATGAAGCCCACGATGGTCCCGAGCAGGCCGAGCTTCAGGAGGGTGTCGGCGACGAAGTGGCCAAAGGCGTGGCGGTTGAGGAGTCGGTCGCCGAAGGCCGTGATGAGCGCCTCGGGATGGCTCTGAGTGCCCTTGGTCTGCCACTCGGCGATGAACTCGCCCACCAGCCCGCGGTCGAGCCCCGAGAAGTCCGGGTGGGGCTTCTCCATCCGGTCTTGCAGGAGGCCGAACACGTGGCGCTCCCGGCCCAGGGTGTAGGCGAGAAACAGCCAGTGGGCGCTCGCCAGCGCGTAAGCCGCGACGATCACGTAGCTGATATAGGAGCGGTCCGAGCTGAGGGCGGTGGAGAGGAGGCCCCGCTCGGCGATCAGGTAGGTCGCAAAGATCACCAGGCCGAGGATGATCATCGCCCGATAGACCAGATTGGCGTCGGTCAATCGTCTCACAAGGCGGCGGATTATAAGAGATTCGTCGAATCGGGGCCTCCGGGGTAAGGTTCGCCCCGGCCCGGGGAGTGTGCGCCTTGAACACCGCTGTCCGCAGAAGCTCCTTGGGCGCGATGTTGGCGTGGGTCGTCGCCACGCCCATCGCGCTCGCGGACGGCGGCTGCGCGCCGGTCTGCGCTCGCTTTGCGGAAGCGGTCGGCGTCCACGATGCGATGCAGGCCGTCGCGCGGAGCGGGACCCGCCTCGTGGCCGTGGGCTCGAAGGGCGCCGTGCTGGTCTCGGACGACGCCGGGGTCTCCTGGTCGCGGGACCCCCTCCCGGGACGCCCGCCCCTGATCGACGCCGCGGCGTGCCCGGACGGACGCTTCTACCTGCTCGACTTCCGGCGCGGCGTCTGGGCGCGAGACGATGCCGGGGTGTGGGTGCGGTCCGCCATCGATCCCGGGCCGGCCGGTCGCGGGGAGGGCCGGCCCCCACCGCGGAGTCTGGGGCTGCGCTGCGATCCAGCGGGGCGGCTGTGGGCCGTCGGTGAGGACAGCTCGATCCTCCGCAGCGACGACGGCGGGGGCGTTTGGCGTGCGATGTACGACGACCACAGCGACCGACTTCTCACCGCGGTGGGCTTCGTCGACGACGCGCGGGTGCGCGTCGTGGGGGAGTTCGGGAGCTACCTCGAGAGCGACGACGGCGGGGCGAGCTGGCACGAGGGGCCCCGGCTCCCCGACGATCTCTATCCCCACGCACTCCACGTCGCCGTCGACGCGGTGCTCTGGTGCGTGGCGAACACGGGGTTGATCTACCGGCTCGATCCCGGAGCGGACGGCTGGGTGCGCGAGCCCGCCGGGACGGCCCGGGCGCTTTTCGGGATTGCAGCGGTCGATGGACGTCTCCTGGCGGTCGGGGCGGGTGCGACCGCGCTCGTGCGTGACCCCGGCGGCGGCGCGGAGACCCCTGGCTGGCGCGCCCTGCGGCTCCTGCCGCGCCGCGCGGCCGCCCGGGACTGGCGGGGCCTGGTCGCGTTGGGCGACGGTGCCTGGCTCGCGGTGGGGGAGGCGGGTCTGGCGAGCGTGCCGGCGGCCGCGGCGGGTCGTCTCTCGGCGACGCCCGCCTTGGGGGAGATGGGCCCGGCGGGCGCGCCGGTGACGGGGATCGCTCCGTGAGCGTCGAGCGACCCTGGGCCCGGGCGATCGGGGGGGTGCTCTTCGGCTCGCCGAGGATTGCCCTCCTCGTGATCGCGCTCGCGACCGCCGCGTTCGCGACCCAGCTCCCGCGGCTTCGTCTGGACTCGAGCTTCGCCGACCTGCTGCCCGTCGGGCATCCCTCGATCGAGCTCCACAACCGCATCCGCGACACCTTTGGCGGGGCGAACCT
>CAJHXS010000111.1_pt1 | contig 16816 bp, 15 predicted proteins | sample 9198591 | NCBI WGS metagenome assembly CAJHXS01 (sample SAMEA7708347, study PRJEB35096) | sediment metagenome | biome: marine neritic benthic zone biome [ENVO:01000025]; feature: sediment [ENVO:00002007]; material: shallow marine sediment [ENVO:03000034] sea grass bed [ENVO_01000059] ... | reverse complement strand
GTGTCGACCCCGGCGCATTCGAGGAGCTCGGCGTACTCGGCGCCGACGCCCTGGATCCGAAAGAGGTCGGCCATGTTCACCCACTTGAGCACGAGCTTCTCCGAGATCCCCGCCGCCTCGGCGAGCGCTTTGCGGCCGGCTCTGGAGCAGCCCTTGTCGAGCAAAGCGTCGGTGTCCTCGACGCCGCAGCCCCGCAGCTTCTCGCCGTAACTCGGCCCGATCCCCTCGACCTCATCGATCTTCATGTTGGCCATAATGCCTCCTGTGGGCGCGGGCCGATGGTATCGCCGAGCTAGACGCGGGCACCCGGCTCGCGCAGGAATTCTTCGATCGCCCGGGCGGCGTCGACATCGCGCATCTGCTCCGGCGGGTGCTTCATGGTGTACGCCGAGATCGGGAGCAGGGGGCCGCGCAGCCCGCGCTCTCGGGCGATCTTCACGTAGCGCACGACGTCGATCACGATCCCCGCCGAGTTCGGGGAGTCCTGCACCGAGAGCCGCGCCTCGAGCTCGATCGGTGCGCCCCCGAAGCCACGCCCCTCGACCCGGAGAAAGCACACCTTGTTGTCGCCCTGCCACGGGACGTAGTCGCTCGGGCCGATGTGGACGTTGTCCGCGCCGATCTCGTAGGGGATCTGCGAGGTCACCGCCTCGGTCTTGCTCACTTTCTTCGAGCTCAGCCGAGAGCGGGACAGCATGTTGAGAAAGTCGGTATTGCCACCGGTGTTGAGCTGGTAGGTGCGGTCGACGCGGACGCCGCGGTCGGCGAAGAGCTGGACGATCTGCCGGTGCAGGATCGTCGCGCCCACCTGTGACTTGATGTCGTCCCCGGCGCACGGGATCCCGGCGTCGCGAAAGCGCGCGCCCCAATCGGGGTTGGAGACGACGAAGACCGGAACGCAGTTCACCAGCGAGACCCCGGTCGCGAGACAGGCCTCGGCGTAGGCGTGCACCGCCTTCTCCGAGCCGACCGGGAGATAGCTCACGAGCACCTCGGCCCCCGACTCGGCGAGGACGCGGGCCACGTCGACGGGCGCTTCGTCGGCGACGCGGAAGGCCTTGTCCTCGGGGTAGTCGCCCATGTGCTCGGCGACCCCGTCGTGCACCGGCGCCATGCACACCCGCACCGGGCTCGAGGGAAGCGCGGCCTCGATGACCCGCGTGCAGTTCGGCTCGGCGAACGCGGCTTCGTCGAGGGGGCGTCCGACCTTGCGCTCGTCGATGTCGAAGGCCGCGACCACTTCGATGTCCCCGGGGCGCAGCCCGCCCATCTCGAGGTGCATCAGCCCCCAGGCGCCGCCGGGCGCGTCCGCGTCGCCCGCGTCGTCGCACCGATCCCGGTAGTACTCGATCCCCTGCAGCAGTGCGCTGGCGCAGTTGCCCACCCCGGCGATGGCTACCTTTAGCTTCCCCACGCTGACTCCATCTCGTCGCGCCGAGACCCGCGTCGCGCGGGCCGGGCGGCGTCCCCTCTGCGCTCTCCTGCTTGGGTGCGGTGTGCCGACCTTATTTTGCCGACCCGCTCGGGTCAAGAGCGTGGCCGACGCGAAACAGGAAGGGCAGCGGGAAGGCCCGGAGAACGTCCTCAGCGGAGCGCCCCCGCCGCCGGGCGAGCTCCTCGAGCCCGCTGCTCGCCGTCTCGGCGGCCTTCGCCATCGCGCCCGGGACGCTCTCCGGATCGCCCAGGGGGAGCTCGTCCGCGACAGCGACGGCGTTGGCCAGCGCCAGCAGTGAGAACACAAAGGCGTGACGCGCTTCGTCGTCGAGGGCCGCCGCGGCGCGAAAGACCGCGGGTGCGTCTTCGCCCTCCGCGGGGAGGGGCGGGACCCACACCGGGAGCCGCCAAGCCTCCGTCTTCTGGGGCATCTCGGACACGCTGTCGACCTCGCCGGGCCGCAGCGGGCTGTAGAGCCCCAGGGTCTCCTGACGGGGCGGGAAGCCCAGATCGGCCAGACGTCCGGCGCGCCAGCGCAGCGCCCACTCGATGTTCTCGGCGGGGAGCTCGGCGATCACGCCCAGCACCATCCGTTCGTAGAAGGAGTGACGCGCCTCGTAGAGCAGGGTCAGCAGCCGGAGCGGCGTGGCCAGATCGTCGCCGTCGCGTCTGGCGATGAGGAAGTAGGTGCCGTCCAGGGTCTTGGCCCCCCGCGGCGGCTCGAACTCGGCCTCCTGGACCGTGCGCTGCACCACGAACATCCGATCCTGTAGCCACCACACGCACACCTCGGGGTCGAGGGCCTCGGCGATGCGGAGGATCGTCTCGTCGCCGGCCTCGACGAAACAGCGGAACCAGCGGTGCAGTTTCTCCGAGTCGAGGTCGTACGCCGACCACGCGTCGAGGTCGACACAGGCGATGACCTGGTCGTCGTTCGCGTACTCGACGATCCACGCCGAGTCGTGGACCCCCGTGGCCTTCAGGGTGAAGCAGAGCTCGCCCTCGGGGAGCGCTGGGATGATGCGCTCGGGCTCGGGAAGCTGCTCGAGGAGTTTGGGTCGTTCGGCGGGTGGGATCTGGCAGACGACGTCGACCTGCACCGAGTGGGGCGCGGTGCCGAGCTGGGCGGCGGCCCGCCGCGGGTCGCGCCGCGCCAGGGTCAGGATCTCGGGAAGGTCGGCGAGAGAGCCGAGGCTCGGGAGGTGGGCCATAGCGTGCTCGGCACGGTAGCGAAGCCAAGTGGACGCCGGACGTCTATGCTCGAGCGCCGTGGTCTCTCTCGACGTCATCCGCCACGCGCTCCGCGACCACCGCCACGAGGCGTTGGTCGACCCCGCGGCACCGCGCGCGGCGGTGGCGATGGTGTTCCGCGAGCAGGGCGACGTCCCCGAGCTGCTCTTCATCGAGCGCGCGCAGCGCGAGGGCGACCCCTGGTCGGGGCACATGGCCTTCCCCGGCGGTCGCGTCGACCCCGGCGACCCCGGCACCCGGGCCGCCGCCGAGCGCGAGACCCTCGAAGAGGTGGGGCTGCGGCTCGAGGGGAGCGAGCGTCTCGGCCGTCTCGACGATGTGCGGGGCTACCGCGGTGGGAAGGAGCTCTCGCTCATCATCTCTGCCTATCTCTACCGTCTGGAGCGCGAGCAGCCGCTCGACATCAACCACGAGGTGGCCTCGGCGCTCTGGGTACCGATCCCGCGGCTGCTCGACACCGACTACCACGTCCCGTACCCGCACCGCCCCGGCAATTTCCCCGGTATCCAGGTCGGGGACCCCGACCGTCACGTGGTCTGGGGTCTCACCTACCGCTTCGTGCGGGTCTTCTTCGGGTTGCTCGGTCATCGCTTGCCGGAACCCAGCGAGGCAGGTCGAAAGCCCGCGCACTCGCGCACCGGGAGCTCTGGATAGGCGCGGAAGCGCGGATCCCGCTTGGCGAGCCCGCACTGCCAGAAGCTCGAGCCCTTGGCGCTCTCGAGACGGCGGGCGTGATCGCACTGGGCACACAGTCCCGGGCCGGGCCCGCTCTCTCGTTCTGCGGTCATGGGCCGAGCGTACCGCCCCCTGACGGGTGACCTACCCTCCCGCCGTGACGACCCTAAGACGACGTCTGGATCGCGTCCTCGAGCTCGCCGAGCAGTGGCTCGAAGCGCGCACCCCGACCCCCGTGGACGCCGACCACGTCGCCACCACCCACGCTTTCCGTTGGGACGCGCGGCGCGGGCCGGGGCGTCTCGTTCCGATCGCGGTGCCGGAGCGGGTCGAGCTCGACGACCTGCTCGGCGTGGAGCCGGTGATCGAGGAGCTCGTGCGGAACACCGAGCAGTTCGTCCGCGGGCTCCCGGCGAACCACGTATTGCTCTACGGCGAGCGCGGCACCGGCAAGTCGTCGGCGGTGAAGGGCCTGATCACCCGCTTCGCACCCCGCGGACTGCGGCTGGTCGAGGTTCGCAAGGGCGACCTCCTCGACCTGCCGGACATCATCGCGGCGCTCCGCGGCTTCGATCACCCGTTCCTGATCTACTGCGACGATCTCGCCTTCGACGTCGGCGAGCGCGGGATGCGCGAGCTCAAGGCGGCCCTCGAGGGCTCGGTCGAAGCGACCCCGGACAACCTGCGGATCATCGCGACGAGCAACCGGCGCCACCTCGTGCCCAAGCTCGTCTCGGACAACCGGGGCGCGGGGCTCGACGACCGCGGCGAGCTCCACGTCGGCGAGGCGATCGAGGACAAGCTTTCGCTGGCCGATCGTTTCGGCCTGGTGCTGGGCTTTTTCAGGCCAGACCAGGCGACCTATCTCGAGATCGTCGACCAGTACGCGGCACGCGCCGGCCTCGCGACACCGCCCGAGCGGCTGCGGGCCGAGGCGCTGCGCTTCGCGACACGCCGTGGCAACCGGTCGGGCCGCATCGCCCGTCAGTTCGTCGACGACGCCGTCGGCCGCGCAGCCCTCGAGGCGGGCGGCGAAGCGACGGACGGCGCGTCATCCTCGTCCTCTCGGGAGTAGTCCGTCCGACGGGGCCGCATGCAAGAACCAGCATCTGCATGGACCGCAATGGGACTGGTGGCCGTCGCCGCTCTGGTCCTTGTCAACGCGTACTTCGTCGCGTCCGAGTTCGCCCTCGTCGCGGTGCGGCGCAGCCAGCTCAAGCTGTGGGTCGCAGAGGGGCGCCGCGGCGCCCGCGCCGCGCTTCAAGCGGTGGGCGCCCTCGATGACGCCATCGCCGCCACGCAGCTCGGCATCACCCTGGCGAGCCTCGCCCTCGGCTGGGTCGGCGAGCCGGCGGTGGCGGCGCTGATCGCCCCCCTCTTCGAGGCGGTGGGGCTCGGCGAGCCGCCGCTGGTGCACAGCGTCGCGACCCTGGTCGCGTTCTCCGCGATCACCTTTCTCCACGTCGTCGCCGGCGAGCTCGCCCCCAAGGCGATCGCTCTCGACCGCCCCGGCGAAGTCGCTCTGCTCTGTGCCCGCCCGCTCCTCTTCTTTGGACGTGTCTTTCGCCCCGCCCTCTACGTGATGAACGGAGCCGGCAACGCGTTGGTCTCCGCCTTCGGGGTCGAGCGCGCTTCCGCCGCCAACTCGATCCACTCGTCGGAGGAGCTGTCGATGTTGGTGGACGAGGCGAGCGAGGCTGGGGCGCTGCGCGCCGACACCGGAAAGATGCTCGGCAACGTCTTCCGTCTGACCCGCACCCGGGTGCGCGACGTGATGGTGGCCCGGCAGGACATCCAGGCGATCGAACGCGGCACCCGGCTCGACGACCTGATCGAATTCGTGCGTCGAATGGGGGTGACGCGGGTCCCGGTGCTCGACGGCGGGATCGACCACGTCGTCGGGGTGCTCTACGCCAAGGATCTCTTTCACGTCTACGAGGACCGCGCGCTCTTCATCCTCGACGACGTGCTTCGCCCCGTCTACGAGATCCCCCCGGACCTGCCGATCCTCGAAGCGCTGCGACGCTTCCGCCACGACCGCATCCACATGGCGATCGTGCGCCACCGCGGGCGCCCCGTGGACGGGCTGGTCACCCTCGAAGACGTGCTCGAAGAGATCGTGGGCGAGATCGAGGACGAGTACGACGTGCCGACCGAGGCGGTCGACGCCTAGCCTCGGCAGTTGGCTAGAAGGTCTCCTTGAAGGGACGCAGGTCGATCTCGAAGGTCCACGCGCTCCGGTGCTGGCGGTGGAGCGTCCAGTAGGCGTCGGCGATGGCGTCGGGGGAGAGCAGGCCCTCGGCGCCTACCCGCTCTTTGAACTCGGGGAAGCGGCTGTTCAACACCTCCCCGTCGATCCCGCCGTCGATGATCGCGTGGGCGACGTGAAGGCCCTGGGGGCCGAACTCCCGCGCCATCCCCTGGGCGAGCGCGCGCAGCCCCCACTTGGCGCTCGCGAACGCGAGGAAGGGCGGGCGCGCCTTCACCGAGGCGGTGGCGCCGGTGAAGACGAGGGTGCCACCGCGGGGGAGCATCGCGCGCGCAGCGCTCCGCCCGACGAGGAAGCCGCCGAGACAGCACACCCGCCACGTCTGCTCGAAGTACTCGGTCTCCATCGTGAGAAGGTCGCCGGGGTGGTTGTTGCCGGCGTTGTACACCGCGAGCTCGACGTCGTCGCCGGCTTGACCCGCGGTGTCGAAGAGCGCCTCGACCTGGCTCTCGACGGTAGTGTCGGTGACGACGGGGCGCGCCGTTCCGCCCTGGGCCTCGATCTCCTCACACACCAGGTCGAGCTTTTCGCGGGTGCGGCCCGCGGCGTAGACGACGAGCCCCTCGCGCGCGAGGCGCCGGCAGACGGCACCCCCCACTCCGTTTCGGGCGCCGACGCCCACGACGATTCCTGCGTTGGCCATGTCACTTCCCTCCCGAACTGCGCGCGGCGGCGAGGATACCCGCGCCGCCCCGCAACCGCGTGGGGGTGTCCATCATCCGGCGCACCCTGGGGGCGTGTCCTACGTTGTCCGTCATGGCGTCCAGCGTGGGTTGGGAGCGACGCGCCCGCGGCCGGGCCCTCCGCGCCGTCCTGTGTGCGGCGGTGTGGGTCGCTGCGTCGGTCGCGGGGGCGGACGAGGAGGTATTGCCGCCGCTCGCCCACGCGGGCCCCGCCTCCACCGAGGCGGTGCTCCTCGAATCCGACGACTCGCTCTTCGACGGCGACTTCGATCTGCCCCCCGAAGGGGCGACCCCCGACCCCTTCGAGAACGTCAACCGCCGGATCTTCCGCGGCAACCGCGTCCTCGACCGGATGTTGCTCGACCCGCTGACCCAGGGCTATCGCTTCGTGCTGCCGGGCCCGGTCCGACGCTCGATCCGCGGTGTATTCGAGAACCTCGGGTCGCCGGGGGTCATCGTGAACGACCTGCTCCAGGGAGAGGGGGCGATGGCGCGGGACGCCAGTGCGCGTTTCGTCGTCAACACCACGGTGGGTCTGGCCGGAATCTGGGACCCGGCGACGCGGCTCGGCTACGAAGCGCACAACTCCGACTTTGGGCAGACCCTCGGCCGCGCCGGCTGGCGGACCGGCCCCTACCTGGTTCTCCCCGTCTTCGGGCCGAACACGACGCGAGACCTGGTCGGCGACGTCGTCGACCTCGCCCTGCGCCCCGACACCTGGCTACTGCCCCTGGCGAGTCGTCTCGTCATCGGCTCGACCGACGGCATCTCGATCCGCGACGCCAACATCGAGGCGCTGAACGCCCTCGAAGCCTCGTCGGTGGACTTCTACGCCGCGATGCGGAGCGCGTTCTTGATGAACCGCCAGGCGATCGTGACCGAGCGGGACGCGCCGACGGCTACCCCCTCCGGTCCGGCCCCGCAGGCCGTCGCAGCCCCACCCCCCCACGACGGGGGCGCTCCTGCGTCCTCCCTCGACGTACCGCTCCCGCTTCCCTGAGCCCGGCTAGCGCGCCGACACGGGCAGCGCGGCGACCCGTTGGTGGAGCGCCGACAGCAGCGCCTCGAAGCCCTCGCGTTTGATCACCGACGTGTACTCCGCGCGACGCATCGCGAGCTCGCTCACCGTTCCGTTGAGGAAGATGTCGATCACCCGCGGGCCCTCGGGCGTGCCGCGGAGGCGGTAGTCCAGCCGGGTCGCGGTGCCGCCGCGCTGCACGATCTCGGTGCGCACCAGCACGGTCTCGTAGTTCGCGGCCTCCGTGCCGGTCGTCACGAAGTGCTCGCCGTCGTAGCCGTCGAACCGGGCCGCGTAGTTCGAGACCGCGAGGTCTGCGATCGCCTCGATGAGCGCGCGGCGCTGGGTGTCGTCGAGTTCGCGCCAGTGACGCCCAGCCGACTTCTCCGCCATGAAGGAGAAGTCGAAGGTCTCGAGGATCACCCCGCGCAGCGCGGCGCGTCGCGCGTCGAAGGGCTGGTCGGCGGCGCGGCGCATCGAATCGAGGAGCGCGGCGTGGAGCCCTTCGACGACCTCGCGCTCGGTGTCGTAGGTCGCCGTCTCGGCAGTCGCAGGGCGGGGCGAGGCGAGGCCCAGCGCCATCGCGAACGCCAACAGGACGCGGCACGCGGCCCGTCCGGCCCGTCGGGAAACGCGGGGCGCAACACGCGGCTCGCTTTGCAATCGGGTCACCGGGTTCCTCCGACGGCCAACACAGGGCAACCGGGGTGGTGCAGCGATGCGGCCTCTTCACCCGGCTATTCTCGGTCGCGCCGAGTCTAACGGATGAGCGACAACGAACGGTCCCGAGGGAGCTCCGAGCCGACCGACCCGCCCCGCGAGGGCGGCCCGTCGCTGCTGGAGACGTGGGTGGCCGCGGCGCTGCGTCACGCGCGGGCGATCGCGCTCCTCGCCCTCGGCGCGGCCCTCGCGGCCGGCGGCTTTGCGGCCGCGACCCTCGAGATCGATTCGGACACCGACGCGCTCTTTGCCGCCGATCTGCCCTTTCAGAGGAACGCCCGCGAGCTCGAGGCGGAGTTTCCGGCGCTGCGTCGCCAGCTCGTGATCCTGATCGACGGAGACTCGCCGGCGGTGGCCCACCGCGCCGCCGGTCGGCTGGCCGATCGGCTGGCCGCGGACCCGACGCGCTTCAAGAACGTCTACGCGCCGGGGGGCGGCGCCTTTTTCGACCGCAACGGGTTGCTCTATCTGAGCGTCGCCGAGCTCGAAATCCTCTCCGACCGCGTGGTGTGGGCGCAGCCCTTTCTCGCGGAGCTGGCGGGCGATCCCTCGCTACCCAACCTGCTGCGTCTGCTGGAGCGCGCGGTGCGCGTCGCCGAGGACAGCGGAATCGCACCCGACGAGCTGGCCGAGACTCTCGACGGGGTCGCGCAGAGTCTCGCCGCCTCCGAGGTCCCGATGGCCTGGGACCGCTGGGCGGTGGGGGGGCTCGGTGGCGCCCGCGCCCTGCGGCTGGTCTACGCCGAGCCCCGCCTCGACTTCGGCGAGAGCGATCCGACCCGCGAGGCGCTCGCGGCGATCCGCGACGCCGCCGATCCGCTCGAGCTCGACCCCGACCACGGCGTGCGGCTGCGGGTGACCGGTGACCTCGCCCTGGCGGCCGAAGAGCTCGAGAGCTTGCGTCGGGAGGGCCGCCTGCTGGCGGTACTCTCCTTCGGCGGGATCAGCGTGCTCCTGATGCTGGGGTTGGGCTCGCTCCGCTACGCCATCGCGGCGCTGCTCACCCTGGCGATCGGTCTGGCGTGGACCGCCGGCTTTGCCGCCGCGACCCTCGGTCGTCTCAACGTGCTCTCGGTGTCCTTTGCGGTGCTCTTCATCGGCCTCGGCATCGACTTCGCCATCCACTACGCCACCCGTCTGATCGCGCGCGGCGGTGGCGAAGCCGAACCGGCTCGGGTGCTCGCTGCGACGGCGCGCTCGAGCGCGGGCCCGCTGGGTCTGTGCGCCGCCACGACCGCCATCGCTTTCTACGCTTTCCTGCCCACCGGGTACCGCGGCATCGCAGAGCTCGGCTGGATCGCCGGCAGCGGGATGGTATTCAGCCTCGCGGCGACGCTCTTCGTGTTTCCCGCGATCGCGCTGAGTCTCGGCCGCGACCCCACCCGCCCCCCGGCGCGACCGCGCACCCCCTCCCTCGTCTTCGGCCGCCGCCATCCCGGGCTCGTCGTCGCGGCGGCGCTCGTCCTCACCGCGGTTTCGCTTCCGGCGCTCCGCGACCTCGGCTTCGACCCCGACCCGATCAAGTTGCGCGACCCGCGCTCGCCGTCGGTACAGGCGTTTCGCGAGCTCGTCGAAGCCGGCCCGGTCTCGCTGTGGACGGTCGAGTTCAGCGAGGGGGACGTCGAGGCGGCGGTCGCGCGCGCCGAAGGGCTCCGCGCTCTTCCCGAGGTGGGAGAGGTGGTGACCCTCGACCGCTTCGTCCCGACCGGCCAGACGGAGAAGCTCGCCATCCTGTCGGATCTCGCGTTGCTGCTGGGCGACATCGAGCCGCGGGCGCCGCGACCGGTCGATCCGGAGGAGGCCCAGGCCGCGCTCCGCGACCTCGGCGCCGCCCTCGACGAGTGGCTCGACCGCGGTGCCGAGGAGGCGGTGGTGCCCGCGCTCCGGAGCCTGCTCGACGCCACCGAGGTCGCGCTGCGGGCCCTCGCGCTCTCGCCCGACGACTACGCCGACGTCGAGCGTCTGCAGCGCCGCATGCTCGGCGAGCTCCCCGATTGGCTGTCGCGTCTCTCCGCAGCCCTCGAGGCTTCCCCGCTCACCCGGGACGACCTGCCCGCGGCACTCCGGGAGCGCTACCTCGCCGAAAGTGGTCGAGCGCGGGTGCAGATCTTTGCCTCGGACGACCTCCACGAGCCCGCCGCGATGGAGGCCTTCGTCGACGCCGTCGTCGTGGAGGTGCCGAGCGCGTCGGGGAGCGCGGTGCGGATCGTCGAGGCCGGGCGCACCGTGACCCGCGCGCTCGGAGAGGCGCTGCTCTACGCCACCGCGGCCGTGTCCCTCTTGCTCCTCGTCGTGTGGCGGCGACCCTTCCGCGTCCTCCTGCTGCTCGGCCTCGTCGCGTTGGCGTCGCTCTTCACCGCCGCCTCGTCGCGCTGGCTCGGCGTCCCGTTCAATTTCGCCAACGTCGTCGTCCTGCCGCTGCTGGTCGGCATCGGGGTCGACAGCGCGATCCACCTGCTCCACGGGCAGCCCGAGCGGCGCCCGGCGATCGACCGCGGGGTGCTCTTGAGCGGGCTCACCACCCTCGCGAGCTTTGGCTGTCTGGCGTTTTCGAGTCACCCCGGGCTCGCCTCGCTGGGTCAGCTCCTGGCGCTCGGGGTGGGATGGCTGCTCGCGGTGAACCTCGTGCTGCTCCCCGCGCTGCAGACCCTCGCTGCGGGCCTCAGGCGTCCGCCAGCGCGAACCCGCTGATCGCCTCGATACAGCCCTCGGGGTTGTCGGTCATCACCGAGTGGCTGGCCTGGGCGACGACGGCGAGCTGGCCGGCCGGGAGCACGTCGACCATGCGGTCGGCGACGTCCGCCGAGAGCACGTCGGAGGCGGCGCCCCGGATCACCAGGGTTGGCGACTCCACCCGGGCGAGCCCGGCCCAGAGCGCCTCGCTGGTCCGCTTGCTCTCGAGCTCTTGCTCGGCGCTGGAGCGCTCGGCGGCCGTCTTCAGAAAGGCCGGATCGAGCTTGGGCTCGAAACGCCCGTCCTCGCGCTCGCGTAGCGAGTGCAGCGCCAACCGGTCGACGACCCGCTCCGAAGAGGCCGGGTAGTTGCGCGCCATGAGCGCCCGGTAGTCGGCGCGGCTCTCGAAGCTCCCGTCGCCCCGGGACTCCGTCTCGAGGCGGATCCGCAGCGAGCCGCGCGGATCGTGCTCGGGCCCCGAGTCGACCACCACGAGCCCGGCGATCCGCTCCGCGTGGCGCGCGGCGAAGAACATCGCCACGCGACCGCCGAAGGAGTGTCCGATCAGCACCATCCGCTCGATCCCCAACGCGGCGGTCGCAGTCTCGAGGTCTGCGACGTGGGCGTCGTATTCGTAGCGCCGCTCCGGGTCGCGGTCGGAGTCGCCGTGTCCGCGCAGGTCGAAGGCGACCGTGCGGTAGTAGGGGGCGAGTACCGGGGCGACGTCGTCCCAGACGTGGGCCTCGTTGCTGAAGCCGTGGAGCAATACGAGCGGCGTCCCTTCGCGGCTCCACTCGAGGGCGTGGAGGTGAAGACCGTGGGCGCCGGGTACGCGGATCGAGGCGGGGGAGGCTGCGTGTGCCGTCATCGGGGCCAAGGTATCCGCTTTGCACCCGGGGTGCGAAACGGGTCGGTGTATCTATGCTGCCGCCAGCGTGGCGTCCGACACCCTCGTCATCGTGAACCCCGCGAGCCGCCGTGGGCGCCGCGCCGGGCGCTGGCCGGCGGTCGAGGCGGCGCTGCGGGCCCAGCTGGGAGCGCTCGACATCGCGCGCACCGCCGGGCCCCGCGACGCCGTCCGACTCGCCCGCGAGGCGGTGCGCGCCCGAGCGCGACGCCTCGTCGTCGCGGGCGGCGACGGCACCGCGAGCGAAGTCGTGGCCGGGGTGCTCGCGGAAGGCGGCGCGTCCGAACTCGAGCTCGGGTTCCTGCCCTTTGGGACGGGCCGCGATCTGACGCGGGGCCTCGGGATCCCGAGTGGGATCGACGCGGCCATCGATACGATCGCCGCCGGGCACGTCCGCACAGTCGACGCGGGGCGGGTGAAGCTCCGCGACGACGCGGGACGGGAGCGGGTCACGCACTTCGCCAATGTCGGGAGCGTCGGGCTCGCCGCCGCGGTGGTGGACAACGTCGCGTCCTGGACCCGGGCGCTGGGCGGCCGGCTCGCCTTCGCGATCGCCTTTGCGCGCAGCCTGAGGCGCTGGCGCGCCGCGCCGCTTCGGGTGCGGGTCGACGGCGAGGTCCTCGTCGAGGGTCTCCTCGACGTCGCCGCGGTCGCCAACGGGCGCTACTTCGGCGGCGGGATGCAGCTCGCGCCCGACGCCGCGTGGGACGACGGGTGCTTCGAGGTGATCGCGGTGCGCGCGATGAGCGGGCCGCAGTGGCTGCGCCGGATCCCCCTCGTCTACGGCGGGCGGCACCTCCGTCTCGACACCGTCGCGCACGCCCGTGGCCGCCGGGTCGAGGTGGAGTGGTCGGGCGAAGCGGCCGAGGCGCCCCGGGTGGAGCTCGACGGGGAGCCGAGCGGCGCCGCGCCGGCGCGCTTCGAGGTGGTGCCGCGGGCGCTCCGGGTCCTGGTGCCGGCGCCGCGATGAGCCCCTTCGCCGCGCTGCGCGCCGCGTGCGCCGAGCTCCTCGCCGACGCGCGTTTCGTCGAGATCGACGACGACCGGCTCCGCGCGTTGGCCGAGCGCGCGCGGGACGCGGCGCCGCCGGTCTGGGACGCCGCCACCCACTACGCGGGGGAAGACGACGCGCTGCTCGCCTACGTGTTTGCGCTCGACGCGCTGAACTTCGGGTCGGGTTGGTTCCCGCTGCTGCGCAAACGCGAAGGACGCTCGGGCTACTACACCCAGTGTATGGGGCTGAAGGAGGTTTTTGAGCGCCGGGGTCCGACGACGGCGGACGAGCTGCGTGGGGTCGACGCCGCGCAGATCGCGAAGCTCCTCGGGCAGCGGGGTCGAGAGGCCGAGCTCGCAGAGTTTCTCGATCTCCAGGCCCGGGCGCTGCGAGACCTCGGGACCCTGGTGGCGCTCGAGTACGGCGGGAGCTTCGCCGCGCTACGCGACGCCGCCGGCGACTCGGCCGCCGCGCTGGTGCGGCTGCTCGCGCGGATGCCGCTCTTCCGCGACGTCGCCCGGAGCGCCTACGGTCTCGAGCTCCCCTTCTACAAACGCGCGCAGATCGCGGTCTCAGACCTCGCCCTCGCCTTCGGGGGCCGGGGCTACGGGGCCTTCGCCGACCTCGCGGAGCTCACCGCGTTCGCCGACAACACCGTACCCCACGTGCTGCGCTGCGAGGGGGTGCTCCGCTACGCGCCCGGCCTCGCGGCGGCGATCGAGGCGGGGGAGGAGCTCGCGAACGGCTGCCCCGAAGAGATCGAGATCCGCGCCGCCGCGGTCGAGTGCGTCGAGCGGATGGGTCGGCACCTCGCCGGGGGCGGAGATAGCATTGCGCCCCGCGAGATCGACGCGTGGCTCTGGACGCGGGGGCAGGACGTCGTGTTCAAAGCGCGCCCGCGGCACCGCACGCGCTGTGCGTTCTACTAGCGGGGCGGAATGGCGAAGCCGGGTCGGGAAAGGGGGCGCGTGATCAACGGGGTGCTCTTCGTGATGCTGGCCCTGGTCGCCGCGCTCGCGCTGGTCGCGTGGAGCCGCGGGGGCACAGAGCAGCTGAGCCGCGGTCTCTTGCGCGGTGTCGACATGATGCTGCGCTTCGGGTTGCTGATCGCGGTCTCTTTTCTCGCCGCGGGGCTCATCGAAACCCTCGTGCCACGCGAGTGGATCCGCGACCAGCTCGGCGCGGACACGGGTCTGCGCGGCTTCGCCCTCGCCACCGGGGCGGGGATGGTGACGCCCTCGGGCCCCTTTGTGGCGATCCCGCTCGCGGTCGCGATGCTCCGCGCCGGAGCCAGCGGTGCGGTCGTGATCGCCTACGTGAGCGCGTGGGCGCTGGTCTCGCTCCACCGGTTGATCGCCTGGGAGATCCCGCTGCTCGGGGTGCGGATGGCGCTGCTGCGCTTCGCGCTGTGTCTCGCCGTCCCCGCGCTCGTCGGTCTGCTGGCGCGTCTCGTGTACCGGAGCGCGCCGGGCTAGGCGCTCCACATCTCGAGGGCGCGGGCGGCGAGACGCGGCGCGACGCCCTGGTCTTCGTGTTTGAAGAACACAAAGACCTCCTCCGCGTCGAGCCCGCGGATCGCGTCGAGCCAGCTGCGCAACGCCTCCTCCGGGTAGTCCGGGCCGCGCAACCGGAGCATCGCGAGGGGGGCCGTCGCGACCACCGGGTCGGGTTCGCCGTCCCCGGTGTCGACGACCACGCGGGCGACCCCGCGCTCGCGGAGCAGGGCGTCGACCTCCGGGGCGCGCCATGACGCGTGGCGAAACTCGAAAGCGAGTCGCGGGCCCGCCGGCACTGCGTCGAGAAACGTGGCGAGGAGCTCGAGGTCGCAGCGCAGTGAAGGGGGGAGCTGGAAGAACAGGGCGCCGAGACGGGGCCCCAGCGCACCCGCGCACTCGACGAAGTACCCGACGCTGTCGGCGCTCTCCCGCAGCCGCTCGCGGTGGGTGATCCGGCGGGGTGCCTTCAACACGAAGCGAAACGAGTCCGGCACCTGCGCGGCCCAGCCCTCGAGCATCTCGGGTCTCGGCATCCGGTAGAAGGTGTTGTTGATCTCCACCGCCGGGAGAACGGACCCGTAAAACTCGAGGCGCCGCCGGGCCGGGAGATCCGCCGGATAGAACCGGCCCTTCCACGCGTCGTAGCTGAACCCGCTGGTCCCGCAGCGCAGCAACGTGCCGTTTTCAGGGCCCTTGTCGGTCATTTGACACCCCGCCGGCGTCGATTATGTTCCTCGCCTTCCCGGCCCCGGGGTGCCCCCCGGGCTCGCACGCCGGCTCACCACGCGGGGTGAGGCTCCTCCTCGGGCCTCCGAAGCGCTGGCCACCGAGGCTGCGAGGCGCCCAGGGTACAGTTCCAGCCCGTTTCTCCTGGAGGCAAGACATGCTGTCCATCGAAGATATCGACTCCGGGCTCCAGGTCACCCACAAGAACACGGGCCTCCGCTACACCGTCGTCGAGCTCGGGGACGACGAGGTCCTGCTGGCTCCCGACAAAGAGGGCTTCCAGGACCTGATCGCGCCCCTCGAGCTCTTCCTCCAGGAGTTCATCAGCGCCGACCGCTACAGCACCAATCGGGTGCGCCGCAGCGGCCGCGGCCGCGGGCGCGGCGCCCAGGCGCGGCCGCCCACCGGGCCCAAGGCGCGCGGGCGCATCAAGAAGATGGTGCGTGACCGCGGCTTCGGATTCATCCGCGGCGACGACGGCAAAGAGGTGTTCTTCCACCGCTCCGGGCTCAACGCCGGCGACTACGACGCGCTGAACGAGGGCGACTCCGTCGAGTACGTGATCCAGGAAGGGCCCCGCGGCGCCCGCGCCGAGAACGTCCGCGCCGTGAGCGCCACCGCCGAGACCGAGTCGGCGGGCAACGCCGCCGCGACCTAGCCCACCCCCTCCCGACCCTCTGGAGAACCCCGCGGTGTTCGCGCGTCGCTAGCCTTCGTAGCGGTGCACGATCGGCAGACGTCGCCCCGTGCCGAAGGCTTTGGGGGAGGAGCGCAGCACGAGCGGCGACTGACGCCGCTTGTACTCGTTGCGGTCGAGACGCCGCACGATCTGCGCGACCTGCTCGCGGCTCACACCGGCGGGCGGCTCGATCGATTCGGCGCCGAGCCCGCCCTCGATCGCCTGACGCAACACGGCGTCGAGCACCGGGTAGGGCGGCAAGTCGTCGTCGTCGCGTTGGTCGGGGGCGAGCTCCGCAGAGGGCGGCTTGTCGATACAGTGCTCCGGGATGACCTCCCGGGACGCGTTGGCGTGGCGCGCGAGGGCGTAGACGTCGCGCTTGTACACGTCGCCGAGCACCGCGAGCCCGCCGACGGTGTCGCCGTAGAGCGTGCAGTAGCCCACCGAGAGCTCGCTTTTGTTGCCCGTCGCGAGCACGAGCCGTTGCTCGGCGTTGGAGATCGCCATCAGCAACGCCCCCCGGATCCGCGACTGGATGTTTTGCTGCGCGAGGCCGTAGTCGTCCTTCGCACCGAAGAGATCCGAGAAGAGGTCGCGGTAGCGCTCGTAGACCGGGTTGATATCGACCGTGCGGTGCTCGATGCCGAGATTGCGCGCCAGGGCTTCGGCGTCGGAGATGCTGTGGTCCGAGGAGAACGGGCCGGGCATCAGGACGCCGAGCACGTTCTTCGCGCCCAGGGCCTCGACCGCCAACACCGCTGTCACCGCCGAGTCGATCCCCCCCGAGAGACCGACCACCGCGCCAGGGGGCAGCGCCTGTTTGTGGAAGTAGTCGCCGATCCCGAGGGCGAGACCCGCCGCGAGCTGGGCGGCGTCGCGGGGCTCCTCCACCGGGTCGTCGCGCCCGGGGGTGTCGAGGTCGACCACCTCGAGCGCTTCTTCGAAGAGCGGGAGCGCGCGGATCACCCGCCCGGAGGCGTCGACCGCGAAGGAGCCGCCGTCGAAGACGAGCTCGTCGTTGCCCCCCACCTGGTTCACGAAGGCGATCGGGAGCCCCAGCCGGGCGGCGTTCGCCGCGAAGAGCGCGCGGCGCTCCGCCGGCTTGCCCACGTGCCAGGGCGAGGCCGAGACGTTGGCGATCCACTCCGCGCCGGCGCGTTGCTGATCCTCGAGGGGGTCGACGGCGTAGGGGATGCGCTCGGTCCACGCGTCTTCGCACACCGAGAGACCGACGCGTCCGCCGGCGAGCCCGATCGGCACGCGCTCCTCGGCGGGCAGGAAGTAGCGGCGC
>CAJHXS010000062.1_pt1 | contig 16922 bp, 16 predicted proteins | sample 9198591 | NCBI WGS metagenome assembly CAJHXS01 (sample SAMEA7708347, study PRJEB35096) | sediment metagenome | biome: marine neritic benthic zone biome [ENVO:01000025]; feature: sediment [ENVO:00002007]; material: shallow marine sediment [ENVO:03000034] sea grass bed [ENVO_01000059] ... | reverse complement strand
GTCCCCGGTAGCTCAGTTGGCAGAGCATTCGGCTGTTAACCGAAGGGTTACTGGTTCGAGTCCAGTCCGGGGAGCTTTCCGTGTCGCTGCGCTGCACGCGGCACGCCGCGACGCCTAGGCGCGGACGATCGAGGGAGGACGACGATGGCAATTCCGCTGACGCGCATCTACACCGGCGACGACGGCGAGTCGCACTTCGAGGACATCGAGGTGCCCTTCGAGGAGACGGGGCTCGGGGGGGCGATGTCGAGTCGGCTCCCGGCCACGGGCGTGGTCTTTCGCGAGACCGGCGACGACTACGATTTCGACTGGCACAACGCGCCGCGCCGCCAGTACATCCTGATGCTCTCGGGTGGCGGTGTGGAGATCGAGGTGGGTGACGGCACGAAGCGCCGCTTCCGCGCGGGAGACATCTTGCTTGCCGAAGACACGACGGGCCACGGTCACATCTCGCGGGCGATCGATCCCGAGCCGCGAATCTCGGTGTTCGTGACCCTGGAGTAGCCGACCCGCAAGACGCGAAAGATCGGAGCCCCGCGGGTGCGCAACCCACCCGCAGCGTTGCGGGGCACAACGGGCAGCCTTCAGGCGGGGTCCCGGCGTGCCGATCGCTCCATATAGGCGCACTGCACCCGGAGCCCGCTTGAGCCCCGCCAAGTACGACATCCTGCTGCTCGACGACGGCGAGCTCGCGGAGATCCGCGGAGCGGCGCATGCCCTCGGCGCGGCGGTGCACACCGAGCTCGACGGCCCCGACACGCCGGTGGAGTGGCCGCTCGTCGTGTCGAGTGCCCGCTATCTGGATCGGCTCGAGTCGATCGCGGTGAACCTCTCCGCCAAGCGTCTGGTGGTCCTCGACCAGCTCTCCCGGACATTGCGGGCGCGGATGCGCCGGGCTCGGGTCGATTTCTTTCTGTGCCGCCCGGTGCACCCCGAGGCGCTGCGTCTGCTGCTCGTCCACTGTCTCTACCGGGGGCCCGAACGCCGGCAGCGCCGCGTCGCCGTGGGCGCCGCCGTGCGCTTCCGCAGCGGGTTTCGCCGCGGACGCGGGGTGCTGGCCGACCTCTCGGACTCGGGTTGTCGGATCCTCACGCCCGTGCCCCTCGCGAAAGGGCAGAAGCTCCTGGTGTTCCTGCCCAAGCCCGGACGCCCCGGGCGCACCTTTTTCGTGCGCGCCGAAGTCGTGCGCTCGCAGCGGCGGGAGCACGCGCCCAACGAGATGGCGTTGCGCTTCTACAGTGTGGGGGGGTCGGCTCAGCGCCGGATCGACGAGCTGATCGCCCACCACATGGAGAGCCCCGCCGTGTTTCGCGGCGCCGCGCCGGAGCCGACGGAAGCGCCGGAAGGCCGGGCCTCGGGGACGGACGGCCCCGCGGCGTTCCCGGCGCCCGGCGGCGCCCCCCACGCGGAGACGGGGGGCTTCGTCACCGAGCACGCCCCTCGCAGCTTCGACGGTGCTCCCACCGTCGATCCGGACCCGGACGAACAAGCGGACGACGACGAAGCTCTCGAGACCGACGCCATCGGCTTTGACGGCCGGGTTCCCGTTCTGGAGCTCGACCCCGACAGCCTGGCCGCGGGCGACCCCTGGGAGGAGCCGTCCCACGAGCCCGATGCGTTGGCTCTGGACGCGGCGACGTCTCGGGCCTCGAGTGGGCGCCCGTCGTCCGAGCGCGCCGTTGGCGACGATCATCACCCCGCCGTCGAGGTCGTCGCCCCGGATCCCGAGACCCTGATCGAAGACGCGCCAGAGGCCCGCCCCGATCGTCCCGCCGACGCCGAGGAGCGCCGCCGCGAACCCCGCCGTCACTTCCACCGGCAGGTTGTGGCCCTCGACCGCAGGGCTACGCGGGTCCTGATCGGGCGCGATCTCTCGGTGGGCGGGATGCGGGTCGACCACAACCCGGCCCTGATCTACGCGAAGTCGTTCCGACTCTCGATCCACGTCGGCGAGGGCGAGCTCCCGCTGGTGGTCCGCGCGCGGGTCGCCCGCGACGACGGGGACGACGGCATCCTGCTGCGCTTCGAGAAGCTGGCCTTCGCGGCGCAGGAGCACCTGCGCAAATCCCTGCGCGAGCTCCCGATCCTCGCTCCCGGCGAAGACGGCGCGCCCGAACGAGTTCTGGTCACCGAGATGTTCGACGAGCCGGGAGACGGGGTCGCCTCGACCGGCTGACGCCGGGCCGCGGGTTCAGCCGCCGTCGACCGTTCCCAAGCGACCCGCGTCGGCGCAGCCGAGCATGCGCGCCGCCAGCAGCGCCAGGTGCCCCGCAACATCTTCGGCGGACAGCGGCCCGCCGTCGCGGAACCATCCGTAGGAATAGATGATCATCGTACTGATACAGGTGGCCGTGACGCGCGGCTGCTCTACCTGAAACTCGCCCCGCCGGCACCCCTCGGCGATCAGCTCGCCCAGCCGCCGGTCGAAGCTACGTCGAAGCTCCGCGAGCTCGGCGCGCGCCTCGTCACTCAGCCGGTCCATCTCACGGCTGTAGACGGTCACGTAGGCGCGGTGGGCAAGGGTCACTTCGGTGAGGGCGCGGCAGGCCTTGTCGATCTGCTCGGCGCACGACCCACCGCCCCCGAGCACGTCATCGAGGGCGGCGTGAGCGCGCACGACCCCTCGGCGACAGGCCTCGCGGAGAATCTCGTGTTTGTCCTTGAAGTGGTAGTAGACGAACGGTTTTGTCGCGCCAAGGGAGTCGGCGATCGACGACATCGAGGTGCCGTTGTAGCCCCGTTCGGCAAAGAGCTCCGCGGCGGCCTCGAGGATGCGCTCGCGCTTGAGCTCGTAGACCTCGGCCTGCACGCCGCTGCGCCCGTTGCGAGCCGTCTCCACCGCGTTCTCGGCCGAGGACATGGGACCCCTTCGCACCTCTGCGGGCAGAACACCGCCCGATCAGGAGATTATACCCGGAGGTAGCATTTTCGACGAACAGCAGGCCGCCGGGCCGCCCGGGGGACGGCGGGCCGCTCGGGAGGCATGCCCCCGAGCGGTGCGGCCAGCTCGCCGGAGTGCGGGCGCCGCTAGGTCGGCTCGGCGATCGTCAGGAGCTGCTTGCCGAAGTTCGCGCCGGTGAAGAGCCGCTGGAGCGTCGCCGGGGCGTTCTCCAGACCCTGCGCCACGTCCACCACGTTCTGGACCGTGCCGCTCGCCAGCCAGCCCCCGAGCTCCTGGATCGCCTCGGGGAAGCGCTCCGCGTAATCGAGGACGATGAAGCCCTCCATCCGCGCGCGCTGGAGGATCAGGTTGAAGTAGTTGCCCGGCCCCGGGCCGAAGTCGCTTTGCTCGTAGCGCGAGATGGCCCCGCAGAGCACGATCCGCGCGTTCTGGGCGATGCGCGCCAGCACCGCGTCGAGAATCTCGCCGCCCACGTTGTCGAAGTAGACGTCGATGCCATCGGGGCACAGCGCGCTCAGCCGCTCCCCCACGTCCTCGTTCTTGTAGTCGATCGAGGCGTCGAAGCCCGCCTCCTTGGTGAGCCAGTCGCACTTGGTCGCCCCGCCGGCGATGCCGATCACCCGGCAGCCCTTGGCCTTGGCGATCATGCCGGCGACCGAGCCCGTCGCCCCGGCGGCGCCCGAGACCACGAAGGTCTCGCCCGGCTTGGGGGCGCCGATGTCGAGGACGCCGAAGTAGGCGGTGAGCCCGGTGATGCCGAAGAGGCTGAGCGCCAGGGCGGGGGCCGTGCCGGGCGGCAGGACGCGGGCCGGGATGAAGCCGCCGCCGTCGGTGACCGCGTAGTCCTGCCAGCCGAAGGCGCCCTGGACGAGGTCGCCCACCGCGAAGTCCGGGTGGCGGCTCTCCACGACCTGGCCCACCGACGCGGCGCGCATCACCTCGCCGATGGGGATCTTGGGGACGTAGGTGTCCATCGTCATCCAGCCGCGCTGGGTGGGGTCGAAGGAGAGACAGAGGTTGCGCACCAGGAACTCGCCCTCGCCGGGGGCGAGGCGGGGCGCTTCGCTCCACTCGAAACAGCTCTCGTCGACGCGTCCCTCGGGGCGCTTCACCAGGGTCCACTGACGGTTGGTCTCACTCATGGGGGCCTCCTTGTGGGCGCGGAGCTTACCCCGCCTTGCGCAGCACGCCGTGGATGGCGTCGGTGAGAAAGGAGAGGTCCTCGGACGGGGTGATCAGCGGCGGCGCCAGGTAGACGACGTCGCCAAAGGGGCGGATCCAGGCCCCGAGCTCGACGAAGCGCTCGCGCAGCGCGGCGGGGCTCGGGATCGACTCGAGCTGCACCACGCCCAGGGCCCCGAGGACGCGGACGTCGACCACCCCGGGCAGTGCCCGGCAGCGATCGAGCTCCTCCCGGAGCTGGGTCTCGAGGGCCGCGACCTGGGCGAGCCGGGGCTCGCGCTCGAAGAGGTCGAGGGATGCGTTGGCCGCCGCGCAGCACAGCGCGTTCCCCGAGAAGGTGGGCCCGTGCATCAGTGCCCGCTCGGGGTCTTCGTCGAGAAAGGCCTCGTAGATCTCCTCGCTCGCCACCGTGGCGGCGAGGGGCAGCGTGCCACCGGTCAGCGCCTTGGAAAGGGCGATCAGATCGGGGACGACCTCGGCCCGCTCGCAGGCGAACAGGGTGCCGGTGCGGCCGAAGCCCGTCGCGATCTCGTCCAGAAAGAGCGGGATGCCGTGGCGGGCGCAGGCGTCGGCGACCTCGCGGAGGGTCTCGGGGCGGTGGAAGCGCATCCCCCCGGCGCACTGGGCGAGCGGCTCGAGCACGACGGCGGCGATCTCGCGACGCCGCGCCGCGAGGAGCGCGTCGAACCCGCGGACCCGTTCTGGGGTGTCGGGGAGGGTCGCGAGGATTTGCTCGGGGAAGGCGCCGCGAAACAGCGTGTGCATTCCCTCCTCGGGGTCGCACACCGACATCGTTGCGAAGGTGTCGCCGTGGTAGGCGCCGTAGAAGCTCACGAAACGCCGGCGCTCGGGGTGGCCGCGGTGGATCCAGTACTGGAGGGCGATCTTGAGGCCCACCTCCACCGACACGGAGCCCGACTCCGAGAAGAAGACCCGGCCGAGGGAGCCCGGGAGCAGCGCCGCGAGGCGGTCGGCCAGCCGAGTGGTCGGCTCGGCGATCAGGCCGCCGAGCATCACGTGGGGGAGGGCGCGGAGCTGCTCCTCCACGCGCTCGAGGATCCACGGGTGGCTGTGGCCGTGGCACGCCGTCCACCAGTTGGAGATCCCGTCCACCAGCACCCGCCCGTCGCGGAGGTGGAAGCGGGTGCCCTCGCTGCGTTCGACGACGATCGGCGCAGGGGTCGTCTTCATTTGAGCGTAGGGCAGCCAGACGCGTGTCTCGCCCTCTCGGGTCGGGTCCGCTCCCACGGCCACCTGTGTCGCCCTCCCGGCTGGTCCGGCCCCGATCGGCGGTATCCTGCCCGCCATGGCCTCCCTCGAACGATACGCCCGCGAGAAGCTCCACGCTCTCGAGGCGCGCTCGCTGCGCCGGGCGCTGGTGGAGACCGATCGCTACCGCCCGGGGCGCGCCCAGCGCGACGGGCGCGAGGTGATCTCCTTCTGCTGCAACGACTACCTCAACCTGAGCCAGCACCCCGCGGTAGTGAAGGCCGCCCTCGAGGCGACCCGTCGCTACGGGGTCGGCTCCGGCGCCTCGCGGCTCGTGACCGGCAACCACCCCCTCTACACCGGTCTCGAGGCCCGGCTCGCGCGGCTCAAGGGAAGCGACGACGCCCGTGTCTTCGGCAGCGGGTATCTCGCCAACCTGGGGATCATTCCGGCGCTGGTCGGCGCCGGCGACCTGATCGTCGCCGACGCCCTGAGCCACGCCTGTCTTTTCGGCGGGGCGCAGCTCTCGGGGGCGACGCTCCGGGTGTTCCGCCACAACGACCTCGACCACTGCGAGACCCTGCTGCGCGAGGCCCGCGGCGCCGCGCGTCACGCGCTGGTGCTGACCGACGGCGTCTTCAGCATGGACGGCGACCGCGCGCCCCTGGGCGCGCTCCAGACCCTGTGCGAGGCCCACGACGCCTGGCTGCTCTCCGACGACGCCCACGGCCTGGGCGTCGTCGAGGCCGGCCGCGGGAGCGGCTACCTGGACGGACGCTCGCTCGAGCTGTCGCTGCAGATGGGCACGCTCTCAAAGGCGGTGGGTGCCTACGGCGGCTACCTGTGCGCGTCGGAGGCCGTGGTGTCGCTGCTCACCAACCGCGCCCGCACCCTCGTCTACACGACGGGGCTGCCACCGGCGACGGTGGCCGCGGCGGACGCCGCCCTCGAGCTGATCGAACACGACGCCGAGCTGGTGGCGAGGCCCCAGGCCCACGCCGCGCACTTTTGTGATCGGCTCGGGCTGCCCGCCCCCGAGAGCTGCATCGTGCCCATCCTGCTGGGCGACGCCGAGCGCGCCCTCGCGGCGAGCCGCGCGCTTTTCGACGCGGGCTTCCTCGTCACGGCGATCCGGCCCCCCACGGTGCCCGAGGGCACGGCCCGGCTGCGCTGCACCTTCAGCGCCGCGCACCGCCGCGACGAGATCGAGGCCCTCGCCGATGCCGTCGCAGCCTGGATCGAGGGGTGAGCGCCCCCTCGCTCTTCGTCACCGCGACCGGAACCGAGGTGGGCAAGACCCTGGTCACCGCCGCCCTCGTCCGCGAGCTCGCCGCCCGCGGGACACCGCCCCGCGCCCTCAAGCCCGTCATCAGCGGGGTGCCCGACCCCGACGGCGAGGCGTCGGACACCGAGATCCTCCTCGCGGCCCAGGGTCGCTCTGCCACGCCAGAGGAGGTCGACGCGATCTCGCCCTGGCGATTCCGCGCCGCGCTCTCCCCGGACATGGCGGCGCGCCGCGAGGGACGCCGCATCGACTTCGACGCCCTGGTGCGCTTCACCCGCGAGGCGGTCGCCGACGGCGCGACCCTGGTGGAGGGCGTCGGCGGAGTCTGCGTCCCGCTCGACGAGCGTCACACCGTGCTCGACTGGATCGCCGCGAGCGAGCTCCCCGCGCTCGTCGTCGCGGGGAGCTACCTCGGCACCCTGAGCCACACCCTCTGCGCCGTCGCGACGCTCGAGACGCGGGCCGTCCCGCTCGCGGGGATCGTGCTGAGCGAGTCGCCCGAGAGCCCGGTGCCCCTCGAGGAGAGTCGCGACACCCTCCGGAACTTTCTGGGTGCGACGCCGGTAGCCCTGCTGCCGCGCCTTCCGGGGCCGGCGGCGTGGGAGCGCGCGCCGGCGCTCCTCGGCGAGCTCGGGCTCTAGCGCGTCTAGCCCTCGCCTCGGAGCTGCCCCAACATTGGCGGCTCCGCACCGATCCCATTTCGCCCAAAGGAAGCCCGATGTCCCATCACGACCTCTTCGACCTGAGTGGCAAGGTCGCCCTCGTCACCGGCGGCAGCCGCGGCCTCGGCAAGGCCATGACGCTGGCCTTCGCCGAGGCCGGCGCCGACGTGGTGATCGCGAGCCGCAAGATCGACTCCTGCGAAGTGCTGGCCAAAGAGGTGCGCGAGCGCTTCGGTCGCGAGGCCATGCCCTACGCGTGCCACGTCGCCAACTGGGATCAGCTCGGCGAGATGGTCGACGCCGCCTACGGGCGCTTTGGCAAGGTCGACGTCTTGGTGAACAACGCCGGGATGTCGCCCCTCTACGACAAGCTCACCGACGTCACCGAGGCACTCTGGGACAAGGTGCTCGACGTGAACCTGAAGGGCCCCTTCCGGCTGAGCGCGCTGATCGGGTCGCGGATGGCGGCCGGCGCGGGGGGGTCGATCATCAACATCAGCAGCGCCGCTGCGGTCGAGGAGACCCCGGACGTCATCCCCTACTCCTCGGCCAAGGCGGGGCTCAACGCGATGACCATGGGCTTCGCCCACGCCTACGGGCCCAAGGTCCGGGTCAACTGCATCCAGGCCGGCCCCTTCATGACCGACATCAGCAAGGCCTGGGATCAGGAAATCTTCCGACAGCAGGCGATGCGCTTCGCGATGCGCCGGGGCGGCGAGCCCGAGGAGATCGTGGGGGCCGCCCTCTACTTCGCGAGCGCGGCGTCGAGCTACTGCAGCGGCGCGGTACTCGCCCTCGACGGCGGACGCCCGCGCGGCGCGGGCTTCACCGAACAGAAGGAGTGGTGATGAGCGACACCAACAAGGCCCTCGTATCCGAGTTCTGCAACCACCTGGCGTCGGGGGCCGGCACCGCCAAGCTCGTCGAGTATCTCTCGGAAGACGTCGTCTACCACAACATCCCGTGGGAGCCGGTCACCGGCCATGAAGGCGTGCGGCAGGTCCTCGGCCCCTTCCTCGACACCCAGCCCGCCGCCTGCACCAAGATGGAGATCCTCTCGACCGTGGCCGAAGGCGACACCGTCATGAACGCCCGCAGCGAGACCTGGGAGCGCGGCGAGGTGTCGCTCGTGCTCCCGGTGGCGGGAGTGTTCCGGGTGAAGGACGGCGTGATCACCCACTGGAGCGACTACTTCGACGTGGCGACGATCCAGCCGCTGCTCGATCTCGCGTAGCCGTGGCCTATGAGTCGCTCCGCGTCGAAGTGACAGCGGGTGTCGCCCACGTGGTGATCGACCATCCGCCGATCAATCTCTTCGACCTCGCGTTGATGCGCGAAGTCGCGAAGGTCGGCCGCGAGCTCGAGGCCGACGACGCGGCGCGTGTGATCGTGTTCTCGAGCGCGAACCCCGAGTTCTTCATCGCCCACGCCGATGTCGGGTCGATCCTCGACTTTCCGGTCGAAGCGCCCGAGGACGTCGCCGAGCCGAGCGGGTTCCAGCGGCTGACCGAGCGCTACCGCACCATGAACACCCCGACGATTGCGCAGATCGAAGGCTGTGTGCGGGGCGGGGGCGCCGAGTTCGTGTCGAGCCTCGACATGCGTTTCGCCGCGCGGGGCCGCGCCGTCTTCGGGCAGCCCGAAGTGGCGATCGGCATCCTCCCGGGCGGCTCCGGGACCCAACGCCTGCCGCGTCTCCTGGGCCGCGGGCGCGCCCTCGAGGTGATCCTCGGCTGCGGCGACTACGACGCCGACACGGCCGAGCGCTACGGCTGGGTGAACCGCGCCCTCGAGCCCGCGGCGCTGGGGCCCTTCGTCGACGAGCTCGCGGCGCGGATCGCCTCCTTCCCGCCGGAGGCGGTGGCGCTCGCCAAACGCGCTGCCGGCGCCGCCGAGCGGCCCCCCGCCGATGGGCTCGTCGAAGAGAACCGCGCCTTCGCCGAGACCCTCGCCCTGCCCGAAGCGGGGCGGCGCATGCGGCGTTTTCTCGAGCTCGGCGGTCAGACCCGCGAGGTGGAGCTCGAGCTCGAGCGTCTCTACGCGAAGCTCGACGACGCCTGAGCGGGGGGGATGCTGGCGGGCAGCCGCTTGCCGTACTGGTATCCTCCAAACAGCGCGATACGCGTACCTTTCAAGTGCACCACTATCCAAGGGGGAGACCACCGATGGCCGAATTCGACCTGCAGATCCGCGGTGGCACGATCGTCGACGGCACCCGCGCCCCTCGCGTCCAGGGCGACCTCTGGATCAAGGACGGCCGGGTCGCGCAGATCGGGGGCACGGCCCCGGGTGAGGCCAAACGCGTCATCGACGCTGACGGCCACGTGGTGGCACCGGGCTTCGTCGATCTCCACACCCACTACGATGCGCAGATCCGCTGGGACCCCTACTGCACGATCTCGGGCTGGCACGGCGTGACGTCGGTGGTGCTCGGCAACTGTGGCTTCGGCTTCGCGCCGGTGAAGCCCGACTTCCGCGACCGCTCGATGCTCACGATGACCCGCACCGAGGCGATCCCCTACGCGTCGATGCAAGAGGGGCTCGAGTGGGACTGGGAGACCATCCCCGAGTATCTCGACAGTCTCGACCGCGCGCCCAAGGGCGTGAACGTGATCCAGTACATGCCGACCGCGTCGCTCATGACCTACGTGATGGGTCTCGAGGCGGCGAAGACCCGCCCCGCCACCGCCGAGGAGCGCGCCGAGATGAAGCGGCTGCTCCACGAGGGCATGGACGCCGGGCTCTGCGGCTTCTCGATCCAGCGTCTCGGGCCCGACTCGGTGCAGGCCGACTTCGACGGCTCGCCGATGGTGACCGACACCATGGTCGACGAGGACATCCTGGCCCTGGGCGAGGTGCTGCGCGAACGCGGCGAGGGCTTTATCCAGATCACCCAGGCCGAGGGCAAAGGGCTCAAGCACGACTACGCCTTCCTCGAGAAGCTCGCCGCGACGGCGCAGCGCCCGATCCTCCACAACGCGGTGCTGCCCGCGCGGGTGGACGCGGAGGTGCACCGTCGCCCGCTGCGCTGGATCCAGCGCTGCCAGGACGAGGGGCTCCCGATCTACGCCCAGTGCGGCACCGGGCGCGCCGGCTTCGCCTTCACCCTCGAGCACTGGAACCTCTACGACGCCTCGCCGATCTGGCGCGAGGCGACTACTGGCACCAAGGAAGAGCGGCTCCGCAAGATCCAGGATCCGAGTCTGCGTCAGAAGCTCGTCGACGAGTTCGAGACGGCCGACCGGCGGCTGCGCGCAATCCAGGCCGGGGTCGGCGGGAACCCGAAGTTCCTGGTGATCCAGAGTGTGAACAACCAGCCCGAGCTCGAGCACTACGTCGGCCAGTCGGTTGGGCAGATCGCCGAGGCGGAGGACAAGCACCCCATCAAGGTGATGCTCGACCTCTCGATCGCCGGTGACCTGAACGTCGAGTTCCTCGGGCCCGACCGCGGATCGAACGCCGAGCACATGGCGGAGATGATCCTCGAGCCGTACTCGATCCCGGGCGTGTCCGACGGCGGGGCGCACACCAAGTTCTTCACGGGCGGCGCCTTCACCACCGACTTCCTGACCTGGCTGGTGCGCGACGAAGAGCGCGTGACCCTCGAAGAGGCGCACTACCGGCTCTCGAACCTGCCCGCGCAGGCGGCCGGCTTCAAAGACCGCGGCGTGCTCACCGAGGGCGCCGCGGCCGATGTCGTGGTCTACAACCTCGAGGAGCTCGCGATCGACCCGCCGTGGATTGGCAACGTCGAGCACGACTTCCCGGCCGGCGAGTGGCGCCGCGTGCAGCGCGCGATCGGCTACCGGGCCATCGTGGTGAACGGCGAGGTCACCTTCGAGGACGGCGAGTGCACCGGGGCCACCCCGGGCAAGCTGCTGCGCCACGGGGTCGACGCCTAACGCCGCTCGCGCGGACGCTCCCGCCGTGGATGCGGTCGGCGTCGGGGGCTTCGGCCCCGACCGCGCCGCGATGCAGGCGGCGGCGCTCGACACGCAGCGGGCCCGCCCACCGAAATCGACCTCGAGCGCGTTTTGTCGCCGCCCCCGGTCCGCGAGTGGTGGACGCCACAGGGGTGAACGTGCTCGTACCGTGTTGCGACACCGTAGACGCGCGAATCACCGAGATCGAGCGCCGCGAGGCCCAGACCTCCGCGGCAGAAGGAGGGTTGGCATGAAGCTGGGGCTGATGTTGGGATATTCGGGCGCCGAGCTGCGCGTCCCGCTGGAGAAGGTGCAGCTCGCCGAGCGCCTCGGCTACGACTCGGTGTGGACGGCCGAGGCCTACGGCTCCGACGCCATCACGCCCCTCGCCTACCTCGCGGGGCACACCCAGCGGATCCGTCTGGGCACCGCCGTGATCCAGCTCGCGGCGCGCTCGCCCGCCAACGCCGCGATGTCGATCGCCACCCTCGACGCCCTCGCCGGCCACGGCCGGGTCGTCTGCGGCGTGGGCGTATCGGGCCCGCAGATCGTGGAGGGCTGGTACGGCGAGCCCTGGGGCCGGCCCTACTACCGGCTCAAGGACTACGTGGCGATCATGAAGAAGATCTGGCGTCGCGAGGAGCCGGTGACCCACGACGGCGAGGAGATCCAGCTCCCCTACCGCGGCGACGGCGCCCTCGGGATTGGGAAGCCCCTGACCTCGATCCTGCACTGCCGCCCCGACATCCCCGTTTTTCTAGGGACTGGAATGGAGGCCACCGTGCGGCTGACGGCGGAGGTAGGGGAGGGCTGGCTGCCGCTGGGCTATGTGCCCGAAACCGCCGACCTCTACAAGCCCTGGATCGACGCGGGGCTCGCGAAGGCGGGGAAGAGCGCCGACGGCTTCGAGGTGCAGGCCATGGCGCCGGTCGATGTCACCACCGACGTGGCGGGGTCGCTCGCCCGCATGAAGCCCAATATTGCGCTCTACGTCGGCGGGATGGGGCACAAGACCGTCAACTTCCACAAAGAGATGATGATCCGCCGCGGCTTTGGCGACGCCGCCGAGCGGATCCAGGAGCTCTATCTCGCGAAGCGCAAACGCGAGGCCGTGGACGCGGTACCCGACGAGTTCGTCGACCAGGGCGCTCTGGTGGGTGACCGCCAGCGCATCGCCAAGCGCTTCGAGGCCTGGGAGCAATCGGGGGCCACCGGGCTCTCGATCAACGGCAATGTGCAGGCGGTGGAGCTGATGGCGGAGATCGCGGGGCTCCGCTCCGCCGACGGCTGAGGCGCCGCGTGACGCTGGTGCTCTTGCTGGCCGGGCTCGCGGCCGCGGTGCTCGCCGTCGCCTGGCTGCCCCACCCCTACCTGTGGGGCTACGGCGCGGCGCTCGCCGCCTTCGGTCTCGCGATGTGCTGGTCTTCGCGGAAGGCGTTGTGGTTCAACCTCGCGGCGCCGATCGCACTGCTCTTCGCGCTCGAGGCCTGGTCGGCGCTGCGACCCGCGGGGCTCTCCACGGAGGGAAGTCGGACCCAGGGCTACATCGCACCCCACGCGGTGTTGGGCTACGCGCCCACGCCCGGCTATGTCGCGCATCAGCGGCGCCGCCACGGAGACCAGCGCGTCTACGAGGTCGACTACACGATCGACGAGCACGGCCTGCGGGTCGCGCCGCCGGTGGCGGCGGGCGGCGGTGCTGAGTGTCTGCTCTTCTTCGGGGGATCCTTCACCTTCGGCGAAGGCCTCGGCGACCACGAGACGCTCCCGTACCAGACGGGCCTGCTCACGGGCGGGCGCTACCGCGTCTACAACTTTGGCTACCACGGCTACGGCCCCCACCAGATGCTCGCCGCGCTCGAGAGCGGACTCGTCGACGGGGTCGTCGCCTGTCGCCCGCGGATGGCGATCTACCAAGCGATCCACGACCACGCGAGCCGCGCTGCCGGCCACAAGTTCTGGGACACCCACGGCCCCCGCTACGAAGTCGCCGCCGACGGAACGGCGGAGCGCCGCGGCCATTTCGACGACGGGCGGACGCCGTGGCCCGCGTGGCTCCGGACGGCGCTGCTCGAGTCGGCGTTCTTTGCGCGGGTCGCCCGCTGGCACCCGGAGGCGGGTCCTGAGGACTACGCGCGATTTCTCGCGATCGTCGAGAGCGCGCGGCGCGAGGTCGAGACGCGCTATCCCGGTTGCGAGTTCCATGTCCTGCTCTGGGACAAAGCGGGGCGGGAGATGGACGAAGGGCTCCGGGCGGCAGAAATCCCTGTGCACCTGGTGAACGAGATTCTCCCCGACCGTCCCGACGACCGCCTTCGCTACCAGATCCACGCGCGGGAGCGGCACCCGAACGCCGCGGCGTATGCGGGGATCGGCCGCTACCTCAAAGCGGAGATCCTCTCGGAAGATCGCTAGCGCGTCTGTCCGAAGAAGGCCTCGCGGGTGGCGTCGCTCGGGTCGCCGATCTTCTCCTCGTCGGCGAGGAGGGCGACGCCGCGCCGGACGGCCGGACGCGCGGCGATCGCGTCGTACCAGCGCTCGACATGCGGGAAGGCCGAGAGGTCGATCTCGTGGAACCACCGCACGCGCACCCAGGGCCAGGTGGCCATGTCGACGATCGAGTAGTCGCCGGCGAGGTATTCGACATCGGCCAGCCGCTCGTCCATCACACCGTAGAGCCGCAACGTCTCGTTGGTGTAGCGCTCGATCGCGTAGGGGATTGGCTCAGGGGCGTAGCCCTTAAAGTGGCCGCACTGGCCGAACATCGGGCCGACGTTCCCCATCTGGAACATCAGCCATTGGTTGGCGAGGTGGCGGGCGCGGGGGTCGGTTGGCCAGAAGCGCCCCGCCTTCTCGGCGAGGTAGACCAGGATCGCTCCCGACTCGAAGAGCGTGATCGGCTCGCCCCCCGGGCCCTCGGGGTCGACGATCGCCGGCACCTTGCGGTTCGGGTTCACCGCGAGGAACTCCGGCTCCGCCTGCTCACCGCGCAGGATGTTGACCGGGCGCGTGTGGTAGGGGAGCGCCAGCTCCTCGAGGCCGATCGACACCTTGTGGCCGTTGGGCGTCGGCCAGTAGTAGAACTCGATCATCGCTTCCCCCGGTGTTCCACCACTTCGGCGAGCTGAGCCTGGAAGAACTCGGGGCTGTCGTCGCCTGCGAAGTCGCGGTTGAAATGCGAGGCCACACTCGGGCGCTCGAGCATCGTCTCGTACCAGGCGGCCAGGTGCGGGCGCCCCTCGCGGAAGTCGTAGCGGGGGTAGAGCGGGTCGACGGCTTCGTAGAAACGCGAGCCGAAGTCGCCGTAGCTCAGCGCGTGGAGGGTCGCGGCGTGGCCGATGTCGAAGCCCTTCGCCTCTTTGCACTCCTCCTCGAGCTCGTTCAGCACCCGCAGGATCTTGGGCCAGATCCACTCGTAGACGTCCATGTGACGCTCGGCCTCGGGTCGCCAACCCTCCATGTTCATCATCACCGTCGTTTCGAACACCGTCTGCGCGCGGTCGTGACGCCGGAGTGCATCCCAGCGCGCGGGGCCGGGCTCGGGGTAGATCCGGTGCGCGCGGCTCTGGGAGTCGAGGTACTGACAGATCGGCTCGCTCCCGTAGATCACCTGCCAGTCGTCGGTGACCAGCGTCGGCACCTTGTCGAGGGGGTTGATCGGAAGCAGCGAGTAGCGATCTCCCTGGTCGACCCCCTCCCGGTTGCGAAAGGGATAGGTCGCCACGAAGGTCATCTCGTCCCAGAGACCCGCTTCGTGGGTGGTGACCAGCGCCTTGTGGATGAAGCCGTGGAAGGGCGAGTAGAAGAGCTTCACGGGGCCTCCGCGTCCGGGGGGTTGGCTGGGGGAGTATATGTCCGGGGGGCCCTCTGTGGCGGCTTCCGAGCGCGCGTTCGCTTGTGGGCCTGAGCCGCTGGGGCACACTTCCGGTGCGCGCCAAGACATGGGGGTTCCGCCATGCGTGGGTTCCGTCGTCTCGTTTTCGCGGTCGTGTCCGTCGTTGGGTGGGTGTTGTTGCTGCTTCCGCTGGCGGCGGCCGCCCAGCCCGCTCCGGGGACCCACATCACGTGGGAGAACCGGGCGCTGCTCGAGGGGTTCGTGCCCGAGGAGATGTACCACTGGACCGTCGAGGACAACGAGGACCTCGACGTGACGGTCGGGGAGGCGCGGGTGTACCCGATGCATCCGTCCTACGTCGAGGCGACGGTGAAGTTCGGCTGCCAGGCGCGCATCGACGACAAGGGCGTGCTGGTCGACTACGTCGCGGGGCAGCCCTTTCCCTACTCGGACTGGGCGACCGCGGCGACCAATCACGCCTGCGATCTCAGCCCCGACGACCCGCAGTTCGCCCTCAAACTGGCCTGGAACGTCAACTACCGCTGGCAAGGAGGGTCCGGGCTGAACATTCCGCACTGGGGCTTCAGCAACATGCGCAACAAGGGCAAGGAGACCTGGCGGATCGCCCAGGGCGAGTACCGCCGCACCTACTTCAGCCACCGCGCTGATCTCCTGCCCGACACCCACGAGCTCGAAGACGACACCGACCTCGAGTGGGCGGAGTTCTTCGACGTGAAGACGCCCTTCGACCTGCGCGGGACGATGTTCCTGCTCTACCGCTACAACGACAACAAAGAGGACCAGACCTGGGCCTACATCCCGGCCCTCCGACGGGTGCGCCGGATCGCGGCGACCCAGAAGTCCGACTCCTTGCTCGGCACCGAGTTCACCCTCGAGGACTTCTACGGCTTCGCCGGGTACGTCTGGGATCACGAGTGGCAGTTCCGCGGGGAGAGCGATCTGCTCTTCCCCGTAAACTCCTCGCGGCGCTGCTTCCCGAGTGTGATCGGCGACGACGCCCGCTTCCGGGTCACCGGGATGGCGCGGCTCGGGACGCCGGAGGAGTGGGACCACTGCAAGTTCAGCCCCTACAAGGGGCTCCCGATGACCGGCGAAACCTGGGAGATGCGCCGCGCCTTTCGCATCGACGACATCCCCCGGCAGAAGGGCCACCCCTACAGCCGCAAAGCGCTCTGGTACGACAAGGAAACCCTCTACGTCTACTACATGAAGGCGTGGGACCGCGCCGGCAACGACTTCAAGGTGCTCGGGGCCATCACCACCTGGAGCGAAGACTCCGGCCTCGAGGGCAACCAGGGCCGGCAGACCATGAACTACACCTTGTTCGGCCTCGCCAACGTCCAGAACGACGCCTCTCACACCGGCCAGTTCGACAACGCCAACGCCCACTCCTTCGACGTCCGCGAAAGCCGCAAGTACTACGACACCTCTCGCTTGAAGAGGAAGGGGCGCTAGGCGGAGGGACGTTCGGGGGTTTCTTCTTGGGTGTTCCTGGGTGACGGGGGTTGGTCCTCAGCCCAGGTTGAACGCCCGCGCCGGGTTGTCCCAGAGGATCTTGCGCTTGATCTCTTCGGAGAGCGGCTGCTGGTCGAAGGCGGCGAAGCCGCCGGGGAAGGTGCCGTCCGGGTGGGGGTAGTCGGTGTTGAAGCAGAAGTTGTTCTCGCCGACGAGGTCGACCGCGGCGGGGAGGGTGCGCTCGTCGCCCCGCGCCGCGACCCAGACCTGACGCAGGAAGTACTCGGTGGGGGGCTTGGTCATCTCGGGGTGCTCGGCGTTGCCCGAGAACTCCCAGTGTTGCTCCATCCGCTGGAGCCAGTAGGGCACCCAGCCGGCGTCGGCCTCCACGTGGACGACGCGTAGATCGGGGAACCTCTCGAGGACGCCGAACCAGATGAGGCTCATC
>CAJHXS010000330.1_pt1 | contig 17063 bp, 13 predicted proteins | sample 9198591 | NCBI WGS metagenome assembly CAJHXS01 (sample SAMEA7708347, study PRJEB35096) | sediment metagenome | biome: marine neritic benthic zone biome [ENVO:01000025]; feature: sediment [ENVO:00002007]; material: shallow marine sediment [ENVO:03000034] sea grass bed [ENVO_01000059] ... | reverse complement strand
CGGATAACGGGCGCCCTCGCGTGGCCCGCAACTGGGTCGGGGTGCTGTCGCGCTGGCTGGTGCACGAGGCCTCGCGGCTCGCCGACGTCGGCGAGATCATCCGCGACCTCGGCGAGCGGCTCCGCGAGGCAGGGCTTCCCGTCGACCGCGCGACGGCCCACTTCTCGATCCTCGACCCCCGCTATGTGGGGATCACCCGGCTCTGGACGCCGGACACCGGGCTCCGGCTCTGGCGCGTCGTCCACAGCGACACGGCCCAGGACTACCGCGACAGCCCCCTCCAGTACGTGCGCCACACCGACGAGTGGCTCGACGTGCACCTCGACCGCGATCCCCGCGACTTTCCCGTCTTCGACTCGCTGCGCCGGGAGGGCTACACGCACTACCTGATGGCGCCGCTGCGTTTCTCGGATGGCACGATCCAGGGGGCGAGCTGGGCGACACGCCGCGCGGGGGGCTTCGACAGCGACTCCGTGGCGCTGCTCCGGGCGCTCGCCGCGCCGCTCTCCCTCGTGATCGAGCTGAAACGGCTGCGCATCATGAGCGCGGCGATGCTCGGCGAATACGTGGGCCGCGACCCCGCCGAGCGCATCTTGAACGGCACCGTCCGGCGCGGCGACCTCGTGACCTTTCGCGCCGCGCTGCTCTTCGCCGACCTTGTGGGCTTTACCGCGATGTCCCAGCGGCACAGCGCCGCCGAGGTGGTCGCGCGGCTCAACCGCTACTTCGAGGCGGTCGACAGCCAGGTCGAGGCGCACGGTGGGGAGATCCTGAAGTTCGTGGGCGACGGGGTCTTCGCGATCTTTCCCGCCCGCGACGAGGAGGAGACGGGAGCGGCGGTGGAGCGCGCATTGGCGGCGGCGCGGGGCTGTCTCGAGACGAGCGACGACCCGCTCCGCGTGGCGGTTCACCAGGGCGAGATCGCCTACGGCAACGTCGGGTCGCCGCGGCGTCTCGATTTCACGGCGATCGGGCCCGACGTGAACCTGCTCGACCGGATCCTCGATCTCGGTCGCAAGCTGGGCGAGCCCCTGGTGTGGTCGGCCGCCGTCGCCGCGGTCGGGTCGCGTCCCCAGCGCTCGCTGGGTCGCCACGAGACCCGCGGCTTCGACGACGCGGTCGAGGTGTTCGCCCCCGGCGAGGCGGGCCCGGGTGGCGAGTCAGCGCAGTGACACCAGCCGGTCGCCCGGGTGGACCACCGCCGCCGCCACGCGCCACCCGCCCTCGCGGACGAGGGTGTAGGTCGCCCCGGCTTCGACGATCACGCTGCCGTCACCCCGGACGCGGCGGAAGCGGGTGGCGGCGAGCGCGGTCGTCGGACTCAACACCGAGATGTCGCTCGCGAGAAGCTCGCTGTGGGAGTATCCGTCCGCGCCCAGGTCGTCCCGGATCTTCTGGTAGGTGGCGAGGACGGCGGCCTCGTCCGGCAGGGTCAGGACCTGCTCGGGGCTCGTCATCAAGGCGGGCGCGCGGACCATCTCCCGGGCGATGCGCTTGCAATCACCGCGCGAGAAGGCCGCGTAGTACTCCTCGAAGAAGGCTTCGATCGCCTGGCGGGTGTCGCTCACGGACGGTGCCTCCGCCTCGCGCCCACTCGTTCGCTCAGATGGGCATCCGCGGGGCCCCAGAGTACCCTACGCGTCCCGGGCCGACGGAGCGCGCCATCGGCCCGCCCATCAGACCGCTTGCGGCCTGGGACGAGGAGCAGGGATGATCGTCGAGCAGATCTGGACCGGGAACGACTACCGCAACTTCAACTACCTGATCGTCTGCCCGGAGTCCGGTGAGGCCCTGGCCATCGATCCGTTGGACCACCGAAAATGTCTTGCTGCGGCGAGGGAAAAGGGCTGGGAGATCACCCAGATTCTCAACACCCATGAGCACGGCGATCACACCGGCGGGAACGCCGCCGTGGTGGAGGCCACCGGCGCCCGGTTGCTGGCCCACGCGAACGCCGGGCCGCGGATCGAGGGGATGGACCGGGGTCTCGCGGCGGGCGACGTCGTCCAGGTGGGCAAGACCGTCGAGCTTCTCTCCCTCGACACCCCCGGTCACACCATGAGCCACGTGTGTCTGCTCTCGAAGACCGAGACCCCGGCGCTCTTCTGTGGCGACACCCTCTTCAACGCCGGGGCCGGTAACTGTCACGGTGGGGGCCACCCCGAGGAGCTCTACACCACCTTCGTGACCCAGCTCGCCGAGCTCCCCGACCACACCGAGATCTACGCCGGGCACGACTACATCACGAACAATCTCGGCTTCACGCTGGACCGAGAGCCCGACAACGCCGCCGCGAAACGCCTCCTCGACAAGCTCGAGGGCAGCCACGACCCAGAGAACGCGATCGTGACGACCCTCGCGCTCGAGAAGGAGATCAACACCTTCTTCCGGCTCACCAGCCCCAGCGTGATCGCCCGGATCCGCGAGTCGTTTCCCGAGCTCGGCGAGACGCCCTCGCCGAAAGAGGTGTTTCTCAAGCTTCGGGAGCTTCGCAACAGCTGGTAGGGCGGGGCGGGCCCGGATGGCGCGTTCTTATCGCACTCGCGACGCCCGCCCACCACGGCACCAGGCCTGCACCGAGGACGGCGAGTAGTGCCAATTTCCGAGTGGGCGGGAGGTTCGCCGCAGCGGTGCGGAAGACGCGCAATCGCTCGGCGGTCGTGAGAGGGCGCGCCGGCACAATCTTGCGGTAGCGGCGCTGGCTTCGGCCGTAGGTAAAGAGTTTTTGGTAATAGCCCGCGATCGTGGACACCTCGAGGTGTCGCACCCGCATCGACGGTCGAAACGTGACGGCCCCGCACGAGGTGCGCTGCAGCGTCCGATGCACGAGGATCACATCGCTGCCGCGCTCCCACTCGAGGAATCCGCCGGCCACCTCGACCGTCTCCCGCCGGGCGGCCATGTTGTTGGTGTGTCCGTAGTACGCGCGCGGGTCGTGGTGCGAGAGGGCGTACATCCCTTTGGCTTCCTCGAAGCGGCCGAGCTGCTCCATCCACCAGGAGCCAGGATCGAAGTAGGTGTGACCGACGACGATCTCCACCTCGGGGCGACCGAGCCCCGCCAGGCACTCTCGGAGCCAGCTGCGCTCCGGGACGCAGTCCGAGTCGGTGAAGGCGATTACCTCGCCGGTCGCTTCGCGGAGGCCCCGGTTGCGCGCCGCGTAGGAGCCCTGCTTCGGCTCGTGGAGCAGCCGAACCCGCGGGTAGCGCTCGATGATCGACACGGACTCGTCGGTGGAGTTGTTGTCGACCATCAGGATCTCGTAGTCGGCGGGGTCGAGGTCCTGATCGAGGAGGCCCTCGATGCACGCCGCGAGAAATCGAGCGGTGTTGTAGACCGGGACGACGACCGAGACCTTCAACGTCTACTCCACCAGGGTCTTCGGGACGAGCTGCCCGAGTCGTGTGTGGCCCGTGCAGGGGATGGGGTGTCGGGGATACTCTCCCCCGGGGTCTAGAGGAGTAGCGGAAGTATGGCAGGGGATCAGCGGCAACGCGTAGCCATCATCGGAGGTTCGATGGCGGGGCTCTTCGCCGCGGTCTTTCTACAGCGCAAGGGATTCCGGGTCGACGTGTACGAGCGCGCCGCGGACCTGGCGGACCGCGGCGCCGGCATCGTCACCCACGACCACCTCTACGACGCGCTGCGCCGCGCCGGGGTGACGCTGCGGCCCGACATGGGGATCCGTTCCGCGGGTCGGATGATGCTCGACGCCGAGGGCGAGGTCGTGGGCACCTACGACATGTCGCAGATCATGACCTCGTGGGGGCTGATCTACCGCTTCTTGCGGGAGCAGCTGCCGGCGTCTTGCTATCACCCCGGCTTCGCCCTCGAGACCATCGAGATGCGTTCGGGGGGCGCGACAGCCGTCTTCCGCAACGGCGAACGCGCGGAGGCGGAGTGGCTGGTGGCGGCAGACGGCGCGCAGTCCACGCTTCGCGGCCTCGTCGCACCGGAGGTCGGGCCCCAGTACTGCGGCTACTACATCTGGCGTGGGTTGATCGACGAGACCCGGATTCCCAGACGGACCCTCGAGGAGCTCGCCGGACGTCTTGTCTTCGGGATGGCGCCGGGCGGCCACTGGCTCGGCTACCTCGTGGCCGGTCCCCGGGACGAGCTCGCGGAGGGCCAGCGCCGCTACAACTGGGCCTGGTACCGAAGCGGTGACGACGCCGTGTTGCGGGAGCTCCTCACCGACGCCTCCGGGCACCACCACGCCGCCGGGATTCCCCACGACCGGATCCGCGCCGAGCACAGCGCTGCGATGCGAGAGGAGGCGGGGCAGCTCCTCGCCCCGCAGATGCGGGCGGTGATCGCGGCGACGCCCGTCCCATTCCTGCAGCCGATCTACGAGCTCGGGTGTGAGCGCCTCGTCTACGGCCGGGTGGCCGTGCTCGGCGACGCGGCGTTCACAGCGCGGCCCCACGTGGGCATGGGGGTCTCGAAGGCGGCGGACGACGCCTTCACCCTGGCGGCCGCGCTCGCGGCCGCCGACCCGGAGACGGCGACGACCAAGTGGGAGACCGACCGTCTGGCCTACGGCCGCGCGGTGCTCCAGTGGGGACGCGACCTCGGCAGCTACATCGGGCCGCCCCCCCGAGACGACGCCCACCGGGCCAAGGCGGAGTATTACCAGCGCCCCGAGGTGCTGATGTCGGTCACCGCCGCCAGCGACCCGTCCCCCTACTTGTCATCCTGAACGCCCCGGCGCCGACGTATTCCGAGGCCGGTGACCCCAGAACGCGCTGCCACGCGACTGGGGCCGGGTTCCGGATGTTGCCGATGGGGCTCCCGGCGGGCTTGGGTATCGCCCGCGAGCTCTAACGGGGCCTCGGGTGTCTCTTCACTTAGCGAGCGCCCGGTAGGTCGCCTCGACCAGGGCGGCGCCGCGGGGGTCACCCAGCAGCCCCACCATCCGGTTCATTACGTAGGAGAAGGTGAGCCGCTCCTCGGGGTCTTCGATCGCCAGCGAGCCGCCCCATCCGCCCCAGAAGCAGATCCTGCGGTCGGGAATAAAGGGCACCGACTCGTTGGGCAGGCCGTAGCCGATCCCGTAGCGGAGCGGGATCCCGAGGATGAGGTCGTCGCCCCGGGACTGCTCCTCGAAAATGAGGTCGATGGTGGGTTGGGAGAGCAGGCGTTTGCCGTTCATGTCTCCGCCGTTCGAGACCACTGCCTGCACGGTCGCCACCGAGCGCGCGTTGCCGTGGCCGTTGGCCGCCGGGATCTCGGCCCGACGCCACGCCGAGTGGTGGGCCATCCCGGCGTCGAGCGGCGGGTTCGCGAAGGTCTTGTACGCCGCACTCTCGGTGTCCTCGGGCACTTCCAGCGCTTCGGTGGGCGGGATCACCATGCTCACCCGCGCGTCGTGCTCCGCGGCGAGCCCGATGTGGAAGTCGGCGCCCAGCGGGCCGGCGATCTCGCTCGCGAAGAACGCGCCGAGGCTCTGCCCCGCCACACGGCGCACCACCTCGCCGACCAGGTAGCCCTGGGTGATCGCGTGGTAGCCGTGGGCTGTCCCCGGCTCCCACCACGGGGCCTGGGCCGCGAGGAGCTGGGTCGCCTTCTCCCAGTCGTAGAGGTCCTCCTCGCGCATCGGCTCCCGCCACGCCGGGAGCCCGGCGGTGTGGGCCAGCAGGTGCTTGACCAGCACACCTTCCTTGCCGGCCGCCGCAAACTCGGGCCAGTAGCGCGCGACGGGGGCCTGGACGTCGAGCTCGCCGTGGTCGGCGAGCACGAGCGCGCAGAGCGATTGCATCGTCTTGGTGGAGGACCACACGTTGGTGATCGTGTCCTCCTCCCAGGGCTCGTTCCGCTCGGCGTCGCGGTGGCCGCCCCAGAGGTCCACCACGAGCTCGCCGTCGTGGACCACCGCCACCGACGCGCCCACGTCGTCGCCGCGGTCGATGCTCGCGCTGAGCAGGGTCTTGAGTTCGTCGAAACGCGCGTCACAGCGCCCGTGGATCTCGGCCATCGCGGTTCTCCTTCCGGTGGATCGGGGGAGTGTAGGGACCCGACGCGGGGGAGTGCACGCGGTGTAAGATGGGGCACGGAGGGCCCATGACCCGCATCATCGACGGCGACAGCCACTTTGCCGAGCCCTTCGACGTCTGGGATCGCTATATCGACCCGGCGTTCCGCGGGCGCTGCATCCGCTTTCCCGTGGCGGACGACGGCGAGATCGACATCGAGATCGAGGGCCGGGTGACGCGGCGCTCCCAGTCGCACTCCACCCTCCAGCTCTTTGGCGTCGGTACGGCCTACGGGCAGAAGGAGCGCGAGGGGAGGGGGCTCGGCGAGGTCGACACCCAGTCGTTGGTGGACGGCTCCCTCGACGACATGGACGCCCGCATCGCCTTTCTCGACGAGGAGGGCTTCGATCAGCAGGTGATCTTCCCCACCCTCGGACTCGTGTGGGAGGGAAGGGTCGAAGACCCCGCCCTCGCCGCCGCCCACTGCCGTGCCTACAACCGCTGGGCCCTCGAGCACACCGAGGGCTACCGCGACCGGCTCCTGCCCTTGGGCCATGTCTCGCTGCGCGATCCCGGTGCGGCCGTGCGCGAACTCGAGGGTCTCGAGGCCGCCGGGGTGCGGGGCGCCTTCGTCGCGGCACTGCCCCCCGATGGGCGCAGCCTCGGTCATCCGGACTTCGACCCCGTGTGGGACGCCGCGGCTCAGCTCGAGGTCGCGATCGCGCTCCATCTCGTGGTGCATCCCCACTACGTGGGCAACGACTGGTACCGCGACCGCAGCCCGGGCTTCATGTACCTCAGCATGAACTGCATCCAGGACCCGCGGATGGCGCTCACCACGATGGTCTACGACGGGGTCTTCGAGCGCTTCCCCGCCCTCCACGTCGCGACCGTGGAGTCGGGGAGCGGTTGGGTCGTCGAGTGGATCGACCGTCTCGACTACCGCTACAGCTACATGGGTCACACCTGTCAGATGGGACGCCCGGCCAGCGAGACCTTCGAGCGCAACATTTGGATCTCCGCCGACCCGGGCGACAGGACGCTGCCCTTCACGATCGAGCTCCTGGGCGACCACAAGTTCTTTACCGGCTCGGACTACCCGCACATGGAGGGCTTCACCGACCCCGTGCGGCGCACCCGAGAGACCCTGGCGGGTCTACCCGCCGCGTCGGTCGACCGGGTGCTCGGCGCCAACGCCGCGGCCTTTCTCCGGATCTAGCCGGCCACACCCCCGTGTCGATCCACCTGAAGCTTCTGGTGGCGTCCGTCTTCTGGGGGACGACGCCGTCGGTAGGGCGGCTTCTCGCCGAGTACGAGGCGCCCTTTGCGGTGGTGTTCGGACGCTTTCTGATCGCGGGGCTGTGTCTCGGGGCGTTCGCCGCGACCGCGGGAGCGCTCCGTCCATTGCCGCGACGGGGATGGCTGCGCTTCGCGTTGCTCGGGGTGACGGGGATCGCCCTGCACAACGGTCTGATGTTCAAAGGCCTCGAGTCCACCCAGGCTTCGACCGCGTCGATCCTGCTCGGGCTGATCGCGATCCTCGTGCTGCTGCTCGACGTCGCGATCTACCGGCGCGTGCCGGATCGCTGGGCGCTTCTCGGGGTAGCGCTCGGCTTCTCCGGCACGGCGACCGTGATCACCGATGGAGCGCTGTGGCGGGTGACGGAGATCGGCTTTGGGGTGGGGGAGGTGCTGATCCTCGCGAGCGCGCTGTGCTGGGCGCTCTACTCGGTGATCGGCCGCGAGGCCCTCGAGCGCGACACCCCACTCCTCGTCACCACCCTCGCTACCTGGGCGGGGGTGCTGGTCCTGGCGCCGGCTGTCATAGCGGACCTCCCAGCCGCGGCGGCGGTGTTCGCGGACCCCCGCGCCCTCGTCTTCGTGGCGCTCCTCGGGGTGGTGGGGTCGGCGCTGGGATTTCTCTGGTACGCCGAGGCCGTCGAGCGCCACGGCGCGGTGAGCGCCGCCCTCTACATCAACCTCGTCCCGATCTTCGGGGTGGCCTCGGCGGCGCTCCTGGTGGGCGAGCAGCCCCGGCCCTCGGTCCTGCTGGGCGTGGTGTTGGTCGTGGGGGGAATCGCGTTGGTCAACCGGCCGAGTGCCCTCGCTCCTTCGGTGGTGCAAAGGCCAAGATCGACCGCGTAGCAAAAACCCTACGATTCTCGGATTACCTCATCAACTCGCAAGCTTCTCGCTGGTCGCGGCCTAATCCACCGGTGGCGCCGAGCCGACCAGTAGAGCGGGAGGTGGCACGTGGACCGACGCCGGTTCTGGGTCCGCGTCCGCGGCTTCACATTGCTGGAGCTCGCGGTCGCGCTGGTGATCCTCGGGATCCTCGCAGCAATCGCGGGCACCTCGTACCGCGCCTACTTCGACCGTTCCGAGATCTCCCAGGCGATCGCCGACATCCAACAGATCCAGGGGCGGATCGCGCTCTACGCGAACGAGATCGGGTCGCCGCCGATGAGCCTGGCCGAAGTCGGGATGGATACCCTCCTCGACCCGTGGGGCAATCCCTATCAGTACCTGAACGTCAACGACCCGGCACCGGGCACCCCCGGGAAACGACGCAAAGACCACAACCTCGTCCCGATCAACTCGGACTACGACCTCTACAGCATGGGAGAGGACGGAAGTAGCGTTCCGCCGCTCACCGGGGGGCCGAGCCGCGACGACATCGTGCGGGGGCGCGACGGGGCGTTCATCGGCCCCGCCACGGACTACTAGCCCGTGCGTTTCCAGCGGCGCTGGTTGCGAAGCCGGGTGGGCCGCCGAATTCTTGGGTTGTTCGTGCTCGCGGCACTGATCCCGACCGCGAGCCTCGCCTGGTTCACGTACCAGACCCTGAGCGACGAACTCAGCCGCGACGCCGAGCGCCGGCTTCGGATGGCGAGCAAGGCGGCCGGGCTCGACCTCTTCGCGCGGCTGAACGAGCTCGATGCCGAGCTGCGTGCGGCGGAGCCCTACGTCGCGTCCGGCGTGGCCCTGCCGAGCCTCGCGCTCCGCGAGCTCGGCCGCTATTTCGAAGCGGTCTCGGCGTTTGGGGGCGGTGCGGGTAGCCGGGTGTTACTGGGGGAGCCTTTTGGCCTTCCAGAGTTTGAAGAGGGCGCATTGCTTCAGTGGGAGACGGGACAGCCGGCGCTCGCTTCCGAGGTGGGAAGGGGAGGGGCCTCCCAAGTGTATCTCGGTCGTCGGACGGAGCGCGGGGCCCTCGTGGTCGGTCGCGCCCGTCTCGACGTGCTGATCCCGAGCATTCACAACAAGGCGATCGCCTTCGCCACGAACTTCTGTGTCTTCGACGGGGATGGTGCACCGATCGGCTGCTCGTTTCCCGAGGGCGAGGGCCAACCCCGGTCTCTCGACGCGACGTCGTTCGACACGGGCGCATTTCGCTGGACGATCGATGACGAGGCCTTCTTCGCCAATGGCTGGGAGCTCTTTCTCCGCGCCGGCTTTGGCGTCGGAGATTGGACTGTCGTGGTGGTGGAGCCCGAGGAGGTGATCCTGGCGCCGCTGCGGGCGTTTCGCGCCGACTATCCGCTCCTCGCAGTGCTCGCGTTGGCCGTCGCCTCCCTCCTGAGCCTGACCCAGATCCGGCGTCAGCTCGACCCGTTGGAGCGATTGCGCCACGCCACGGAGCGCCTCTCCGGCGACGACCTCGACACGGCGCTCGAGGTGCGCAGCGGAGACGAATTCGAAGACCTCGCCGACTCCTTCAACGCCATGACCCGGCGGCTGCGAGCGCAGTTCGATTCGCTCCAGAGGTTGATCCAGATCGACCGCGTCGTGCTCGCTGAACAAGACGCGCAGCGGGTGCTGGAAGTGGCGGTCTCGCGTGTCGGAGAGCTCTTCCCGTGCGAGGTCGCGATTCTCGTGCTGGAGCTGCCCGACACGGTCGAGTTGCTGATCAAGCGTGCCGGCGGGGTGATCACGCGCTCGGAGCTCGCGAAGACACCGGGTCGACGCATCAGCGATTGGTGCAACGGTGGCGAGCCCGTGGCCTACCCGGCCGACAGCGCCGCGTTGCCCTACCGCGAGCATCTCTCGCAGATCGCCGTAGCGCGCTGGGTCGTGCTCCCGCTCGCCGTCGACGGCCGCAACGAGGCGTTGATGCTGCTCGGAACAAACGCCTCCGAGGCGGAGGACCAGATTCTGTTTGCGCAACAGCTCGCCGACCAGAGCGCGGTGGCCCTCGAGAACGCCCGCACTCACGAGAAGAACCGAGCGCTCGCCTATTTCGACACGCTGACTGCACTACCCAACCGACTTCTGTTCCGCGAGCGCGCTGGCCAGGCGGTCCTGCGGGCCCAGCGGCACGGGAACCGGCTCGCCATCCTCCTGCTCGACCTCGACCACTTCAAACGCATCAACGACACGGCGGGGCACGAGTCGGGCGATTGGTTTCTCAAACGCCTGGCCGGTCGGATCCAGCGCGGCGCCGTGTCCCACACCGTGGCGCGGATGGGCGGGGACGAGTTCGCAGTGCTGGTACAAGACATCGACTCCGCGGAGACGGCTGCGCGCGTCGCGGAAGGCCTCCTCCACGAAATCGAGTGTCCCCAAGCCCTCGGTGCCCAGACCGTGACCCCCACCGCGAGTATCGGGATCGCGGTCTACCCGGAAGACGGGGCCGACCTGGACGAGCTTCTGAAGAACGCGGACGCCGCGCTCTATCACGCGAAGGACACCGGTCGGAATCGCTATCAGTTCTACGCCCCCGAAATGAACGAATCGGCGTACGCCCAGCTCGCCCTCGAGGGCGAGCTGCGCCAGGCGCTCCAACGCGACGAGCTGCGCGTGTACTACCAGCCCACGGTGCGTCTGGCCGACCGTCAGGTCGTGGGCGCGGAAGCGTTGGTGCGTTGGCTTCACCCCGAGCGGGGGTTGATCTCCCCCCTCGAGTTCATCCCCCTCGCCGAGCAGACCGGACTGATCGTGCAGATCGGGGAGCTCGTGCTCCGGGAGGCGTGTCGCCAGGTCGCCCGTTGGCAGCGGGAGGGCGGCTACCCGCTCCGCATCTCGGTGAACCTGACCGCGCGGCAGCTCCGCGAGCCGGGCCTCGCCGACACGGTGCGCCGCGCAACCCAGGACGCGGGGCTCCACCCGAGCTCGTTGACCCTCGAACTGATCGAATCGAGTCTCGTCGATTCGAGCGAGGCCTCTCTCTCCGTGCTGCGGGAGTTGCGGGCGCGCGGGATCGACCTCCACATCGACGACTTCGGCACCGGCTATTCCTGTCTCGCCTACTTGAAGAACCTGCCGGTGAGCGGGCTCAAGGTCGATCAGTCCTTCACGATGCGGCTGGGCCCCGACGCCGAATCCCGTGCGATTCCCGAAGCGGTGGTCGCGATGTCGCGGGGCCTCGGGTTGTGCTCGATCGCCGAGGGGGTCGAGACGGAGGAGCAACTCGCGATCCTCGAGACGCTCGGTTGCGACGAGGTTCAAGGCTTCCTGTTTTCTCCGCCCGTTCCCGCCGACGCCTTTGAGAAGTGGATCGAGGAGCACGAGTTCCCGGCGCGGCGTTCCTAGTAGGCGTACTGGTCGACCCGCGCCTGCGCCTGGGTGAGTCCCTTGCCCCGCACCAGGGTCGGGTCGAGCCAGGTGTCGACGGCGCCCGGCACGTAGTCGAGGGCGAGGGCGGCGTCGCGGAGATCGTCGATCGCGAGCCATTCGCCGGCGTAGGGGACCGGGAAGCCCTGGTCGTTGAGCTCGTAGGCGTAGAGACGGGTCAGCGTCTCCCCTTCCTCATAGTCGCCGACGTAGGTGGCCCAGGGCGTCTCCACCTTGACCTGCTCGCGCATCGCGGCGTGGAGCGCGGCGATGTAATTGCCGAGGTCCCAGTCGGGGATGGCGTGCTCGTGCCAGGTCGGGCCGCCGGGGAGGGTGCGCGCGCCGGACTCGTCCCGGGTGACGAGGAACTCGGGGCCGTCGCGGCCCGGGCGCTCGAGGAGCATCCGGGTGGTGGCGATCGGCTTGTCGCTGTGGACGGCCATCACCCGCCGTCCCGCCTCCGAGAGCGCCCGGTAGGCATCGTCGTCGAAGAGGTAGTAGCCCGTCGCCGGCGGGTGGCGCCGCGAGGCGTATTTGTTGAAGAACCCCGCCCGGGGGCGACCGGAGCGGTTGGGCGCAGCCTTGTGCCAGGTGTGCATGTTCATCAGCAACAGGTCGCCGCGCTCGAGCTTCGGGTCGACGAAAGACTCGTCGGAGGGAAGGACGGCGGGATCCACGTGGAGGGCCCGACCGCCGCGGTCCTGGACACGCTCGAGATGGTGGGAGCCCCGGCCCACGAAAAGCGGCCCCGTCTCGGCGTCGTAGTCGGTGAAGGGCACGATGGTGAAGAGCCAGTGCATCGACGAGCCGACGGGGCGCCAGCGTTTGTAGTCGTTGTGACGGGGGAGCCCTCCGCCTCCCGGCGTGCGGTCGTAGACGACGAACGCCGTGAGCAGGGGGGCGTCGCCGAGGATCGCGCTGACGGGCTCGAGCACCCGGGGGTGTTCGGCGATCGCGGCGAGGTCGGGGTCGGCCATACAGCTCTTGGCGAGGGTGTAGCGGCCTGGCTCGGGGTAGGTGAGGCCGGCAGGGATCGAGCTGTCCATGGGTTGGCGCAGATAGGCGCGCTCGAATCGCTCGATCTCGGCGCTGTCGAACTGCGCCCGCAGCACCAGGAAGCCGTCGCGTTCGTATTGCTGGATCTGGTCGGCGCTGAGCACGGCGGGGAGGGTAGGGGATCCGGGGCCTCGCCCGCGGCCCGCTGGCCCCCTAGCGTCTCGCGATGGCGGACGTCGCGGTGATCGGGCTCGGCGGGATGGGGAGCGCGGCGGCGTGGCACCTGGCGCGCCGCGGCGCGTCCGTGCTGGGATTCGAGCGCTTTGCGGAGGCGCACGCCCTGGGGTCGAGCCACGGCGAGTCTCGGGTCATTCGCGAGGCCTACTTCGAAGACCCCGCCTACGTTCCGCTGCTGCGGCGCGCCTACGACCTGTGGGAGGAGACCGGTCGCGAGGCGCGGACGTCGCTGCTCACCCTCTGTGGGGGCCTCATGATGGGCCGTCCGGACGACGCGGTCGTGGTCGGGAGCACGGCGAGCGCGCGGCGTTGGGACATCGCACACGAAGTGCTCGACGCCGACGAGATCCGGAGGCGTTGGCCCCAGCTCACTCCCGCGGAGGGAACGGTGGCGCTCTTCGAGCATCGGAGCGGCTTCGTGCCCCCCGAAGCCTCGGTACGCGCCCACGCAGCCCTCGCGCGTCGCGACGGCGCAACGCTCCACTTCGAAACCGAGGTGACCGGCTGGAGCCGCGAGGGCGGGGGCTTTCGCGTCGAGGCGGCCGGCCAGCACTGGAGCGCCGACCGTCTGGTCCTGGCCCTCGGGTCCTGGGCGCCGCGTTGGCTCGGGGCGCTCGGCACCTCCCTTGCGGTGCGGCGCGTCCCGATGTTCTGGTTCGAACCGGACGACTGGGCGCGCTACGCGGTGGGGCGCTTTCCGGTGCACGTCTGGGACGACCCCGAGCGGCTCCGGCTCTACGGATTTCCGGCCCACGGCGATCCAGCAGCTGGCGTGAAGGTGGCCTTCTTCCGGGCGGGCGACGTGTGTGACCCCGACAAGGTCGACCGCGTCGTCCACGAGGACGAGGTCGAGGCGATGCGCCGCCACCTCGCGAGCCGGGTGCCCGGCCTCGCGGGCCGCTGTCTCGACGCGCGGGTCTGTCTCTACACCGACAGCCCGGACGAACACTTCGTGCTGGGGACTCACCCCGACGAGGAGAGGGTCGTCGTGGCCGCGGGCTTTTCGGGGCACGGCTTCAAGTTCGTGCCGGTGGTGGGCGAGATCAGCGCCGACCTCGCGCTGACGGGCCGCACCGAGCACCCGATCGAGCTCTTCGCCCCGGCCCGCGCCGCCCTCGCAGCCCCCGACTAGCGCTCCCCCGACGACGCGACCGCCCGCGCCGTCGGCGCGATCTCGATGTGCTCGCAATCGACGCGGCGCCGGCCCGCACGGGCGCGCCGCCCGCAGCTGCGGTACACGCGCGTCATGACTCCGCCGAGCGAACCGCTCCCCGCCGCCCTCCTCGCCGGACACCTCCGGAGCGGAGAGCTGTCCGCCGAGGAGGTCGTCCGCGACGCCCTCGAGCGGATCGAGACGCACAACACCGCCCTCAACGCGGTCGTGACCCTGTGTCCGGAGCGGGCGCTCGAGCACGCCCGCCGGGCCGATCGGCGGCGGCTCCGGGGGGAGCCGCTGGGTCCCCTCCACGGCCTGCCGATCGCCCACAAGGACCTCGTCAACACCGCGGGGATTCGCACGACCTACGGGTCGCCGCTCTTTCGAGACCACATCCCGGACGAGGATGACCTGATCGTCGAGCGGCTGCGTGCGGCGGGGGCCATCACGGTCGGCAAGACCAACACGCCCGAGTTCGGCGCGGGCTCGCAGACCTTCAACCCCGTCTTCGGTGCGACCCGCAACCCCTACGACCCGACCCGAACCTGCGGGGGCAGCAGCGGCGGGGCGGCGGTGGCGCTCGCGGCGGGACTCCTACCGATCGCCGACGGGAGCGACATGGGGGGCTCGCTCCGCAACCCGGCGAGCTTCTGCAACGTGGTCGGGCTGCGCCCGTCGCCGGGTCGGGTGCCGAACTACCCGGCCCCGCTGGCCTGGGCGGGGCTCGCGGTCCTCGGGCCGATGGCGCGCAGTGTCGAGGACTGCGCGCTGCTCCTCGGCGCGATGGCGGGCCCGGACCCGCGCGCTCCGATTTCGATCGCGGAGCCCGGCGAGCAGTTCCTCCGCCCCTTAGGCCGGGAGTTTCGCGGTACCCGGGTGGCGTGGAGTCGGGATCTCGGGGGCCTCCCCGTCGACCGCCGCGTGCGCGAGGCGCTGGCGGAGGCGCGCCCGGCACTCGATGCGGTGGGCTGCGAGGTCGTCGAGGCAGAGCCCGATTTCGCGGGCGCCGATCGCATCTTCCAGGTGCTGCGCGGATTCGCCTTCGCGGCGCACTTCCGCGACCTCCGCGGCGACGCCCTGGCCCAGCTGAAGGAGACCCTCGTCTGGAACATCGAGGCCGGTCGCGCGCTCTCTGCTGACGAGGTGGCGGCTGCGGAGCTCGATCGCACCGCGCTCTACCACCGCATTCGACGTTTTCTCGACGACTACGAATTCCTGCTCGCCCCGGTCGTGCAGGTTCCCCCCTTTTCGATCGACGAGGAATGGGTGCGCGAGATCGACGGCGTCGCGATGGAGACCTACATCGACTGGATGCGCTCCTGCTTCTACATCTCGCTCCTCGGCAACCCCGCGATCTCGGTGCCCTGCGGCTTCACCGCCGAGGGGCTACCGGTCGGCCTCCAGATCGTCGGGCGTCACGGCGACGATTGGGGCGTGTTGCAGCTCGCCCACGCGGTGGAGCAAGCCGTCGGCGCGGGACGCCGACGCCCCGAGCTCGGGTGGGCGGAGGACAGCGGAGGACGTATCCTCAACTGATCGGTTGAATGAATGTCACCCCACACCCGGGAGGGATCCATGAGCGAGAGGAAAGTCGTCGACCGCGAGGAGTGGCTGCGCGCGCGGCTCGACCACCTGGCCCAGGAAAAGGAATTCACCCGCCAGCGCGACCGGCTGAGCGCGCAACGCCGCGAGCTCCCCCGCTGTCGGATCGAGAAGGACTATCGCTTCGAGACGCCCGACGGGACCCAGACCCTCGCCGACCTCTTCGACGGCAAGAGCCAGCTCCTCGTCTATCACTTCATGTTTCATCCCGACTGGGAGCAGGGGTGCAAGAGCTGCTCCTTCATCGCAGATAGCTACAACGGCTCGTCGGAGCACCTCGCGGCGCGGGACGTGAGCCTGGTGACGGTGTCCAAGGCGCCACTCGCGAAGATCGAGGAGTTCAAGCGACGGATGGGCTGGGACTTCCGCTGGGTCTCGTCCGGCGGGTCTGATTTCAACCGCGACTTCCACGTGAGCTTCACCGAAGAGGAGCTCGCGAAAGGGAGCGCCTACTACAACTACCACGAGACCCAGTTTCCCGAGCTCGAGGGCCCGGGCCTGAGCGTCTTCGAGCGAGACGCGGACGGCACCGTCTACCACACCTACTCGTCCTACGGACGCGGTCTCGACATGCTGATCGGCACGTACCACCTGCTCGACCTGATGCCCAAGGGGCGCGACGAGGAGGAGCTTCCCTACTCGATGGCGTGGATCCGGCATCACGACCGCTACGGGACGGACGACGCGGGCTTTCACTAGGAGCGGCTAGGCCGCGCCGGGGATCTCGCAGGCCTGGCCGACCGCCACCGGCTTGGTGATGGCGCGGTTCTTGTGCGGGCCAGCGGCCCAGGTCGGGAGCACGACCGAGTAGAGCCCCGGCCCGCCGGCGACCCAGACGAGGATGTCGTCGGGGGTGTCGAAGCAATGGCGGCTCGGGTGCTTCAGGAGGGCGGTCGGGCCCTCGGGGTCTCGCATCGCCCGCTCGTGGATCGCTTTCGCCACCGAGGCCCGGGTGTGGCCGACGGCGGCCAGCGCGTCGGCGTGCTCGGGGTTGAGGATCACGACGGCGGCGCCCCCGCCGATCGCAGCGTTGTTGGTGGCGGTGTTGGTGAACGCCCCGGCCAGGACGTCGAGGAGTCGGTCACAGGTGCCCGGGTCGTCGGCGTCGGTCACCGCGAGCACGGAATGGGGGGCCTCGGTACCGATCACGGTCACCGTTGAGACATCGGGGTCGAAGCCCCGGCTCACGTGAAAGCCCTCGAAGGGGCTCTCCTCTTCAGCCTCCGCGAGACAGAAGGTGTACTTCCCCGGATGGCCGAGCAGGGCCATGTCGGAGACGCCGGCGCGACCGCCGCCGATGTTGATCATCGCGAGCCGCAACGCGCGCCCGATCGACGCGTTCGCCCGGTGCCCCGGGCCGAGCGCACCGTAGCCGGAGGCGATGCCGCCGCACTCGTGGCGGGCGGGGCCGTTCACCAGGATGAGCGGCGCGGTGGAGTGGGTCGTGGCCTGCATCTCGGTGAGATCGAAGGCCGGGTCGAGGATCGCCAGCGCGGCCGCGAGCACCACCGGCATGTGCTCGGGCGTACAGCCGGCCATCACGGCGGCGG
>CAJHXS010000036.1_pt1 | contig 17110 bp, 15 predicted proteins | sample 9198591 | NCBI WGS metagenome assembly CAJHXS01 (sample SAMEA7708347, study PRJEB35096) | sediment metagenome | biome: marine neritic benthic zone biome [ENVO:01000025]; feature: sediment [ENVO:00002007]; material: shallow marine sediment [ENVO:03000034] sea grass bed [ENVO_01000059] ... | reverse complement strand
TCGTTACGATGAGCCACTGGAAGTAGCTCGACGAGCCCTCGATCCGACCGCCCGTCCCCACCTCGGCGGCGAGCTCGGTCGACGACTGCGACGTCGCGAGGATCTGGCGAAACGCCTCGATCTTGCGGGTCGGGTCTTCGGGGTTGAGACCGTGAAAGATCACCTCGACCCGGTCTTTCACGCCACACACGTTCATGACCAATGTGGCGAGGGTGAAGAGCTTGCCGATTCCCTCGACGGCTTCGACGGCGAAGCGCGGCACCTCGACCTGGTCGATCTCAAACTTGTACTCGAGGCGCATGCGTCGCCCTCCTCTTCGGCCTTCGGGCCCGGCACTCTAGTTCATTCCGGGGCTTCGCAGAGAAAACAGCGTGCGGTAGCGCCGCGGCCGGCGAGCTCGACGAGGTCGGGGGCCTCGGCGCGGCAGCGCTCGAACACCTCGGGGCAACGGGTGTGGAACCGGCACCCGGGGGGCGGCGAGGCGGGAGACGGGACGTCGCCTTCGAGGGGGCGGGGGCGGCTGCGGTGCTCCGGGTCGGCGGAGGGCACGGCCGCCAGCAGCGCCCGCGTGTAGGGGTGCGCCGGTGCTTCGAAGAGCTGCTCGGTCTCGGCGGTCTCGACGATCTGGCCGAGATACATGACGCACACCGAATCGGCGAGGTAGCGCACCACACCCAGGTCGTGGGTGATGAACAGGTAGGCCAGCTCGAGCTCCTCCTGGAGCTCGCGGAGCAGGTTCAGGATCTGTGCCTGGATCGACACGTCGAGCGCCGAGACCGACTCGTCGCAGATGAGCAGCCGGGGCTCCACGGCGAGCGCGCGCGCGATACACACCCGTTGGCGCTGCCCCCCCGAGAACTCGTGGGGGTAGCGGTCCATCTGGTCGGGGTCGAGGCCCACCCGGCGCATCAGCGCCGCGACCCGCTCGGTGCGCTCGGCGGCGCTGTCGCCGATCCCGAAGGCCACCATGCCCTCGGCGATCACCTCGCGGATCCGCATGCGGGGGTCGAGGGAGGCCATCGGATCCTGGAAGACGATCTGGAGCCGGCTGCGGTAGGGGCGCAGGTCGCCGGGGGGCAGCGCCAGGAGATCGGTTCCTTCGAAGAGCACGCGTCCCTCCCGGGGTTCCTCCAGCCGTAGGATCGAGCGGCCGACCGTGGTCTTGCCGCAGCCCGACTCCCCGACCAGCGCGACCGTGCGCCCCGAATCGATCTCGAGGTCGACGCCGTCGACGGCGCGCACCCAGGAGCGGGTGCGCTGGAGGAGGCCGGAGCGCACCGGAAACCAGGTGCGCAACCCCTCCACACGCAACAGCGGCGCGGTGTCGCTCATCGCGCGAGCCGCCCCTCGGCGACGGCGTGACAGCTCGCCCAGGCACCGTCGGCGAGTGGCGTCGGGGTCGGGGCCTCCTCGCGGCAGCGGCCGAAGACCGCGTCGCAGCGGTCCTGAAAGCGACAGCCCGTGGGCCACGCGTCGGGCCGGGGAACGACCCCCGGGATTTCGAAGAGGTCGGCGCCCGGCGCCACCCGCGAGGGCATCGCCCGCAACAGCCCCCGGGTATAGGGGTGGAAGGGGTCGCTCAGCACGGCGTGTCGCGAGCCCTCTTCGACGACGCGCCCGGCGTACATCACTGCGATGCGGTCGCTGATCGCGTTCACGACGCCGAGATCGTGGGTGATCAGCAAGATCGCGGTGCCGAGCTCGTCGCGCAGCTCGCGCAACAGGTCGAGGATCTGCGCCTGGATCGTCACGTCGAGGGCGGTGGTGGGCTCGTCGGCGATCAGGAGCCGAGGCCGCGCGGCGAGCGCCATCGCGATCATCACGCGCTGCTTCATTCCGCCGGAGAGCTCGTGGGGATAGGCGGCAAAGCGCGCGCCCGGGTCGGGGATCCGCACCTGCTCGAAGAGCCCCAGGGTGAGCCGGCGCGCCTCCTCGGTGGCGATCCGCTGGTGGAGCTGGATCGCTTCGACCACCTGATTGCCCACCCGCTGCACCGGGTTCAGGCTGGTCATCGGCTCCTGGAAGATCATCGACACGGCGGAGCCCCGCACCTCGCGCATCTCGGTGATCGGGAGCTGCAGCAGGTCGCGCCCCGCGAGGGCCACCCGTCCCTCGACCACGCGCCCGGGCTTCGGGACGAGACGCATCACCGAGAGCGCCGTCATCGATTTTCCACAGCCCGACTCGCCGACCAGCGCCAGCACTTCGCCCGCGCCGAGGTGGAGGTCGACCCCGTCGACCACCCGCGCCGGCCCGCGTCCGCCGGGAAAGCTCGTCGCGAGCCCCTCGACCTCGAGCACCCCGCTCACGAAGTCTCCCGCGTCGTCCGCGGGTCGAGCACGTCGCGCACGGCGTCACCCACGAGGTTTACACACAGCACCAGGGCGAAGAGCGCCGTCGACGCACCGGCGAGGTTCCACCAGATGATCGGATCGCGGGAGAGCTCGTCGCGGGCCTGGTCGATCATCTGCCCCCAGCTCCCGTCGATCCCGACACCGAGGTACGAGAGCACCGCCTCCGAGAGCACGAACCCTGAGAACATCAACACAAAGGTGATCACCACGAGGTGCATGAGATTCGGAAGGATGTGTCGGGTGAGGATGCGGAACTGGGAGACCCCGAGCGCCCGCGCCGCCTGGACGTAGTCGAGCTCGCGGAGCTTAAGGGTCTCCCCGCGCACCAGCCGACACAGACCGGTCCACCCCGTGATCGCGAGGGCGACACACACCTGCACGGGGCCCTGACCCAGCGCCACGATCAACACGATGAGGAGGAGGATCCCCGGGATCGACGCCAGGGTGTTGATGACAAACACCACGACATCGTCGATCCGACGCCCGTAGTATCCAGCGGTGATGCCAAAGAGCAGCGCCAAGGGGATCGCGATCGCGCTGGTGAGACCGCCGATCAGCAACGCGACCCGCGCGCCCTTGAGGGTCAGGTGGAGCACGTCGCGACCCAGGATGTCGGTGCCGAGCAGGTGGCGCCCCGGATGGCGGAGCGCGTCGTCGGCGTAGAACTCCGCCGCCGCGAGGGGCGCCGAGTAGCTGCGCTCGGTGAAGTCGGCGGGAAAGAGTCGGTCGACCAGGGTGCGCGGCGCGCGAAACGCGGTTTCCTCCCCCGCCGGCGCGGCGCGGTCGTACCAGGCGACGCTGTCGGCGAGCCCCACCGCGCCGATCGCGGCCAAGACCGCGACGGCAACCCGACGCCGGCGGTAGACCTGGACCAGCCCCTCCCGCCAGAGACGGTTGCGCCGGAGAAACCACACGAGTGGAATCGCGGAGAGCAGCGCCGCGAGCACCACGAGGTTCACGAGCACGTGGGGCTCCACGCCGCCCCCTCAGCTCAACCGCACGCGGGGATCCGCCCACGTGTACGCGACGTCGAGCATGAGCTGCCCGAAGATCAGGAGAAGCGCGCCGATGTAGACCATCGCCCGGAGCGTCGCGAAGTCGTTGGCGTTGATCGCGTCGATGGTGATCGAGCCGAGCCCCGGGATCCCGAAGAACGACTCGAGGAGCAGGCTCCCGACAAAGAGGAAGGGAATCGCGAGCACCACCCGGGTGAGGATCGGGATGAGCGCGTTGGGCAACACGTGGTGCGCCATCACCCGCACGTCGCCCGCGCCCTTGGCGCGGGCGGTGCGGACGTAGTCGCGGCTGGTCTCCTCGACGAAGACGGTGCGGTAGAACCGGACGTCACCGCCCAGGCCGTTGACCAGCCCGATCAGCACCGGGAGCGCCAGAAACCGCGCGATCACCGCCGGCGAGGGGTCGAAGCCCGACACCGGGAACCAGCGGAGCAGCTTCCCGATCAGAAACTGCCCCCCGATGATGTAGATGAGGATCGAGACGCTCATGGCGAGCACGGCGAGGACGACGCCGGCGCGGTCGATGTAGGTGTCGCGGAAGTAGGCCACCAGGAGCGCGACGCCGAGACCGACGGGCAGTCCCAGGATCAAGAGCGGCACCGTCACGGTCATGCTGGGGCCGGCGCCCTCGCGCATGCGCTCGATGATCGGCACCGAGTCGGCGTCACTCTTGCCAAAGTCGAAGCGGAGCATGCGGCTGAAGTGGTCAAAGAGCAGCGTGTCGGTGAGGGTGCGGCTCCCGCAGGTCCAAAAGCGCCAGCTCTCGCAAGCCCAGTAGTGGGGCCTGTTGTAGCCGTGGTTTTCCAGCCACTGCTCGATCACCTCGGGGCGGGCCTTCTCTCCGACGGCGCGCTCGGCGACGTCGCGGGGATCCGCGAACTGGAAGAACAGGAGAAAGAGCAGCAGCAGGACCCCGAGGACGGTGACCACACCCTGACCCAGACGACGCAGCAAGTAGGCCGGCACTACTGGCGCTCCCGAAAGAAGGTCACGACCCCGGGCACGATCACCACCACCATGCTGATCGCCAGCACGTAGGCCGGCCAGCGGATCGGCTCGTTCCAGCCGGCGCGTAGCTCGGTCCGGCGCGGCGCGTCGACGTCGCGGTACTTGAGGGTGGGGATCGCGAGACCCATCGGCTTCACGTTGTGGGTCCACTCGTGGAAGAGCGAGTAGCTCTCCTCGAAGGCGAGCTCGATCCAGGGCCGCTCGGTCTCGAGCAGCCCGACCATCTGGCGGATCAGGGCCCGCCGCTCCTCGTTGTTGGGGAGGTCCTTCATCTTTCCGAAGAGCGCGTCGTAGCGCTCGTCGGAAAAGTTCGCGGTGTTCGGGCCCCCGCTCTCGGTCTGGCCCATCGGCGAGTGGAGCAGAAAGAGAAAGTTCTCCGGGTCCGGGTAGTCCGCGATCCAGCCCCACATAAAGATCTGGTAGCTGCCGTTGCGGACCTTCTGGCGGAACTGGTTGTAGTTGGTCGCCTGGATCTCCACATCGAGCCCGAGCTCGCGCCAGGCGTTCACGAAGAAGAGAAAATTGAGCCGCGCCTGCGAGCTGGTGTCGGGGGTGTCGAAGCTGAGCCGCAGTGGTTTGCCGGTCTCGGGGTCGATGCCGCCGGGGTAGCCCGCCTCGCGGAGCAGCTCGCGCGCGCGATCGACGTCGACGACACGGAAGGCGTTCACGAAGTGCTCGTCGAAGCCGAAGATCCCGGGCGGGATCGGCGAATGGGCGGGAATCCCGCGCCCGTTGCGAAACACCCGGAGATACTCCGGGACGTCGATCGCGAGACTCATCGCCTGGCGGAGCTTGCGCCCGCGGTCGCCGGCCTCGTGCCCGACCACCGGGTCGAGCATGTTGAAGCCGAGGTAACGCACCGTCGGCTGCACCGACTTCTCGAGCCGCATCCCGAGGGCCGCCATCTCCGGGGACAGCCGGTCCTGGGTGATCACCTTGTCGAAGCTCTCCTTGATGATCCCGGAGGCGTCGTAGTAGCCCTGGAGGAACTTCGTGAAGGTCGGGATGCTCTCCTTCTCGTAACGCATCTCGATGCGGTCGAGGAAGGGGAGCTCGCGCCCCGCCGCCCGCAGGAACCCGCGCTCGCGGTCGCCGGGCTCGCCCTCGCTGGGGTAGACCGCCCCGGGCGCCCGCCATTCGGGGTGGAGGGCCCCGTACCAACGCGGGTTGCGCTCGAGGGTGATCCGGCTGCGCTTGTCGTAGCGCGCGAGGCGGAAGGGCCCGGTCCCGACCGCGACCTCGGAGAAGGGCGGCCGCTCGACCCCGTCGTGCACCGCCCCGTCGTAATAGGCCACGGCCTCCCAGGGCACCGGGGAGGTAAAGGGCATCGCGAACCAGTAGAGGATCTGGGGATAGCGCTCCGCGAGCACGATCTCGATCTCGGTGTCGCTCACCACCCGCACCCCGCGGATCGCTCCCGACTGGCGGTACTGGTGGTCGATCCGCAGGGCGGCGAACGCCGGGTCGTCCTCGCGCAGCGCCACGAGACGCTCGCGGAACTCCAGAAGTCCGTCGATTTTGCGGAAGGTCTCGATCACGGGGCTGTTGACCGCGGGATCGGCGATGCGTTGCAGGGCGAATTCGACGTCGGCCGCGCGCAGCGTCCGCGTGCGCAGCCCCTCCCCCGCGAGCAGAAAGGCGTCGTCCTCGGCGTACTCCACCCCCGCGCGCAGGGTGAACCGGTAGAGCACCCGTCCGTCGGGGAGCACTTCGGGCTCGGGCACCGCGGCGGCGAGCCCCGGGATCAGGGTGTAGGGGCGCTTCAGATAGTGGTACTCGAGGAGCGTCTCGTAGATGTTGGCGAGCACCGCCTGATCGCTCGAGGCGTAGGAGACCTGGGGGTCGAGGGTCTTGGGCGGCGTCCCGAAGGGTTGGTAGTAGACCCGCTCCGCGTCGTCCGCCCCGGGGTAGGGGTTGTTGGTGCACGCGAGGCACACGAGCGCCAGAACCAGTGCGGCGCCTCGTCTCAACGACGACTCCCCGCGTCGAGCGCGAAGACCCCGGGAGGAAACGTCGGATTGAGCTCGACCTCGGCGAAGTGCACGCGTGCAGTGGTCCCGTTGCGGTGATCCGAGAGCTCAATCTGGTGCGCAAAGACGCTTCCCGCAAGCGCGGCGTAGCCGGCGTAGCGCGCCTCCACCAGCGCGCGGTGCCCGCCGAGCTCCTCGACCCGCCAGCGCTCCAGGGCGCCGGCGCCGTCGAACTCGAAGACGGCGACCGCGCCCCCTTGAGCGAAGGCGAGACGCACCCCGCCCCCCGGCGTCGCGCGGGGCGGGAGCGGCCGCGCCCCATCGGGCAGACCCGGGGTGCCGAGCAGGACGCGCACCGCGGCGTCGGGCCGCAGCGCGATGCCGGCGACCTCCCACAGCAGGCTGGGCCGCACCTCCCCCTCCTCGCTCGTGCGGTCGGAGCGGAACAGCCGAAACCGCGCGCCGTCGGTGGTGAGCACCGCGACGGTCTGGTTCAGAAACCCCAGCACTTCCACCCGCAGCCGGGCGGGGCGTTCGAGGAGCACCACCTGTTTGGCGCGGGCCGAGCCCTCGGGGCCGTCGAGGGCGAGGTCGGCGATCCCCCGCAGCGCGCGCCGCTCGCGCCCCGCCTCGAGCAGGGCGTCGAGGAAACGCTGCGGACGGGGGTCGTCGGTGGGGAGCACCGCGCCGAGGGCGCGGGGCTCGACGACGGGCATCGGTGTCGAGCGACAGGCGAAGAGACAGAGCGGAGCGAGGACGAGGAGCGCCAGCGGGGGGTGGCGTCTCCCGCGGGTCACGGTGCTCCTAGCTCTTGTCGCAGCTGCTCGAGCTTCTTGTGGAGGTCGGGTTGCTCGGTCTCGCGGGGCCCCATATCGGCGGCCTCTTCGTAGAAGCGCAGCGCGGTCTCGGGCTCGCTCATCAGCCGATAGACGTCGCCCAGGTGCTCCGAGATCACCGGGTCGCCACCGGTGAGCTCGACCGCGCGCTGCAGGTTCTCGATGGCGCGCTCGAGGAGCGCGCGGCCGGCCTCGAGGTCGCCCGCCTCGACGTGGGGCCGGGCGCGCATGTAGTAGACCCAGCCCAGGCTGTCGGTGATGTAGCCGTCGTCGGGCCGCTGCTCGAGGGCGCGGATGATCATCTCCTCCGCCTCGTCGAGGTGCTCGCCGCGCTCGGCCCAGGTGTAGCCGACGAAATTGAGAGCCCCGGCGTGGTTGGGATTGCGCTCGAGCACTTGCTGCATGTACCGGAGGGCGTCGTCGCTGCGGCGCGCGTCGCAGTAGACGACCCCGAGGTTGTACAGCACCTCCTCGTCCCCGGAGCTCTCCTCGAGCAGCCCCTGGAGGAGCGCGACTGCGGCGTCGAGATCGCCCGAGCGCGCCAACAGGCTGGCGTAGAAAAAGTCGAGACGCCGCGACGGGTCGGCCTCGCGGGCCGCCCGCGCCTCGCGGAGCGCGCCGGCGTAGTCGCCGAGGGCTTCCTCGACCGACGCCATCTGGGCCCGCGCGTCGGGGTAGCGCTCGTGGTCGTCGGGGATCGAGCCGAGGGCCACGAGAGCGCCCTCGAGCTCTCCCTGGCGACGGCGCGTGAGCCCGAGGACGTAGGAGATCTCGTGCTGGGAGCGGTCGCTGACGAGGACGCGTTCGAAGCGGGTCGCCGCCTCGTCGAAGTTTCCGGCGCTGTATTCGAGGTAACCGAGCTGCGCGACCGAGCGCAGGTCGCGCGGGTAGCGCTCTTCGATGCGGAGCAGCACCTCGCGCGCGTCGTCGCTGCGCTCGAGCGCCACCAGTGCCTCGACCAAGTCGACCATCAGCCGGTGGTGGTCCGGGTGCGCGACCAACGCCTCGCGGAGCACCTCGACCTCACCCTCGCGGTCGCCGCGCTCGCGGCGGGCGCGGGCCAGCAGGCTGTAGACCGGGAGGCTCTCGGGGGCCACGGCGAAGGCGCGTTCCAGTGCCGCTTCCGCGTCCTCGTAGCGCTCGAAATGCTGGAGAGCCCGGGCGAGCGCGAAGTAGCTGCGGAGGTTGTCGGGGTACTCGAGGACGAGCCACTCGGCGAGGTCGAGGGCGTCCTCGGGGCGGCCCCGGTCTGCGTAGAGCCCGAAGAGGAGGATGCCCGCCTCGGCATCGAAGGGGCGACCGTCGTCGAGGAGCACGGCCTCGGTGTCTTCCACCGGGACGTCGGGCTGGAGGCGATAGAGCCGCGCCAGAAAGAGCCGGTAACGCGATTCGCTCGGCGCCAGCTCGAAGGCGCGCTCGGCCTCGTTCTGGGCGTCGGCCACCCGGCCTCGCCGGGCCAACAGCTGGGAGAGCTTGTGGTGGATCAGGGCCGCGTCCGGGTCGCTCTCGAGCGCCCGCCGGTAGGCCGCGATCGCCTCTTCGTCGCGCCCGTCGAGCTCGAACTCGCGCCCCACCAGATAGTGGAAATCGGCCCCGCGGTCGCCGAAGGCGGTGAGTGGCGCGCCGCTCGACCGCGCGTCGGCGTCGGCCTCGGCGCGGGCGCCCGGGTCGGCGCCCCGGGGCGTCGCGCAGCCCGCGGCGCCCACGAGCAGCGCCGCGGCCGCCAGCAGCGCCCAGGGCGACGGGACGCGGCGGGAGGGGACGGGGGCGCAGCGGATCACGGCTTCAAGAGCCCGCGACTCTCGAGACACCGCAGCAGCTGCTCCACACACGCCTCGATGTCGTGGGCGGCGGTGTCGAGCACCAGCTCGGCGCGCTCGGGCGCCTCGTACGGCGCCGAGATCCCGGTGAACTCGGGGATCTCGCCGGCGCGGGCCTTCTTGTAGAGACCTTTCACGTCGCGCGCCTCGCAGGTGGCGAGGTCGGCGTCGACGAACACCTCGAGAAAGCGCCCCTCGTCGTGGAGGGAACGCACCCCGTCGCGGTCCTCGCGATACGGGGAGATGAAGGAGGTGAGCACGATCAGCCCGGCGTCGGCGAAGAGCTTCGCCACCTCGCCGATGCGACGGATGTTCTCGGTGCGATCTTCGGGGGAGAACCCGAGGTTCTGGTTGAGCCCGTGGCGCACGTTGTCGCCGTCGAGCACGTAGGCGGCGTGGCCGCTGCGGATCAGGGCCTGCTCCGCCGCCACCGCGACCGTCGACTTCCCGGATCCGGAGAGCCCGGTGAGCCAGATCGTCGCGCCGCGCTGGCCGAGCAGCGCCTCGCGTTCGTCGCGAGACGTCGCGGTCTCGTGCCAGGTAATGTTGGTTGCACGCCGTTCGGTCACGTTCACTCCACACTGCCGGCCGGGGCCAGGTCTGGCCGGTCCCGGAGCGTACCCGCCGCGGCGCCCCGACGCAGCACGGTGATCTCCTCGAGGAGTCGCGATGCGGCGCGGTCGACCTCGTCGGCGTCGGTGTCGCGGCCGAGACCGACCCGGAACGAGCCCCGCATTGCATCGTCGGAGAGCCCGAGTGCCTTGAGAACGTGGCTGGGTTGTGGCGTTGCGGAGGTACAGGCCGAGCCGACCGAGAGCGCGATGTCGCGCAACGCGGCTACCAGCAGCGTCGCGTCGACACCGGCGACCCGGAGGTTCAGGTTGCCGGGAAGCCGCCGCTCAAGGTCGCCGTTCACCGCCACGCCGTCACCGAGGACTTCTCGCAACCGCCCCAGCAGTTGGCCGCGAAGCTTCACCAGCCTTGCCGCCTCCTGTTCGCGCTCCGCCGCCCCGATCTCCAGGGCGACGCCCATCCCCACGAGCAGCGCGACCGGGAGCGTGCCGGGGCGTACACCGGCCTCGTGTCCGCCCCCGAAGAAAAGCGGCGCGGGACGCACCCGCGGCGAACGCACCCAGAGCGCGCCGACGCCCTTGGGCCCGTAGCACTTGTGGGCCGAGACGGAGACGAGGTCGACGTCGAGGGTCGAGACGTCGAAGGGCACCTTGGTGACCGCCTGGGCGGCGTCGCAGTGCACCAACGCCCCGGCCTCCCGAGCCAGCGCCGCGAGGGGCGCCATCGGCTGAAGCACGCCGATCTCGTTGTTGGCGGCCATCACCGAGACCAGGATCGTGTCCGGGCGCAGCGCTTGGCGCAGCGCCGCGGGGTCGAGCAAGCCGTCGGCGCCGACCGGGAGGAGGGTCACCTCGAAGCCGCGGCGCTCGAGGGCGCGGAGCGGATCGAGCACCGACGGGTGCTCGGTCGCGACCGAGATCAGGTGACGACCCCGGCGCCCGCGCGCCTCGGCGCTACCGAGTAGCGCGAGGTTGTTCGACTCCGTGGCCCCGCTGGTGAAGATCACTTGATCCGGCGACGACGCACCGAGGGCGACCGCCACCTGCTCCCGCGCGAGCGTCACGGCGGCCTCGGCGCGCCACCCGTACGCGTGGGTCGTGCTGGCGGCGTTGCCGAAGTGCTCGGAGAAGTAGGGCCGCATGGCCTCGAACACCCGGGCGTCGACCGGGGTCGTGGCCTGATAATCGAGGTAGAGAGGAGCGGCGGCGCCGCCGGCCGGCGTCACCGAGGGTGGCGCCTAGGCGCCGAAGGACTCACCACAGCCACAGGTCGAGGTCGCGTTGGGGTTCTGGACCTTGAAGCCCGATTCCTGGAGCGTGTCGAGATAGTCGAGGGTCGAACCGGCCAGATACACCGCACTCTTGTCGTCGACGATGATCCGCACCTCACCGGTCTTGTACTCGCTGTCCTGGTCGGTCACCTGGTCGTCGAAGCCCAGCTGGTACTGGAGGCCGGAGCAACCGCCGCCCACGACCTTGAGGCGGAGCCCGTGGCTGCCGAGCTTGCCGTCGCGGTCGAGCAGATCGCGAATGCGCTCCTGAGCGTCTGCGGTGAGATCAATGATTGCCATCGATTCGAATCCTTCAGTGATTTCGGGCGAGTGCAAGGATAAACCCACGTCGCCGAACGTCAAGAAGACCCATCGGGACGCCCAGCCATGGGCTTGAGATGGAGAAAGAGCTCGCGGTTCCCCTTGGGGCCGTGGAGCGCGCTGTCGACACGGCCCACCTCCTCCCAGCCGAGCGCCGCCGCGGAGGCGGCGACGTCGTCGGCGGCCCGCTTGCGCAGCGCATCGTCGCGCACCACTCCGCCCTTCCCCACCTCGGCCCGACCCACCTCGAATTGGGGCTTCACCAGGGCCACCACCTGGGCTCGCGGGGCGCACGCGGCGACCGCCGGCAGGACCAGCCGCAACGAAATGAACGAGACGTCGATCACGACCAGGTCGACCGGGGTCTCGAGGGCCTCCGGCTCGAGATGCCGGGCGTTCGTGCGCTCGAGCACCCGGACCCGCGGGTCGCTGCGCAGCCGGGGGTGGAGCTGGCCGTACCCCACGTCGACGGCCACGACGTGCTCCGCGCCCCGCTGCAGCAGACAGTCGCTGAACCCCCCCGTCGAGGCGCCGAGGTCGAGACAACGCCGCCCGGCGGGATCGACCCCGAAGACGTCGAGGGCGCCCGCCAGCTTCTCGCCGCCCCGGGAGACGAAGCGGCGGGGCGCCGAGCGCAACCGCAGCGCCGCCTCCTCCGCCACCGGGGTGCCGGCCTTGGTGACGGGGACGTCGTCGACCAGGACCTCCCCGGCCAGGATCAGGGCCTGGGCCCGGCTGCGGGTCTCGGCGAGACCCGCCGCGACCACCCGCTCGTCGAGACGCCGGCGGCTCAGGAGCGCTGCGCGAGCTGCCGCGCCGCCGCCGCGATTCCGGCGGCGTCGAGGCCGAAGGCCGCGCGGATCTGGTCGGGGCTGCCGTGCTCAACGATCTGGTCGGGGATGGCCACGCTGTGGATCGCCGCCCCCACCCCGCGTTCCGCCAGCACCTCCATCACGGCGGCGCCGAAGCCGCCGAGGCCGGTGCCTTCCTCCACGGTGAGCACCCGCCGGCACCGGGCGGCCAGAGACGCGATGCGATCCGCGTCGAGGGGCTTGGCGAACCGGGCGTTCAACACCGCCGCAGAGAGGCCCTCGGCCCCGAGCCGCTCCGCCGCTTCGAGGGCCGGGTGGACCACGTGGCCAAAGGCCAGGATGGCCAGGTCCTCGCCGTCCCGGAGCAGCTCCGCCTCGCCGAGGGGCAGGCTCTTGAGCTCGGGGTCCAGCGGCACCCCGACCCCGGCACCGCGCGGGAAGCGCAGCGCCGCCGGCCCGGGGTGAAAGATCGCGGTCTTCAGCATCTGGCGCAGCTCGTTCTCGTCCTTCGGCGCCATCACCACCATGTTGGGCAGCATCCGCAGGTACGCGATGTCGTAGAGACCCTGATGGGTGGCGCCGTCGGCCCCGACGAGACCGGCGCGGTCGAGGGCGAAGGTCACGTCGAGGTTCTGCACACACACATCGTGCACGACCTGGTCGAAGGCGCGCTGCAAAAAGGTGGAGTAGATCGCCGCGACCGGCTTCATCCCCTCGGTGGCGAGCCCCGCGGCGAAGGTCACCGCGTGCTGCTCGGCGATCCCGACGTCGTAGTAGCGGTCGGGGTGGACGGCCTGGAAGCGGTCGAGCCCGGTGCCGTCGGGCATCGCCGCGGTGATGCCGACGACCCGCTCATCCTCGTCGGCCAGGGCGATCAACGCGTCGGAGAACACCCTCGTGTACGACGGGGCGCCACCGCTCTTCTTCGCCATCTCCCCCGACTCGACCTCGAAGGGGGTGACCCCGTGGTAGCGGAAGGGGTCGGCCTCGGCGGGCCCGTAGCCAAAGCCCTTGGCGGTCATCGCGTGGACCAACACCGGGCCTTCGCCGTCGGCGATCATCCGGCGCGCGTTGCCCAGGGTCTCGAGCACCTCGTCGATCGAGTTGCCCTGGATCGGCCCGAGGTAGCGAAAGCCCAACGCTTCGAAGAGCAGGCTCGGCGAGATGAAGGCCTTGAAGGACTCCTCCGCCTTGTGGGCCCAGTGCACCATGTCACCGGGGAGCGCGTCGAGGACCTCGCGCACGTAGTGTTTGAGACGCCGGGTGAGCGGGGCCGACCACTTCCGGGAGAGAAACGACGACATCGCCCCGACATTCTCGGCGATCGACATCTCGTTGTCGTTGAGGACGACCAGGAGGTTGCGCTGTTTGAGCTCGCCCGCGTGGTTGAGCGCCTCGAAGGCCATGCCCGCCGTCATCCCGCCGTCGCCGATCACCGCGATGGCGCAGCCGGTGTCGCCGCGGTGCTGCTTGGCGCGGGCGATGCCGAGGGCCGCCGACACCGAGGTACCCGCGTGGCCGGCGCCGAAGTGGTCGTGCTCCGACTCCTCCCGGCGCAGGAACTTTCCGATCCCGCCCTCTTTGCCGATCTCGTCGAAGGGGCGGCGACGCCCGGTGAGCATCTTGTGGGCGTAGCCCTGGTGGCCGACGTCGAGGACGATCCGATCGTTCGGCGTGTCGAAGAGATAGTGGAGCCCAGTGATCAGCTCGACGGCGCCGAGGCTCGACGCGAGATGCCCGCCGGTCTTGGCCACGCGACGCACGATCTCATCGCGGAGCAGGACGACCACCTCGGCCACCTGCTCGGGCTCGAGGGCGCGCAGATCCGCCGGGCTCTCGATCCCGTCCAAGAGGGTACTCCCGGTCATCGATCGCGGCCGATCGAGAAGTGGGCCAGGGCGCGGAGGGGCTCGGCGGCGTCTCCGTAGGGCTCGAGCCGCGTCTCCGCCTCGGCGATCAGCTCCGCGGCCCGGGCTCGGGCCCCGTCCTCGCCGAGCACGCGCACAGAGGAGCAGGGCTCGTCGTCGTCGCGGTCGAGCAGGTCGTCGGCGATCTGGAACGCGACCCCCAGCCGCAGCCCGTACTCGCGGAGCCGCTCGAGATCGTCGTGTCCGCCACCGGCGAGCCGCGCGCCACCCACCACCGCCGCCGTCATCAGCGCAGCGGTCTTGCGCAGGTGGATGGCCTCGACCTCGTCCGCCCCGGGCAGCCGCTCTCCGACCGACAGGTCGTCGACCTGACCGCCGACCAACTGGAGCGAGCCCGCCGCGTGGGAGAGATCGCCGACCGCCCCGAGTAGCGGCTCGGCGTCGTAGCCCGGGGCGCGGGTGAGACACTCGAACGCCGACGCGAGGAGCCCGTCGCCGGCGAGCACCGCGGTGGCCTCGCCGAACACCACGTGCACCGTCGGACGCCCGCGCCGCTCGTCGTCGTCGTCCATACAGGGCAGGTCGTCGTGGACCAGCGAGTAGATGTGCACGAGCTCGACGGCGATCGCCATCGGCATCGCGCGGTCGCTCGGAGCGCCGAGCGCCTCGGCGCCCGCGCAGGCGAGGATCGGACGCAATCGCTTGCCCCCCGGAAAGACCAGGTGACGCATCGCCGCGTGGAGCGCCGCGGGGGGCCGCTCCGCCTCCGGCAGCCAGGCCTCGAGGGCCGCGTCCACCTTGGCAGCGCGGTCTTCCATGTAGGCGCGGAGCTCCATCTAGGCCTCCTTGTCGCGTTCGTCCGGAGCGCGCGGGTCCTCGCTGTCCGCGTCGAGGGGCTCGGTCGTCCAGCGACCTCCCTCGCGGAGCAACACCTCGACCCGTTGCTCGGCCTGGTCGAGCTGGCGGTCGAGCTCTCGCGCCAGACCGACCCCTTCTTCGAACGCGCCGAGCGCGCGCTCGAGGGGAAGCTCTCCCCCTTCGAGCTCGCCGACCAGCCGCTCGAGACGCTCCAGCCCCTCTTCGAAGGGCGGCGGGTCGTCGACGGCCGCGCCGTCGGCACGACCGGCGCTCTCGGGCTTGGCGCGTGCGGTCTTGGGCGCTTCGGGAGGCTCGCGCGTCGCGCGCGAGCGGCGAGCGGTCATCGCGCGGACCATAGCCCAGCGCCGGGTCGGTGAAAGCGCGGCGTGGCGACGCGTACCCGTCGGCGACGCGGGGCGTGTCAGTCGTCGGCGGGCAGACGGCCGGTGATCCGCGCCGCGAGCTCACCGCCCGCGAGACGCAGGGAGACCTCCTCGCCGGTCTCGACGTCTTCGGGCGCGCGCAGGATGCGTCCGTCGCTGCGGCGCCGTGCGATCGCGTAGCCGCGGCCGAGCACCGCGAGCGGCGACAGGGTGTCGAGGGAGGCTGCGGCGAGCGCGAGGGCGGCCCGCGCGTCGCGGAGCGCGCGTCCCGCTGCCGTCTCGAGGGCCGCCCGGGACGCCGCGACCCGCGCGTGTTTCGCGGCGATCCCAATCGCCGTGGGGGCGTTCGCGAGACGCGCGCGGGACAGCCCGAGCCGCGCGCGCCGGGCCGCGGCCGCGCCCTGCGCCGCACTGCGCAGCGCACCGGCGAGGGCGCCGAGTCGCTCGCGGCGGGTGGCGAGCTGGGCGCGGGGCGAGAGCCCGCGCAGCGAACGCCGCAGCGCCGCCACGCGCATCCCCTGCTTCTCGAGGAGCCCGGCCGTCGCGCGGGCCCCGCGGTCGCGGAGCCGCGTCAGTCGCTCGCCCCACCACTCGCGGTCGGGCGCCACCTGGGCCGCTAACGCCGAGGGCGTCGGGGCACTCGCGTCCGCGACCAGATCGGCGATACACAGATCGGTCTCGTGCCCGATGCCCGTGGCGACGGGCACCGGGCAGCGCGCGATCGCCCGGGCCAGCGCCTCGCTGTTGAAACACCACAGGTCTTCGAGGGAGCCGCCGCCGCGGGCGAGCACGACCAGCTCTGCGTCGCCCTGGGCCACGAGCTGCTGCATCGCGGTCACGATCTCGAGGTCTGCTGCGACCCCCTGCACCCGCGCGGGAGCCACCAACAGCCGCAGCGCCGGGCCGCGCTCGCGCAACACCCGGACCATGTCGTGGAGCGCCGCGCCGGAGGTGGAGGTCACGACCCCGATGCAGCGCGGAAAACGCGGCAGCACGCGTTTGCGGTCGTCGTCGAACAGACCCTCGGCGGCGAGACGGGTGCGCAGCTGCTCGAAGGCGAGCTGCAGCGCGCCCTGCCCGCGCGGCTCCATTTGCCGCACGACGAGCTGGAGGTCGCCGCGCGCCTCGTAGACGCCGACTTCGCCGAAGGCCAGAACCTCGAGCCCGTCCTCCACCGCGAAGGGCACCCGCGCAGCGTCGCGCCGGAACAGCGCGCAGCGGAGCTGGGCGTCTCCGTCTTTGAGGGTGAAGTAGACGTGCCCCGAGGACGCCGCGCGGAGGTTGCTCACCTCGCCGGCGATCCAGAGCGGGGGCACTGCCTCGCGGATGGCCCCGCGCACCCGCGCCAGCACTTCGCCGACCCGGGCGATCCGCGGCCCCGTCGTCGGGAGCGCTTCCTGCACGGGCTAGGGCGTGGCGGACTCGGGCGACCCGGGCGCCGCGCGCGCCGCCGACTGGGACGGGGCGTCGCGGCGCAGCCGGTCGAAGTAGGTCCAGCTCTTGAGCACCTCGACGGCGCGGACGAGCTGCAGGTCCTGGACCTCGCCGTCTCCCGTCGCCGACGCGTCGTCGTCGGGGTTGGCGAGGTGGCCGCGCAGATCGCGCTCCCGGAGCCCGGGCGCCCCGGAGCCGGAGGGCTCGGCCGCCGCGAGGGTCGGCGCCGGGTCGACCAGGATGTCGGGTTGGATCCCCACCTCCTGGATCGAGCGTCCCGAGGGCGTGAAGTAGAGCGCGGTTGTGAGCCGCAGCCCCGACCCGTCTTCGAGCGGGAAGACGGTCTGCACCGAGCCCTTGCCGAAGGTCGAGCCGCCGAGCAGGATCGCGCGGCGGTGGTCCTGCAGGGCACCGGCCACGATCTCCGAGGCGCTGGCGCTGCCGGCGTTCACGAGCACGACCATGGGGTAGGCGCCCTCGCCCGCGGGCTGGGCCTCGAACTGCTGCTTCTGGCTCTCGACGCGACCCTGGGTGTAGACGATCAGACCGTCGCCGAGCCACAGGTCCGCAACCTTCACGGCCTGATC
>CAJHXS010000261.1_pt1 | contig 17133 bp, 16 predicted proteins | sample 9198591 | NCBI WGS metagenome assembly CAJHXS01 (sample SAMEA7708347, study PRJEB35096) | sediment metagenome | biome: marine neritic benthic zone biome [ENVO:01000025]; feature: sediment [ENVO:00002007]; material: shallow marine sediment [ENVO:03000034] sea grass bed [ENVO_01000059] ... | reverse complement strand
CTCGCCGGCGATCGACTGCAGCATCGCCTCGCACAGATCCATCATGTCGCGGTAGTCGGCGAAGGCCTGGTAACACTCCATCATCGTGAACTCGGGGTTGTGCTTGCGCGACACCCCCTCGTTGCGGAAGTCGCGACCGATCTCGTAGACGCGGTCGAGACCACCGATGATCAGCCGCTTGAGATAGAGCTCGTCGGAAACCCGCAGGAAGAGCGTCTGGTCGTAGACGTTGTGATGGGTGGTAAAGGGACGCGCCGCCGCGCCGCCGTAGATCGGCTGGAGTACCGGTGTTTCGACCTCGACGAAGTCGCGTCCGTCTAGAAACGCGCGCATCGCCCGCACCGTCTGCGACCGGGTGAGCGCCACCGAACGCGCGGTGTCGTTGGCGAGCAGGTCGAGATAACGCTGGCGAAAGCGCGTCTCCACGTCGCGCAGACCGGACCACTTCTCGGGAAGCGGGCGCAACCCCTTGGCGAGGAGCCGTACCTCCCCCGCCGCGACGGTGAGCTCGTCGCTGCGGGTGCGCCACAGCGCTCCGGCGACCCGGGAAAAATCGCCGACGTCGAGCGCCTTCATCCGCGCGAAGTCTTCCGGGCTCGCGTCGCCCTTGCGGGCGCTCACCTGGATCTCGCGGCCGTCCTCCCGAAGGGTCGCGAAGACGAGCTTGCCGAAAGAGCGAATCGACATGACCCGCCCGACCACCGCGGTGGCGACCGGCTGGGCCTCGAGCTCCTCGGCGCTCCGCGCGCCGTGGGCCGCGCGCAGCTCCGCGATCCGCTCCGCCTCGCCCACCCGGGCCGGGAAGGGGTCGACCCCTTCGGCCCGCAGCTTGTCGAGCCGCGCGCGCCGCGCCTCGCGTTCGGTCTCACTCACCTCGTCTCTCCTCCTGGCGTCGGCGTCTGTTGGCGCCGGGCGCTCTCGCGCTCGGCGCGCTGGAGCAGGGCGGCGCGCATGAATCGGTCGAGGTCTCCGTCGAGCACGCCCTGGGCGTTGCCGATCTCGAGGTCGGTCCGGTGATCCTTGACCCGCTGGGAGGGGTGCAGGGTGTAGGAGCGGATCTGGCTACCGAAGCCGATCTCCTTCTTCTCGCCACGCATCGCCGCGAGCTCGACCTCGCGCTCTTGGCGGTAGTACTCGTAGAGTCGCGCGCGCAGCACCTTCATCGCCTGGGCGCGGTTCTTGTGCTGGGAGCGCTCGTTCTGACACTGCACCACGATCCCCGTCGGATGGTGCGTCATCCGCACCGCCGACTCCGTCTTGTTGACGTGCTGGCCGCCGGCGCCGCTCGCGCGATAGGTGTCGATGCGGAGGTCCTTCTCATCGATATCGACATCGATCGCGTCGTCGATCTCCGGAAAAACCGCGACACTCGCGAACGCGGTGTGGCGGCGCCGCTGGGCGTCGAAGGGAGAGATCCGGACCAGACGGTGCACACCCTCCTCGGTCTTGAGATAGCCAAACGCGAAGTCGCCGCTCAGCGTGAGGGTCACCCCGCGCACGCCCGCCTCTTCGCCGTGCTGAAGGTCGAGCACCTCGCTCTTGACGTCGTGGTCCTCGGCCCAGCGCAGATACATCCGCATCAGCATCTCGGCCCAGTCGCAGGCGTCGGTGCCGCCGGCGCCGGCGTTGATCGAGACGATCGCCGCTGACGTGTCGTGCTCGCCGCCGAGCAGGCTACGCACCTCGGCGGCTTCGAGCGACTGTTCGCAGCGCGCGACGCCGTCGGCGACCTCGGCCAGGGTGTCTGCGTCGTCGGCCTCCTCGGCGAGCTCGAGCAGCGCCTCGGTGTCGTCGAGCAGCCCGACCAGGGTGTCGAAGGACTCGATCTCGCGTTGGACGAGCCCCTTCTCGCGGAGCAGCGTCTCGGCGCGCTCCCGGTCGTCCCAGAGCGCGGGGTCCGCGCTCGCCTCGATGAGCTCCGCCCCGCGGCGTCTCAGCCCTTCGACGTCAAAGACGCCCCCGGAGCTCGTCGAGACGTCCGCGTTGCCCGCGGAGCCGCTCGCCGAGCTCGGCCGGAACCCATTCTTGCTGGCCGCCGCTCTCGCTCATTCTGACCCCTCTGTGCGCCGGCCCCGCAGGCCGATCGTCGCCGCCGCGGCAATCCAACACCCCCACGCGAAGAGGTCGCCGTGACGCACGTAGAATGACATCTGTCCGTCCTCGCGCCGGGGCACGTCCGCCACCAGGAGGTCGCGCTCGAAGATCGCGGTGCGCTCCCGCACCCGGCCGCGGTCGTCGATCAGGGCCGACACGCCGGTGTTGGCGGCCCGCGCGGTCCACACCCCGCTCTCCGCCGACCGCAGCGCGGTGATCGCGAGGAATTGGTAGGGCGCGCCGCTGCGGCCGTACCAGGCGTCGTTGGTCATTGCGAGCAGGAGCTCGGCTCCGTCCGCGCGAAACCGCCGCATCAGGTCGGGGAAGAGAAGTTCATAGCAGATCGGAGTGCCCGCGCTTGCGAGCTCACCGAGGGGGGTGGCCCGGGGACCGACCCCGACCTGGACGTCGGTGTGGGCGCTGCCCCGGGCGATCGCGTTGACGAAGCCCCCGATCAAGGGGCGCAGCGGCAGGTACTCGCCAAAGGGCACCAGGTGGGCTTTGTCGTAGCGCTCCCAGCGATCGGTACCGGCGCGGAACACGAAGGCGCTGTCGAAAGGACCGTCGGGAGACCCGCCGAGGGCGCCGACGACCAGCACGACCCGGGTCTCGTCCGCGAGCATCTGGAGACGTCGGCGCAACGGGTTGTGTTCAAAGCCCGGTGGGACCGGCTCGGGGAAGCCCGGTGCCGCGGTCTCGGGCCAGACGACCACCTCGGCGCCCCGCTCCACGGCGCTCCGGGTAAGCGTCTCATAGATCGCGAGGGTGCGCGCCGCCGCGTCGGGGTCCCACTTCTGCCCCTGGTCGATGTTGCCCTGGAGCACCGCGACCCGGAGGCTCGGGCCCGCGGCGTCCCGGTGGAGTAGCAGCGCGGCCCCGCCGGCGAGATGGGCTCCGAACGCCACGCCGAAGGCCACCCGCAGCAGCGCGCGCGGGTGGGTCCCGCTGCCGCGCCACGCGAGCAGGGCAGAACCGGCGGCGAGCCCCGTCGCGGCGCTCGCGAAAGACAGACCGTACACCCCGGTAAACGGCGCCAGGGCCATCAACAGCGGGTTCTCGTGCTGGGCGTAGCCGAGCAGCGCCCAGGGGAAGCCGGTGAGGACGAAGCTCCGGGCGTGGTCGAGCGCGGCCCAGAGCGCGGCCCCGGCGAACGGCGTCCACCAGCGCGTCCAGTCGAGCCGCGACCACCCCCACCCGAAGAGCGCGACGAAGACCGCGGGATAGAGCGCGAGCCCGACCGCAGCCACCACCCCGATCGCGGGGGGGGCGCCGCCGTAGCGGACCGCAGCGATGTAGATCCAGTGGAAGACGAGACTGTGCGCCAGCCAGCCGCCCGCAAACGCCAGCGCCCCGGCGCGCCCCGGCGCGCACCCCGAGATCGCCACCGCGAGACAGGCGGGGCCCACCCACGCCAACAGCCAGCCGAGGTCGAGCGCTCCGTCGCCCCACGCGTGGGGGAATGAGAGCGCCGTCGCGACGCCGTAGGCGAGCGCCCAGACGAGGCTCACCCGAGCACCGCCCGGCGCTCCTCGCTGAGCAGGGCTCGGTGCACCCGGCGCTCCTCGGCGCGCATCGCCCGCGCGTCGCTCGCCCCCTCGTGATCGTGGCCCAGCAGATGAAGCGTGCCGTGGATCAACAGCCGCAGCAGCTCGGCGTCGAAGCCGCGGTGGGCGCCGCGGGCCTGCCGCCGCGCGGTGTCGACCGAGATCACGACGTCGCCGAGCAAGCGGCCCCGGTAGGGCGCGTGGTCTCCCTCGAGCAGCGAGAAGGACAACACGTCGGTGGGGCCCCGCCGGTCGCGGTGGGCGCGGTTCAACGCGGCGATCTCGTCGTCGTCCACGAGGGCGATCGAGAGTTCCGAGCGGGTGTGCCCGAGCGCCCGCAATGCGCGCCGCGCCCGGTCGACCAGCAGCGCGCAGTCGACCCGGCGGCCGGCGTCGCTCGCGGGCGGCCCGGAGAGCCGAACGCTCATTCCCTGGTGTCGGGGTCGCTACCGGGGAGGGCGTCGGCGTAGGCGCGGATGATGCTCTGGACCAGGGGGTGACGGACGACGTCGGCGTCGCTGAAGCGCATGAACCCGATCCCCTCGACGCCGTCGAGCACCCGCTCGGCCTGCACCAGGCCGCTGGTCTGCTCGGTGGGGAGGTCGATCTGGGTGACGTCGCCGGTGACGATCGCCTTGGAGTCGTAGCCGAGGCGCGTGAGGAACATCTTCATCTGCTCGGGGGTAGTGTTCTGGGCCTCGTCCAGGATCACAAAGCTCTGATTGAGGGTGCGCCCGCGCATGAACGCCAGCGGCGCGACCTCGATCACACCGCGCTCCATCATCCGCTCCGCCTTGTCGAAGGGCATCATGTCGTGGAGCGCGTCGTAGAGCGGCCGCAAGTAGGGGTGCACCTTTTCGGCCATCGTGCCCGGGAGAAAGCCCAGCCGCTCCCCCGCCTCCACCGCCGGCCGCGTGAGCACCACCCGCTCCACCTCGCGCCGGTTGAGGGCCGCCACCGCGGCCGCCATCGCGAGGTACGTCTTGCCCGTGCCCGCCGGGCCGATCGCAAACACCAGGTCGTGTTGGCGGATCTCTTCGATGTAGCGGCGCTGGGAGAGGTTCTTGGCGCGCACCCGCCGCCGCGAGCCCACCGCGGAGAGGATGTCCTCGCAGGCCTCGGCGAGGTCGACGTCGGGGGCCCCCGAAGCCATCTTGGCCGCGGACATCACGTCGCGCGGTCCCACGGGGTTGCCCTCGCGCACCCACCCGTAGAGCTCTTCGAGCACCTTGCGTGCGTTGGCCACCCGCTCGGGCTCGCCCACCAGACGCACCTCGTTCCCCCGGGCGTGGGCCCGGATACCGAGCTCGCGCTCGAGGATACGCAGCGTGCGGTCGTTTTCGCCGCAGAGCTCGGCGGCGGACTGGTTGTCGTCGAAGACCAGGGTCTGTCGGGTGCTAGCGGGCTCGCCCAGGATGCGCTCCGGAAGGGTTGCGGGGTTCGGGGGCCAGCAACACCGGCCCGTGGTCGCGCCGCCTGAAATAGTAGGGGCCGTGTTCGAGGGGCGTCAACGCGCCCGCCGCCGCGGCCCACAGCTGCAGGGGCTGGATCTGGCGGGGCCACTCGCCCTGAACGAGCCGGTAGGCCTCGATGAGGTTGCGCATCCGAGCCGCGGAGAAACGCTGATGGGCCTCGAGGAGGAGGTCGCGCTCGAGGGAGATCACCGAAGCCGCCGGCGCCGGCGCCGGCCGCTCGACCGCCAGCGCCAGCGCGCCCAACAACACCAGGGGCAGGAGGTTGGCGAGGACCGTGCGCAAGGGCAGCCGCGGCGCGCGGGCGGCTCCGAGCCCGCGTTTGCGCTGGTTCACCGCCTCGATCCACCCGGCGCGCATCAGGTCGACGACGATCCGGGTGGCGAGGAAGGTGCCGAGTCGCGACAGGTCGACCACCCGCGACAGCGGCGAGCGGCCGTCGACGAGGAGGTAGATCTTCTCCGTCTGCGCCGGGTTGGGCGAGTGCTGGGCGGCCTCCGAGGTCCGGAACTCCTCGAGACTTCCGCGGCGGCGGAGCTGGGTGTTGGGCGAGGGCGCGCGGTCGGCGAAGGCGCTCCATTCGTCCACCATCCGCAAGCCGTCCATCAAGACCTGCTCGGCGGGGAGCAGCGAGTCGGACGGGCGGCGGTGGTGGGGCGCCTGGGCGACGAAGTGGAAGGAGCCGTCGACCCAGCGCAACAGGTCGAAGAGGGTCTCGCGGGTGAGGAGGTCCTCGGTGGCCCGGAGCTCCTCGCTCGTCAGCGCGCCCGCCTCGACGAGGGCGTCTTCGAGATCCTGCTCCGGGTCGAGCCCGCGGCGAGCCTTGCGGTGGACGTCGGCGGCCACCACCCCGCACCGCACCAACATGTCACCGATGGCCACGCCGGGAGCTTCGGCGGGCGCGGCGGTGACGATGCGGCCCTCGTCGAAGTGGAGCTCGACTTCTCGGGCCCCTCTGCGCACCCGGAGCGTGCCGGTCTTGCGCTGTTGGCCGATCAGCTGGAAGACCTCGCTGATCCCGAAGTCGCGGAGGTTGCCGTTGAGCGCGACCGACACGGCTAGCGCCCTCCCCGCGCCTGGCGCCACACGGCGAACAGGTACGCGCTGAGCCCGAGAGCGCCGAGCAGCGACGCCACCCAGCCGGCGGCCGCACCCATCGCGAGCGGGTCGGGGATTCGAGCACTCCCGTACCACCACACCGAGGCGATCAGCGCGACGCCCGTGAGACCTGCCCACGCCGAGAGTGGACGGGGCACGGTGAGCCCGGAACCGGGGAGCAGCACACCCAACGTCTGGAAGCCCAGACGCAACGCGCGGGGCCAGCGCGGCGCGGGTTCGCTGTCGTGCTGCCAACGCGGCCGGCTGCGCTGGCTCTGGGCCTTTCGACAGGCGTCGCAGAGGGCGTCGCGGGCGGCGTCCACCCCCGCGTGGCCCTCCGCGATGACGGCGCAGCGCGCACACCACTGCGAACACGCGAGACGTTTGCGCCAGGCCCCCGCCAACACGAAGAGCAAGGCGAAGCACCCGGCAGCGAGACCCGGGTAGAGACCGATCCACCCCGGCGCCCACGCGCGCCGCGTCTGGTCGGCGAACGCGGAGCCGGTGTCGGCGAGGAGACGGCCGCGGATCGCGGCCGTGGGGATCGGCAGGTCGGCGACGAAGCCCTGGTCGGCGTCGCCGATGCGCTCGGCGAGCTTGCCGACGAGGGCGCGGTCGAGATCTTGCGCGACGTTGAGGGCGTTCTCGTGCTGAGTGACTTCGATGTTGCGTCCGTGGGCCTGGGCGAGGTTGAACCAGATCACCGCCGACTGGAGCTGGTTCGTGGCCTGCTGATAGAGCCCGGTCGCATCCTCGAGGCGGCCCTGGTGGTACCGCAGGTTCGCGAGGTCGGTGAGCAACACCGGGTTGGCGGGTTCCGCCTCGAGCAGGGCGAGAAAACGCGCTTCGGCGGCGCTTAGATCCCCCGCGCGCCGCGAGCGGCGGGCGATCGCGTGAAGCGAGAGCGCGTCGCGCTCGCCGCGCGCCTCGAGTCGCTCGGATTCCACCGGATCCAGAAAACCGCGTTCGGAGGACCAGGTCGCCTCGGCCAGCGGATCGGAGCCGAGCGCCACGAGCGAACGTCCCACCCCCTGCGCCAGGGGCTGGAGTGCGATGAAGGCGAAGAGCGCCGCGGCGACGAGGGCGCGGCGGTCGGGCGCCTCTCCGTAGAGAAGACCCAGGAGAAAGAGCACCGCGAGGGCACCGACCGGGCCCTCGCCGAGCGCTGCGGGTGTCAGCACCGCGCTCCCCACCAGTGCGAGGCGCGCCGGCGTCGACATCGTCGGCTCGAGGGCCTCGCCCACGTCGCGCGCGGCGAGGGGCAGCGCCGCGACGCCCCGGAGCGCGATGTAGCCAAACCCGCCGGCGATCAGCGCGACGAAGAGAAACCAGCCCGCCGTCGCGGTCGTCCAGAGCGACGCCTCGAGGTGTGCGGGGATGCGCCCCAAGGCATCGACAGCGGCCGCGAACGCGCCCGCCGTGTCCTGCTCCGTCCAGCGGGCCTCCGCGAGGGCCGCGTGGGCACCGGGAAGGTCGGGGGCGAGCACGACGGCGGCCTCCGCTTCCTCCCGCCGATCCGCACCCAGCTTGCCCAGCAAGACCGCACGTGCCGCGGCGTCGAGATTTTCGAGACCCATCCGGTCTGCGGCGCTCCGGACCTGCTTTGCGCGCTCGGGGAGCCCGTAGGCCGGAGTGAACCAGGCCTGCTCGAGGGCGGGAATTCCCCCTGGGGAAAGACTCCCGGCGACCGGAGAAGAAGCCTCGCCCGCGGTGTCGCTCGGGGGCGTCGAGGGGTCCGACCCGGTCTCGATCGAGACGTCCGGACCGGCCGGCCCGCCCGCGACCGACGCGTCCTCCGCCGTCGTCCGCGCGTGCGCGGAGACGGCGGAGAGCGCAGCACCGAGGATCAGCGCGGCGGCAGACAGCAACCAGGGGCGCAAAGCCCTCATTCCGGGGGCACTCCTCGACCGGGGATCCGTCCGTCGTATCGGCGGGCTGCGACTCGAGCTAAACGCGCTTCTAGCCGGCCGTGGACGCCTGGCGTCGCCGCGACGCGGCGACTATCTTGCGCCGCCCGGACCTCCGGCGGGGCCGCTCCAACGCGCCCTCGCCACCGGACGCGGAGAGCCCCTTGGCGAATCACAAGGCCACCAAGAAATCCGCCCGTCAGGACCTAATCCGCCGCGCGCGGAACCGGGGCGTGCGGACCCAGATGCGCTCGACGGTGAAGGCGCTCCGGGGGGCGATCGAGAGCGGCGACAAAGATGCGATCCCGAGCCGGATGAAGGACGTCGAGCGGGCGATCCGCAAGGCCGCGAGCAAGGGGGTCGTCCCCGCGCGCCAGGCCAACCGCAAAGTCTCGCGTCTTGCCCGCGCCGCCCACGCGGCCCTCTCCTAGTCGGCGACGCCCACAGACTCAGGCGGAGAGGTTCAAAACCAGCCGCTCGAGGGCGGTCTCGGGGGGCACGGCCCCCTGACCCTTGAGCGCGAGGTCGGTCTCGTGGATCGCCGCGAGGCCACCGCGCAGCCGCGCCGCCGCGTAGCGCCGGGCCTGCCGCTCGAGCTTGCGCACCACGAAGGGGGGTCCCGCCACCGAGACCCCGTCGCGCACCCGGACGAGACGCCGAAAATGGCTGGCCAGGGCGCCGAGCACGACCGCGCCGGGCGCGCCCCCGTCGAGCAGACGCCGCAACACGCGTAGCGCGTCGGGCCCTCGCCCCTCACCGATCGCGTCGGTGAGATCCCAGATCGGCTCCTCGGCGACTTCGGCGACGGCGTCGCGGAGAGCGGCGGCGTCGATCGACGTCTCGGGGTGAACGAGCAGCGCGGTCTTCTCGAGCTCGGCCCGCAGGGCCAGCAGATGCGGGCCGACCCGGTCGAGGAGCGCCTCGGCGACACCGCGCCCGAGACGCAGGCCCTGGCGCTTCGCCTCCCCGCGCACGAAGGCGAGCTGGCCGCGGCGGTCGCGCGGAGCGGCGCACTCGACCCGGGTGGGAAAGGCCTTCACCCACCCGGCGCGACGGTCGGCGCTCGTGGCGCTCGCGACCAGCACCACGGGCCCGCCCGGCTCGAGACGCGGTACCCACTCGGCGAGCGCGTCGGTGAGCGCGGCGCGACCGCGCCCGGTGGTCCCGGCGGGATCGCGCAGCCAGACCAGACGGCGCGCTGCGAGCATCGGCAGCGCGCCCAGCGCGGCGTCGAGGTCGGCCGCGCTCGCGCGGTCGCCGTCGAGGCGATCGAGATTGAAGTCCTCGGGGCCACCCTCTAAGACCGCGTGCCGCAGCAGGCGCAGCGCCTCGTCGCGCAGCAACGCCTCCGGACCGGCGACCAAATAGGCCCCCGCGAGCTCTCCCCGGGCCAGCGCCGCCTCGAGCTCTTGGACCTCCACGGCTAGGGCCGCAACCCCGCCGAGAGCACCTCGTGGAAGCGCGTGGCAATCACGCTCGCCACGCGGCGCAACGCTTCCTCGCGGTTCTTGCGTGCCGCTTGGACGTCCGCGCTCTCGAGATAGAGCTCCCACTCGACGAAGGAATTGCTCGAGAGCTCGACCTCGCTGCCGTCGCTGCGGCGGGCGGCGAGGTCGACCTCGACCTCGACCTGTTGCTCTAGGGCGGCCGCCACCGAGGAGACGCTGGTGACGAAGGTCTCGAGGGGGTGGATCCGCCCTTCGACGACGATGTCGGCGTTGGCCCGCGAATCGACGAGCGAGACCCCGCCGCGGCGCAGGAACTCGCGCCGCAGCGCGTCGGTCAGCAGGGCGTCGACGCCGGGCTCGAAGGAGTCGTTGACCAGGGCCGGGACGGCGACCCGCAGGGGCTGCGCGCCGCCACTCGCGGCGGTCGGCGGTCGCACGAGCTGATATCCACAGCCTGCGAGCGCGAGCCAGGCGACCGCGCACCCGGCCATCGCGACCGCGCGCCACGCGCGGCGCCACGAGCTTCGCGTTCGCGCTTCACCACCCACGGGGCGATCTATAGCTCGTGGGGAGCGGGCCGCCTAGGCGCGTTCGCCCGCGACGCGCATCAGCTCTTCGCCTACAAAGTCGCGCTGCTCGAACACCGCAGAATCGATCCGCCCGCGGAGCAGAGCGCGGCCCTCCTCGACCTCGTCGCGCATCGCCTGCAGCGGGTCGCCCGAGCGCAGCGCCGCGGCGAACTTCTCCTCGTTGTAGAGGACGATGTCGGAGACCGCGATGCGCGCGAGACGCTCGGCGCGCGCCAGCTCTTCGTCGTCGGCGGGAGGCGCGGCGGGCACCGGGGGCTCCGCGACGACGGGCGGAGTCGGCGCGACCGGCTCGGCGACGGCGGGCGGAGTCAGCGCGACCGGCTCGGCGACGACGGGCGGAATCGGAGCGGGCGGCTCGGCGACGGCGGGCGAAGGCGGAGCGGGCGGCTCGGCGACCGCGGACGGTGTAGGGGGCTCTGGACGCTGCTCCGGGAGGAGCGCGGGGTCGGCGCTCTGCAGCAACGTCACGCCCCAGGAAGCGAGGGGCTCGTGCAGCCGCGCCGGCAGCCCGTCGACGCACTCGGCGGGATCGAGATAGAGATCGGCTCCGAAGCCCGCGGCGGCGGGGTCGGCGGAGTCGCCGTCGGCCGCCCGGAGCAACACGACGCCGACGCCAGACAGCGCTTCGTTGCGCTTCATGATCTCGCAGATCTGGTGACCGTCGACGCCGGCGAGACCGGCATCGAGCACGGCGACCCGGGGCGGCGTCCGGTGCAGGGCGAGCAGGGTCTGCGCGCCGTCGTCGCAGGCCAGGGTGCGGGCTCCCGATCCGCCAAAGAGGTCGGCGAGACGCTTGGCCGCCCGGGCGTCGCGGTGGGCGACCAGGACGGTGGGCACCTCGGGCGGCGTCGCGAGACCCTCGCCCGCGGCCGCAGACCCGGGGGTCTGCGTCGGCGCGGCGCCGGCCGCGGAATCCGAGTCCACCTCGCGTGTGGGTGCGGGTGCCGCGACCGGTGCGGGCGCCGGCGCTCGGAGCTCCGGCGCAGACGCGGCGTCGGCGGGCGGCGCCTCCTGCGGCGGCGGTAGGACGCGAAACAGCGACTCACAGCGGCGGCAGCGGAGACGAACCCCCCGCTCCCCGAGCTGTTCGAGTCGGAGCCGATAGCGAGTCTGGCATTTCGGGCACGCCGCAATCATGCGCTCTCCTACTGGGTGGCCGGCAGGCGCTCGAGGGCGAGGCCCGCCTCCTTCAGGACCGGCTCCAGGGGGCGGGTGTCGGGGACGGTGCCGCGTCGAATCGCGTTGTCACCGTACAGCACCGCCACCAAGGTGCCGCAGCGTTCGATCGGTGCGAGGTAGGCCTCGTCGGGGCGCTCGGCGCCGAGACCGCCAAAGAGGGTCTGGTCGCCGTCGCCGCTCGGCGCTGCGCGCAGCGCGGCGCGCGTTTCGGCGACCTTGCGCAGCCACGCCGACTCTTCGAGAGCGAGTGCTGTCGACGGAGCGACGCGTTCGCAGTCGTCGTCGGCCTCGCGGCGGATCCGCGCGCCCACCCCGTTGGCTTCCTCGTCGTCGATCGTAAAGAGCGCCGTCCGTTCGAAGCCTTCGGACGCAAAATCGAGTAGCCCCTGCCACACCGCGTCGCGGCTCGCCGCGTGGCGCAGCTGCTCCCGGGCCGATTCCCAGTTCGCGCGCCACGGGTCGGGGGAGAGCTGCACGGGCGCGATGCCCTGCATCTGGGCCAGGGCCACCCGCAGCCGGTCGGCGAGGTCTGCGCGCTGGGCCTCGGCGCGAGGGTCGGAGAGCACGGTGGGATCCGGCCGCACCGCCACGGCGTCGGGTGCGGAATCGTCGGACAGCCCGGCGGGCGCGTTGGCGTCGTGGGTCAAGAGCAGAACGAGCTGGGTCGGCACCTGGGCGCGCAGCCGCGCCGCAATCGCCGCCCAGTCGGCGGCGCCGCTCACCGGGTCCGGGGGGGTCGCGGTCGTGAGGAGGGCGACCGCGGGTTCGCCCCGCAACAGGTACTGGCGGATCCGCGCCACCGCCTGCTCCGAGCGCTGCAGGATGTGCACGCGGGTGCCGACCGGGTCGAGCGCACCCTTGATCCACTCGAGAGTTGCTAGATCCGCGTCGACGGCGACCACCGGCGACGACTCGCCGGGTGGGTCGGCGGGCGCGGCGACGTCGTCGGACGCAGTGGCCTCGAGCGCGGTCGCCGCGGCGTCGTTCACCACGGGCGAAGCGGGTGCGGCATTCGCGACGGGTGCCGCGGGCGCGGCATTCGCGGCGGGTGCGATGGGTGCGGCATTCGCGGCGGGTGCGACGGGTGCGGCATTCGCAGCGGGGTCGTCTGGCGCGGCCGCCGCGGCGTCTAGCGCGGCGAAAGGATCGTCCTCCAGCGCGACGCCGCTGGGCTCGGCGTCGCCGCGCGTGTCGGCGGACCCCCGGGCCTCGTCCAGCCGCCGCGCCGCTTCGAGCGCCACAAACTGCGGGTTGATGCCGTCGGCGAGGAGCAGCGCATCTTCGCCCGCGTCGGCCTGGACCCCGCCGAGATCGAAGCTGAACTCGCCGCTCTCCCAAGCGAAGACCTGGGTGATGACGTCGTCGAGATGACGGCGCAGGAGCGTCTCGAGCCCGCCCTCGTCGACACAGCCGAGCTCGACGAGGGCCTGCCCCAGCGCGGCACCGGAGACGCCGGTGGCCTCCAGCATCTGCTCGAGGGCGGTGTCGCTGATCAGTCCCTGGTCCACGGCGTAGCGCCCGAGGTCGGGTCCCCCCTCCCCTTCGAAGGCGCCGCGGATCTGTCCGGCCTCGAAGAAGATGCGCACGTCGACGTCGTCTCGGCGGAGCCGGAGCACGCCGGATTTCCTCGAAATCCCGGCGATTTGGAAGATCTCGCCGAGGCCCAAATCCTCGAGGTTTCCGACTAGGCTCACGACGACTCCACCCAGGGGTCAGCGGACCGGTGCGACGAGATCCCGAGCGGGGATCTCCGAGCTTCCCAATCGGGTGAATCGCGGCCCGCCTTGACCCCCGCGGAGCTGCCCAGGACTCGGGCCCCGCCGGCGGCCTACTGCGCGCGGCGGATCACCGGAGGCGCCGGGGGGGCCTCCCGGCCGCCGCCGGCGTCCACGGTCGTGAGGCGCAGAGGGGCGCTGCCGCGGGGGCGACGCGCCACCGCCCGCTCGACCGCGACGCGCCAGCGCAGCCCTTCGTCCCGGGGGACGCACAGACGCAGGACGAGGGGCTCTCGGGCCGTCTCGAGGACGCCGCCAAAGCCCTGCAACACCGCCGCCGCCGCGCCGTCAGCGGTCACCGCGGGCCCGGCGAAGGCGAGATCCCAAGCGGCGTCGCCGGCGCGCAGGTCGAGCACCCGGCGCGCGGCTTCGGCGGCGAAAGTCGCGAGCTTGGAGGAATCGAAGCCCTGGGAGTCCCCGAGCACTCCCACCAGCACCCGGGGCACGCCGAGGCGCCCTTCCCCGGGGAGCAGCGCCCAGCGCTCCGCGAGGAACCCGCCCTGCAGCAGTTCGCCGAGCCGCCCGCACAGCCGCCAATCGACCAGCCCGGCGCCCCCGCGTAACGGGCGCTGGTCCGCGAACACCCCGACGACCGCGCAGTCGCCCTCGACGCGGTGGAGCGCGTCTTCGCGAACCTCGATGGAGAGCTCCGGGACCCCGGGCTTCACGGCGTCTCCGAGGAGGCACCGGCGATCGCATCGAGCACGCCGTTCACGAAGCGCGGCGAGGGGTCGTCGCCAAAGCGCCGCGCCAGCTCGAGGGCCTCGTCGATGGCGATCTCGGCGGCGACCCCGGCGAAGCGCAGCTCGTAGACCCCGAGGCGGAGCACGTTGCGATCGACGATCGCCATCCGCTCGAGCCGCCAATGGGTCGCGTGGGCCTCGATCGCGGCGTCGATCTCCTCGCGGTGCTCGACGACCCCGTGGACCAGCTCCTTCGCGAAGGCGCGCGCGCCCTCGGGCAGCTCGAAGTGAGTGCACGCGGCAGCGAGCGCGTCCTCGACGTCGGGCGCGGCGCCCTTGGCGGAAACGACGTCGAGGGCGTAGAGGACCTGGAGCGCCGCCTGACGCGAGCGCCGTCTCGAGGCGCCGGCGTGGCTCACCGCACCCCCTGACCGGGGCCGGGAACGGCGCCGTGAGCGGGTAGAGCCGGGAGCAGCCGGGCCATCTCGAGGGCGGCGAGGGCCGCATCGGCCCCTTTGTTGCCGTGGGCGCCGCCGACGCGGTCCCAGGCTTGGGCGATGTCGTCGGTGGTGAGCACCCCGAAGGCGATCGGGACCCCGCTCGCCGCCGAGGCTTCCCGAACCCCGTCGGTGACGGCGCGGCACACGTAGTCGAAGTGCGGCGTCCCGCCCCGGATCACGCTCCCCAAGGTAATCACGGCGTCGTACTCCCCGGAGGCCGCGATCCGCCCGGCGGCCAAAGGGATCTCGAAAGCGCCGGGCACCCAGAAGAGCGCCACGTCGTCGGGGTCGGCGCCGCGCCCCACGAGCTCCTCGACGCAGCCCTCGATCAACCGGGTGGAAATCAGGTGGTTGAAGCGCGAGACGACGACCGCAAAACGAAGACCCGTCGCCCGGCGGCTGATGGCGGCCATCATCGCTGTCGTCCTCCATGCGGCGGGGCGGCGGGGCGCGTTTCGATCAAGAGATCGTCTCCCAGCCGTCGGGTGCGCGCGATCTCGAAACGCGGCGCGCGTCGCAGACGCGTCACGCCGAGGGCGTCGAGCGCGGGGTGCGCGTCTCCGCCCAGGAGTGTAGGCGCGACAAACCACAGCAGCTCATCGACGAGCCCGGCACCCACGAGCGCCGCCGCGAGCCCCGCCCCGCCCTCGCAGAGGACCGTGCCGGGGCCCTCCCGCGCCACGGCGCGCAGGACGCTGCGCAGCGAGAGGCCCCCCGAGCGCCGGGGGAGCGCGCTCACCCGCACCCCGCGTGTCTCGAGGGCGCGGCGCCGCGCCGCCGGGGCCGACTGCGCGCAAAATACCCACGTGGTCTCGGGGTGGCCGTCGTCGAAGAGCCGGGCGTCGGGCGCCGTGCGGAGCCGCGAGTCGACCAGGATCCGCAGCGGGCGGTGGACCACGCGCCCGCCGCGCCGCGCCGTGAGGGCGGGGTCGTCGGCGCGGGCGGTGCCGGAGCCGACCAGGACGGCGTCGGTCGCGGCGCGCAGACGGTGTACGTAGGCCCGGGCCGGGGGGCCGGTGATCCAGCGCGACTCCCCCCCCGAGGTGGCGATGCGCGCGTCGAGGGTGCCCGCGAGCTTCAGCGTCAGGAACGGGCGACCGCGCTCGACAATCGAGAGAAACCCCCGGTGTTGCGCTCGGCACTCCCGTTCGAGGACCCCCCGCTCCACGCGAATCCCCCGACGTCGCAGCCGCGCGACACCGCGGCCGTCGACCAGCGGATGCGGATCCCCGTGTCCCACGGCGACGTGGGTGATGCCCGCGTCGAGGATGGCCTCAGTGCAGGGGCCGGTCCGGCCCTCGTGGCAACAGGGTTCGAGGGTGACCGCCAGGCTCGCGCCGCGCAGCGCGGCGGCGCCGTGGCGACGCGCCGCCGCCCCGAGCGCCACGACCTCGGCGTGGGGGCCGCCCGGGGGCGCAGTGCGACCCCGCCCGAGCACGGTGTCGCCGCGAAACACGACGGCGCCGACGGCGGGGTTGGGATAGGTGCGGCCCGAGACACGCCGCGCCTCCCGCAGCGCCTGACGCATGGCGTGGGCCGATTGCATCGGCGAGGGCCTAGCCGTCCTGGTCTCCGGGCTCGCCGCCCGACGACGACGAGGGCTCGTCACCCGTCTCGAGGGCTTCGAAGAACGCGCGGTAGTCGGAAAGACTCTCGAAGCGGCGGAAGACCGAGGCGAAACGCGCTCCCGCCATGGCGTCGACCCCGCCGAGCTCCTCGAGGATCCACTCGCCGAGCTGGCGCGAGCTCACCTCCGTCTCCCCGAACTCCTGGGTGCGCTTTTCGAGGCGGTCGGCCAGCCGCTCGAGGGCGTCGATCGAAACGGGCCGCTTGGCGCACGCCTTCTCGAGGCTGGTGAGCAGCTTGGCGCGGCTCCATTCTTCGCGCCGTTCGTCCCGCTTCACGACCTTCGGCAACATCGCCTCGAGCCGCTCGCGGGTCGTGAAGCGGCGACCGCACTCCTGGCACTCGCGTCGTCTCCTGATCTCGGTCTCGTCGCGGGCGAGCCGCGAGTCCATCACACGGTTGGTCGTGTCGCCGCAAAACGGACAGCGCACTAGTCGCCCTCGCGGAAGCGGGTCGGATAGAGCGGGAAGCGCCGCGCGAGCGTCTCGACGTCCTCGCGGATCGCGTCGAGCGCGTCGACGTCACCGGGGCGTTCGAGCACGCGGGCGATCAGCCCTGCGATCTCTTCCATCTCCGACGAACCCATCCCCCGGGTCGTGACGGCGGGGGTCCCGATGCGGATCCCCGAGGTGACCATCGGTTTGCGGGGATCGAAGGGCACCATGTTCTTGTTCGCGGTGATCCCCGCCCGCTCGAGGGCGACCTGCGCGGCCTTGCCCGTCGTGTCGCGGTCGATCAGCGAGAGCAGGAAGAGGTGGGTGTCCGTCCCCCCCGAGACGATCTGGAAGCCGTGGGCCTCGACGCCCTTGGCGAGGGCGCGGGCGTTCTCGACGATGCGCGCACAGTATTCGCGGAAGGGGGGCTGCGCCGCCTCGTGGAAGGCGACCGCCTTAGCGGCGATCACGTGCATCAGCGGGCCGCCCTGCCCGCCGGGAAACACCGCCGAGTCGACCTTCTTCTGGAGCGCCGCGTCACACAGGATGAGCCCGCCGCGGGGCCCCCGCAGCGTCTTGTGGGTCGTCGACGTCACCACATGGGCGTAGGGCAGCGGGCTCGGATGCACGCCTGCCGCCACCAGTCCGGCGAAGTGCGCCATGTCCACCATGAGATAGGCGCCCACGGAGTCGGCGATCTCGCGGAAGCGCTCGAAATCGATGATGCGGGGATAGTCCGAGCCGCCGGCGACGGTGATTTTCGGCTTGTGCTCGCGCGCGAGG
>CAJHXS010000371.1_pt1 | contig 17142 bp, 14 predicted proteins | sample 9198591 | NCBI WGS metagenome assembly CAJHXS01 (sample SAMEA7708347, study PRJEB35096) | sediment metagenome | biome: marine neritic benthic zone biome [ENVO:01000025]; feature: sediment [ENVO:00002007]; material: shallow marine sediment [ENVO:03000034] sea grass bed [ENVO_01000059] ... | reverse complement strand
GAACGCACTTGGCGCGAGGAGATCATCGGGAACCGCGCCCACTTCACCGTGCACCACAGCGCGGGGGCCTTCGAGGACTACGACGCCGCCGTCGAACAGCTGCTGGCGGAGCCGCGGGTCACCGGTGCCTCGCCCTTCTTCGACGCCGAGGGGATGGTGCGGGGCGAGAACGGCGGGATCGCCGGGATCCGGATCCACGGTGTCGACCCCGCCCGGATCGGCAGCGTCACCGACCTCGAGCAGGATCTCCGGGCCGGCTCCCTCGATGCGCTCCGCCCCGGCGACGAGGAGGAGGACCCGGGCATCCTGATCGGGAGCGAGCTGGCGGGCGCCCTGGGGATCGGCGAGGGCTCGCCGCTGGTGCTGATCTCGCCCTTCGGCGGGCCGCCCACCCCCTTCGGCTCGGCGCCGCGGCTGGTGCGCTTTCGCGTCGTCGGGATCTTCAAAACGAGCTTCTTCCAGTACGACGAGGTCTTCACCTACGTCCACATCCGCGCCGCCCAGCGTTTTCGCCGTGCCGGCGACGTCGCCGAAGGAGTGGAAGTTCGCAGCACCGACTACTACCGCTCGGTGCAGATCGCCCGGGACGCCGTCACCGCCCTGGGCGAGTCGTTCTACAGCGTCGATTGGAAGCAGTACTTCCCTGCCTTCTTCCAGGCGCTCAAGACCGAGCGCGTGATGATGATGATCCTGCTCACGATGATCATGGTGGTGGCGGCCTTCGCGATCGTCGTGACCCTGGTGATGATGATCATGGAGAAGTCGAGCGACATCGCGATCCTGAAGGCGATGGGGGCGGAGGACGGCACCGTCGAGCGGGTCTTCGCGATCGAGGGGGCCCTGATCGGCTCGGTCGGGACGGTGCTCGGGCTCGTCGCAGGCCTTGCCGTCACCTCGCGTCTCGGCTGGATCCAACAGCGCGCCGAGGCGCTGGTCGGGATCGACGCCCTGCCCGCGACCGTCTACCAGGGGATCTCCGAGCTCCCCGCCGAGCTCGACGTCACCCAGATCGCGACCGTGATCGGGATCGCCATGGTGCTGGCGCTCGGGGGCACCTGGGTGCCGAGCCGCCAGGCGGCGCGGGTCGACCCCGCCGAGGCGCTCCGATATGAGTGAGACGGAGACCCTGCTCGAGGTCCGCGATCTCTGGAAGGAATTCCAGGTCGCCGAGGGCCCGACGATCCAGGTGCTCCGCGGAATCGACCTCGACGTGGCCGCCGGCGAGCGGGTCGCCATCGTGGGTCCCTCCGGGGTGGGGAAGTCGACCCTGCTCCACATCCTCGGGACCCTCGACCGGCCCACCCGGGGCGAGCTGCGGTTTCGGGGCGAGGATGTATTCCGCCGCACGTCCGAGGCCCTCGCCCGCTTCCGCGCCGAGTCCCTGGGCTTCGTCTTCCAATTCCACCATCTCCTCCCCGAGTTCAGCGCCCTCGAAAACGTGATGATGCCCGGGCTGCTGCGCGGCGACGCGCGCCGGGAGATCGCCGCGCGGGCGACCCGGGTGCTCGAGGAGGTCGAGCTCGGGCACCGCCTCCGCCACCCGGTGGGGAAGCTTTCGGGCGGCGAACGGCAGCGCGTGGCGGTGGCGCGGGCCCTGGTCCTCGAGCCGCCGATGCTCTTGGCCGACGAGCCCACGGGGAATCTCGACCCCGAGACCGCCTCTCACATCGACCAGCTCCTGCTCCGTATCAACCGGGAGCGCGGCACCGCTCTGGTGATCGTCACCCACAACGAAGGGCTCGCGGCCCAGCTCGGGCGACGCATCGAGATTCGCGGCGGTGGGATCGCCCTCGAAGCGTCTCCCGGCGAAACCCCTCCCGCGGCCTAACCATCTGAAAATAAAGAGAAAACATCAAATCTTGGGGCTTGCTTCGCCGCCGGGGGGAGTTTAGACTCGGCCATCCTCGGCTCGTCCCCGCGAAGCCGCCTTGGAGGAACCCCGAGTTGCGTTCCGGGCACTCCGTCCCCCGCCTGTGGGCGGCCGTCTCGCTGTGCGTGTGCTGGGCGTTGCTCGCCCCGCGCGCCGCAGAGGCGCAGAAGACGGAGACCGGGCAGGTGCTCCGGGTGCTGGTCGCGGTGCTCCCCTTCCAGGTGCACAGCGCCGACTCCCTCGGCGACCTGGAGCTGAACCTCGCCGAGGTGCTCCGCGCCCGGCTGGAGGCGAGCGGCCGGGTCGACGTGCTCGACGCGGTGCTGATGACCGAGGCCGTGGTCGAGCACGTGGCCGGCGAGACGAGCTCGGCCGTCCTCCAGACCCGCGCCGAGGAGCTCGGCGCCGACTGGATCGTCGAGGGGAGCCTCACCGAGCTCGCGTCGCGCTTCAGCCTCGACGTGCGGGTGGTGCCGGTCGCCTCCCCGATTCCCAGCCAGACGATGGTGTACACCGCGGACGGAGAGGAGGAGCTCCTCGCCCAGGTGAACGAGCTCTCCGAGGCCGTCCTGGAGATCGTCGTCGGAGCGCGCCAGCTCGGCGTCGTGACGGCGGTCAACGTCGTCGGTCCCGAGTCCATCGACGAAGACGCGCTGCGCGCGGTGATCGAGATCCGCGAGGGCGAGCCCTTCGACGGCGAGGCCGTCCAGCGCGACCTCGCGCTCTTCGAGGAGGACCCCGCCGTCGGGGTCGCGACGGTGGAAACCGACCGCTCCGCCGACGGCGTCGAGGTGACCTACACCCTGGTCCCCGCCGAGCGTTTCGGCGGCACGGTCGTCGAGGCGGGGGCCGACCGCGTCGCCGAGATCCGCATCGAGGGCAACCGCCGGATCGAGGCGGACGCCATCCGCGCGCGCATCGAGCTCCAGATCGGCGATGAGTTCAGCGCGGCGCGTCTCGCCGAAGACGTCCGGGCGGTGAACGCGCTCGGTTTCTTCAAGGACCTGCGGGTCTACTCTGAGGACGGCGAAGACGGCCGGGTGCTGATCTTCCAGGTGGAGGAGAACCCCGTCGTCCGGCAGATCACCATCGCCGGCAACGACGAGCTCGACGCCGAGAAGATCCGCGAGCAGCTCACCCTCACCACGGGTTCCACCCTCGATCTTCCGCTGCTGCTCGAGAACCGCCAGCGGGTCGAGGTGCTCTATCAGGCCGAGGGGTACCACCTGGCCGACGTCGACTACGAGATCGAAGACCTTCCGAGCGACGCCGTGGCGGTACACTTCGAGGTCGACGAGGGCAAGAAGCTCAAGCTCCGGACGATCCGATTCGAGGGGAACGAGCACTTCAGCGACAGCGAGCTCGCCTCCGGGCTCCAGATCAAGCCCTGGAAGCTCCACAACCACCTCACGCAGTTCATCCAGAAGGGCGCCGGGGTCTACGCCGAACCGCTCTTCCTCCAGGATCTCCAGACCGTCGAGAAGAAGTACGCCGACTCGGGATTTCTGCGCGCCGAGATCGGCGACCCAGAGGTCGAAGCCACCGAGGAGGGTGGGCTTACGGTCACGGTCTCGGTCATCGAGGGCCCCCGCTTCCGGACCGGGTCCCTCGACGTGAGCGGCGACCCAAACCTCGAGATCGACGACGTCCGCGATGTCCTCGCCCTCGAGGGGGTCGAGTGGTTCAACCGCTCGAGCCTCACGAGCGACGTCGACACGATCGAGGCCCGCTACACCAACCAGGGCTTCTACCAGGCCGAGGTCAACCCGGTCACCGACATCAACGAGGCAGACCTCACCGTCGACGTCGTGTTCGAGATCGAGAAGGGTCCCCTCTACTTCGTGCGGCAGATCGACGTACTCGGCAACACACGCACCCTCGACCGGGTGCTGCGTCGCGAGATCAACATCGTCGAAGGAGAGCTCTACTCCGCGCGCGCCCTCTCGGTGAGCCAGCGTCGGCTCCAGAACCTTGGGTACTTCGACGAAGTCAACTTCGAGCCGCGCCCGACCGACCAGAGCGACCAGGTCGACCTCGACGTCCGCGTTGCCGAGAAGCCGACGGGCTCGCTGAGCTTTGGCGCCGGGTTCTCGAGCCAGGACAGCTTCATCCTCTCCGGCGCCGTCTCCCAGAACAACCTGCTCGGACGCGGCTACGGGATCTCGCTCTCCGCGGAGTTCGGCGGCAGCCGGCAGCGGATCTTCGGGACGCTGACCGACCCGCGGCTCTTCGACTCCGAGTACGGTCTCTCGGTGTCGCTCTTCAGCACCGAGCTCGACTTCGACGGATTCGACGAGGAGAACCTGGGCGCCGACGTCACGCTCTCCCGGGCGCTCGATCAGTCGACCAACACCCGCGGCTTCCTGCGCTACGGCCTCTCGTCCCGCGAGATCGACATCAGCGGGAGCTTCAGCGGGGCGTCGCCGATCCTCCGTCAGTTCGAGCAGGACGCGACGCTCACCAGCCGGATGTCGCTGATCCTCACCCAGGACACCCGCAACGAGCCGGTGTTGCCGAGCCAGGGCCACCAGATCCAGTTCGTCTCCACCGTCGCGGGGCTCGGCGGCTTCACCCAATTCCTGCGCTTCGAGGCCCGCGGCTCCTACTACATGCGGGTCCCCGACTGGGTGCCACTGCCCCGCCGCGACCGCTCGACGCTCTCGTTCTCCGGAGGGATCGGGTGGACCGACCCCTTCAACTCGGTCGACGACTTCGACCTCTCCGGCCCGCCCCGGTGCGTGAACTCGGAGGTGTGCCCCCTCGAGCAGATCGACCGCGACATCAAACTCCCGCTCACCGACCGGTACTTCATGGGCGGGGTCGGCGCGCTCCAGCTCCGCGGTTTCAAACAGCGCTCACTCGGGCCGCGCCGCGCCGAGCTGGTCGAGACCAACCCCGGCGGATTCAACTCGAACCTGCCCCAGGGGCTCTTCACCGCCCGCGGTCGCAACCAGTTCGGGCAGTGCGTCGGCGAAGACCTGGTCTGCAACAGCATCAACGACAAGGACATCGACGACTTCGTGGACCTCGACGACACCGACGTCATCGGCGGCTCGAAGTTCATCTCGGTCTCCGGCGAATACCGCTTCCCGATCTCCGAGGAGATCGGGCTGGTGGGCATTCTCTTCTTCGACGCGGGCAACGCCTTCGCCGAGGACGACAGCATGTTCGATATCGACGAATGGCGGGCGGGGACCGGGGTGGGGGCGTTGTGGTTCTCGCCCTTCGGACCCCTGGAGGTGTTCTGGGGCTTGCCCCTCGACCCGCTCGACGACGAAAAGAGCTCCGTCTTCGAATTCAATGTCGGGGGCTCCCGCCTCTAGCGGCGGCCCCTCGAACCCACAGAGGATCAAGTCATGCGATCAACCCTTCGATACACCTTTCCGATCTGGGCCCTCGCGCTGCTTCTCGCGGTCGGCGTCGGGTCCCAGACCGGGGCGCAGAACACCGGCAACGAGATCGCCGTCGTCGACCTCGACAAGGCGATCAACGCCACCGAGCAGGGCAAGGCGGCCCGCGAAGAGCTGTCGCGGAAGAAGCGCACCGCGGAGCAGGAACTCGAGCCGATGATCGATCGCTTTAAGTCGCTCCAGAAGGAGATCGAGGACAAGCGCTTCGTCTGGAACGAGGACAAGCTGCGCGCCAAGCAACTCGACCTCGCGGAGCTGCAGAACAAGATCGAGAACAAGCAAAAAGAGCTCGAGGGCCAGCTCAAGGTGGACTACGAGCGGCTCGTGGGGCCTTTGCGCACCAAGATCTCGAACATCGTCGAGGAGATCGGGAAGGACCAGTCCTTCACGATGGTGATCGAGCGAAACACCCCGGGGCTGCTTTACACTCGCGAAACCCTCGACATCACCGATGTCGTGATCCAGCGCTTCAACAAGCAGGGCTAGCGCCGTGTCCCGAGTCCACCCCAGCGCCGTCGTCGATCCGTCCGCCAAGCTCGCGGAAGACGTCGTGGTGGGCCCGTTCGCCTTCATCGGAGAGGGGGTGGAACTCGACGCCGGCGTGGTCGTGGAGCACCACGGAAGCGTCGAGGGGCGCACCAGCGTGGGGGCCCGCACACGGATCTTTCCCTACGCGGCGATCGGAGGGGAACCCCAGGACAAGAAGTTCGACGGCGAGAGCACCCGTCTCGTGATCGGCTGTGACAACGTGATCCGCGAGCACGTGACCATCCACGTCGGGACCGGTGGCGGGGGAGGGTGTACACAGATCGGCGACGACAATCTGATCATGAACAGTGCGCACATCGGCCACGACTGTCGGATCGGCTCGCACTGTATCGTCGCGAGCTACACCGGCATGGCGGGACACGCCGAGGTCGACGACTACGCGGTGCTCGGCGCGTTCACCGGGGTGCACCAGTTCGGTCGTGTCGGCGAGTCGGTGATGACGGCCGCCAACAGCATGCTCTCCCACGACGCACCGCCCTTCGCGATGGTGGCGGGCGACCGCGCCCGTCTCGTGGGGATCAACGCCGTGGGGCTGCGACGCCGCGAGTTCGACCGCGAGACCGTGCGCGCGATCAAACGCGCCTTTCACCTGGTCTTCACCTCGAAGCTCCGTCTCGAAGACGCGATGGCGCGGATCCGCGAAGAGGTTCCCGACTCGGAACCCGTCGGGCGGCTGCTGGAGTTTCTCGAGAGCTCCAAACGCGGGGTCTGCCGCTAGACGTGCCGCCGCCCGCGACCGCGCCTCTCGGCATCATTGCGGGGCAGGGGGCGCTTCCCCTCGAGGTGGCCCGCGCGGTGCGCGCGACCGGTCGGCGCGTCGTGGCGGTTGCGTTTCGGGGCTTCGCTCGCGAGGGTCTCGCCGACGCGGTCGACGAGGTCGAGTGGGTCCACGTGGGCCAGGTGCAGGCGCTGCTCGACGCCCTCTCCGGGGCCGGAGTGCGCGAGGTCGCCTGCGCGGGCGGGATCCCCAAGGAGCACCTATTTGCGCATTCGGAGCTGATCCGCCCCGACGCCCGGGCGCTGGCGTTGCTCGGGCAGCTCGACGACCGCGGCGACGACGCGATCCTGCGCGCCGTGGGGAGCGTCCTCGAGGAGGCGGGCTTCCGCGTCCAGCCGCAGGACGAGGTCGCGCCCGAGCTGCTCGCCACCGCGGGTCCGATGGGCGCCACCCAGCCGAGTGCCGAGCAGCTCGACGATCTGGCCTTCGCCTGGCCGATCGCCAAGACCCTCGGCACGCTCGACGTCGGCCAGTCGGTGGTGGTGCGCGACCGCACCGTGCTGGCCCTCGAGGCGATCGAAGGCACCGACGCGGCGATCCGGCGCGGCGCCGCGCTGGGTCACGGCGCGGTGTCCGTGGTGAAGGTGCTGAAGCCCCACCAGGACCGACGTTTTGACTTCCCGACCATCGGCGCGGCCACGGTGGAGACGCTGCGCGAGAGCGGCGCCGGTCTGCTGGCGGTGGAGGCCGGGTGCACCTTCGTCGTCGAGCGCGAGGAGCTCGTCAAGGGGGCCGACGCGGCGGGGATCTGTCTGCTCGGCGTCGCCGGGACGCCGGAGCCGGTCACGTGAGTCGGCTCCGGGTCGCGGTGGTGGGGGCGGGCCACATGGGGAGTCTCCACGCGGCGAAGCTGCGCGAGCTCGCTCGCGAGGGCGTGTGCACCCTCGTCGGGGTCGCCGACCTCGTGGAGGAGCGCGCCCGGGCCGCCGCCGGCGACAGCGGAGCGAGCGTGGCGACGGAGCACGGCGCGCTGCTGTCCCAGGCCGACGCGGTCGTCGTCGCCGTGCCGACGCTGCGGCACTTCGAGGTGGTGCGCGACTGTCTCGAGGCGGGATGCCACGTGCTGGTCGAGAAGCCGATCGCGGCGCGTCTCGAGGAGGCCGAGGCCCTGCTGCGGATGGCCCGGGAGGCCGGGCGGGTGCTCCACGTCGGTCACCTCGAGTGGCACAACAGCGCGCTCCGCGGCATCGCCCCGGTGATCCGCAAGCCGCGCTTCGTCGAGGCGCACCGGATGGGCCCCTTCCCGGGCCGCGCCACCGATGTCGACATCATCCGCGATCTGATGATCCACGACCTCGACATCGTGCAGCGGCTGGTCGGCGAGGAGCCGGATCAGGTCGAAGGGATCGGCGTGCCGGTGATCTCCGAAGAGCTCGACATCGCAAACGCGAGGCTCCGCTTCCCCGGTGGCTGTATCGCGAACTTCACCGCGAGTCGGGTGTCGCCGACGCCGATGCGCAAGATCCGGCTCTTCCAAGCGGACGCCTACGTGTCGATCGATTTCCTCGAGCAGGCGGCGCTGATCCTGCGCCGCCGCCGCGACGCCGAGGGCAAGATCCAGATCGACACCGAACCCCTGCGTTTCGACCCCGACGACGCCCTCGTCTCGCAGACTCGCGCCTTCTTCGACGCGATCGCTTCCGCGCCCCAGATCGACTTCGCGTCGACGGACGCGGCCCACCGCGCGCTGCGCTCGGCGCTCCGGGTGATCGACACCCTGCCGCCGATCGACGAGCTGCGTTGATGCGCGTCCTCGTCTCTGCCGGTGACGCCTCCGGGGACGCCCACAGCGCCGAGCTGGTCGAGGCGCTGCGCCGGCGGGTGGGGGATGTGGAGGTCTTTGGCCTAGGGGGGCGGGCGCTGGCCGGGGTCGGGGCAGAGCTCGCCGTCGATCAGCGCGACCTCGCGATCGGCGGGCTGGTGGAGGCGCTCGGGGCGCTCCGGGTGGCGGCGCGGGCCCTGCGGCGCATCGTCCACCGCGCCCGGGCGTCGCGCCCGGATCTGGTGGTCCTCGTCGACAGCCCGGAGATCAATCTGCCCCTGGCGCGGCGGCTCCAGCCGCTGCGCCGCGCCGGGGTGCCGCTGCTCTACTACATCAGCCCCCAGGTGTGGGCGTGGCGCACCCGGCGCGCCCGCGCTCTGGCCCGGCGGGTGGATCGGCTCGCCGTGATCTTTCCCTTCGAGCGGGGCATCTACCGGGGCACCGGGCTCCCCGTCGACTTCGTGGGGCACCCGCTCGTCGACCGGATGCGGGCCGTGCGCGACACGCTGGACCGCGACGGGGCGCGCCGGGCGCTCGGCCTCGACGCAACGGCGGCGTGTGTCGCGCTCCTCCCGGGCAGCCGGCGCAACGAGATCGCGACCGGGCTCGCGACCCAGCTCGAGACCGCGCGCGAGCTCGTGGCGCGCCATCCGCGGCTCCGCGTGCTGCTGGCGGTCGCCCCGACGCTGGACCGTGTCTGGCTCGACGAGCAGATCGCCGCTGCTGGGTTACCCGCTGGGTTTCCCCTCCAGGCGGTCGAGGGCCAGACCCACGCGGCGATCCGCGCCGCCGACGTCGTCGTGGCCAAGCCGGGAACCGGCACCGTCGAGGTGACGCTCCTGGAGCGGCCTCTCGTTTCGGTGGGGCGCGCCCACCCGGTGACCGCGGCGCTGATGCGTCGCTTGATCCGCGTCCCGTCCTTCACGATGCCCAACCTGATCGCGGGCCTCCCGGTGGTGCCCGAGTTCCTGCAGCGCGAGGCCCGCCCGGCGTCGATCGCCGCGGCCGTCGAGGAGCTCCTCGAAGGACCCGCCCGCGAGCTCCAGCTCGCGCGTCTGCGGGCCGTGGCGCGACGTCTCGGCAGCGGCGGGGCTGCGGCCCGGGCGGCCGAGATCGCGGAGATGATGACCCGTGGGTCCGTGGCTCCGGCATAGCGGGGCCGCCCTCGCCGCGCTGGCCGGCCTGCCGATCGTCGGCGCGACGGCGTTGCTGCGTCCTCCGTGGCGGCGGGGGCTGACCCAGCGTTTCGGGCTCGCCGGGCCCTGGGCACCCGGAAGCGTCTGGGTCCACGCGGCGAGCGTCGGCGAAGTGCTGGCGGCCACCCGCCTCGTCCACGGCCTCGAGGCGCGCGGCCTCCCGGTCTCGGCCTCCGCCACGACGCCGACGGGCTTCGATGTCCTGACGCACCTGCGACCGACCCTGTGCTCACGGCTCGCGCCCCTCGACCACCCATGGTGCGCGGGACGCTCGATGGAGCGCGCCGCGCCCCGCGCCCTCGTGCTGATCGAGACCGAGCTTTGGCCCTGTTGGATCGCTGCCGCCGCGCGGCGCGGGGTGCCGGTACTCGTGGTCTCGGCGCGTCTGTCGAGCCGCAGCCTCCCGCGCTACCAGCGTCTGCGCCCGCTGCTCCGTCCGACCTGGTCGAGACTCGCCGCGGTCGGCGCCCGCACCGAGGCCGACGCCGAGCGCTTCGTCTCGTTGGGAATCGACCCGGCCCGCGTCCACACGACCGGAGACCTGAAGTTCGACCCGCCTCCCTCGGTGCCCCCGCTGGCCCCCGAGCTCGCGGCCTTCGTCGGCGACCACGCACCGTGGGCCGCTGTGAGCACCCATCCCGACGAAGAGGACGCGGTGCTCGACGCCTTTCTCGCGGCGCGCTCGCGCAACCCGGAGCGACGGATGATTCTCGCGCCCCGGCACCTCCGCCGGGTGGGCGAGCTGCGTCAACGTCTCGCGGCACGAGGGATCGAGTACACCCTGCGCACGGCGGTGACCCCGGGTCCCGAGCCGGCGCCGTTCCCAGCGGGAAGCGTCCTCCTGCTCGACACGCTCGGGGAGGTCCAACCGCTGTTGCCGGCGGCGGCGTTCGTCTTTGTCGGCGGCACCCTCACGCCGATCGGGGGCCACAACGTGCTCGAGCCCGCGTTCGCCGGGCGCGCTGTACTCTTCGGGCCCCACACCGCCAACGTGGCAGACGCCGCCCGTCACCTGCGCCGCGAAGGGGCGGCGACCGTGGTGCGCGACGCCGCCGGGCTGCGCGCCGCGGTGGTCGAAGCCTTCGACGACCCGGACGCCACCGCGAAGCGCGGGACCGCGGCCCTGCGCGCGGTGAACGCGCGGAGCGGCGCCGCGGAGCGCGCCGCCGACCTGATCGAGGCCCATCTGCGCGACGTCCCGGCGCATCCGTGAGCTGGCACCGGCCGGCGTGGTTCGACGAGCGCGAGCCCGGCGCGTGTCGCCGCCTCGCGCTCGCGCCCCTGCGGGTCGCCTCGTGGGTCTACGGCGCGGTCGCGGCCCTGCTGAGGTGCGGCCACCAGAGCGGGGTTCTCCCGCGCGCCGCGTTGGCTTGCGGCGTCGTGAGCGTGGGGAACCTCTGCGTCGGCGGGAGCGCCAAGACGCCGCTGGCGGCCTGGGTCGCGACGGCGCTGCGCGAGGCCGGCCTCGCCACCGCCCTCTTGAGCCGGGGTTACGGGCGCCGCGACCCGCGGCGCACGTACCTGGTCGCGGGTTCGCGGGGCGGATCCGGCGACCCGCGTCGCGGCGGCGACGAGCCCGAATGGCTGGGCTCCCGGGCGAAGGGGATCCCGGTCTGGGTCTCGCGCCGGCGGGTCGACGCCGGGCGTCGCAGCATCATGCATTTCGGCACCCAGGTGGCTGTGCTCGACGACGGATTTCAGCACACCCGGCTCGCGCGGGACATCGACCTGGTCGCAGTCGACGCCGCGAGGGGCTTCGGCAACCAGGCGGTGCTGCCGCGGGGGCCGCTGCGCGAGCCCCTGCCGGCGCTGAGGCACGCGGACGCGGTGATCGTGGTCGACGGACCACTGCATCCGAGCGACGCCGCTGCGCTCGCGCGCTGGGCGCCCGCCACGCGTCGCGTCGAGGCCCGACGCGTTCCCGCTCGTCTCGAGCCGCTCGGCGGCGGACAGGCGGCCTCCCTCGAGCAGCTCCGCGGGGCTCCGGTCGGGATGCTTTGTGGGATCGCCCAGCCGACGTCGTTTCTCCGCACCCTCGAAGGGCTCGGCGCGAGGGTACAGATCGAGCGGGTCTTCCCAGACCACCACCCCTACGACCGCCGGGATCTCGCGGGGCTCGGGGAGGAGGCTTCGCTCTGGATCACGACCGAGAAGGACGCCCTCAAGCTCGACCCCGCCTGGGTCGCCGACGCCGAGATCCAAGTGCTCGGCGTGGAGCTCGAGATCGACGACGCGGAGGGGCTGCGCGCGTGGCTGGTCGAACGCTTACGGGGGGTCGATCAGCGCCGGTAGGCGAGGCTGTGGACCGCGATGCGGAGGGCCTCGACGGCTCGCCAGCGCAGCATGCGCCCGCGCAGCGAGCGGTCGCCCGCGCAGTAGGTGCGGAACGCCGCCGCCGCCAGCCGGGCGCGATCCGCGACGCCGCTCTTGCACAACGAGCGGTACAGACGCATCAGCTCGCGCATTCGACGCCGGGGCGAGGGTGGCGCGCCGACGCGTGCCCGGTCGAGGTCGATGACGTGGATCCTCGGCGGCGTCCCCCCCGTGTCGGTGACGAGTAGATTGCCGAGATGGAGGTCGCGGTGGCGCCCGCCGGCGTCGTGGAAGCGGCGCAGCGCACCCCCCGCGGCACTGGCCGCCCGCCGCCGCGCCGCCGGACGGCTCTCGGCGTCGAGCCAGGCGCGGCTGTTGCGGGCGCCGGGTAGCTCCTCCGTCGCGACCAGGGCCTTCCAGCCCAGCCCCACCCGCCAAGCCAGGGCCAGCACCGCGAGCGGCACCGGCGCGCCGCGGGCCAGCAGCCGGGTGGTGACTCTGGCCTCCGCCATCGGCCGGAGGGGGACGAGAAGCCGCCCGCCGAGCAGCGGGCCCAGCCACCCGCCCCGGCGCAGCGGGCGCACGACGATCGTTCCCGAGTCGAGGTCGGCGCGCAGCACGCCTCCCCGGCCACCCCCGGCGCCCGTCTCGAACGGCTCCGCGCGACACCCCGCCTCGAGCGGCGCACGGCGCAGCCACCCGGCGGCGGCGAGGGCCGGGCGCCAGGCTGGGTGGACGGCGGCGAGCCAGCCGCGGCCCCGGTGCAGGTCGAGGGGCGCGTCCGCCGGCGGTTCGCTCGCCGCGCCGGGCCCCCGGGCGTCGGCGCTCAGCGCTCCGCCCCCCGGGCGCGCCACAACAGCGCGGCGGCCGCCCCGGCGAAGAGCAGGTTGGGCAGCCACAACGCGAGCCACGCGGCCAGCGCGCCGCGGTCGGCGAGTCGCTCGCCGGCAGTGAGCACGAGGTAGTAGACGCTGACAATCGCCGTGCACGCGAGCACTCCCCAGGCGCGGTTGGCCCGCGCCCGGCGCATCGCCAGCGGCAAGGCGATCGCCGCGAAGAGCAGCGGCGCCATCGGCAACGAGAAGCGTCGGTGGAACTGCACCTCGTACTCGTGCACATTGCGCCGGCGGATGTTTGGGGGCAGCGCGTCCTCGCGGGCGAGACGCATCCGTCGGACGAGCTCCCCCATCGGAAGGTCGCGGGGACGAATCGACGCCGCGACATCGAGGATCGGGCTCGCGTCGAAGGCGTAGTCGAAGTGCTCGAAGTCCATCCGCTGCACTGCGCCGACGTTGTGGGCCACCCCGCCCGCGACCGGGCTCGCGTCCGCGGGGTCGAAGATCATGTTGCCGGAGTAGAGCTCCAGGTGGATCGTCGCGGTCTCGGGGTCGAAGCGGAAGTTGGCGCGTTCGGCGAAGACCACGAAGGGTCGCCCGGGGACGCTCCGGTCGGAGATCACCACCCGTTCCAGCTCGCCGTCCGCGCTGCGCCCGTCGACGTAGACGACGCGCCCGGCGACATTGCGAAAGCGACCCGGTTCGAGCACCGCGCCCCGCGACGCGACGTCGCGCAGCGTGTGACGCAGTGCGAGTCGTGCCTGGGGCTCGACCCGGATCAGCAAGAGGGCGGTCAGCACCGAGAAGAGCAATGCGGTGGCGAGGGTCGGCACCAGGAGCTGGCCGACGCCGAGCCCGCAGGCGCGCATCGCCACCACCTCGAGATCGGCCGAGGCGCGGCCGACCGCGGCGAGCACGCCGAAGAGCAGCCCCACCGGCGCGGCGTAGCCGGCCACGATCGGGATCAGGGAGCGCAGGACGGCCCACGCGTCCGCCGGAGCCAGCCCGACGGCGATCAGGTCCTCGAGCTCGTGCGCGAGGTTCAAGACCAGGAGCAGCCCGATAAAGGCAAAGGAGCCCAACCCGGCGTACAGGAGGATCTCGGCGATCAGGGAACGCGCGAGGGTGGGGGATGCGCGCATGCGCGATTATCCTAGCCGGCCTTTTTGACCGGGCGCCACAGGACGGAACGCCATCGACGCGTCGTGTACCAACCCCATGCGATCGCTTCCCGCGGTGGATCGCGTGCTCGTGATCCGGCTCGGCGCGGTGGGAGACGTGGTGCGCACGCTTCCCGCGGTGTCGATCCTGCGCGGCGCGTGGCCCGCCGCGAGGCTCACGTGGCTCGTAGAGCCCGCGGCACAAAGCGCGGTCGAGGGCCAGCCTTGGGTGGACGAGGTGCTGGTCTTTCCACGGCCCGCGCTGCGCGACGCCCTCGTTGGCCTGCGTCTCGTGCGCGCCGCGCGGACCTTCGCGGCATTTGCCGCCGAGCTGCGCTCTCGTCGCTTCGAGCTGGTGGTGGACTTCCACGCGATCCTGAAGAGCGGATGTCTGGCGCGGCTCACCGGCGCGACCCGCCGGGTGAGCTACGCCGCACCCTTCGCCCGGGAGGGCGCCGACTGGTTCGCCACCCACCGCGCCCGGCTCTCCCACCCCCATACCAGCCGCTTCGCGCGAAACGTCGCGCTGGCGCGCTTTCTCGCCGCCGACGGGGCGCCGGCGGCTCGTCCCTTCGCGGTCGCCGAGGCCGCGCGGGGGTGGTTGCGCGAGGCGTTGCCCGCCGAGCTCCGCGCGAGACCCTTCGTGTTGCTGCATCCTGGCACGAGTGGTCATACGCCCCACAAGCGTTGGCCCGCCGAACGCTTCGCCGAGCTGGCGCGGCGCCAGACGCTGCCGTGTCTTGTGGCGTTTGGCCCCGACCCCGCCGAGCGCGACACCGCCCGCGCGGTGGTCGACGCCTCGGGCGGACACGCCCGGCTCGCCCCCGCCACCGACTCCCTCGCCCGGTTCGCCGCGCTGGTCGAGGCCAGCCGTCTCTACGTCGGCGCCGACAGCGGCCCGCTCCACATCGCCTCGCTGGTCGGCACCCCGGTGGTGCAGATCCTCGGCCCGACGGATCCGGTCGAGAACGCGCCCTACGGTGGGACGCGTCACCGCAGCGTCCGCGTCCCGGTGGCGTGCAGCCCCTGTAGGCGCGGTTGCGACGCCGCGCCGTGTATGCGCCGGGTCGACACCGGTCGGGTCCACGACGCGGTGGTCGACCTTCTCGCGGAGACTGGGTGAAGCCCCCGCGTCGCATTCTCGTGCGGGGCCCCAATTGGTTGGGCGACCTCGTGATGGCGACGCCGGGCTTTCGCGCGCTGCGGCGCGTCTTCCCCGACGCCGAGATCGCCCTCCACGCGCGCGGGGCGCACCTGGCGCTCTTGAGCGGGAGCCCGTGGTTCGACCACCTGGTGCCGGTCGCTTCGTACCACCGGGGGGTGGCGTCGATGCTGCGCGAGGCCTTTGTTCTGCGCGGGCGACACTACGACCTGGGGGTCTGCCTGCCGGAGTCGACCAGCGCGGCACTCCTGATGCGCGCTACGGGGGCGGCGCGGGTGGTGGGCTACGCCCGGCCGGGGGCGCGCTGGCTCCTCGACACGGCCCCGCCAGCCCCGCCGCCGATGACGCCCCGCGAGCGTCACGTCCTCGGTGTCGCGCGCGCGGCCTCCGATGCCGCCCAAGCAGAGGTCGTCGACTGGGACGACACGCGGGTCGAGCTCTTCGTCGACGACGAGGGCGAGGCGCGCGCGACGCAGTTGGCCCGCGAGGCCGAACTCGCGCCCAGTGACCCGCTGGCGTTGCTCGCCCCGGGCGCGTCCTACGGGCCCTCGAAGTGCTGGCCCCCCGAGTCGTTCGCAAGCCTCGCCGACGCCCTCGACCGCGACGGGGTCCGCGTGGCCGTGGTCGGTGCGCCCGAGGAACGCCCGCTGGCGGAGCGGGTGACCGCGGCGGCGCGCAGTCGCCCGGTCGACTGGTGCGGCCGCTTCGACCTGCGCACCCTGAAGGCGGTGGTCCGCCGCGCGCGTCTGTTGGTGTGCAACGACGCCGGCGCCCGCCACGTCGCCGTGGCGCTCGGGGTGCCCTGTGTCGCGATCTTCGGCCCGACCAGCGTCGAGAAGACCGCGCTCAACCTCGAGCGGGTGCGCGTGTTCGAAAGCGAGGTCGGCTGCCGCCCTTGCTACCACCGGCACTGTCCCATCGACCACCGCTGTATGCACGAGGTCTCGCCGCGCGCGGTGCTGCGCGCCGCCCGCGAGACGCTCGCGGCGGGGGCGCCGGCACGGTGACCGATCTGTCGATCATCCTGCTCAACTGGAACGGCCGCGAGCTCCTCGTCGACTGTCTGACCTCGATCGAGCGGCATCTGCTCGGGGGCGAGCTCGCGGTGCAGACCGTCGTCGTCGACAACGGGTCGGACGACGGAAGCGTCGCCGCGGCGCGCGGGCGCTTCCCGTGGGCCGAGGTCGTCGAGCTCCCGCGCAACCGCGGCTTTGCCGCCGGGAACAACGCCGGCATCCCCCACGTGCGCGGACGCCACGTGTGTTTTCTCAACAACGACACCCTGCTGGTCGCCGGCGGCTTCGAGACCTGTGTGCGCTATCTCGACACCCACCCCGAGGTCGGCGTGGTCGGTCCCCAGCTCCTCTATCCCGACGGCCGCAAACAGAACAGCATCCACAACTTCCCGAGCCTGCTCCTCGAGGTGGTGCCGCGGGGCGTTCTCGAAGTGCTGCGCCCGCAGGCCTACCCCTCGAAGCGCTTCGCCCACACCGAGCCCCTGGCCGTCGAGGCCATCCTCGGCGCCTGCATGGTGGTCCGCGCCGAGGTCCTCGAGCGGGTCGGCGGGCTCCCCGAGGAATATTTCTTCTTTCTCGAGGAGACCGACTGGTGCTTTCAAGTCCAGCGGGCCGGCTGGCAGGTGGTGCACCATCCCGGCGCCGCCCTCGTCCACCTCCACGGCGCCTCCACCAAGAAACGGGTGCCCCTGCCGACCCGGATCGAGTACCACCGATCTCTCTATCTCTTCTTCCGCAAGAACCGCGGCCGGGCCCAGGAGCGAGCCGTGCGGGCCGTCCGGCTGGCCAAGCTCGGGCTCGGCGCGCTCTTGCTGGCCCCGCTGGCCCTCGTATCGTCCTCCCAGCGGGAGCGCTGGGCCGGCCGTCTCGGCCTGCTGCGTTGGCACCTGGCCGGGCGGCCTGCAGACTGGGGGCTCTCGGGGGTGCGCGGACGCGCCGATACCCAGGAGAAGGAGGGAGCGGGGACGGGGACATGAAGATCCTGGTGACCGGAGGCGCGGGGTTCGTGGGCTCCCATCTCGTGGACCGTCTGATCGAAACGGGCCACGCGGTGCGCGTGCTCGACAACCTCGATCCCCAGGTGCACGGG
>CAJHXS010000186.1_pt1 | contig 17221 bp, 19 predicted proteins | sample 9198591 | NCBI WGS metagenome assembly CAJHXS01 (sample SAMEA7708347, study PRJEB35096) | sediment metagenome | biome: marine neritic benthic zone biome [ENVO:01000025]; feature: sediment [ENVO:00002007]; material: shallow marine sediment [ENVO:03000034] sea grass bed [ENVO_01000059] ... | reverse complement strand
TCGGCCGTGTAGTGCTCGCCGCCGCGTGGGTGGCGCTCGCCGGCTGTGGAGGTGAGGAGCGCGCCGCACCCCCGCCGCCGCCGGCTCCGACACCGGCGCCGCCCTCCCCGGCGTCGCCAGACCCGCCTGCCGCGGAGCCGTCGACCCCGGCGGAACCTCACCCGGTGCCCGCGCTCGACCTGACGGCGGGGGACGCCGAAGCCGGCGCCGCCCACTACCAGCAGTACTGCGCGAGCTGTCACGGCCCGACGGGCCGCGGCGACGGGCCCGTGGGCGCCGCGCTCGACCCCAAGCCCGCCGACCATTCCGACGCCAGCTACATGGACGAGCTCGACGACGAGCATCTCTTCAAGGTGGTGAAGTACGGCGGCACCGCGGTCGACCGCTCGCCGCTCATGGCACCCTGGGGCGGTACCCTGACGGACGCTGAGATCGTCGATGTCATCGCCTTCGTCCGAAGCCTCTCCGACGCCGGTCCCTGAGCACATCGCCGGCGATCCGCTGCGCGCGGAGGAGCGACGGGCTTGGGAACGCGACGGGTTCCTTGTGCGCCACCGGGTGCTCCCCGAGACCACGCTCGCCGGGCTCCGCGGCGCGGCCGACCACGTCGAAGCGCGGGTCTCCGCGTGGCTCGGGCGCGGGCGTCCGTACCGCGTGGACGGGCTCGGGTTCCGCGACGTCGGCGCCGCGACCCTGCAGTACGAGCACGACCCGGCGGCCGCGCACTGCGCGCGGGTGATCGAGCCCGCGCACCACCTGGCGCCCGCCCTCGACGCGCTGGTCGACGACGCGGGCATCGCGACCCCGGCCGCAGCGCTGATCGGTGCTCCGGGGCTCTCGCTCTTTTCCGACAAACTCAACTGGAAGCGGCCGCGCACCGGCTCGGGCTTCGACTGGCACCAGGACGCCCCGTACTGGGCGGAGGTTCCGGGGCTCTGGGCCCGCCTCGATCGCCTCGTCAACGTGCTCGTGGCTCTCGACGACGCCGACGAGACCAACGGCTGTTTCCGCGTGCGGGCCGGGAGCCACCGCGACGGCATGCTGGCGACGCGGCGCGGAAGTGGTGCCCTCGACCCGCTCTTTCTCGAAGCGGCCGCCCTGGCGCCCTACCCGGAGGTGGCGCTGCCCCTCGCGGCGGGGAGCGCGGTGTTCTTCCACGCGTGTCTCGCCCACGGGTCGCGGCCCAACGAGACACCGCGTCAACGACGCGCGGTGGTGCTCACCTACCAGCCGAGCGGGTACCGGATGTTCAAGGTCGATCGGGTGCGGGAGGTGCGGGCGCAGCGGTCGGGCACCAGAACTCCGCGCTGAAGGAAGGGCGTGCGCGTACGGCGAAGAGGATCTCGCAGCGATCCATCAACCGTTCGACCAGGCGCAGCACGACGGCGCGCTCGGGCCCCTCCTGCTCGGCCCGCGCTTCGAGACCGATCAGCACCGCGCCTTTGTCGAGGGTCGCGCGCAGCCGCACCGGCTCCCCCGACGCGCCGCGCAACGCGATCGCCGTGATCGCGGGCTGGAGCGCCTCGATGCACACGCGGATCGACGGCAGGGCGTCGTCGACCTCGATCTGTGGCGTCGGTTGACCCTGCGCGACGAGCTCGCGGCCGACGAGCTCGAAGAGCGCGTCGACGGGCGTCGTTTCGAGCTCCGGCTCGTCGATCAGCATTAAAGGCCGGGACAGGGCGAGCAGCGAGCCGGCGTGCATCGCGGCGCGGTCGAGCGCCCAGGCGCTTCCGCGCAGCGCCTCGGGGTCGTCCCGCGCGAGCTGTGCCGCAAAGCGGATCGCCGCCAGGTGGTTGCCCACCTCGTGGTGCACCGAGATCAACCAGGCCGCGAGGTCGTCGTGGTCGTCGTCGGCGATCGCGGCCAGCGGCGCGGCGGTGGGGCGCATCTCTCCATGGTGACCGAGGGTCGCGACAATCGCCCGTTATAATGGCGCGGATGTCGGAGTCCAAGATCGAAGCGATGAGCCGGGCGTTGCGGCTCGGGCAGTACGGCCGTCACATTTTCCTCTGCGTACGCGGGGACTGCGCCCCCGCCGAAGAGAGCAAGGAATCGTGGACCTTCCTCAAGCGGCGACTGCGCCAGTTGAAGCTCGACCGCGCCCTGGGCGGCGTCTACCGCTCCCAGGTCGAGTGTCTGCGCATCTGTCTCGAAGGGCCGATCGCCGTCGTTTACCCCGACGGCACCTGGTATCGCCGGTGCACGCCCGAGGCGTTGGAGCGGATCATCCAGGAGCACCTGATCGAGGGGCGACCCGTCGAGGAGTACGCCTTCGCGCGCAACCCCCTCCCGAACCCCGACGCCCCGTCCCTGCCCGAGCTCGGGCGCGATGAGGCCCCCGGTCGCGACGCGTGAGCGGTCTGCTGCTCCGCGGCCGCGACCACACCCAGACGGGCGAGCTCGTGGTGCGCGCCGGGCTGCGGGTGGCGAGCGCGCTGGGGCGCGGCGGAGCGGCCAAGCTCTACGCCCACAAAGACCCCAACGAGGACGCCTGCATGAGTGCGGAGGGGCCGGGCGGGTGGTTCCTGATCGTCGCCGACGGGCATTGGGGCGAAGAGGCCGCTCGGATCGCCGTCGACTCGATCTCGGCCGCCGCCCAGTCGTGGGTCGAGGATGTCGCTGCCCGGGAGCACGATACCTGGCGCCACGCCCTCGAGGCGGCCGTGGTCGCCGCGCATTACGCGATCCTCGAGGGGTGTCGAGGCGAACGCGGCCCGCGCACCACCCTCTCCCTCGCCCTGGCGCGGCGCCCCGAAGCGGCGTTCTTCACGGCGTCGGTCGGCGACAGCCACCTCTTCTGGAGCGACGCCGAACGCTGTCTCGACCTGGGCTGGCCCCGCGACCGGCCGCCGCGCTTCCTCGGCCAGCGCGACGCCGACGACGACTGGCTGCGCGGCGCGATCCGACACGAAACCGGCTCGCTGCGGGACACCCGCGCTCTGCTCGCCGCCACCGACGGCCTCTCGGAGCCCGGGATCGGCGTCGCCGACCCGCCGAGCGCGGTGCTCCAGGCGCTCTCCAACGCCGAGTCCTACCCGACGGCCGAGCGCGCCGCGGTGGCCGCCCACCGTCTCGCCCAGATCGCCTGCGACGCCCAGTCGCGCAACGGCGCCGGCGACAACATCGCCGTGGCGTTGGCGTGGTGTCGGGACACCTAGGCCGCGTCGAGACGCCGCGCCACCCGCGCCCCGATCGCGAGAGCGGCGGTGAGCCCCGGGGACTCGATCCCCACGAGATGCACCCAGCCCGCCTCCTCGACGATCGCGAAATCGCGGAACCCCTCCCCGGGCGCCGCGAGTTTGGGGCGCACCCCCGCGTAGTCGGGGTGAAGGTGGTCGGCGCGCAGCCCGGGGAGGTAGCGCTGGATCGCGGCGGCGAACGCTTCGGCCTTGGCCGGATCGACGGTGTAGCGCGGGGCGTCGACGTACTCGGTGTCCGGCCCGAAGCGCACCTGACCGGCGAGGTCGAGGGTGGCGTGGATGCCGAGCCCGGCGCCGGTGCCGGCGGCGACCGGCACCGGATACACCAGGTGGTGTAGATCGGGACGAGCCCCGGGAGCGACGGCGAAGTAGTCGCCCTTGCAGGGATGGATCCGCAGTCCTCGTTGATCGACGTCGATCCCACACCAGGCGGCCACGGAATCTGCCTCGAGACCGGCGGCGTTCACGACGCGCTCGGCGCGGAGGGTGAGTGGGGTGTCGTTCGGGTCTCGCAGCTCGAGGAGGGAGGGCGTGCCGGGCGTCGCGGCACAGAGCCGGTGACACAGCGCGAGGAGCGCGCCACCGCGTTCGGCGTCGTCGGCGAGGGACGCGCAGAGGGCGTGGCTGTCGACGATCCCGCTCTCGGGCGACCAGAGCGCCGCCACCCCCCGCAGCGCCGGCTCGCGCCGGGCGAGCTCGGCGGCGTCGAGGAGCTCGAGGGCCCCGGCGCCACACGCGGCACCGTTGCTCTGCAGCGTCTCGAGCCCGGAGCGCTCGGCATCGGCGCACGCGACCACGAGCTTGCCGAGCTTTCGGTGCGGAATCGCCCGCTCCGCGCAGCGGGCGTAGAGACGCTCGCGGCCCTCGACACAGAGCTCGGCTTTGAGGGAGCCGGGCGGGTAGTAGAGCCCGGCGTGGATCACCTCGCTGTTGCGGCTCGTCGTCTCGCGACCCCACCCGTCGTGACGCTCGAGCACGACCACGCTGCGGCCCGCTCGCGCCGCCGCGGCGGCCACGGCGAGGCCCACCACCCCGCCGCCGATCACCGCGAGCTCGGCGCGGAGCTCAGAAGACGTCGCCGTAGGCCTTTTCGTAGCGCTCCCGCACGGCGTCGACCCCAACGCGGAGGGTCTGGGGCCCGCTTTGCTCGATGTTGAGCGCACCCATCACCGAGCCGATCCGCCCGGCGACCTCGAAGGGGAGCTCCCGCACCAGCCCGTAGAGGAGACCGGCGCGGTAGGCGTCGCCGCAGCCCGTCGGGTCGACCACCTGCTCGGCGCGCACCGGCGGGATCACGATCCGCTCCTCGCCGCGACAGATCGTCGAACCCTCGCCGCCCCGGGTCACCACCGCCGCGCCGACCTTGTCGAGGAACGCCGCCTCGGAGAGCCCCGTCTGCTGAAGCGTCAGTGCCCACTCGTAGTCGTTGGCCACGTAGAGCGCGGCGCCGTCGACGAACTCCACCAGCTCCGGCCCTTGAAACACCGGGAGCTGATGGCTCGGGTCGATCAGCGTACGGACACCGCGGGCCTTGAGCGCCGCGGCGTACTGCTGCATGGCGTCCTTGTCGTTCGACGACACCACCGCCCACTCGATCGGGTCGGCGACGAGGTCGAGCCCGACCTCCGCCGAGCGACCCATGGCGCCCGGGTGAAACGCGATGATCTGGTTGTCGTCGAGGTCGGTGGTGATGAAGGCCTGCGCCGTGTAGGCGTCGTCGAAGACGCGGATCCCGTCGCGGCGCAGCCCGTTCTCGTCGAGCCACCCGGCGTAGGCGTCGAAGTCGCTGCCCACCGCCGCGAGGATCAACGGATCGTCGCCGAGCAGCCGGAGCCCGTAGGCGATGTTGCCGGCGGTGCCACCGTAGAACTGCTGGAGCTCCGGGACGTGGAACGCCACGTTCAGCATGTGCAGCTTGTCGGGCAGGATGTGGTTCTTGAAGCGGTCCGGGAAGACCATGATGCGGTCGATGGCCATCGACCCGGTGACCAGGACCGTCATACACACTCCCTCGTCGTCGTTCGCAGGTGGCGCGGCCGCGCGCACGGGCGGGCAGTCTGGCCGGTCCCACTCGGGGCGTCAACGCCGCCCCGGCGGTAGACTCGGCTCGTGGGCGAGACACCGCTGCGCGTCGCCGTGCTCGTGTCGGGCGAAGGGACGAGCCTCGAGAACCTCTGCGAAGCGATCGACGCCGGGCGCGTGCCGGCGCGAGTGTGCGCGGTCGTCGCGTCGAAGCCCGACGCCGGCGGGCTCGCGCGCGCGGCGCGGCGCGGTATCCCGGCGGTCGCGGTCACGCGCAAGGACTATGACGACAGCGCGCGCTTCAACGACGCGCTCCACGACGCCCTCGCCCCCCACGACATCGAGTTGGTCGCCCTGCTCGGCTTTCTCTCGATCTTCGAGCCGAGGGAGCGCTACGCGGGGCGCGTGATCAACGTCCACCCGGCGCTGATCCCGGCGTTCTCGGGCAAGGGCTTCTACGGCGCCCGAGTGCACCGTGCCGTGCTCGACGCGGGCGTGCGGGTGAGCGGCGCGACCGTGCACTTCGCCGACGACGAGTACGACACAGGGCCGATCCTGCTCCAGGAAGCGGTCCCGGTGCTCGCCACCGACACGCCCGAGCGGCTGGCCGCCCGGGTGCAGGCGGCGGAGCGCCGTCTGGTGCCGGAAGCCGTGCGTCTGATCGCGCTGGGGCGGGTTCGGCTCGAGGGGCGCCGGGTCGAGATCCTGCCCGGGGAGTGACCCGCGAGCTAGGGCTGGATTAGCTCGACCATGTAGCCATCGGGGTCTTTCGCGAAAGCGATCACGGTGGTGCCGTGCTTCATCGGGCCGGGGTCGCGCACGACTTCGACGCCGTTCTTCTTCAGGTTGTCGCAGAAGGCGTAGGCGTCGTCGACGCCGATCGCGATGTGGCCGTAGGCGTTGCCGAGGTCGTACTCGTTGTCGCCCCAATTGTGGGTCAGCTCGAGGACCGCGGTCTCCGACTCGTCTCCGTAGCCCACGAAGGCCAGCGTGAACTCGCCGCCGGGAAAGTCCTGCTTGCGGAGCAGCTTCATCCCGAAGTGCTGGCAGTAGAAATCGAGGGACGCGTCGAGGTCGCGGACGCGGAGCATGGTGTGGAGAAGTCGCGGCATTCGGGCCTCCGTGGATGAGGGACGGGGAGCCGACAAGGTAGTCGATCGCATCGGGGGAGAGGCTCTCGCGGCCGGTTGACGGACGGCGAACAAAAAGCGAAAATTACCTCATGGCCTCCCCCCGGCCCCTCGCGCTGCCGAACCGCCTCGCCGGGACCCTCCTGGAGGATCTCGGCGAGGCCCTGGCCGACCACTCGCTACCCTCGGGTCTGCTGCGAAGCGCCGACGCGCTCTCCTCTGAGCTCGACACCCATCCCGGGCCGCGGCTCCCGACGGGCGCCCCCGCCTTCGACCCCCTGCTCTCGGGGGGGCTCGCGCTCGGCAGCTTCGCCGAGCTCGCGGGGCCGCTCTCGTCCGGGCTCACCGCCTGCGCCCAGGCGCTCGCCGCGGCGGCGTCGCAGCGCGCCCGCGCTGCGTGGGTCGACCTCGCCGACGCTTTTGACCCCCCGAGCGCCGTCGAGAGCGGGGTCGCCCTCGAGCGTGTGCTGTGGGTCCGCGCTCCGACGCCGCAGGTCGCCCTGCGCGCCAGCGAGCGGTTGCTGCTCTCGCGGGTCTTCTCGTTGGTGGTGCTGGACTTCATCGCGCCCACGGGTCGTCCGAGCGGCCGGGAGCGTCCGCGCCGCGGGGCGGGCGCGGCGCGCAGCGAAGCGCGCCGGCGTTCCCCCTCCCCGCCCGGCTCGGCCTGGCGACGGCTACAGCGCAGCGCGGCCCAGGCACCCTGCACCCTGCTCCTGCTGAGCTCCGCGCCGCTGGCCGGAGCCGTCCCCTCGCTCACGGTGCGCGCCCGCGGCGCCGAGCCGTGCTTCGACGGCGCGAGCGCGTCCGACCCCGCGCCCTTCGACCACACGTCGAGCTCGCGCTCCCCCCGCGCGTCCGCTTCCGAGAGCTGGCTCGAAGGCGCGATCGCGCACTTCGACCTGGTGCGCGATCGCCGGCGCCCCCGCGAGCAGAGCGTCTCTCTGCCCCTCGCCGCTCACCCCGAGGTCCCCCCCCGTGCGTGTCGCGTGTCTCCTGGTTCTCGATCTCCCCGCCGCCGCAGCGCTGCGCACGCATCCTGAGCTCCGCGGAGCGCCCCTGGTCGTGGTCTCCGAGCCGGGGCCCGGAGCCACCGTGCTCTCGCTCTCACCCGAAGCCGAAGCGGTCGGGGTCCAGCCCGGCTCCACCCTCGCCTCAGCCCGCGCCCTGTGCGCCGCGCTGCGCTCCCGGGTGAGCGCCCCGGCCGGCGAGCGCGCGGCGCGCGACGCGCTCGTCGACGTCGCCCTCTCCGTGTCGCCGCGGGTGCGAGAGGCCGACCCCCTCCCGGGCCTCGCCGCCCGGGAAGCGGCGGTGTGTCTCGACGCCTCAGGGGTGCGCACGCTGTTTCGAAGCGAGGCGGGAACGGCCTCGGTGCTCGGCGAACGCGCGCGACACGCCGGGCTGCCCGCCGCGGTGGGGGTTGCCTCGTCACAGGGGCTGGCGCACCTCGCCGCCCGTGCCTGCATCCTCGAACACGGCCCCGGTGCTGCGTCGGTCGTCGCGGCGGGCGAGGAGGAGCGCTTTCTCTCCCCGCTTCCCGTCGACACCATCCACCCGAGCGACGCCCTCTCCTCACTCTGCACCCGCTTCGGGATCCGCCGTCTGGGCGATCTGCTCGCGCTGCCGAGCCGAACCCTCGCGACGCGTCTCGGCACCGAAGCCCTGCAGCGGGTGCGCGCGCTGCGCGGCGAGGAGCGCGAGCCCGCCCTGCGCGCCCCGACGGCGCGGCGCGTCGAGGAAGCGATCGACTGCGAGGCACCCCTCGACCGCGTCGAGGCCTGTCTGTTTGTGTTTCGCGGTCTGCTCTCCCGTCTGCTCGAGCGGCTGATCCTCCGCGGCTTCGCCTGTCCCGCGCTCTCGATCGAGATGCGACTCGAAGGGGGCGGGCGCGAAGCGCGCGAGCTCTCCCTCGCCGCCCCCACCACCGACCTCCGCGTGCTGTTGCGGCGTGTCCGCGCGGCGCTCGAGGGCGCGCCACCCAGCGCGGCCATCGAGCGTGTCTCCGTCGCGACGGAAGGCGTGACGCCGCGCCGCGACCAGCTCGACCTGTTTCGCGCGCCGAGCCCACCGCCGGCGGAGGTCGACGCGCTCCTCGCCGAGCTCGAGTCGCTGTGCGGCCCCGGACGTGTCGGGACCCCGGCGGTCGCCGACGACCACCGCCCGGGGCGCTTTGCGATGACCCCGTTCGTCGCGCGCGACGCCGATACCGACTCGACGTCGCGCGGCACACCCGAACGCCCCGCGCTGCCCATGGGGCTGCGCAACGTCCGCCCGCCGATCCCCGCGCGGGTGCGCTTGCAAGCGGGGCGCCCGTCTACCATCGAGAGCGCGCTCTGCAGCGGCGCCGTCCTCCACTGCGCGGGGCCGTGGCGCACGACCGGATCGTGGTGGAGCCAGCAAGAGCGCTTTGCCTTCGACCACTTCGACGTCGCGACCGACGCGGGGCTGTTGTTGCGTCTTCGCTACGACCACCTCGGGCGCTCGTGGCAGATCGACGCGGTCTACGACTAGTTCCTCCTCCGCGAGCCATTTTTCTTGGTCCGCCCGCCCCAATCCACATAGAATGCGCGGATGCAATCCCCCCGAAGTGCCGCCCAGCGGCCCGACGACAGCGGCGACGCGCCGATTCTGTTCTTTCGAAGTTTTCTGGCGCGGCCCAAAGAAGTCGGCTCGGTCATCCCGAGCTCGCGCTTCATGGAACGACGCATCGTCCGCTGCGCCGAGATCCCGTCCGCGCGGGTCGTCGTCGAGCTGGGTCCCGGTACTGGCGGCACCACCCGGGCGCTGCTGCGCGCGCTGCCCGCGACGGCGACCCTGTTGGCCATCGAGATCAACCCGCGGCTCGCCGACCGTGTGCGTCAGCGGATCCAGGACCCGCGGCTCATCGTCCACTGTGGCAGCGCCACCGAGCTCACCGAGGCGCTCGAAGAGCACGATCTTCCCGCGCCCGACGTGGTCGTGTCGGGCATCCCCTTCTCCACGATGCCGCCGACGGTGGGACGCGAGGTCGTCGTCGCGGTGCGCCGCGCCCTCGCCGTGGGGGGGCTCTTCGTCGCGTACCAGGTGCGAGACCGGATCTCCGAGCTCGGCACCGATGTCTTCGGCCCGCCCCACGTAGAACGCGAAGTGCGCAACGTCCCGCCGATGCGGGTCTACCGCTTCGAGAAGACGCGCGTCGCCTCGGCCTAGCCCTCTTCGTCCCCTTCGCGCTCGCCGTGTTTGTGCTGCATGGAGAGCGCGGCGCGTCGCCCGCGTTCGCTTCCGGCCCGGGACACCGCGCCCGAGCCGAAGCGCTCGGTGATCGTGTCGATGGCGCGGTTCAGCCGCGCGGCGCGCCGGGTGTCGTGGACCTGCTCGAGGAGGTCGAGCTGCGCCGGGCCCCGCGCCCGCGCGAGCCCGGTGACCCCCACGCCGAGCAGGCGCACCGGTTTGTGCGGGGCGGCGCGCAGCAGCCTCACCGCCTCCCGCGCCAGCGCCGCGCCGTCGTCGCTCGGCTCGGGGAGCGTGCGCCGCCGGGTGATCTGCTCGAAGCCCCGCGGCCCGCTACGCACGCGCTGGCCGTACTTCACTTTCAACACCACCGTGCGCGCGCGCCACTGGGAACGCCGCAGCCGCGCGGCCACCGACTCGGCGTGCCCGCGCGCCACCGCCGCCAGGCGGTCCCAGTCGGTCTGGTCCTCGCCAAAGGTGTTCTCCTCGCTCATCGACACCGGGGCGCGGTCGCCTTCCACGTCGCGGGGGTCGCGACCCTGCGCCAGCTCCGAGGCCCGCGTACCGAGCTCGCCGAGGAGCCCGGCGAGACGTTCGGGGCGCTCGACCTCGAGGTCGGCGATGGTGAAGAGACCCTCGGCGCGCAGACGCTCCCGCGTCACCGGCCCCACGCCCCAGAGCCGCTCGACCGGGAGCGGTCGCAGAAAGCCGAGGACCTCCTCGGGGCGGATCTCGAGAAGCCCGTCGGGTTTGGCTTCGTCGCTCGCGATCTTCGCGACGAGCTTGCTCGGCGCGATGCCCACCGACACCGCGAGCCCGGTCGCGTCGCGCACCGCGGCGCGGATCGCGTGTCCCGCCTCGACGGCGGGGCCGTGGAGACGCTCGGTGCCGGTGAGGTCGAGAAACGCCTCGTCGAGCGAGATGCCCTCGACCCGGGGCGAGAAGCCGCGGAACACCTCGAAGACCTGCCGCGACACCGCGGCGTACTTCTTCATGTCGCCGCGCAGAAAGACACCGTCGGGGCAGCGGCGCCGCGCGATCGCCGCCGGCATCGCCGAGTGCACGCCAAAGCGCCGCGCCTCGTAGCTCGCCGCCGAGACGACCCCGCGGTCGCTCGTCCCCCCGACGATCACCGGGCGCCCGCGCAGCTCGGGCTGGTCGCGCTGCTCGATCGACGCGTAGAAGGCGTCCATGTCGGCGTGCAGGATGACCCGCTGTCGAGGCGCAGCATCCGCGCGCGACCCGGTCGGCGCCTGGATCGAAGACATCGCGGCAAGCATCGAACAGCATCCGCCGGCTTTCCAGCACCGGGTTTGCCGAGACGGGGGCCCGGTGGCACGCTCGCGGTCCTCGGATGACGCTGCAGTTCTGGTTCGAGTTCGCGAGCACCTACTCCTACCCCGCCGCGATGCGCGTCGAGGCGGAGGCGGCCTGCGCCGGCGTGGCGGTGGAGTGGAAGGCGTTTCTCCTCGGCCCGATCTTTCGCGCCCAGGGCTGGGACGACTCGCCATTCAACCTCTACCCGGCGAAGGGGCGCTACATGTGGCGCGACCTCGAGCGCACCTGCGAGCGCCGCGGGCTCCCCTTCCGGCGCCCCGCCGTCTTTCCCCGCAACGGGCTACTCGCGGCGCGGGTCGTAGCGGGGCACCCCGGGGCTCCGTGGCTTCCCGAGTTCGTGCGCGCGGTCTACACGGCGAACTTCCGCGACGACCGCGACATCGCCGACCCCGCCGTCGTCGCGTCCTGCGCCGAGGCCGCGGGGCAGACGGCGGAGACGGTGTTGGCGTGTGCCGCGCGTCCCGACACCAAGGCCGCGTTGCGCGCCACCACCGAAGCGGCCCAGACCAGCGGGATCTTTGGCGCACCGTCGTTCCAGGCCGGCGACGAGCTCTTCTGGGGCGACGACCGGTTGCAGGACGCCCTGCGCTGGGCGGGCGGCGCGCGGTGAGCGGCGCGGTCACAGCGGCGATCCGGGCCGCGCGTTCGGACGAAGCGCAGCGTCTCTCGGAGCTCGCGTTTCGCTCGAAGGCCCACTGGGGCTACAGCGACGCCTTCATGGAGGCGAGCCGCGACGAGCTGCGGATTACGCGGGACGCGATCGAACGCGGCGACACCGTCGTCGTCGAGACCGCCGGGCGGGTGCAGGGCTTCTACTCGCTGAGCCGGCTCTCGCCCGAGGCGGTCGAGCTCGACCACCTCTTCGTCGAGCCCGAGGCGATCGGCGCCGGCCACGGCGCGGCGCTCTTCGACCACGCGTGCGCCCGCGCACGCAGCGAGGGCGCGTCCGTGCTCGTCATCCAGAGCGACCCCCACGCCGAGGGCTTCTACCGCGGGCGCGGCGCCCTGCGGGTGGGCGAGCGCGAGTCCGGCAGCGTGCCGGGTCGGATGCTCCCGCTCCTCGAGCGTCCGCTGGCCGAGGACGGCTGACGGCGCCCCCGCTCAACCTCGCAGACTGCGCTGCACGGCCTGATCCAGGGTCTGCAGAAAGCGCGAGCGTTCGCGCGGGCCCAGGGGGCGGGGGCGGCTGGTCTCGATGCCCTCCTCGCGCAGGGCGGCGCGGAGGTCGCGGGTGGCCACGGCGTGGCCGATCGAATCCTCGTCGAAGGGGCGCCCGTCGGGCCCGATGGCCTGGGCTCCGCCGGCGAGACAGCGGGCCGCGAGGGGCACGTCGCCGGTCACGACGACGTCGCCGGGGCCGAGGTGCTCCACGATCCAGTCGTCGGCGGCGTCGGGCCCGTCGTCCACCACCACCATCTCGGCGCCGAACTCGGCGGGGGCCGCCATCGGCGTGTTCGCCACCAAGAGTACCGGTAGCTCGTAGCGGGTGGCGACCACGTAGACCTCGTCCTTGACCGGACAGGCGTCGGCGTCGACCAGGATGCGGGGCTCCACGGCGGGTGGCTCGGGGTCGACCGGGTTCGTGTCGGCCCCGCCCCGCCATTCGAAGTCGTCGACCCCGAGGAAGTAGACCCCGGCGCTGTCGTGGTCGGGTGCCATCGTCACGCGGGCAGTCTAGACGACGCGGCACCCCGGCCCCCGAGGTGGCACCATCGCGCCCGACGAATCGCGGGGCCGGTTCGGCGGGCGAGGGAGCGGGGGGCACACTTCGGTGCGGGACGCCTGGCTGTGGTGGAGCAGCGGCAAGGACAGTGCGTGGGCGCTCCACGAGCTGCGGCGCGGGGGGCGCTACCGCGTGACGCGTCTCGTCACGACGATCGACGGCGCGGCCTCGCGGGTGGCGATGCACGGCGTGCGCGACGAACTCCTGAGAGCGCAGGCCCGCGCGTTAGCCCTTCCGCTGGAGCGCGTCGAACTGCCCTTCCCGCCGTCGAACTCGCGCTACGAGGCGGCGGTCGCGGAAGTGGTGGCCGCCGCGACCCGGGCCGGGGTGGTGGCGATGGCCTTTGGCGACCTCTTTCTCGAAGACATCCGCGCCTACCGCTGCGGGCTCCTCGCCGACTCGGGGATCGAGCCCGTCTTCCCGCTCTGGGGACGGCCGACCGACGCGCTGGCCCGGGAGATGCTCGACGCCGGGCTCCGCGCCCACCTGACCTGTGTCGATCTCCGCGTGCTGGACGCGAGCTTCGCCGGCGCCCCCTACAACCGCGCCCTCCTCGCGCGGTTGCCCGCGGGCGTCGACCCCTGCGGCGAGAACGGCGAGTTCCACACCTTTGCGAGCGACGGGCCGATGTTCGCGACACCGCTCCCGGTGCGCCCGGGCGCCGTCGAGACGCGCGACGGCTTCGCCTTCGCCGACCTCGCGCCGGGGGAACCGTGGGCGTAGCGCTCGTCACCGGCGGGAGCCGCGGGATCGGCGCCGCCACCGCGCGGCTTCTCGCAGCGCGGGGCGAGGCCGTGGCGCTCTCGTACCTCCGGGACGCCGACGCCGCCGCGTCCCTCGTCGCCGAGATCCGCGCGGCGGGCGGTCGGGCGCTGGCACAACGCGCCGACGTCGCCTCGGAGACCGACGTCATGGCGCTCTTCGAGCGGGTCGACGCCGAGCTCGGCCCCCTCGACGGCCTCGTGAACAACGCGGGGATCGTGGCGCCCCAGACCCGGCTCGACGCGATGGATCACGAGCGACTCGCCCGGGTCTTCGCCGTCAACACCGTCGGCGCCTTTCTCTGCGCCCGGGAGGCGGTGCGGCGCATGTCGACACGGCACGGCGGAGCCGGCGGAGCGATCGTCAACGTGTCGTCGGCGGCTGCGCGGCTGGGCTCGCCGGGCGAGTACGTCGACTACGCGGCGTCGAAGGGCGCCCTCGACACGCTCACGGTCGGGCTCGCGAAGGAGGTCGCATCGGAGGGTGTCCGTGTCAACGCCGTGCGCCCCGGGCTGATCGACACCGAGATCCACGCGAGCGCTGGAGAACCGGGCCGGGTCGCACGGCTGGCGGAGCAGGTGCCGATCCGCCGCGGTGGCGCACCCGACGAAGTGGCCGAGGCGATCGTCTGGCTTCTCTCCGACGAGGCCTCGTACACCACGGGGGCCCTCCTCGATGTCGCCGGCGGCCGCTAGCGCGCGTGTGCGCGTCGATCGGCGGGTCCTCCGCGAGGCCTGCGCGGAGCTCGCGCATCGCGACGACGACCTGGCGCGCGCCCTCGACACCTTCGGCGCGCCGCCGCTCTGGGCGCGTCCGACGGGTTTCGAGACCCTCGTGCGGATCATCCTCGAGCAGCAGATCTCCCTCGAGTCGGGGCGCGCCGCGTTCGACCGCCTCGAAGCCGCGGCCGGCGCGGTGACCCCCGAGGCGGTCGCCGCCCTCGACCTCCCCGCACTGCGGCGGGCCGGCCTCACCCGCCAGAAGGCCGCCTACTGCCGGGGGCTCGCCGAGGCGGTGCGCAACGGCGTGCTGCGGCTGCGCCGCGTGGCGCGGGCCGACGACGACGGGGCCCGGGCCCAGCTCTGCGCGGTCAAGGGGATCGGCCCCTGGACGGCCGACGTCTATCTGCTCTTCGCGCTGCGGCGGCCCGACATCTGGCCGCCGGGCGACCTCGCCCTGGTGCACGCACTGCGCGAGGTGAAGCGCCTGCGCCGCAACTCCTCGGCCGAACGGGCCCAGCGGGTCGCCCTCGCGTGGCGCCCCTGGCGGTCGGTCGCCGCGCGGGTGCTCTGGCACGCCTACTTGTCGTCGCGGGGGCGGACGGTGCCGACGGCGTCGAGAGCGCGCTGAATCGCGTCCACCAGGGCGGCCGGCGCGAATGGCTTGGGCAAAAAGACGACCCGCGGCGGGTCGAGCAGGGCCTTGCACTCCGGGGGGAGGAGGTCGCCGCTCGTGAGGATCAACGGGAGCCCCGGAGCCAGCTCGCAGACCTTGTGGACGAGGTCGCTTCCCCGCGCCGGGGGGAGGTGGAAGTCGAGGACAAGAGCCTCGGGGAGCGGGCGCTCGCTCAGGGCGGCGAGCACGTCGTCGCTGCTCGCGGCGGTCTCCGTGGCGAGGCTCGCGCGCTCCAGCACACGTGTGGCGAGCTTGCGGAGCAACTCTTCGTCGTCGGCGATGAGCACGCGAGGAGCGGGTGCGACGGCCATCGCCGAAACTGTATCAATCTTCGTAAGGGCTCGAAATTAGGGAAAAAACCCTAGTTCGAAGGGGTTCTGCGAAGTTTGGGTTTGACGAAAAGGCGAAAATAATACGAAAATCTGAAGCATGGCCTCCCCCGACTACGTCGAGCTTCGCTGCGCCAGTGCCTTCTCGTTTCTGGACGCCACCTCCAACCCCGAAGATCTGGTCGAACGGGCCGCGGAGCTGGGGCACACCCATCTCGCCCTCAGCGACCGCAGCGGCCTCTACGGCGCACCGCGCTTTCACCAGGCGGCGGCCCGTGTCGGCCTCGAGGCGTTGATCGGGGCGCGCGTCGCCGTCGGCGACGCGGAGAGCGAGCTGTTGCTCCTGGCCGAGTCGCCCCGGGGTTACCGCCATCTGTGTCGGCTGCTGACCCTCGCCCACCGCCGCGGCGAGAAGGGGGAGGCGCGGGCGAGTTGGGACGAGCTCGAGACCCACGGCGACGACCTGGTGTGTCTGGTGCGGGGCGACGCGGGGCTGCAGCCGGCCCTGCTCGACCGCGCCCGCGCGCACTTCGGCCGCGGACGGCTCTGGGTCGACGTCTCGCGACAGCTCGACCGCGCCCTCGAGGCCGAGGCGCGGCGCGCCGTCGCCCTCGCCGAGGCCTGCCGCGTCCCCGTCGTCGCGAGTGGCGACGTGCGCTTCGCGCGCCCCGCCGAGCGCCCCCTCTTCGACATCTTCACCTGTCTGCGCACCAAGACGACCCTCGACGCCGCCGGGCGTCGGCTCGCGCCCAACGCCGAGCGCGGTCTGGCGCGCCCCGCCGAGACCGCCGCGCGTTTCGCCGCGCACCCCGCATGGCTGCGCGCCACGCGCACCATCGCCGAGCGCTGCAGTTTTCGGCTGAACGACCTGGGCTACCGCTTCCCCGACTTTCCCGTGCCGCCGGGCGAGACCGCTTCGTCGTGGCTGCGCCATCTCACCTACGAGGGGGCTCGCTTCCGCTACGGCGCGCCGCTCCCCGCGCGTGTGCGCCGTCAGCTCGACCACGAGCTCGCGATGATCGAGCGACTCTCCCTCGACGGCTACTTCCTGATCGTGTGGGACATCGCGCGCTTCGCCCGCGAGCGCGGCATGCTGGCCCAGGGCCGCGGCTCCGCGGCGAACAGCGCCGTCTGCTACGCGCTCTCGATCACCGCCGTCGACCCGGTCGGGATGGAGCTCCTCTTCGAGCGTTTTTTGTCGGAGGAGCGCGGCGAGTGGCCCGACATCGACCTCGACCTGCCCTCGGGCGACCAGCGCGAAGAGGTCATCCAGTACGTCTTCGACCGCTACGGCGAGCGCGGCGCCGCCATGACCGCGGTCAACATCACCTACCGCACCCGGCTCGCCGTGCGCGAGATCGGCAAGGTGCTGGGGCTCGAGACCGACCTCCTCGACTCCCTCTCGAAGGCGCTCTCGACGCTGGCGCACCGCGACGGCAGCGACGACACCGAGGCCCTGCTCCGCGAAGCCGGGGTCGACCCGGACGCCCCGCGGATCCAGTCGCTGCTCTCGCTGGTGGAGCGGATGCGCGGGCTCCCCCGTCATCTGGGGCAGCACAGCGGCGGCATCGTGATCGCCGCCGGCTGTCTCGACGAGGTCGTGCCGATCGAGCCCGCCGCCATGGAGGGCCGGCGCGTCGTCCAGTGGGACAAGGAGGACTGCGCCGACCTCGGGCTCATCAAGATCGACCTCCTCGGCCTCGGCATGCTCTGCGCCCTCGAGAACACGATCGAGCTGATCGGCCGTCACGAAGACGTCGAGATCGACCTCGCCAAGCTCCCCGCCGACGACCCCGCGACCTACGCGATGATCCAGCGCGCCGACACGATGGGCACCTTCCAGATCGAGAGCCGCGCCCAGATGGCGACGCTGCCGCGGATGAAGCCCGAGCGCTTCTACGACCTGGTGGTCGAGGTCGCGATCATCCGCCCGGGCCCCATCGTGGGGAAGATGGTGCACCCCTATCTCGACCGACGCGCGGGGCGCGAGCCGGTCGTCTATCCCCACCCCTCCCTGGAGCCGATCCTGAAACGCACGCTGGGCGTGCCGCTCTTCCAGGAACAGCTGCTGCGCGTCGCGATGAGCGTCGCGGGCTTCAGCGCCGGCGAAGC